>ENA-OWNT01004321-OWNT01004321.1-seawater-metagenome-genome-assembly--contig:-NODE-4321-length-12555-cov-4.079019_pt1 | contig 12555 bp, 21 predicted proteins | sample MGYA00238136_ERZ651165 | MGnify/ENA primary metagenome ERZ651165 (study PRJEB26861, sample SAMN08777766) | seawater metagenome | isolation source: coastal seawater | place: USA: Florida | collected... | reverse complement strand
TGTCACACAATTTGTGTGTGTGTGTGTGTGTGTGTGTGTGTGTTGAAGGCGGAGTTTACGGGAGATGTCACGTTCCAAGCAAAAGCACACTCAACCACGTTAGCTTTGGAGTGGGTTGAAGTGAGTCATTGTGCTCGATGCTGGCGCCGCGTCTCCCCCCACGCGGCATCCCTCAACGTGTGCTCTTGCGTAGATTATGCACAAGCGGCGCTCTTACTACCAGCAAGTATTGGCTGAGAAAAATCAGCAGCTTAGGAATGCAGCAGACCTGGCTGCCATCGCAGCAAATGCCGACAAAAGTGAACCCGCACTCGAGGACCAGCTTGCCTTGCTAGGCTCAGGATCTCAGTCGTCGGGCAGCGGCGGTGCCAAGACTCCAACAGCCAAGTCACCGGCCAACTGGAACATCTTCAAAAGGACACCACCGGCTCGCCGAACCAGCATATCACATCAAGACCTTCTGTCAGTGTTTCGCAAGAAGCCCACGCCCGGCAGACACAAAGCACCCCGACTGTCTGCTCCAATCATCAGCAAGCAACCTCCCGTGGCAAAAATGAAGGAGCCTCGCCTCACCGCTAGTCCCCGCCGGCGTCAAAAGATGGCTGAGAAAGAAGCGCAGGACAATCAAGAGAGAGCGATCAAGACCCGACTGACTGCGTTTTCGCTGCCGCTTGATCACGCTGATGTGGATGAGATCCCTGACCACGAAATTGACCTCAATGCACGCGTCGACGTTGCGGGTATGCAAATCGGCCACGCCCCTCTGCGCAGAATGGACTCCGATGAGCATCTTCATTACAAACTCGAGGTCAGCACAAACGCCCAGTCTTGCTTGTATAATGTCACTACCACGAGTACATGTCATTATGCCTCGCGATTCTACAACAACAGGCGACTACCTTTCTCCGAACTGCTGAAAAACTGTTCTCTGTCGGCGAAACCGGTGGAACTGGTGAAACTGACGGTGTACCCACCGGCTCGGGAGGAGGTTTGTTGCAATCCGTTGTTTCACCGAGCAACACACACCAGTCGACCGGGACGCTGACTCGTTTGCACCCTGTTTCCCTGATGTTTTGCATCCTAGGTGGTGCACAAGGCCGCAGCCAATGTTGGTTTTCTTCGCATGTGGCGCACTGTTTAGTGATGCTTTGCTTCCAACTGACATAATATTCGCTGTGCGTGCTGTTCCAATGATAGTATCACCAAAGCAACAAAACAAAGAAAGTTCGACTGCTGTGATGGAAGCGCTGCTTCAGCAGCAGCGAAAGGAGCACAATGCTAGATCCCTTAGGGACCGTCGTGGAGCGTTAGGTGGATCAAATCAACAGGTTTGTAGTGGCGCGGCGATCGTCCACACCCGCATCACCCGGCTCACTTGCCCATGACGGTGCCAGGGCCCAAGCACCCCCATCAGTAGTCCTGCCCAGTTTCGTATTGCGACACCAAACAAGGCGGACTTGCCAGTGCGTTCGGATGCTTGATGCCAGTGCATGTTGTGTGTGTGGTTTCACCCGTTCTCGTTTCAACTGCGCACATCTCAGCGATACGCAACCGAATTAGCGGAAACGCGCTTCAAGTTTCCAGAACGCAAGGGAATGCTCTACCGACGGACTGGCGCCTACTTTGCCGAGTGGCAACCGTGGTTCTGCACTCTCCGCCAAGGAATTTTGTAAGCTGTTGTCGTGTAATAGCATTTGTGCAACGCTCGTGACCTGTCAGACTCACAATCTGTGTTCTCGTGATCGAAAGGTACTTTTTCGACCCTTCTGACGACAAGCCCAGGTACGCGGGTTTTTGTTTGCTGCGCTGCTGTGTATGCGGGACGCGTGTTCATAGCTGTTACGTATGCGATGTGCAGTCCTAGTGCACTTGCTACATTGCCTTTAAACACGTGCCATGAGGTTCAAAAGCTCGAACGGTTCGTGATGTGCTTGTTCACCCACCAACGGCTGCATCTGCCTAACTCCCGGATCTTCCAATCCACACCCAATGTCGGGTCCACCCGCTGACCCCTGTGATGACTCCTTCATGCAGACCGCAATGGGCCGTTGGGCTGAGTCATGCCGAATTGTCGAGAGAATTGCAGACAAGAAACGTTGACGAGCGATCGGTTTGGGACACTTTGCATCCGGCGCAGTATTTTAGATGGTACGCTAACGAGTGTTGCGCTCGACGTCGGGCTCGCTTGAGTGCTGACCGTTTTCTCGTGGACTCTTCCATGCTTCGACAGGCTTGCCAGCAAGGAACAGGACGCCGGCAATACTTTTGAAATTTCATGCTCGATCACTCATGAAGTCCCTTTGATCTTTCGCACGGAAACATTCGAAGACACTCTTGGGTGGGTCGAAGATATCAAAGAATCCATCAATCGCTGGAGTGCGCTCGGGAGATCGTTCGATGGATCCCAATCTGGTTGGCTGTACGTAGCAATCCATAATGCCGTAGCAGGTGCTTCGTGTCTATGAGCAACGTCGTTGACAGACTTGTTGTGCACCTGTAGTACTTTTTACGATGGCAGGAGCAAAACTGTAGAAGCGCTGCGAAGAGGCGGTGGGCACAAGCCTCACTGGAAAAAGCGATTCGTCGTGTTGGGCACCAATGGACTCCTGGTACGTCGTGTGATCAAGAGTGTGTCCTAATTCGGAGCTGAAATCCCCTTCGGCACCTTCTTTTGCAGGCGATTTACGAAGAACCTCCCTATTTCACACCTGCCGGTGCTGCTGAGCTTACGGCACTGCAGCTTGCTACCATGTACGTCGTCGGAGACCATTTGAATGTTGTGTGTGCACATCGGTATCACTGAGAGTATCATTGACGCTCAGGGCACAAGATCCCATAGCCAGACAAGCTTTCTTTGATAAGCGACGACCAAAGGTTCGTCAACGACGTTGAAATAGTGATATCAGGCAGTGTTTCCCAAGGCATAACTGTTTCCTACTCTCATTGGCAGATAAGCTACACACTAGACGAGGAATCTTACGTGCGTGGGGAAGGCGACATCCACAAGAGGTATTGGCATATAATTCTTGTAGTCCACGCGTTTCTTGTCCATTGACCCAGTCGGGCGCGCCTATTTTGTAGGCCACACTGCTTTTTCATTGAGCTCGGAGACAAGTTTATTTTGTTTGAAGCGGGTAACCCCGGCGAAAAGCAACATTGGATCGATGCAATGAAATCCATTACGGGTCATCTGCAGCACGTATGTTGGCTGCAGCTCGTCGTTGTGGTTTCCATTGTGCACTCAACATGGAGACTGGTCTGGCATTGTTGCAGGGTGCTGAAGCTGGTCACATCGTTCCACTAGTGCCCAGTGACCAAATCCCTTGGCTCAAAAAGGTTCGTGCGAAACGGGCTGACGAGCAAAAGATCTACCTGAATAGCAGAGTGGGTAAAATCATTGGACTCATTCGTGGGCAAAACAAAGAACGTCTTGAGACTGTGCTGGTGAGTATCATTGGCCGCTGCGGCACTGTCTGAGGCAACAATCGTGCCGGACTAATAATTCCCATGGTTGTATGATTGCGTATCGACAAACGCAGTCGAGATGTGCACGTGCAGCGCAACTTTGTTTGTTGCAGATTGAAGAATGTGCACGGAGGTCGCTGCACTACATCATTGATACGACGATGCGAATTTTAGTCAGACGAATACAATATGCACTCGATGACTTATTGTTCGACTTCAATTCGAAAGGTTTGGTAATGTTCGCTTTGCCTTGGGCTGCACCGTGTACTCAAAGCCCCCACACTTGGCTGCCGATTGTACAGACTCGACGGCAATGTCTTCGCCATCGCCATTCTCAACACCTTCGATGGCCGCCGTCAAGACTACGTTATCCCCTCGCGAACTGTGCTACCTTGCCGACTTCGTTGTTGCGTTTTACGACGTGGTACGCCTTGTGCACACCATCGAAGATCTCACACAAGTCGATCGCACAGTCAGCCCCCATGCCTCCGTCCTCGACCTCTCTGCAGTGGAGCGTGCGCCGCTTGCTACTCCGAGCGGAACGCCAAAAGGTGGCCCCATTCGGCGGCTTCATCAAGTGAAGAGCATGGGCAGTGCCAGTCCCATCAGCAGACTCACAACAAGACAGCGCCACCAAGATGCAGAAGCAGTTGCGGCTGCTGTCGAAGAGGGAGGCGATGAAGACTTTTTGGAAATGGACGAAGATGATTGGTTCCGGGGCGACGAGTCAAGCACGTCGAGGTTTGTGTGCATTGTCAGTGCAATGTGGTTGCGTTGCGGTTGTTGAAGCTAAGTACAACAACTTCGTGCAACAACAGTGAAGAGGAAGCTTACGCTCAGCGTGAACTAGATGCTGCAGAGTTAGCTCACCAAATGCAACACGACAAAGAGGTTGCACACAATTGTTGCATTGCACGCCGAGATTTTAGTGACACTGCGACGAGGGATGATTTTACTTTTTGCGTACGTTTAGGATTTTCCGTCACTGCCGACCGAGCTTGAGTCCCCTGTGAAAGGGGGAGGGGGTGCAGCCAGAACACTACACCACGCTTCGAACGCGGTGTGGTCCTGGAACATGTGGTCGTACATCTCCGCGATATCCCAAGCATTTGCCACCCACGTGCGCGTCGATGTTAACATTTGGGTGTGTAGTCAGCCATGATCCACTTACCCTCTAGCGATCGCACTCATTGCACGGTGCTTGAACGTAGGCAACCGAGGCAATGTTAGGAGAGCATGTCAGAACACTTTTGGATGGTGAATCACGCAAACAAGTGATTGCTTTCAGGTGGCTTTTCCTCGTGCGCAGTTTGTATTTCAGCTCCACCCACTTAATATTGCCTTTCTTCGCTGTTGCAGACCCGAGCGATCGGCCGTCGACTCCAGACTTCGGTCGAAGAACCCTGAAACGTTGTTTACGAAGCTTGAGGTTGATTCGCAACCCTCTTGCTACGCGTGTCCACACCACATCTGACTCACATCGTGTGCACGTGTGATCCAGGGTTACCTCAGCATGGGTGCAGAAATCAACGCAGTTCCTTTTCATGATGACACCATCGCTGTACGTGAATGTTCCATAATGAATATTCATCAGTTGCAGAATCGAATTCGCTTTTACCCATTCTACTTGTCGGTGATCGTGCAGGCCGTTGCGCAATCAATGATCGACTACCACAACATCACCAATGCTGGGCTGTCATTGCTAACAGCATCAACGGAAATCGTGCACCATTACCGAATTCCTGCACGTACTTCCAAGGAGGTCGCTTTACTTGAAGCCAAATTTGAAAATGTGAATAAGGCAGATGTGAACGTCGCCGCTCTAGATGCACAGAATCGACGAGCACAAATGAAGTCGAAGAATTTCATGGCTAAAATGAATCAACAGACCAAAGAATGGAGCGGAAACTTGTTCAAAACACTGATCGGAAACTCGAAGTCGAAGAAGGTCACATTTCACGAATCATCCGAACAACCTCCCTCCGTCAGTGATGATGACGCCGAAGAGGAAACGGTACGAAGCTGCCCTGGCTGACGCACGTTCGTCAACAATGCTCACGCTGCATACTTTTTTCGTTTGGCAGAGTGTCAGCCGTGGTCGTGTTGACAGTGCGGCCCTGTTTCATGAATCTGGAGCAACGAACGCGCTTGGTATGATCGCACCCAGTCGCATTCCATGTCATATATCAATGGTGCATGCTTGTTGTGGTAACTTCTGGCGATGTGGGTGCCACCTTCTTTCACTCAATCAGGTCTGCCCCCGCAGTTCAAAAGTAACCAAATTGAACTCAAAGGACAGGACGTGTTGAACAGTATTATTTGTGCGATCAATGACAGCGACGAGTGCGTTCAGCGTCTCGAAAACATGCTGGGTAGATTCCAATTTTTGCTGGCCAAAAACCGACATGGATCGGCGACCATGGTAGCAGCATCAGAAAAACTTGGAGAAGGCTTGAACCACGCGGTCAACCATCTCATTGATGTGATTCAGGCCGGTCATCTTGGAGGTAAATGCGTCCGCAATGTAGCCCACAGTCCATTTGCACTCGCTCATTATTGCGTCTATGTCAGGTGTCATGGATGAAATTTTCTCCTTGAGGCACTCAACCGGCAAGCTCAAAGTTGTTGAAACGGTGTGGATGTCATTCTTTTTTGATTGGCTGCCTGCCACACACGCCGCACGCGCACGCACGCACGCACACGCGCGCACACAAGGCACTGAAGCACTTTGCACGATGTTCTTAGGCAATATCGGTGTTGAACAGTTGTGCTAGGTTTGTGTTGCTTGTGTGTATGTGCATTCACCCGGCCGAGTTGTGAAAGGCGGGATACGCATTATTCACCATTGCATGCCTCTGCAGATTTGTCGGGATCAACGCCGGCATTCCCATCAAAGAAATGGTGGTACCTCATTGCTTCCAGCACATCTGTCACTGCTATGTGCAACGTATTATGGAGCTGCATCCCCCACCTAGCTCTGTCGTCGTCAAAACACCGTCAACTGCGACCAAGCGTCGGCACCGCAAAAACGTGTCCAGTCTGTCGTTTAGTTCTTTCGGTGGTCTCTCTGGCAGCGACAACGAAATCAGTGGCGATGAAGGAACAGATCTCAGTGCTCAGATGGCTTTGAAGAAAATTACGCCGCTCAATTCGAGCGTTATCATTGAAGACATCAAGCTCCTTGTGGTCCGTAACGCAATCAACCTTGCTTGCATCGCTACACTTGTGTGTGCACATGAGTACAATGCATGCCCCGTCTTCTAGCAATGCGGTTTGGAATACGATTGCAATGAAGTTGCTCACGGAGAATTGAACTGGCTGGAGTGCTTGCTGAAAATTGGAACTATCTTGCGAGTACGTTTTGAGCGTCATCGCAAACGCATTCGCACATCTTCCAGTGCTCGCGTCTTGACCGGCAACACTGACCATGCAGGAGCCAGCGACGGGTGACTTCAACATCGACTTTCTTCTGAATCGTGTTGTCGCTGGGAACCCTAAATGCTCAGCTGAAGCCGCCCTTCTTGTGTGCGTATTGCGTGTCGGCTACGAGTGCTCGCGCTGTACCTTAGCATCGAGTGATGGGGTTGTCGCAGGTACACAATGGTTGGCTCGCGTGAAGATGTGCCAGTTCAAGTGCGTAAAAGCGTCGCGTGTCCCTCAACACTCCACAGACTTGTTACAGTGTTTGTGTTGTGTCATTAGGTTCGAAAAGTGCTGTTGGATAAGTGTCTGGCGTTCGTTAAAGTGTCAGATTACGCTGGTATGTTGTGGTTCTGGCGCATGTGAAGCACCATTCCAAGAACGCTGCCTGCACCACGCTCATTTTTTCTGTTGATGAAGGCCCTGACGATCCAGAGTTCTTCCTCGAGTCATCACAAGACGAATAGTTAGTTTCTTGTTGTTGCCCTGCATGGCTCAGTTTGGCAAAGTCATTCCCACTACCATTCATGCCATGACCATTGTGTTTCTTTGCTTGAATGCGTATGTTTGCTGGAAAAGTGATGATGACGTCGACGACGACAACGCAGTCAAGCCAATGCTTCGAGTGCGTATCTGCTAAGTCTTGGCGCCGAAATGCGTATATGGAACCCAATTGACTCACATATCGTTCTTTCGCTCACAGCACTTGCTCCCCAATGCCATCGAGCATCCCCTTTTGATGCGGAGTGCTCAAGTCAGTGCGTTCGTGCGTCATCGTTTAGACATGCAAAGCGAGTATTCAGATTCCGTCACATCTTCGAGATCTTCCTCAAGATCCTCCTCTGGCAACACAACTCCGACAAGATCTGGTTCGCCAGTGACAACGCTAGATTTTGGCGATCAAGTCGGTTTTAAGCGCGGCAACTTAAAGAAGACAAGCTCGCTTCGCAGTTTCGGCGGAGGTTCTGCACATAGCAGTTTCAGAGAAGGAGGTTCGAACAGATTTTCATTGAAGAAGGCAAATTCTTACACGAACAACGACTCCACCGGCAGCGCTGGCTCAATGAGGATGGCTGCAAAGATTGCCCGGGAAGAAACTGCGGTGCGTGTTGAACGCTGGAACACTATCTCGATCTGGGTAGACTCTCACATGTGCCGGCACATGACAGCAACAGGTTAAGGACGCGCTAGCTATGGGCGAAGCCGACCGTGCAAAGGTGCTTCAGCTCGAGAAGCAGGTCGGCGACATGAGCCATCGCATTTCTGGACTCCTCACCCAGGTGCGCATTGTGTAACAACGTCACAATGAAGGATTGTCTCGTGTTTAAAACTTTTGCTCATGGCTTCACATTGGTTTGCTTGTGCACGCAGTTGGATGCCGCAATGGCAGGTCGCCTCCATGCGGAAAAGGTTGCCAACGAGGTCTGTGACGTAACATCCGCTACCATGTGTTAAAGCGTTGAGTTGTGCGATGATGTACACTCACACGCGTTACTTTGGTGCAACTGTAGGCAAAGGAAGAAGCTCGGCTGATGAACAAAGAAGTGGCGGAGCTCCGCCATGCACACAAAATCGAGAAGGCCAAAATGCAATTGACCATTAGTAACATGCAGGAGGAACTCGACAAGGTAGGAATGATCCCTGAGCTTGACCCTTGGTCTTCCCCCGCGTCGTTTTGGCGTCGCTCTTTGCCCCTCGTTGAGTCACTTGCGCAATTCGCCTCTGCGTCCAGGCCCACGCCGCCGCCCAACGCCGTTCCTTACCGCGAGCAGAGACAGCTACAACGGTAGGCCTTATTGACAACACCCTAGCTCACATCGCAAGTTGTGATCTGTAGCCTCTCTGTGCCCTGTGCTGCAGGCTGTGATGGACCTCGCGATACAGCAAAATCGTGACATTGAGAGCGACACTGAAGAGTGGTAAAATGCAGAACAAAATATTCGTCTGCAGATGTGTATAAGCAATTACAATGTACACCACAAAGTTTGCTGTCGAGCAGTTGCTACCTGCGCTTTGCAGAACGCAGGCGAGTTATATCTCCCGCGCTTGACGGATCTTCCTGGTGCTGTCCTGGCAGTGTGAACATTTTGATGACGGGCACTGTCATTCCAAATCTGTTGTAACCTGTCCTTGAAGTGTGCATGAGTAGCTTGTTCAAGCCTGGAATTTTGAATATCAGGAAGGGAAACGCCAGATATCCCGTCAACACACGGATCCAGTACAGTTGGCTGTAGACACGCCACTCGCTGTTGCCGTCGGCATTCGACTCCGGCTCCATCAAGAGAGTGACTCCCACCAGTGACAGAGCCAGTAAAAACACGAATGCATCGTACAAAAACAAGTCGCCCAAGTAAGCGCCGTGTCCGCCCTGTTCAGAGTGGATCTCTCGGCCAGCGTCATGGCAGTACGCGTCTTCTTGTTGGCGACTAATCCAACGGGAGCGAGCGAACATATTTGGACTGGCGCTCCACAACGGTGTGCCAGGGTCTGGCAAGCGTGTATTTCCTGGCATTGCTGAACGTGAGCGTGGAGGTGACCTCTCCTGCAAATCTGGAGATGGCCCAGCTGCTGTCAAGACCACACTAGGGAAATTTCCCACTGCCCCTTGAGTTGATGTATCCACATATGATTGTGTACTGAGAGATGCATCGAGACCTACACAGAGCGCGCAATAATTGTCTGATGATGCTACGACTTCAACAATGACGATGCACAATGCTCACATCAACATACCTACTCCGCCGTTCGCGTACTGCATTCGCTTAGCGCGATGCAATTTTACATAAGTAGCGCATACCAATCCCATTTGCAGTAAGAACAACACAATGTCGACGAGGCCGACTGATGGTGCACCACCCTGGGTTGTGCAACGAGCTTCCTCGTCGATGTGGATGCACCACAGCAATCGTAACGTTCCACGCAGATTTCCCCAACACCCCTGCGACAAAAATCTTGCAGACTGGAATGAGCTGCAATCAACCATCGACCCGAGTACGTTGATTGCACGTCAAATTATGACGAGGGCGAGCACATAGCAACACAGCAGATACGCAGACACGAAGCCATTGACAAATAACACCATACACACAACCCAACACATGAAAATAATGATGAGCACGTCTTCTCCTCGCAGGCTGACCGCCCGCTGGCAACACAAACTTCCACGTACGCAATAAACTCTGCAACTTGGTGTTCGTCGCTGTTATCTCGAATCACGAACAAAAACAGCCACCAAAATACGCCAAGTCGAGGGACGAGGCCGAGGGAGTTGAGGGCTATCCACCACGGATCTTTGATGCAGTTCCAGATACTGCGATCATACGGTGTCAGCGTGTACAGCACCCACGCGCGCCAACGTTTGGCTCTGCGACGAATCTAGCGTGTAGCAAAAGAGCAAACAGCCAGCGGTAAGACGGCGGACGCAATGGTGCGGACGGGTACATCAAAGAACAGCACAGTACGAACTTTGCGCCACTGCGAGCGGCACAGCTTGGTAGACACCTAAATCACATCCCAATCACAGTTCACACCAAAATATACAAAATACTCGTCTCCACCCACACGACCGCGAGTCTGACCACACTCTTGCCACATTAACGTGCATGCAACCAGGCACAAACCTTTGCCGTGGACTTTGCCTGTCGCCAACTACAAACACAATCTAAAGTGCGGACGCGGAGCACCCAAATTCGAAATTGATTTCTCCAATTGAATGTCTTCCTCGGTCCCTTTCGTCCACCCCGTTTAACGCCGTCTCGTCTTTGATGTCCGTCGAAGCACCGACAACCACATACTGCAAGCGACAGAGATTGGCACATCTCACGTTTCCAGCACTTGCAGCACTTCCTGCCCAGGAAGCGCGACAACTTTGCTTCCTGGGCAGGGTTGCCATGAAACAATGCCCGGTTTATAGGCCGCGACGATCGTGCACGCGTCCTTCTGTGTCGGGACAGAAGGTCTGGCGAATCTGACACAGATGCGATGTGACTCATGCTGTCAAATGCAGGCTCAATGTCCGATACGTCTCCCAAACCCGGCATGTGTGGAGACACCCCCGCAGCTGGGAAATCGTCTGGTGACTCGAGCCTGCTCAAATCGGTCGGGGTTTCACTGGACTCGTCGAAAACAGATCGCCTGCCACCAAGTTCGTCTGGAATGCCCGCAACTTCGTCTTGGTCTGACGGGGTGGCCTCGAATGGAGAGACTCCGCTCGATGGTGGGCCACGGATCGAGGCAGGGTCGCGGTCTGCCAATTCACGGTCCCCGGGTGTGTCGCTCTCGCTTTCAGAGCCATCCGCATGTCTGGGATCTCTAATGATACTTGGTGTCTGTGGCCACTGACGAGTCGATGAGAACGGGAGAAGTTGAACCATGCTGCGATAGTATAGCAGTATTTCCCGAGTTTTTCGTGTCACTTCTTCGAAAACATCTGGTGTGATAATAAGAATAGTTTCGTCAATGGCGTCCTGAACAAACTCCGGCATGTCAGGGTCCTGCAAACAATGCGGGCACAGCATACGGAGTCAGCACACATGCGAGCGATACATTTAGCTGCCACCGAGGACGTTGGCGCAGGTGGTGCAGACGCATGTCTGCGGAAGTTACTGCGTTGCAATGGAACTTACTTTCAAAGACGACCTCAAGTGGTCCAGGACCTTACCCGTCGCGAAAAACACCTTCGCCTCGATGTACATTTGTAAGTGCGTCACCCATTCGTTGACTCGGTTCCACAGAGCTTGCAGTGCAGTTTGGGCAACGCTGGTGCGCAGCAACGCTTGGCCGCACGACCGAGCGCCTGCTTGCACACTCTTAAGGACTGTCTGCACAGCGTACACGATGCCGAGGCGATGCAGCGCCGGCCAAATCACGGTCCTGCAGAGCGCCTTCGCTGTTTGGTTGACAATACTGAAGCGGTAATACGCCACGGCGCACAACAGCAACCCTAGGCGCCATTTTGTTGACGCAAATACGCTGTTGGGGCGTCGGGTTTTGGGGCGTGGTGGCTCGAGGTCAGCCAATTGGAAGTACATTGCGCGGCTTCACGACCGCGCGGTGCGCCGGGCACGCATGGACACCAGATTGTGCTACTGTGACATCTACGTGCCGAAACTGTGGTCGAGCATGAGTCTCTGTGTCATTCTGTTGCCGTTCCTGTCATGTTCAACTCTTGATTGCACGTGTTTTCTTGTTCGTGTTTTTGATCATTGTACATATTTGTTTGGCATTTGTCGCGAGCACCTCGCCTCGCTTTCACCACCCACCAACAGCAACAACCGAACAGCAACACGCAACAGCAACAGCAACAGCAATGTCAGTGCCATCCTCCTCCTCCTCCTCCTCCTCCTCCTCCTCCTCCTCCTTCATTCCTTCATCCTTCATTCCTTCATCCTTCGTCCATTCGTCCTTCGTTCCGTCGTTCCTTCGTCCTTCGTCCTTCGTTCGTCCTTCGTTTGTTGTCCTTCGTCGTCCGTCCTTCGTCCTTCGTCCGTCGTTCCTTCGTCCTTCGTCCTTCGTTTGTTGTCCTTCGTCGTCCATCCTTCGTTTGTTGTCCTTCGTCGTCCGTCCTTCGTCGTCCGTCGTTCCTTCGTTCGTCCCTCGTCCTTCGTCCTTCGTTTGCCGTTCGTCCTTCGTTTGCCGTTCGTCCTTCGTTCGTCGTTCTTTCGTTTTGTT
>ENA-OWNT01004320-OWNT01004320.1-seawater-metagenome-genome-assembly--contig:-NODE-4320-length-12556-cov-4.822983_pt1 | contig 12556 bp, 13 predicted proteins | sample MGYA00238136_ERZ651165 | MGnify/ENA primary metagenome ERZ651165 (study PRJEB26861, sample SAMN08777766) | seawater metagenome | isolation source: coastal seawater | place: USA: Florida | collected... | reverse complement strand
TTGTCGTCGTCGTCGTCGTTGTCGTCGTCGTCGTTGGCCACCGAAGTGAGCGAAGTTGGCCACCGAAGTGAGCGAAGTTGGAAACGGCCAAACAGTCCGCAAACTGCCAAAGTGGCAGAGTGGCGCAAAACCGCCAAACCGCCAAACCTTGCCTCCCTCCCCCCACCACACACACACACAGCCCGGGAGTTTACTGACAGCATCATAACCCTTGGTCGAGTCACCGAAGTGACGTCTGCAAACCATGGCGGACGACGTGGGAGATGAAGAACCGCAAACGTAGTGTGGTGCGTGCAGTTTTCTCGTGGACGGGCAGGGAGCCATGGCAGCATTGTGCAGGAATGAGGAACGCATTTGAGCGTTGGGATGCACATGTTGGTGAACGATGCAGTTGGGTCCATGCGTCGCTCGACGGCTCAGAAACACGACGAAGATAGCTTCACTGCAGCGTGATCACAGTTTAAATTTAAATATTTCATTTGCGGGTCTTCGTCTTCTTTCTAGATGGCTTTGTCCTTCCCCGTTGGCGTGGCGTGCTCGCCGCAGCCGCAGCTGCAGCGGAACCGATGCTTGCGTGGCGCCGCTTCGATGGAGAAGTGGTTTTCGAATTCATGGCAATGTAGCGCTCGACGTCGAACTTTCGCTTGCACCCGTTGTAGTTCATGTATCGAATTTTTCCGAACACGGGGCGCTCCGTCCATGCCCGGTCGTGCGTTCCGACGATGGACCACATGCATCCAACGTACCTACGTTTGCATATACGATACGCTCAGGTCAGCAAGCGCGTTGTCGTCGACAGGAAGCGAAATTCCAAACATACCCATTGGGATCACGCCCGTCGAGAGAATATTTGTCGTTCAAGAGAATGGAGAACTCCAGCGCTTGCTCGGTGCTCTCTGTCCACTCAAGAATCTTTTTGGCCCAATACCTTCGATCAAACATTTCCATCATCGTCAGAGAAAGAAGTTTCACCAACCACACCGGCGCACAAACGCGCTACAAGCCACGCTTACATTCGCATGAATCCCGCCATTTTCCCCCGTTGCACCATTTCCAGTTGAGCAGCATTCCAAAGTTTGTCGTGGGTCAATCCTTGTTCCAGCTCCGGCAACGTGTACACGTATTCACGTTGATCTTTGCGATGTTCCGTGATCGTTTTTGCAGCCTGGCAGCACACGCATGAGAGTATCCAACATGTAAGAGACTTGACAAGCTTGCTGCGATACCTTGCACATTCCGTGACGCACGTACCCAGGCATGTGCCCCGTTCACGTTGTCGTAGTCGTCGCAGTAATGGCAAAAGTTGTCGGAGAGTTCGCGGCGGATCAAAAACTCCTCCACAAATACTTGCGGTCCTGCAGTTTGAAAGGATCACAATGTCATTGAACGCGGCGTGGGTGTAGACGACCGGCAACTAACAATGCTCACCCGTGGTTCTGTCTTTCACGAAGAAATGACGAGGCCCTCGGTTAGAAATCCGAGCCAACTCCGACAGCACGCGGCTGGCAGAAATTTGGCCGAAGTGAAAATAGGGAGACCTGTTGCGTCGGAGGGAAATAGAAAAGTCAGCTGCTGCCTCCGTGCAACAACAACCGTGCAAGGTGGATGCGTACATGTCAGAGCAGGCTTGTCGATTGCATGGGTCGTTCCTTTGAGACGCAAACAATTGCAAGCGACGTTGCAAGAAGTCCCTCAGCGCGCTGTGCGCAGCACGCTCACCGGGCTTTATCCACGACACCTAACACAATTGCATCTGGTCACCGACGATGCACTAGAGCAGAAAAGCAAACTGCGACAAACAAACCTCATTGATGTCCCAGTTCAAGGATTCCAAGCCATCGGCACCTCTGAGTATGTCAGACCAATTAACTGGGGCATACAAGTCCAGGCCATGCTCCTGCTTCACGGCGCGGCGGGCGTTTGGGACTTTCTGTTCTTTGACGGCCGGGTACGACTGCGCCATCCATGTCGGTGCTGTTTTCCACAGCTTAATTCGGATGGTTCTTGCACTGAACTCAGCTTTGTTGGAAGCCACCCACACCGGAACGACGTTGTGAGCATCAACCACTTCGTACTCGACTGCCGGACTGTGCGCCGCGAGCTTCTTGCCCAAATTGCGCCTCCACTCCTTTGCGATGCGCAGCGGCGAGTAGTCGCTGACCACGAGAGATGCGTTAGACTTCTGCGCAAAGTCACTGATCTTGTCCTCTGGACGTTGATCGCCATGCAACACCACAAACGGGATATTGAGTTGCCCAAGATCATACTCCACTTGCTTCAGCCCTCGAAGCATGAACCCAAAGTGGCGTCCGCATGCACCAAGGAACCCAGCTGGCAGCAGTAAGCAAAATGCGACAACAAGGGTTTGTCCGCGGCCCTCCGCTACCTGTTGGGCTCGAAGCAGCGCCCAATTATCCGCAACCCGTTGGTCGCGACTCATCCAGTAAATCACAACGTCGCCGTTGAAGTTTCCCGGTTCCGTCAATGGGCCATCACCACACCGTTCTTTGGCTATCGCTTCTGTGGAGACGTGCTCGTCACCATATTCATCCACGAACAAAATCCTTTCATGGGCAATATGAGCATCGTCTCTGTACGCGTACTCGGCAGCATACTTTGTCTGTGGTGCTGGACCAAGCTCGAGCGGAGACTCCATGTATCGCAGGAGACCGTCTTTCCCAAGTGCTGGAGCATGTGCGGCTGCGGTGTCGCCCAGCGAGAACGATCTCCTTAACTCTTTAGCAGCTCGCTGGATGCGAGTTTGAGGAATCTTAGCCAGCTTTGCTAGAAGGCGTTGCATGGCGTTGGCGACGGAAACGTTTGTCAAGCGTCCACCGAAAGAGCAAAGCACTTTCAACTCCTCGACAACTGCGTCCAAATTCGAACTCGCTAGAGCTGCGTCGACGCGCTTGAGGACGGCGACAACTCTCGACGAGTTTGCGGTTGGCATGCGACTCTGATTGATGACACAGAAAATGAATGGGCGGATTGCAAAATATGTTTGGTCGGATTTTGTTTTTTTCTGGAAGTAGTAGAATCAGTAGAATCGTTACAGCTGCACACTTCGACTGCACCGATGGCACAACACCGCCAGCGAAAACCGAAAGTTCGTTCGAATGCGCGCCGCTCATTGTGTGTTCGCCGTGCATGCACACTTACTTCTTCAACGCCATGGTTGCCACGGCAGTTTCCGCCATTGCAGCCACAGCCACCACCATCACGACTACCACAACAACAACAACCAACACACGGGCAAGCTCCATCCACCGTCCGTCCGTCGTCGTCGTCGTCGTCGTCGTCGTTGTTGTGTGTGTGTGCGTGGTGGTTGGTGGTGGTGGTGCATTAGCGCCACAACAACGAACGAACGAACGAATGATGACGCAACGACAACGAAGTTGCCAGCGGACAGTGACGTCATCACTACGGTTGTACTATCAGTACAACGCGAAGTACTCCAAGTGCAAAATAAAGTGGGATAGAAACACATTGCCATTCCTTCACTCACAGATTGGTGGTGGAATGGAATCTACAACTCAACAACGTAGAAAACTCAGAAAGTTCTTTTTGGAATGGGAGGAATAGTTATGTTCAAGTCACATTACGGTAGTGTATAGTGAAATAGAATTTAGTACGCTTCTTCGCTTGTTGAGCGTTGTGCATGGCGGAGGTTGAGTTTTGAGTTTTGAGAAAAACCAATGCGTACAGTACGCAATACACATCTATCACTGTCGTTTATTGCGCAGAGAAAACAAATTTTGAACTTCTCAAAAACAATGTATTTTGAAATGAGTCGAAAATCAAACGCCCACCAACGAACGAACGCACTCCAGGAAACCGGAAACCGATGAAAACGACAACGACAACGACGACGACAACGGCGACGACGACGGCGACGACGACGACGACGAAACGACGACGACAACAATGACGACGACGACGACGACGACGACGACGACGACGACGACGACGACGACGACGAACAAAGTCACAAAAAGTCTCAAACTTTCGTTCGTTCGTTCGTTCGTTCGTTCGTTCGTTGGTCTGTTGGTTCGTTGCCATTGCCGTTGCCGTTTTCGCGCCTCGCATCACCATCAACAACAACGACGGCGGCGGCGGCGGCGACCCCACCGTGACAGCTTCGCAGCCATTACGAAGAATGAACAGGCCGGTGTCGCCGATATCGACGTTGACGCGTTCGTCGTCGTCGCCGCCGCTGCCGTCTACCCTACTCCCTGTAATCACCGTTGCCGTCTTGCTCTCTGTTGCAAAACAGTAAACGTGTGCCGGGTTTGCAGTTACTTGCACAGCAGAGAAATATGAATTTGCATAGCACCCATAGACAACCTTGCAGACATCCCTTGCACCATGCTGTATTCACACGTTTTTTTTTTTCAACCAGCATTTTTTTGCGTTTGGGAGTCGCTTTCTGTGTGACAACGTTAAGCGCCATGAGCGGCGCCAAAGCTGAGGAGGATGCGTCGACACCCGAAGTAGAACATAAAAGTAGTGCGGCGCCGAAGGCGAAGGCGAGTGCGTTTTCCGTTGGAGCGCTTCTTCAGTCTGACGTCTTCGACGAGATAAAAGAAGAGACCCCCGAAATCCCATTGACTGAGCGAGAGCGACTGGTCAAGCAGCTTCAAGCCGCCCTTGACATCAATGAAAAACTAAAGGTTAGCAACGACGCATCCCGCGCTAGGATTGATGCTTACAAAAAACAGCAAGTGAAGCAAAAGCAAGAGCTTCAAGACCTGAAGAAGCTGGAGAGGGCTGCAGGTGTGTTCTTGTGCGAAACGGGGAAACCCTTTGACTGACGCGAGTTCTGTGTGGTGTCATACCGATGTCGCTTGCAATGTCACACATGTGTAATGTGTCTGTGGTGGAATATATGACAGTGGCGGCCGCTCGCAGTTTTGTTGACAATTCCGGTGTTGACAGACTCCTGTCTGTAAGTGACTTGTGGCCCCGCACTTAAGTTCATGCGCTCAAACGAACGCGTGATTCATTTGCTTTTGTTGTTGCAGGCATTCGATACAGACAGATTACCCATGCTTTTAATAATCAGGGACTGGCTGATGCCGCTGTTGTACAAAAGTCAATCCAAGGATCGTGACCATTGATGCGGCAGCGCAGTCCAGTGTTGGTTTGCTTGTTGCCACATCATTCCGCAAGCATTGTTAGTCTTGCAGCTCTGTGACCACCGGAGTCCGATTGACAGAGGACGGTGTTCTTTATTTGTAAAGTTATTGTGACTCTCGTTAGTTAGAGATCGTGCTGCTTTCGAACTTCAAATGGAATCTCAGTTGACAATAGACAACACGTCGCTGTGTCGCAGCGTCAGTGCCGCTTGCTTGGTGACAAGGTTCACGGTGCCTTCAGGGGTGGATTTCCAAGCATGTTGTGTATGTCTCTCTCAAACAATGGTGATGTCGGCGCAGGAGGACCAAACTTGCGAGGTCTGCTCGCAATCCCAGCGCCAGCCCAGCACGTAGTCTCCGGCGGGGATATCCTCCGGGACTACCACCGAGTCCTCCACGGCATACTTTGTGTAGTCCGAGTGGAAGTCCGGCAACGGATCCGGGAAAATGTCGGGGTCCGCTCCGACGTACGCGAAGCCAGACGGGAAGTACTGAGGGTACTGTTCAGCGCATCGGCACGGGCACGCGAGGTCGGCAGCGTAGGCCGGCGCACCACATCCGGGACATTTCCAGTCACAGTGCTCGCCTTTGGGCACAGCGTAGTCGCACGCCACAAAGTCGGAGTCGTAGCTGGGAATCGGATTCAACATCCAATCCCCAGTGCCAGTCACGGAGTGTGGTACCACCGTGGCGCCAATGTGCACAGTCTGGTTCGAAAACACCACATCGTGTCCGTACGGTGCCGCGAATGCAAGCGGCATCTTCTGGAAGCACTCTTCGCTGAGCGTCTCGTTGGCGGGGCAAAGTCGGTATTGGTAACCGCCACCGTGCGATGCCGTGTACTGCCACCGTGCCTTCTCAACCGCGCCGCGGTGCCAAATCGTGCCAGAAGGACGTGGCTTCAGGACTTTAGAGCCCAAGTCTCCCTGCTTGGCGAACTGCGTGGTGTTGTACGCACCCGCGTTGAAGACCTCCTTGTCGGACCCTCCTGCTTTCCCACATGCGTCGAAGACCGGTGCACGGCCGGGCGCACGCCAGGGGTTGAATTTGAAAATGTCCTGCGGCGAACCCGGCGTTGCGTTTTGGTTGAGACTTCGGTAGCGAGGGTCATTGACTGTTGGTTCGATGGATCTGTCGGGACAATGATCCCAGTTCGGAATGCGGGCCCCTAATCCATCGCACTGCAAACATCCAATGGTGCACCCTTGACTGAACCAGAAGCATCCCTGGCCACTGTTGCAAAACGGTTCACTGCCATTCGTGCATTGGCAGCTGTAAGGCTCGATCCACCCAGTTTCAGGGAAATCTTTTTGATCGTGCCACGGCTCAAGTTCGGAGTCGACGCCGTTGCGCGACGGCGGCATGATTAAGGATGCATGTCCGGAGACGTACGAAATGGCATTCGTGGCGAACACGAGTGCACCGACGGCTTTTGCCATTGCTGTGTCGCGGGTGGGAAACCTGTGGAAGAACGATACTCGCCTCGAACGACGGCTGTGCTTGTCTTGGCTGGTTTCGAGTTGCTTTTTTGTTTGTTTTCTTCACGCAGAGACGGCAATTAGCTAAAGGCATCAGTTTCAGTTAGAGACGCAGCAACAGTCAATCCACCCTTCCCACGCGTACATCAATGGAAGCAGCGACCTACCCACGTGCATTTGGTATTTGTGGATAACGCAGTCGCAGAGTCCAATCACTGACTGTCAACAACAGTGTTCTTTCAATAGCAACGTCGTCCTTCCTCCTCCTTCCTCCTTCTTCGTCCTCCTTCGTTCGTCGTTCGTTCATCGTTTTTCGTCGTTCGTTTGTTCGTCGCTTGTTCGTCCTCTTGTCGTCCTTCGTCATGGTTCGTTCGTCGTTCGTTCGTCGTCCTTCGTTCGTCGTTTGCTCGTCGTTCGTTCGTCGTTCGTTCGTCGTCCTTCGTTCGTCGTTTATTCGTCGTTCCTTCGTCGTTTGCTCGTCGTTCCTTCGTCGTTTGCTCGTCCTTCGTTTGTTCGTCGCTTGTTCGTCCTCTTGTCGTCCTTCGTCGTCGTTTGTTCGTCATTTGTTCGTCGTTCGTTCGTCGTTTGTTCGTCGTTCGTTCGTCGTTTGTTTGTCGTTCCTTTCGTCTTTTGTTCATCGTTTTGTCCGTCGTTTGTTCGTCGTTTTGTTCGTCGTTCGTTCGTCGTGTGTTGGTCGTTTGTTGGTCGTTGGTCTTCGTTTTGTCCGTCGTCGTTGTCGTCGTTCGTTCGTTGTCGTTGCGTCCAGCGCGACGGTGGCTTTTGGAGTGGATACGAACGATGTTGTATTTACACATTAGGGCGGACTGTCTTCGACTTTTACAACATCGTTCGCGTGTATTTACATGAAGGCACGAACGCAACGCCGTGGTGTCGTGTTGTGGGTCGTGGTTTTCAACAGCTCGTGACAACAAACTTACAGACGACGAACGACGCCGACGGCGCATCAAACGACGTAACAACGCACGCCGCCGGCAAACAACGCATGCCGCAACGAAGCGACGAAGCAACAAAGCAACGACGAACGACGAACGACGAACGACGAACGACGAACGACGAACGACGAACGACACAGCAACACAACACGGCCGAAAGCAGCAACTGCGAGCTTCACAGCAAACGGAGGACGAAGCGAACGGATAAGGCAACAATCTTTATAAAAAATTGGATGCACGTAATAAGTGAGCCCCGCGAAGCGGACGGAACGCCCACACATCCAACGAATGCGAGTGAATGCACCATGGAGGTGCGGGGGGTTCCTTCGATGCGCAACTGGCCCTGTCCAACGAACCATTGAACTACTTGCGAAGCGGCAAACGGACAGCGTTCGTCCGGTGGTCACCTAAAGGACTGGCAACTTTCAACTCACTGTCAGCACTTAGTTGTCGTTGGCGTTCGACACAACTCGACGCCACTTTGACGTAATACTGCATTTGTGCAATGCCATTTTCCAGAGGTTTGGTCGACGCAGATTTGATTATTTTTGAAGAAACGTTGTGGACGCCGCCGGTTGTTCGGCACAAATGAGAATTGCAATCCTGACGATTGGTAGCGAGGGCGATGTTCGACCGTTTCTGGCGGTCGGTGTCGCTCTTCAGGCAGAGGAATACGGAAGCCACACTGTCTGTCTGGTCACCCACGAGGCGCAGAGAGAGCGCGTCCAGAAAGCTGGCCTGGAGTTCCGCGACATCGGGGCCGATCCTGTCAAGGAGATGAACGAAACAGAGGCTGGAAAGGCCCTCAAAGCCGCGAGTGCGTTCGGCAAGCTCAAGTTGACGAAGGCGTACATGGTCCCCATGCTTCTGTCTTGGTTTTCCGACGGCGAAGCGGCCCTGAAAGAGTTCAAGCCAGACTTCGCCATACTTGGCACGTTCGCGATGAACATGCACTCCATTCTTTGCGCCGACGCACTCAACATCCCGTTCTGCCAAATGCACCTGCAGCCCATGGTGCCCACTGCCGCGCACGCGCCCCCAATTGGGTTTGGGACCGCCACGACTTGGTTCCAGTTCACAGCAAAGCTCAAGTGCGTGCTGGTGTCACTTCTGCGCCGCATGCATTTCATGGCGTTGATTGGACACCTTTGTAACTCTGCCTCTATGCATCGCGACTGTTCATGATATGCAGGTGGTACGCGGTCATCGTGACAGCATTCAAGTTTCTCTACGGACCGCCATTACGACAGCTGCTGCAGCCTTACAGTATTACCCCTACGCATGCGCGACTCCTTGATCTGTGGAAGCACACGCCGGCCGTGTTGTGCTATGCGCCACAACTTTGCCCGCGCAACGTCGATTACCCGGAAGACTCGGTGGCAATCGGTGGCGCCATCATGGACGAACACACCCAAGCGTCTTTGGACGCGTTTTTGCAGACTGAAGACGGTGCGAAGTTGGTGGCCTTTCTCGACGGCGGTAGCTCTGAGAATGGTAACAATGCCCGCAAGCCCACGGTTTGTGTCACCTTTGGCTCCATGTGGCAACTGGAATCGCCAGAAAGTAAATACCGCCTACTCCGCACCATCATCGCTGCAGCCCGAGAACTCAAACCGCTCATTCGCGGGGTAGTGGTGCAGTGCGATGAAGAATCGAGAGCCAATTTCAATCACACAGATCTGGCGAGTGCCAATGTATTGGCCATCGGGAAGGCCCCTCACTCCTGGCTGTTCCCGCAAGTCGACGTCGTGGTCTGCCACGGGGGAGCTGGCACAGTGCACAAGGTTCGCGGCTCCGCTACTTCGCCTTTTCTTTGCTCAATTACAGTGCCAGCCTCACCATATTTTGGTGCTACTGTGCCTTAGGCTGTTTTCCATCGCTGCAAGACGGTCGTTTGCCCAGCGCAGCCGGCGTCGTCGGACCAGCCGTTTTGGGGCGGGAGGGTCGCTGCGAGCAGTGTCGGCGTTCGTGGTTGCCCAATGGCCAAGCTCACAACAAAGAAGTTGGTCAAGTACTTGACGCAATGCACATCAAATGCCGGAATGGACACTGCGCTGCAACGCACGAGCGCTGAAATGCACTCCGACGACGGCGTTGAACACGCGGTGAAGGCAGTGCTGAAGTACGCCTCGAATCTGGTTGCGTCAGGTCCGACTTCCGACAAACGCACATAGCGTGGTGCTTGCTCTGACATGTTGACACACCCCTCCTGCCTTCGCGAGCGAAACTTTCCACCCTGTAGTGGCGGCGAAGAAACTGTGTAGCTTGAACTCGTACAGTGAGTTTTCAGACTAAGACGCCCCCTTGCCGGGTCACTGCTCATCACCTAACTTCATAATGCATCATCATGCATCAACATCATCATCATCATCTTCCAACCCCACCACCACTTCAAACACCTGCTTTCTCCACACCAGGTCGCACTGCCACACTCCACACGCGCGCACAGCCTGAGCAACGTCACAACCACCACCGCAGAATAGCGAATCGACCTATTTTCGTCAGTGTAGTGGATGTTTGTGTGTATGTTGTGGTGTCGGGCAGTTGGGTCGTTCGAGTGGCGGGAACGGCAGTCAGGTGAGCTGTCACCAACGGAAGATCGGGAGATCTGTCCGAGAAGAAGATACGGTTGCCGTCTGAAGTAAGCACAAGTAAGTTAGTTGTCATCGACGTTGACTTGTCATCCAACAACGCCGCGACGATACACGCAAACATTGCGTGGTGAAGGCGTCCTATGAGTTGTTCGTGTGTGCTGTTCTGGGTTCTGGGGCACGCCATTGGTGTTGGAAAGACGATTTCGTTGAATGGGTACGGGAGAGAGGAAGTGGAACGTGTGATGAGTAAATTTGATGCTGTTCATCGGGGCCGCAATTCTGCCAAACATTGTTGGGACACAACTTGTCGAAGCGGTCGCAACAAGGCGGCGCTAGTTTCGAGCACGTATGTGAGGACGAGATAATTTTTCGCGAAAAGTCGGTGTGGTATTCAACTTGTTGTTGGTGTTGTCGGTGTGGCTGGCGAGATGTCTCTGGCAGCGATCTCATCCGTGTTGTTGCTAGCAACTGCGAATCCAACGCAGCCAGACCCGGCCTGCCGTGACCGGTTTCTGGAGCCCTTTTCAAGTAGTTCAATTTGGAACACGGCAGTTGGTTCCGACGCAGTATTCGCGCCAGCGCTTCTCTATCAAAACGAGGCCGACTTCCCGACTCAATTTCATAATGATCAGGATTTCTTTCTCCTTGCAACAGCTGCCGATCCGTTGACGCCATGGATTGATCAAGGCGACTGGGGCAGCGACGATCACTGCCAAGTTACTGGTCAGGTGGTTTCTCAGATTCCGCTCCCAGTCAATTTCACAACGGCCAGCGATGGAACTGGACCCGGACAACCAAACAACAATGCCATGGGCATCCTGCTCCCCGACAATGAGACGCTGGTACAAATGCAGCCTGTCTACCGCTGCTCTGCGGGTGGACCCCTCCTTGCGCGCTTCGGCAACGACACAGATGGATGTTCGTCGTCGCTGACTGCAGCATGTTTGTGATGTCCGCCGTCGTCTGTTCCACATCTAAATTTGAATGCTTGTCTGTTTTGTTTGGTGGTAGGCCCGCAGAGGTTCCCTAACGTCACCAGCATCTTCGGTGATGGTGCGTTGGGAGCACACGGAGGGTCAGGACTCTCTGGAGTCGGTGGGACAATTCGTGTTGGTGAGCTGCTGAACACGACTGGCCCAATCCGACACGCGTTGAAAATCGAGCTTCAACACACGTGGTACTACGGTAAGTGCTTGCTGTTCGTTCAACACGCTTCCGTTGCCCGAGGTGGCATCAAAGAACCCACCACTTGCTATGTATATGATATGTAGGAGAAGCTCCATTGCAAGAGGCCAGTTCCTACAACGGTGGAAGAAGACAGTATGTTTGGCCGGCGACTGGCAGTGACTCGGGTACCGAAAAGGCACCCGGAGGGTTGTACTCAGGAACAAACCCACACGTCGCTCCTGGAGCTTTGTTGGCCATTCCCTCGGAGAATGCGAGCAGCGTGATCACGACAACCGTCCCAGGCACAAAGCTCAAACAGGTGCGCATGTAATTAACGTGGATTATCTCGACGGCATTGTCACGTTGTTTCTGAACGCTGCTTCGTTTAGGCCTTCATCGACTATGGTGCATACATTGTCGACGACACCGGTGGCGTCAATTCTGCGGCCTTGTGCATGGAATCGGACGTCAACGCAGAAATGAGGCAGGCATATGGGTTCGTGCTTTTGTGTATTGTGTTCTACCTCGCCGTCCGTGGTGCCATTGCTCACAAGCAACATTATCTATAGATACGCCATGACGTACCCTCACGGGGTTTCGTCCGACCCGAGCGATCCCGGTCATGAACTCTATGCTGATTTGCTGTCCATTTTTCAGCATCTCGCAGCAGTCACGAACAACGGCCCGTCGGCGGTTGGAGGCGGTGGCACTCCACGCATTCCAACGAAACCTGACATTTGCCGTTAATTAAAGAGGCCGAGGTATGGCTACACACTTTGACAATAACTTTACATGCATGGCAATACATTTGCCTGTGGTCGAAGAGTCGAATTAATAGCATCGCATTCCAATATGCATAGCATTCCAACACCATTGCGTTCCAACAGCACCGCATTCCAACAACACCGCGTTCCAATAGGTGTAGCATTCCAACAACACCGCGTTCCAATAGGCACAGCATGCCAACAGCACCGCGCTCCAATAGGAATAGCATTCCAATAGGAATAGCATTCCAACAGCACCGCGTTCCAATAGCGTAGTGTTCCAATATCGTGGTGTTCCAACACGCATAGCATCCCAACAGCACCGCATTCCAATTGGCACAGCATGCCAATAGCATAGCATTCCAACAACACCGCATTCCAATAGGCGTAGCATTCCAATAGCATAGCATTCCAATAGCATAGCATTCCAATAGCATAGCATTCCAATAGCATAGCATTCCAATA
>ENA-OWNT01004319-OWNT01004319.1-seawater-metagenome-genome-assembly--contig:-NODE-4319-length-12556-cov-5.864733_pt1 | contig 12556 bp, 10 predicted proteins | sample MGYA00238136_ERZ651165 | MGnify/ENA primary metagenome ERZ651165 (study PRJEB26861, sample SAMN08777766) | seawater metagenome | isolation source: coastal seawater | place: USA: Florida | collected... | reverse complement strand
GGTGAGGACCGGGTGGCGCTCGTCCGCGTCGATCTGTCCGCGCCGGGCATAGCGCGCCAGGCCCACGCAGGCGAGGAGCCAGGCGGCGGCGGCGGCGAACAGGACGAGCAGGACGGTGCTCAGGGGGACCCCAAGTGACGACGGCCGACCCTGGGGCCGGCCGTCGCGATCGGATGGATTGCTCCGCTACTCCATGAACGGGCGGAGGCGCTTGCTGCGGCTCGGGTGCCGGAGCTTGCGCAGGGCCTTCGCCTCGACCTGGCGGATGCGCTCGCGCGTCACGCCGAAGTCCTGACCCACCTCCTCGAGGGTGTGGTCGGCGGGCTGGTCGATGCCGAAGCGCATGCGCAGCACCCGCTCCTGGCGGGGCGTCAGGGTCGCCAGGACCTTGCGCGTCTGCTCCCGCAGCGACGCCGAGATGACGGCCTCGCTGGGCGAGACGGCGGTGGTGTCCTCGATGAAGTCACCGAGCTGGCTATCCTCCTCGTCGCCGACCGGGGTCTGCAGCGAGATGGGGCCGCGGTTGAGCTTGAGGATCTTTTCGACCTTGTCGGCCGGCATGTCCATGGCCTCGCCGATCTCTTCCGGCGTGGGCTCGCGACCGAGCTCCTGCATGAGCTGGCGGGACGTGCGGATGACCTTGTTCAGCGTCTCGATCATGTGGACCGGGATGCGGATGGTCCGCGCCTGGTCGGCGATCGCCCGGGTCACCGCCTGGCGGATCCACCAGGTGGCGTAGGTGCTGAACTTGTAGCCGCGCCGGTACTCGAACTTGTCCACCGCCCGCATGAGGCCGATGTTGCCCTCCTGGATGAGGTCCAGGAAGTCGAGGCCGCGGTTGGTGTACTTCTTCGCGATGGAGACCACGAGCCGGAGGTTGGCCTCGACCATCTCGGTCTTCGCCTTGTCCGCGAACTGCTCCGCGTCCCGGACCCGGTTGTAGAGGTCCTTCATGGAGCGGGGGGTGAAGCCCGTCTGCTCGCACACGCGGTCGACCCGGGCGTCCGACGCCTCGAGCAGCGCCTCGAACTCGACCAGGTCCTCCGACGGGATGAGCGTCTTCGTGGACTTCTTGTTCGCCCGGGCCTTGTGGACCTTCGCGATGGTGGAGCGCAGGTCCGACAGGGTCATGTTGGCGCGGCGAGCGACCGACCAGGCCTCGCGCTCGGCCTGCAGCATCTCCTGGGCCTGGGACTTGAAGACCTCCAGGACGAGGATGTACTGCTTGCGGTCCAGCTTCAGGCGCATGAGCGTGTGGAAGCTGGCCTCGTGCAGGTCGTCGAGGAGCTCCTCGTGGGCCTGCAGCTCGTCGGGGTCGAGGTTGGCGCCGCGCGGCATGCCGGCCACGACCTCCAGGAACTTCTGCTCGTACTCGCGCAGCTCCTCGAGCGTCTCGGTGACCTCGGCGTGGAAGGGGTCGTCCTCCTGCACCTCGTCGAAGAGCGTCCAGAGGAGGCCCTCGCCGTAGGAGGTCGCGATGAGGGCGCGCCGGGCGCGGGTCTCGCCCTTCTCGATCCGCCGGGAGATGTCCACCTCGCCATCGCGGGAGAGGAGGGACACGCCGCCCATCTTGCGGAGGTAGACGCGGAGCGGGTCCTGCCGGCCGCCGCCGTACAGGTCCTCGTCGCGTCGGCGCTTCTTGTCGAAGAGCTCCTCGGTCTTGCTGGCGAGCGCCTCCTTGCGGAGCTTGCGGGCTGCGCCGTCCCCGTCGACCACCGCCACGCCCATCTCGTTGAGCTTGTACATGAGGTCGTTGAGCTGCTCGGGCGTGAGGTGCCGCTTGTTGAGACCCTTGTTCAGGTCATCGACGCTCAGCTGGCCACCGCTCTGCTTGCCCGACTTCACCAGGGAGTCGAACCACTTGTCGTCCCGCTTCGTCACCATTCAGCGCCTCGCCGTCTCGAGATCGGCTCCGAGGAGCCGGGGGTTGCCCGCCGGAGCGGGCTTCGGGTCGCCCCCGCGGGGAGCGCCCCGGGAGGAATAGGTCGGGTCGACGACGGGTTCAACGCTCGCGCGCGAGAAGTCCGCCCCGGTCCGGGTGCCGCAAATACACGATCGACTCTCGAGCAGCAAGGACTTCCGCTCAGATTCACACGCGCTTTCGCGGACGCGGCACTGTAATGCCGCGATCGGGCGTGCACAAGGGCGGGATGCGACCGATCTGCCTATCATCGTCGTGTGAGCATCGAGGACACCACCCCCGAGCCGGCCCGCACCCCGCCCCGCCGGGGACTCATCGTGATCGGAGCGGGCGCCACGGGGATGGAGGTCGCGCGCCTCACCGCCCGGGTGCTCCCGGTCACGGTCCTCGACCTCGGCCTGACGTATGACGAGCTGCCCGCGCCGCTCGAGGGCGCCCGGTTCATCCGGGGGGACGGGACCTCGCTGCTCGTGCTGCGGGAGGCAGGCATCCACGCCGCCCACGCCCTGGCGGCCGCCACCTCGAACGACGACGTGAACATCGAGGCCTGCCGGCTGGCGTCGGCGTGCGGCGTGCCCGAGGTGCTGTGCCGGATCACGGATCCCGCGCGCGCCGCCGAGGCCCGCGCCGTGGGCGCCCAGGTGCTGACGGCTCCGTCCGCCATGGCCGTCGCGATCGCGGATCAGCTGCCGGACGTCGTGGCCACCACCTCCGAGGTCGGGCTGGGCCAGGGCGAGATCCTGCAGGTGCGCGTGCTCCCGGGGTCCCCCGTCATCGGGCACGCGATCCGGGACGTGGCCACGCGCGAGTACCTGGTGGCCGCGATCTACCGCCACGGGGATCTCGTGGTCCCGCACGGGGACACCGTCATCGAGGTCGATGACCAGGTCCTGCTGGTGGGGCACCCCGACGCGCTGCGGGCCGTGGCGGAGTACTACCGGCTCGGAGGCGCCCAGTTCCCCCACCAGTTCGGCCACACGGTGATGGTGTGGGACCCGGACGGGACGGCCGATCCAGCCCTGTACGACGAAGCCGGCTGGGTGCGCACGGTGACGCGGACGATGGACTTCCTGCGGGTGGCGAACCCGCCGGCTCCGGCGGTGACGGAGGAGCCGTTCCCCGTCGAGCTCGGTGTGCCCGCGCGCCAGGGCCGCCGGGTGCCGAAGGCCGCCCTGGAGGAGGTGCTGTCCGCGAGCCCGGGGCTGTTCGTCGTCCCGCCCGCCTCCCAGTCCCTGTTCCGGGAGCGGGGGATGGGCGCGCTGCGCTCGCTCATTGAGGTCGCCCCCTCGCCGGTGCTCATCGCCCGGGGCAGCCATCCCTACAAGCGCATCCTCGTGGCCGTGGGCGCCTCGGAGAGCAGCTTCCTGGGTCTGGAGCTGGCGGTCGACATCGCTCGGCTCCTGGAGGCCAGCATCACCGCAGTGCACGTGTCCCCGCCACCGTTCATCGGCGGGGAGAGCGCCGCCGCAGCAGCGGATCGCGTGGCCGAGCGGGTCGAGCAGCTGGGGCGGCTGTACGACGTCCCCCTGGAGTTCGAGCGGCGTCAGGGCAACCCGATCCGCGAGGTCCTGGCGCTGTGCGCCCAGAGCCAGCTGCTGGTCCTCGCGCGCAAGCGCAACCAGACGGACACCTACATCCAGCCGGACGTCGGCCTGCGCATGGCCCTCGGCGCCCGCTGCTCCGCGCTGCTCCTGAGCCGCGACTAGCCCCGCATGCCCGTCGACGTCGCGGTCCTGCTCGTCCTCCTGATCCTGGGCTCGGCCCTGTCCCCGCTGCTCGCGCCGCGCCTCGGGGTGCCCGAAGCGGTGTTCCAGATCGGGTTCGGCATCGCCATCGGGCTGCTCGGGTTCGGGCACGGCGGCCACGACGAGGAGGTGCTGCACCTGCTGGCGGAGCTCGGCTTCATCCTCCTGATGTTCGGCGCCGGGCTCGAGATCGACTTCGACGCCGTCGAGCGTGGGGGGCGCGCAGGCCTTCTGAGCGGGCTCGGGGTGGCCGCGGGCTTCTTCGTGGTGTCGGCCGTGGTCGTCTGGCTCGTGGGCCTGCCTGCGTTCTACGTCGTGGTGCTCAGCGCCACGAGCGTGGGGCTCGGCGTGGCGGTTCTCCGCGAGACGGGGCTCACCTCCGCGACCGTGGGCCAGAAGGTGCTGCTCGTGGGGTCCCTGGGGGAGTTCCTGACGCTCATCGCCATGACGGTCTTCCAGGTGGCCTCCCAGGTCGGCGTGTCGCTGCAGCTCGTGGGGGACCTCGGCAAGCTCGCGGCGCTGTTCATCGCCGGCGGCCTGTTCCTGCGGTACCTGTCGGCCTGGACGTGGTGGCACCCGGGCGTGTTCTCCCGGGCGTTCGCGGCGCACGACGCGAGCGAGGTCGGCGTGCGGGCAGCGCTGCTCGCGTGCATGGCGTTCGTGCTGCTCGCGGCGTGGCTGGGGTTGGAGGCGATCCTCGGGGCGTTCATCGCCGGCGCGGTGGTGCGCGCGGTGTTCCGGGACGTGCAGATCCTGGAGGGCAAGATGAGCGCGCTCTCGTCCGGCTTCTTCATCCCCATCTTCTTCATCTCGGTCGGCGTGGCGTTCGATGTCGACCAGCTCAGCGTCGAGGGGCTCCTCAAGGCGAGCATCCTGGGCGCGTTCCTCGTGGTGGCGCGCCTGCTCCCGTCCGCCGGGCTCGTGAGCGCGGACGTGTCGGTCCGGGACGCCACGGGCGTGGCCCTGCTGCTCGGAGCGCCCCTGACGCTTCTTGTCGCAATCGCGGAGCTCGGGCTCGAGATCGGCGCCCTCGACGAAGCGTCCCGCAGCGCGCTGGTGCTGCTCGCCATCCTGCTCTCGGTGCTGCTGCCCATCGCGTTCCGCCTGCTGTTCAAGCCGCCCGCGCCCACGAGCGCGTGAGCCGGGGACGACCTATCCTCGATCCGTGACGCGCATCCTCGTCATCGACGACCAGCCGGCGACGCTGGAGCTCCTCCGGAAGCTCTTCGTGGCGGAGGGGTACACGGTCGACACGGTCTCGGACGGCGGCGAGGCGCGGGCCTGCCTCGATCGCGACGAGTACGACGTGGTCTTCACCGACCTGCGGCTGGGCTACCCGTACGACGGGCTCGAGGTGCTGGAGCTGGTCAAGCAGATCCAGCCGCGGGCCCAGGTCGTGATCATGACCGCGTTCAGCTCCGTCGAGTCCTCGGTGCTCGCCATGCGCGGCGGCGCCTACGACTACATCACCAAGCCCTTCAAGGCCGAGGAGGTGCTGCTGCTGGCGGAGCGCGCGGCGGAGAAGGCGCGGCTCGCCGAGCAGGTGCGCGCGCTGGAGTCCAAGCTCGACGGGCGGGTGCCCAAGGACGCTGGCGCGCACGAGATCATCGGGTCCAGCCCCGCGATGATGCAGGTGATGCGCCTCGTGACGCAGGTGGCCCGCACGGACGCGACGGTGCTCGTCATCGGGGAGTCGGGCACGGGCAAGGAGCTCATCGCCCAGGCCATCCACACGCTGTCCCCCCGGGCGAAGGCCCCGTTCGTCGCCGTCAACTGCGGCGCCATCCCCGAGACGCTGCAGGAGTCCGAGTTCTTCGGGCACGTCAAGGGAGCATTCACCGGCGCCTTCCGTACGAAGATCGGCCTGTTCGAGCAGGCGGACAACGGCACCCTGTTCCTGGACGAGGTGGGTGAGACGAGCCTCGCTACCCAGGTGAAGTTGCTGCGCTTTCTGCAGGAAGGTGAGGTCCGCAAGGTCGGTGACAACAAGCCCGCCAACGTGGACGCGCGGCTCGTGGCAGCCACGAACCAGGACCTCGTCTCGATGATCGAGGCGGGCACGTTCCGCGAAGACCTCTACTACCGCTTGAACATCGTGTGCGTCGAGGTGCCGCCCCTGCGGGATCGCGAGGGCGACATCGAGCTCCTCGCCAACTTCTTCCTGCGGCGCTACAGCAAGAAGCTCCAGTCGGACGTGAAGGTCTTCAGCGACGACGCCATGCGGACGCTGAACAAGCACACCTGGCACGGCAACGTGCGCGAGCTCGAGAACGCGGTGGAGCGGGCCGTGACGCTCGCCCGCGGGCCCATCGTGCACCGTGAGGACCTGCCCAGCTTCTCGCGCACACCGAAGCACCGCGCGTCCGCGGCCGTGTCCGGCGAGATCGCGGCCCTGTCCGGCGAGTGGCCCACCGCCGAGCCCGAGCCCCCGGCGGCCGCGTCAGGGCCGCCCCGGCGCTCCTGGAGCGGGAGGCCCACCCCGGGCACCTCCGAGCCGCTCGGGAGGATGTTCGGGCGCGCGGCGTCCGTGGGGCTTGGCGCGACCACCGATCCGCCCCGGGAGCCCGCCGCCCCGGCTGAGTGGGCGCCCATCACGGGGCCCTTCGCGGGGCTGCAGGCGCCGGCCTTCAACCGGGAGCTGGAGCAGCGTCGGTTCCCGAGCCTGGAGGAGATGGAGAAGCGGCACATCGAGGCCGCCCTGCACCTCTTCAAGGGCAACCGCACCCAGGCCTGCGCGGCCCTGGGCATCAGCAAGGCGACGCTGTGGCGGAAGATCAAGCGGTTCGGCCTGGAGAGCGTGGGGCGATGAAGCGCGTCCTGGTCACGGGCGGCGGCGGGTTCATCGGTCGGCACGTCGTGCGCGAGCTGGCCGGCGCGGGGTGGGCGGTGCGGGTGATGCTCGCCCCCGGAGAGCCCGAGCACCTGCTCGACGGACTGGACGTGGCCGAGACGGTCGTGGGCGACGTGCGGGACCTGCCGTCGCTGGACGCGGCCGTGGACGGCTGCACCGCTGTCGTGCACATGGCGGCCATCTACGCCCTGTGGATGGCGGACTACCGGCCGCTGTACGACGTGAACGTGCAGGGCACCGTCAACGTCATGGAGGCCTGCCGGCGCGCGGGCGTCGAGCGCATCGTCTACACGAGCTCCATCGCGGCGCTCGGGGTGCTGCCCGGGGAGGCGGCGGCCGACGCGATGACGCCGTTCAACCAGCGCGGCCGCTGCCCGCACTACATCACCAGCAAGGCGGAGGCCGAGGTCCGGGTCCGGGCGCTGCAGGACGACGGCCTGCCCGTGGTGATCGTCTATCCCGGGATGCCCTACGGGCCCGGCGATCACCGCCCCACGCCGACCGGGCTGACGGTCCTGCGGGTGCTCGGCGGCGCCTACTTCCTCGCGGGCCCCGGCGGCATCAACGCCGTCGACGTGCGGGACGTGGCCACGGGGCACCTGCTGGCGCTGGAGCGGGGCGAACAGGGTGGCCGCTATCTGCTCAGCGGACACAACATCTCCATGGACGGGATGTTCACGCTCATCAAGCAGGTCGGCGGCGTCGAGCGGGCGCACCGCGCGGCGCCTCCGTGGGCCCTGTGGCTCCTCGGCGCCATCGGGGATCTCGTGGGGCGGGTCACCGAGCCCCTGGTGGACTCGCGGACGGTCCGGTACACGAGCCAGTTCCTGTACTACGACTGCAGCCACACCGAGCGCGCCCTGGGGTGGACGCGGCGGCCGTTGGACGAGACCCTTGCGGACGCCGTCGCCTGGTTTCGCGAGCACGGCTACCCCGAACCCGGCATGGGCCTGACGGCCCTGGGCGCCCGCCGCCAGCTCCGGCTGGCCAGCAGCAAGGAACGCAACGGATGAGCGACTGGGTACGCGTGCATTTCAAGGGCCAGCAGGTCTGGGCAGAGGCCGACGCCTCCGGCCAGCCGAAGGAGCAGCCCGGCGGCAAGGTCACGATCGTCTACAAGCTCGGCGGCAAGGCCTACACGACCTTCCGCAACAAGCTCGCGATCATGGAGGGCTACGGGGTCGAGAAGGGCCCCGACGCCGCGCCCAACCCACGCAGCCGCGGCGGGAAGGGGAAGAAGGGCAAGAAGGACTCGGAGATCTACGGGGGCGGTCCGGCCGATCTGACGGATCGCGACGCCTACCACCTCTGGTCCGACGGCGCCTGCAGCGGCAACCCGGGCCCCGCCGGCGCCGGCACGGTGCTCCTCGACGGCGATCACCGCACGGAGTGGTCCACCTGGCTCGGCTCGGGGACGAACAACATCGCCGAGCTCGTGGGGATCCTGCAGGGGCTCGAGGCGCTGCCGAGGCCCGTGGAGCGCACGGTCGTGGTGCACACCGACAGCCAGTACGGCATCGGCGTCCTGGCCCGGGGCTGGAAGGCGAAGGCGAACGGCGAGCTCATCGCCGAGATCAAGGACGCTCTGGAGGGGCTGCCACGGGTGGTCTGGCACTGGGTCCGCGGCCACGAGGGCGTCGCCCTCAACGAGCGCTGCGACACCCTGGCCCGCCAGGCGATCAGCCGTCGGGACTCCACCGTAGAGCGCTTCGGTTGATGCGCGTCCTGCACATGACGGACGTGCACTTCTATCGCCCGCCGTCGATCGGCGCCGCGCTCGGCAAGCGCACGCTCGGCCTCGTGAACCTGCACGTGCTCGGACGCTCCCACCACTTCGACGCGGACGGGCTCGTGCCCCTGGCCATCGCCGACGCCCTGACCCAGGCCCCGGACCTGTTCGTCATGACGGGCGACATGACGGCGCTGGCCTCCGAGGACGAGTTCGTCGCGGCCCGGGCCGCGTTCGCCCCGCTGCTGGACTCCCTCCCGTCGGTGGTGGTGCCCGGCAACCACGATCTCTACACGACCGGCGCGCGACGCCACGCCCGCATGGAGCAGCACTTCGGCCCGTTCATGGGCGGCGGCACCTGGGACGCCCAGGCGAAGCGCTGGGTCGGGGGCTGGGACGCGGCGGCCGCGCAGAGCGGAGAGCCGGCGCCCTGGCCGGTGCGGTTCCGCATCGGCGACGTCGACGTCATTGCCACGAACCCATGCAAGCCGGGGCTCCGGGCGGAGGGCCGGTTCGGGCCGGGCGCCATCGAGCGGGCCGAGGAGCTGGTCCGCGGGAGCAAGGCGGACGGCCAGGTGGTCGTGTACCTGCTGCACTACCCCGTGATGGGGCCCGACGGGCTGCCCTACGACCAGGCCGGGCACAGCCTGCAGGATCTGTCGGAGCTGCTGGCGAGCCTGCGGCGCGCGCCGCCGGACGCGATCCTCCACGGCCACAAGCACATCGCGTTTCGCGGGGCGCTGCAGGTGGACGCCCGGTCGGTGCCCATCTTCGGCTGCGGCTCGAGCTCCGCGGCGAGCCCGCTCCCGGATCGGGCCGCGGGCTACTTCCTCTTCGACGTGCGGGACAAGCAGATCGCCCACGTGCGACGGCGTCGCCTGGAGCTGCAGGCCCGTCGGTTCGTCCCCGATCCGGAGCGCAGCGACCCCATGTAGCATCCGGCGCCGGAGGGTCCTTCCATGAGCAATGTCAGCACGCGTGGGGCATTCGCCACGCGCCTCGGGTTCGTGCTCGCCGCGGCCGGTTCGGCCGTCGGCCTGGGGAACATCTGGAAGTTCCCGTACATCACGGGCGTGTACGGAGGCGGCGCCTTCGTCCTCGTCTACCTGGTCTGCATCGCCGTGGTGGGCCTGCCGCTCATGTACGCCGAGCTCATCATCGGGCGCCGCGGCGGCAAGGACATCCTCAGCTCGCTCCTCGCGCTGACGGCAGACAAGGGGCCCATGGGCACGGCCCTGTCCTGGGTCATCGGCGGAATGGCCGTCGCCTCGGGCTTCCTGATCCTCAGCTTCTACTCGGTGGTCGCGGGCTGGGCCATCTACTACTTCGGCGCCTACGCCGGCCTCGTGCCCCTCGAGGGCGGCGGCGACATGTTCAACTCCCTGATCGAGGTCGGGAGCAGCAAGTCCACGCCGTGGCACACGTTCTTCATGCTGCTGTCCGTCGGCGTCGTGGCCGTGGGCGTGCAGAAGGGCATCGAGACCGCCTGCAAGATCCTCATGCCCGTGCTGGCGGGGATCCTCCTGATCCTGCTCGTCTACGTGGCCGTCACCGGCGGCCTCGGCAAGTCCCTGACGTTCCTGTTCGCGCCGGACTTCAGCAAGCTGAGCGGCGAGGCCGTGCTGGAGGCCCTCGGGCACGCGTTCTTCACCCTGAGCCTCGGCATGGGCGCGATGGTCACGTACGGCAGCTACCTCAAGGACGAGGTGGCCGTGGTGCGGGACGGACTCATCGTCGCCATCCTCGACACGGTCATCGCCCTGGTGGCGGGCATGGTCATCTTCGCCGTCGTGTTCAGCCACGGGCAGGAGGCGGCGGCGGGCCCGGGGCTGGTGTTCGTCAGCCTGCCGGCGCTGTTCGCCGACATGCCCGGCGGGACGTTCTTCGGGCTGGCGTTCTTCGCGTTGCTCGTGTTCGCCGCCTGGAGCTCGGCCATCTCGCTGCTCGAGGTGGTGGTGGCCTTCCTGGTGGACAAGGCGGGTCTGCCCCGCAAGGCCGCGGCCCTGGGCGCCGGCGTGGCCATCTGGGCCCTGGGCCTGCTCTCGGCGCGGGACATCGGCTGGCTCGACAAGTTCGACCAGCTCACCACGAACTACATGCTCCCCCTGGGCGGCCTGGGCATCGCCATCGCGGCGGGCTGGTTCCTCAGCAAGACCGATCGCGAGGCCGGCTTCCTGGCGGTGGGCGACGTGGGTGAGAAGCTGGCCGCGGGGTGGACCATCATCATCCGGTTCGTCACGCCGGTGCTCGTGGCGCTCGTCATCCTCGGCAAGATGGGCGTCTTCGCGTCCGAGGAGCCGGCGCCTCCGGCGGACACCGAGGAGGCCCAGCCCGCGGACGAGCCGTCCGACGGTGGCTGAGCCCGCCCCCGACGCAGGCAGCCTCGCGGTGAGCTCCGATCCGGAGCTGCTGCGCTGGGCCGCGCGCGAGACCCTGCCGTGCGCCATCGTGCACCCGGGCCGCCGCTCCTGGTGCCGGTCCACGGTGGTGGCGCTGCGCGAGGACGGTCCGCGGCCCCACGTGGCCGTGGCCCAGGCCATCGACCTGCGCTCGCGGGACCTGCGGGTCCTGCAGCCGGGCGAGTCCGTGCGGCTCTGGAGCGTGCGGGACGGGCAGCCGTTCTGCGCCCGTGGATTCGTGTTCGGGACCGGCGTGGTGGAGTCGCGCAGCGCGGGGCCGGTGGCGGCGGCGCTGATCCGGCTGCCGCATCGGCTGTTCGCCTCCGGCACGCTCCTGCGCCGCCCCCTGCAGCGCGAGCGCACCGCCATCCGGGTCGCCCTCGCCGCCCGGGGGCCCCAGGGCGGGGTGGCGTCCCACACGATCCTGGAGCGGTGGCAGGAGCCCAGCGGCGCCTGGGCAGGGCGCGGCCGCGGGCACCTGGTGGAGGTCTCGCGCCGGAGCCTGACGCTGAGCCTGCCCCGCAGCGAGGAGCCCATCCTGTTGCAGGGGGCCCGGGTGCGGCTGGAGATCAGCTTGATCGAGGACGAGCTGCGCACCTCGGCGGACGCGCGCGTGGCGGTGACGTGGTCCTTCGGCGACCACGTCCTCTACGGGCTGGTGCTCGACGGGCAGGAGGACTCGGTGTCCCCCGAAGAGCACCGGGAGGTGCTGCGCCGGTTCGCCGAGCTGGTCTAGCCGCGGAGGACCTGGCGCACGGCCTCGAGGCGCGCGCCCACGTCGTCGGCCAGGGGCCCGATGTCGGCGCGGCCTACCAGACCGAGCATCGCGTCTACCTTCGTCAGGAAGATGCGCGAGCCGCCGTCCGGGCGGCCCCGGACCACCACGTTGCAGGGCAGCAGCACGCCGATGCCCTCCTCGACCGTGATGGCCTGGTAGGCGATCGGCGGCGCGCAGGCGCCGAGGATCGTGTGGGGTTCCACGTCCTTGCCGAGCTTCGCCTTCATGGTCGCCTGCAGGTCGATGGTGCTGACGATCCCGAAGCCTTCGGCGGCCAGCGCCTCGGTGGTGCGGGCGACGGCCGCGGCGTGGGGGAGGGGAGAGTCGACGACGAGCGCGTAGGGGAGATCCGACATGGGCCGGATCATGCCGCACGGTGCGGCGGGCGCCACCCTCAGCCCGGGTAGACGGTGCCCTCCTGGACGAAGCAGAGCGGGTTGTTCCAGGGATCGCGGATGGAGAACGAGCGCCCCCCCAGCCGTGCCAAGCGCCGCGCCGCCTCACGTACGATCCGCCCATGCCGCGCTGCCTTCTGTTCCTGCTGCTGTTCCTCCTCCTGGCCTGCCCCACGGCGGGCGACGGCGACGCAAACGGGGACGACGACGACGCCACGGCCGATGACGACGACGCCACTGGGGACGACGACGACGCCACCGGGGACGACGACGACGCCACCGGAGACGACGACGACAGCGCGCCCCTGGGCGCCGGCGACTTCACGGTGCAGGTCCCCTCGACGAGCGCGGGCCCCGAAGGGTTGGCCGTCCGCGTCTTCCACCCGGCCGAGTCCGACGCGCGCTACCCCGGCGCCGCCCCCGTGACCCTCTCGGTGTCCGGTGGGCTCGGGATGAACGCCCTGACCGAGGAGGGGGAGTCGCCGGACGGCGTGCCCCAGGGGATGCTCGTGGTGGAGTTCCTCTTCCCCGGCGTGTCCCGACCCGGCGGGACCTCCGGCGGGACCTACGACTTCCGCGGGCCCGACTGCCGACAGGCGCTCGCGGACGTCGTGCGCTACGCGGCGGGCGAGCTCGCGGACACCGACGGCGACACGCTGCTGGACCGGGTGCCCTTCGCGGACCCCGACAACCTCGGGGTCGTCGGCCGGTCCAACGGCGGAAACCTCGTGCTCGCGG
>ENA-OWNT01004318-OWNT01004318.1-seawater-metagenome-genome-assembly--contig:-NODE-4318-length-12563-cov-4.066795_pt1 | contig 12563 bp, 8 predicted proteins | sample MGYA00238136_ERZ651165 | MGnify/ENA primary metagenome ERZ651165 (study PRJEB26861, sample SAMN08777766) | seawater metagenome | isolation source: coastal seawater | place: USA: Florida | collected... | reverse complement strand
GTCAGCCAGTCAGTCAGTGACAGTCAGTCAGTGAGTGACTGTGAGCTGAGTGTGAGCTGAGTGAGCTGTGAGTGCAGAGAGTCATGACGTCACGGACGATCAATGAATGGCGGTGGGCGGTGGGGGACTGTGGCACCATGGCATTGTGGCACTGTGGGACTGTGACTGTGGGACTGTGGGCGGGAAGGCTCACTCACTGTTCACTGTTCACTGTTCACTGTTCATTCACTGTTCGTTCACTGTTCACCATTTTTGTGTGAGCGTTGATCAGAGATACAGTTGTGTGATTTTGAATATTGAATGCGTGCGTAACAGTGGATCTGAATTATGGAAATAGGGGTAGCTGGATCGTGTGGAAGGTATGAAGGCAATGAAGGCAAGGCGAAGGTGGCGAACGACAAACAAACAGTTGGACTCTACGCAAAAGTTCGTTCGTTCGTTCGTTCGTTCACAGTCATTCACTCACAGTCATTCATTCATTCTCAGTCTGCGTGGGTGACTGAACAACACTGCGTGGCAGTGAGAGAGTCAACTTTCAACTTTTGCTTTTGTTTTGCTTTGACTTTTCTGTTTTGACTGTTTGTTTGTTTGACTCACAGTCACTCACTCACTCACAGTCACTCACTCACAGTCACTCACAGAAAGAAAGATAGCTCAGTGAGTGAGTGAGTGAATTGTGACTGTTGGACTTTTTCTCACTCACTCACTCACAGTCACTCACACTCACACTCACACTCACTCACTCACTCCGTCATTCATTCATTTGATTTCAAGTGACAGACGGACTACGGACTGACTGAGAGTGACTGACTGAGAGTGACTGACTGAGAGTGACTGACTGAGAGTGACTGACTGAGTGACTGAATGAATGAATGAATGAATGAATGGGAGGGAGGGAGTCGTCATCCTCAAGTAAGCTCTCCCCTCACTCACTCACTGACGACATGCAAGCTGCTGCCTTCGTTGTTCGTACCTCACTTCCCCCCTCCCACACCCCCACACCCACACCCACCAACACACACGCACGCAATCACACACACACACGCACACACACACACACAATCACAAACGAACCATCACGCATGGATGGATGCAGGACCCTCTCTCTCTCTCTCTCTGGTGTGTCTTTGTGCATGCAGTGGAACGCTAAGACAACGGCGACGAGCATGGTTGCTGTACGTACGTGGACGTGGGGAGAAAGACGGGGGTGCGGCTGCATGCGTGGTACGACACCGACGAACCACGAAGGCAGCACGGACGGTACGTGGACTGGACTTACGTCATCACCCAAACGGGACCCCCGGCCGGTCGTGCAGTGCAGACGTGTGTCCCCCAACACCGCCCAACGGCGGAAGCAGCAGTGGCAAGAGACAACCAACTGACACGGATCGGCAGTGTGAAGGGCAATGAGTCGGAGTGGGAGCCGTGCCACGCCAAGTCGTTGAAGCAATGGACGAGGCACCAGCGAGACGGGTCACGCCCAACGACTTGTGACGGCATGACCGTTGGGGGCAAAGACGAAAAAAACGTTTGGTGATTTTTGCGCTGCATTGTTTGCGCACAGCTCCGTTGCTTCGTTGCTGCGGGAGTTTTTCGAGTCGGCAGCACCACTTCACGGCTCTGCCGGTCCGTCTGGCGACTTTAAGCAACTGTCGGTGTAGTTCGTACATCGAAGGAGAAGATGTCTGCCTTCGGCGCAACGTTGAAGGAGTTGGTCGCCATCTCCGAGGCTTACAATGATGGGCAGGACGACGAACTCATTGAGAAAATGGGGGGCGTCAAAGGAATTTGCAAAAAGCTGAATGTCGATCCATCCAAGGGTATCAACAAGTCATCGACGGAGCATCGACGGGCGGTGTACGGCAAGAATGCAGTCCCACCGGAGGAGTTCCCTTCGTTCTGTGAGCTTTTCGGCGAGCAGCTGCAGGACTTCACCATGATTATGCTTCTCGTAGCTGCGTTGGTCTCGATCGCCCTCGGTGCTTGGGGTGACGCTCAGGCGAACGCGAATGGACTGGAGCCCGCCGGCGAATGGGTCGAAGGTGTCGCAATTCTGGCAACCGTAATGTTCGTTGCTCTCCTTGGTGCCGGCGTTGACCACCAAAAGAACAACGTGTACAAGAACATGCAAGATAAGGCAGAAACATACAATGTCAAGGTGTGGCGTGACGGCCGCTTCATTTCCGACTCGGAACAGGACGAATCCGTCGCAGTCTCGGTGTTTGATCTCGTCGTTGGCGACATCATCGTGTTCAAAGTTGGCGACATCATTCCCGCTGACTGCTTGTTCGTCGATGGCAGCCGCGTGGAGATCAATGAATCTAGCTTGACTGGTGAACCCGAAGACAAGAAGAAGAACGTCGACAGCCCGGTGTGCCTCTCCGGCACTCAGGTTGTGAATGGTAACGGTCGCGGAATCGTGATTTCTGTCGGCGAGAACTCTGCGAGTGGCCGCATTAACGCGGACATCAAGGGACCCACCACGTTCGAGCCCGTGGAGCCCGGGGTTGCTGATGCTACCCATGGCTCCAAGGTTGTGCGCTTCAAGAAATTTGACAACCCCGACAGCAAGTCCAAAGGCAAGATGACGGCCGCAAAACTGGCCAAGCTCCTGAAATGCGACCCCGACTCTGAGCCTGTCAAGATCAAGCTTGGTGAAAACGAGTGCTTGGCACAGTCGGTGGAAGAAGGTGAATCCAGCTATGAGATCAAGATCAATTTGCTGACCGAGTTCACTGGAGAATCTGATGAGAACTACACACTGTTCGTTGTTGAGCCGGAAGACAAGGACCGCCGATCGGTGTTGGAAATGAAGCTCGACATCATGGCCATCAACATCGGCAAAATGGGAGGCGTCGCCGCCATCATCACGTTCATCATCCTCATGATCCGATTTACTGTCGTTCATTTTGGTCAATACCAGCGGCCCTTCTTCGCCACCACGTGGTACTACAACGGCAACTTCTTGGACCTGAGCGATTGTGTGGCACAGGCCCAAGCCGACGCCAACAACGCCTCCGTCACCCCGCTGCCTTACGACGAACATCTTTGCTGGGTTGCCGAAGTTCCTGACGAAATCCTCGACGTGGACCCCTCAATCCGTCCGTCTGACTATGCCGCCTCCAGGTTTGGTGGAGAATGCACTTTCGACAGCGACTGCGTGTGCTGCTCTCACGCCAACGACACCGCCGAAATCTTGGAGTGGCTGATTATCTCGTTCACCGTGCTGGTTGTCGCCGTCCCGGAAGGACTTCCACTTGCTGTTGTGCTGGCGTTGCTGTATTCTTCAACACAGATGCAGAAAGAACCCAACAACTGCTTCGTCCGACAGCTGAACGCTTGCGAAACCATGGGTAACGCAACCGCCATTTGCTCCGACAAGACTGGCACCTTGACTCTCAACCGCATGACCGTGCAACGCTCCTATTTGGGTGGGCAGGAGTTCCTCACTGCTCCTCGGGGCGCAGAACTCTCACCCGCTTTCAAAAAGATCATCTCTGAGGCCATGATTCTCAACACCGGCCAGGACACCGATGTGGTCGTTGACGCTGCGACTGGAGTGAAGCATTACTTCGGAAACGCCACGGAATGCGGAATCCTCGCGTATGCCTTGGATTGTGGGTTCGACAAACAGGCCATGCGCGGCGAAGACAACCCTTTCCTGTGGCCCAACGGCATCAAACTGTTCCCATTCAGCTCGACGACGAAGGCCATGCACATCGCTGTCCCAACCACCAACTCTAACGGCGAAAAGGTCACCCGTGTGTACTCGAAGGGCGCGTCGGAACGCATCCTGGCTCTGTGCAAACACACTGTTGACGCCGACGGAGTCAGCATCTCTGAACTGACCGAGGAAGCCCAGCACAAGATTGTCACCGACTTCATCACTCCCTACGCCAACGCGATGCTGCGGACAATTGCTTTTGCGTTCCGCGACTTTCCCGAAGATTTCGACATGGAGAACGCTGAGGCTGACGAAGTTGGCTGTGATCTCACCTTCTGCGGCCTCGTTGGAATTGAAGATGCTATCCGCCCCGAAGTGCCAGGCGCAGTTGCCAAGTGCGCAACCGCTGGCATCACCGTTCGTATGTGCACTGGTGACAACATTTACACGGCGTCCGCCATTGCAAAGGAATGCAACCTCATCCAAGGCTTCCGCGCCGAAGACATGCGACTTCCCGATGACAGCGGTGACACCACTGTCATGTACAGCACGGAACCCGGCAAAGAGCGCACCATCGTGTGCATGGAAGGCAAATTGTTCCGCCAAATGGTGTTCGACTTCACGACCAACAAGCTCAAGCTGAAGGAGGGCTCGGAGACTGAGACCGTGTTCGACGACTTGTGGCCTGATCTCCGTGTCTTGTCACGATGCTCGCCTCGTGACAAGCTCATTCTCGTGAACGGCCTGAAGGACAGCAAGCTTTTCCTGAAGAAGAACACTCCCGAGTACCGCAACAATGATGACGTCCGCAAATACCCTGAGGTCGTTGCAGTGACTGGTGATGGCACAAATGATGCCCCTGCCCTTGCTGCCGCAGACGTTGGCTTCGCCATGGGTATCGTTGGTACTAAAATCGCGCAAAACGCATGTGATATCGTGCTGAACGACGACAACTTCAAGTCCATCGTGCAAGCTGTGAAATGGGGCCGCAACGTATTTGAGTCGATTGGCAAATTTTTGCAGTTCCAGCTCACCGTCAACGTCGTGGCTCTGTTTATTGCGATGCTTGGTGCTGCCACGAATGGTGAGTCACCCCTCCGAGCCATCCAGTTGCTGTGGGTGAACCTCATCATGGACGCTCTTGCTTCACTTGCCCTCGCCACCGAGCCCCCGACCGACGAATTGCTGACTCGTAGCCCATCTGGCCGCACGAAGAGCTTGCTCACCAAGCGCATTCTCCGATTCATCATCACGTCCGCCGTGTACCAAATCGTCATCCTTTGCCTTCTGTTGTACACCGCCTGTGACACCGAGTCCAAGGACTGCACCAACGGCTATTATGGCACTTGCGGCGGGTGGGCCCGCTGCCAAGAAGATCACCTTGTGCCGGATGGTAGCCCATCGGCGCATTTCACGATGATCTTCAACACCTTCGTCCTCATGCAATTGTTCAACGAAATCAACACCCGTAAGCTCCACGACGAAATCAACGTGTTCGAGGGCATGTGCGACAATGCTTGGTTCGTCACCATCTGGATTGTGTCGATGGGAGTGCAAGTGCTCATCACGCAGCTCGTGAACTACAACGAAGATGGGTACAACAAAGTTTTCTACACCACTCAGCTCGACTGGTTCCAGTGGTGTGTCTGCCTTGGGCTTGGCATGGGTGCACTGTTGTGGGGTATTTTGATGCGAATTATCGTGCGCCCGTCATGCATCGAGTGCTGCACCTGTGGCGAGGAGGAGGTGGACGAAGCTGAACTCGAAGACCAGTTTGAAGCTGCCTCCAGCTCTGTCTTGGCCAGTTCCGCCTACAAACGCCAAGGTCTTGGCAACAAGAAATTCGTGTAAGAGGTTTTCTCACAGTTAGGGGCGTTAGCTCCTCTGCACACGAACGGATTACAGATTTTAGTTGCCTACGATGACGTTTAACATTTAAAAGCTGACGTGCTGTCTCAATTGCTGGTTTTCTTCTTGCTCTTTCCGCCGAACATTTTGCTTGCCATTTTCTTTTTGGCTGCGAGTCGCTTGTCGAGCACCTTCTGAATTTTTGTTTGCAGCTTTTGCGCCGCCTTCGACGCAGGGTCGATGCTCAACGCTGCTTTGACGTCACCGTTAGCTTCTTCGTATTTCTTGAGTTCCAATCGAGCAGATGCTCGTCGAAACAGAGCTTTGACGTTCTTCGGCTCCAAGTGCAACACCTGAAGGACCAGCGCAACACTCAGCGTCGCGAAAGCGGAGCAATAATCACCTCGCACAACACTCAGCGCACAAGCACCTGTGAACAGTTGGCCTCGGCTTTAATGGGTTTCTTGAGTTTCAACCAGCAGGCGGCGGCATTCAGCTGACACGACACCAGAAGACTGTTCCGCTCGGCTTCCTCTTCCTCTGTTAATTCGCCAGCAAACTTGTCACCTCCAAGTTCCTTCAAAGCTTTGACATAACGGACGGTCGCAGGCAAATAATTCTTCCCAGCGAACAACTCATTGCCCTCCTTCTTTTGAATGTTTGCGTTGCGCAAACGCTTTGAAGCTTTCAGCTTCCTGCGATCGTGATCTTCGTCGCTTGGACCTGCTGCATCTTTTTCGGCCTTGGCCTCCTTGGCTAGTTTATCAAGTTCAGCTTCGTAGTTCGCTTTGGCGGCAGCCTTAGCTTCGAAGAAACCAGGACACAACTTGTGAATCTCTCCATCAAGCTTGATGCGTGCTGCCTCGCAGCGATCGCCGAAGTCGGGGGTCCATGCTTCCCACGTCAACTCTTCAGCTTCATCAAGCAATGGGGCCACCACCGTGCCGTCGAGCTTTTCCTTCTCAGGCGCACCTTCGCTCTCCGCAATGGCCGTTCTCATCGAACTGATAAAGCGTTCGAGATCTTCGCGGAGCTTGTGCTGAGTCTGATTAACATTGTCCATCTCCACCCACTCAGACTCTGCGGATCGAAGCGAGGCTTCTGCAGTTCCATCTCCATCTGACGTGGTAAATGACAACGCGACAGCGGCACCCCGCGACAACGACGCGCGGATGTCCAAAGTAAAGCTCAGTTGAGAAGATTCGACGTCCAGCACTTTTGTCACCACTTCTTGCACAGTGGGACTGCGGGATCCTCCACCAACTAGCTCCACTTTACGAAGATCAGAGCGTTGGAACTCGATGGACTGACCATCCACTTCAAGCGACGTGGTTTCGGACTAAGTTGAACAACATGAATTGCAGTATCGTTGTCAATTTCGCAACAGCGGACAAACAGAGGACAAATAGAGCAATCGAGAAGATAACAATGACGAACCCCTGCCGAGAAAACGGAGTTGAACACTGTTGTCAGCGCGTCTCGAAGCGCCGCGAATTGAACTTCGCAATGCTTGCTAAAGTCAGAGCGGGTCACTTCAAATCGAGCATCGTCACCGTTTTCGCCCATTGCGTCGACCATGAACCGTGCTTTCTCGTTGGCACTCAAGGCATGTTTAGCGCCACGGCAGGCACGAACGAGACGTTTTCCTTTCCTGCTTGTCAGTCCAACGGGTTGTGCATTCACTTTGGCTGCATACTGTTGGGCAAAATGTTGTGCCAGTGCCAGATCGATGCTCTCTCCCGCGAAGCCAACAACGCTGTGTTCAGAGAGAACTCTGTATGTCGGAGTGGATTCCGCGTTCGGCTTGTAAAAAGCCGCAATGCCGACAGAAAATTGGGCGTGGCCGTAGTCAACAAATGCTACAAGGAATGGGAACTCTGTAGAGTCGGCTGAAGGCAGCACTCGCCGGTTCAAGTACACAGCGGCCAATGCTTCAACATTGGTAGTCACTCGCGCCGCACTGAATCCAGCAACTCGAGCGGCGCTGCACAGACGAGCTTTGTGTGACTCTGAAAAACAAGATGGGGCATTTAAAGAGCACACAAACGACGGCTGAGACGACTCCTCGGAGTTGTTTTCGCTTCGCTCTTTCACGGCGCGCTGGTACAGTTTGCGAAGGAACATCGCAAGCGCCTGACGCGCTGGAATTGCCGTTGAGGGTAGATTTTCCACATTTCCATCGGGTCCAGTTGGCTGAAGCTCGAACACCACGTCTTCGGTTTTGTTATTCTCCTCGCCCTTGTCGGCGGTTTGCAAATTTGAGGTGCACAGGACGGACGAGCGAAAAGTGTCATGCTGATCCTTGTCATGAGGCAGGTACAGCAAGTGGGTGAACTTGTTGCTGTCATTTCCATGGTCACACTCTGCGGCGTCGCCGAACTTGCGAAATCCGCCGCTGGAACCAGGAAACGACAAGCACGAAGGCATGACAGTGTCCAAGTTGTCGTAGCGAAGGGACAGTACCTCCGATTCAATGCCACCTGTCGACGTTGCAGATGTGGTTTTCGTAGCCCCAACATTCACTCCAACAACAACTGTCGTGCCAGTGGCCTCTGAGGTGTCTGGCTCCGTCGTACTACCGGTCTCGGCGTCAGCAGCGGATTCTGTCACTGGCAATGCTGGTGCGTCCTCAGTTTGTTGGGACTCCTGGGGAGTCGTCTCCTGCTCGTTTGTCTCCTGCTCGTTTGTCTCCGACATTTTGGTTCAATTACGAATACTGCGCAGACGTGCGATGGGCTGTGACGAGTGGTGACGAGTCCGAAATAGGGACTGCGGTTTGCAATTAAAAAATAAACAACAAGAGTTTCCCAACCAAAAGTGAGTTTTGTTCTCTTTCCTTGCAAGAACGTTCCAGCGGACGCCCAACGCGTAACACCTCGTGTTGTATCGATGTATGTTTCACTGAGCCTGAGTACCAGGCGGAATCTCACCAGTCCAGCCAGATGTCGCTCCTCTTCTCGTATGTCACATTGTCAGTTGCTATCGCGACACCACAGCCATAACTACAACATGCACCCTAGTCACAAGTCATTGTGTTATGGTCACAAGTCAAACGTCATAGAGGGTAGTCACACAAGTCGCAAGTCACGCATGCCACAAGCCACTCGTGCCACACGTCACACGTTGTCATCAGTCACACTGCTTGTCACAAGTCACAAGTCGCCACGAATCACAAGTTGCCCCACACGTCAGAAGCCCACTACTTTTAATTAGAGGACAGCACCAAATAACAGGAGGGCCTCAATTGTCGACAACAGCGTAGACGGCGACAAAGACATCGACGGTCGACGGCAACGACGAAAGACGGCCGGGCGAGCACGCCGACGGCGAAGGATGGAATGGATGGAATGAATGAATGAATGGATGAGTTGGCACTTTTGTTTTGGTTGGCCACAACGAACGAACGAACGAACGAACGAACGAACGCACGAAGGAACGAACGACAACGAACGACGTCGAATTCGGCGGCGCGCCGACGCCCCCACGCCCACTGACTGCGACGGAGAGGAGGGAGGGAACGAGACGCACTAGCACTAGCAATAGCAACAAGCAATCTCTCAATGGCGTGAGGTGTGGACATACATATCTACATTTGCTATTACGTTGTAGTTGCGCATTCATAGTCGTTGTAAATCGTGGAATGTTATTTGTAGATAGGTATGGATGTTGACAGTGAAGGCATTTCAGCATTTTCAGCATTTTCGTATTTTCGTATTTTCGGCATTTTGCCTTTGCGGAGCTGAAAACAAAATCTAAAAAGTTTGGCTGTGAGAATCACTGTTTGTCGCAGAAGTGATTTGGTAACTTTACTACTGTAGTGTAGAATTGAACACTACGTGGTAAATCATAAATTGGTAAATTGGTAAATTGGTAAAGTGGTAAAGTGGTAAATTGAAGGCGGAGGGCAGTCACTCCGTGTGGTGTGGCGCGGTTTGTTTGCCGTTTCGTTCGTTCGTTCGCCGTTCGCCGTTCGCCGCTCGCCGTTCGTCGTTGTTGTTGCGTTCGTTCGTTGCGTTCGTTGCAATGTTGCAGTGTTGCAGTGTTGCAGTGTTGCGGTGTTGTTGCAGGGCTCATACAGTGTTGCAGTGTGGCATTTTTGCGGTGTTGTTGCAGTGCTCATATGATACAGTGTTGCAGTGTGGCAGTTTCGTTTTGCTGTTGCGTTGCAGATTCGTTGTTGCTTTTCTTTGTTCTGCTACATGTCGTTGTTGCGCTCTGTTTCGCGTTGACTTGACTTCACTTTGGCTTGACTCCACATGACTCCGCATGACTCCACTTGACTCCACTTGACTCCACATGACTCCGCTTACATGACTCCTTGACTCCACTTGACTTGGATGCCGAAGTGTGCACACACTGTGAAATGTCGTACTGATGCGCTCGTGGTGCGTCGGTGATGTGGAGCTTACTGAAGGTCCCGCTAAAAATTTTCCTGCTGGACAAAGAAAGCCTGACGATTCACTCACGTGATATTTGTTGGTTGCCTTCCGATTTTCATCGTCACGAAGTGCTTCCCGATGTGCTGAGACACGACAACGTGCCTGCTTTCGGCGATGGGCAACGCTGTTGCTGCTGCCCTTGGGGAGCAGCCCAAGAAGGAGGTCCGCCTCACGGTGGCGCAGAAGCAAACTCTTACAGACTTGGGATTCGGGGATAAAGAACTTCAGGCATTGAAGAAGTATTTCCAACGATTAGACGAAAACCGGTCCGGTATTGTGAGTCTGGAAATGTTCTCAGAGAAAATTGGAATCATCGCTCAGTTTGTGGAGCGCATTTTTGACATCACCAACGGCGAGCGGGGAGGGTACCTTCCTTTCATGGACTTCGCCTTGTCGCTATGGAACTTCTGCACCCTCGATGACTCGGAACTACCCGCTGCTTTGTTCCAATGCTACGATAGAGACAGCAATGGCACTCTGTCCGTTGCCGAGCTCAGTGCTTTGTCGAAGGATCTTACTCCTGAAGGCAGGACACTCGGTCCAAAGTTACGGCAAGCGTTGAAAAAATTCGACGAGATCCTTGAAAAACAGGAGAAAATGCGATATGAACACAACATGGCGAAGGCAAAGCAACGGTTACAGAGTGCTGCAGGCGGTGGCAGCCATGGACTCGGTGCCGAACCAGAGTTGGACGATCCGGCGGAAATTAGGATCTCCCCAGAATTCCTGCTTAATTTTTTGAAGCAAAACGCTGCCTTAGGGCAACCTCTGCAACAGTTCCATGTCTTGGCCAGGCAGGACATTCTCGGAAACCGAACTTGGCACAATATACGACAAAAGTACGTCCAGCATTTTGTCTACCATTGCGATTTTGGTTAGTCGTACTAACAAAACAACGTTCCGTTATGGCTTCCTGCACAGATTTCGATTGCCTTTGCTGCAGTCTAAATGTGATGGAAAGAAGGGCCGAGAAGGCATCAAGGCCCTTCGCGAGCATTTATACGAACTTAGGAAATCTGCTGTTGAGGAGGACAAGTCCCCCGATATCCATCCAAGCTACATGGATCTAACAGACAGCGACGAGGTAAGATGCTCCACTGGAGTCGCTTCGCTAATGACGCACGCAATTAGATGCAGCCGGCTTCAAGCAATCAATTTTTGTGGGTGATTGATCGTCGATTCGTGCCTGTGTACATGTTGTAACAGGAAGACAACGACATGCGCAGTGCACGCGTTAAGCTTCGGGAATAAAAAAAAGGGAACAATTATTTCATTTCAATACTATTCTTCTTATAATTACGTTGATTCTGGTGCCGCTGTAACCGCAAGTGGTATTTGCACATCCTTGAGCCTGTTATCCTCGGCCAGTTGAGGAGTTGTGTCGACTACGAGTAATACGTACGATCCCGGAGGAGTACTTGCTAAAACTTGGATGGCTGGGATTTGTGCCACTCCCTCTTGAGTGAAAACATCCACCGTCTGAGCCCCAGCAAGGTCTTCGAAAGGATCACGTTCTACCTCATCGTCTTCTTTACTTTCAGCATTGTCATCGTTCGCCTGCTCCTCCTTTGGTTGCACAGGTTCTGCTACGTCTGCTCCTCCTGGAGTCGAAGGATCAATGGCGGCTATACGTCTCAAGGTAGGTTCTGCAGCTGCGTCATCCGGATCGGGGACAGCGACACAAATATGGAGCGAGAATTTGCGTCCGTCTTCGGAGGTTTCTGGACGCAACTCATAAATATCTTCCGTTGGAGCGCTACCGCCCTTCTTTTTGCCCTTTGATTTGCCCTTCTTGCCACCGGCCGCAGCCGCAGCCGCTGCCGCAGCCTCCTCTCCTTCAAGTTTCACACGATTGCAAACTTGGACGTCAAATGAGGCAATTGATTGGCCCTGCTCGACTGCCAAACCTTCCTCGATGTCGTCCACCACCGCTCGAGCTTGCGAAGGCCATGATTGACGTACGTTGTTCGCGAATTGTCCTCGAAAAACCAGACCACTTGTGGCATCGGAAAACACTCCTTCGCCATGGCGCTGAAAATTTTGTATTTGTCCTTTGTATGACGATCCATTGGCATAATCGCATGTTCCCTCAGCAAAAACGTTCATCACAAATTCGCCCTTGAAGACGTCGCCATTCTTGGTTGTGAATTCGCCATGACCATGGCGTCGATGACCGTCGAAGTGGCCTCGGAAAACTGAACCATCCGGCATTGTCAATTCTCCATCGCCATGACGCTTATTGTCAAGAAACTCGCCTTCGTACGTCGTGCCATCGGCGCCTCGATAAATGCCCTGGCCACAGAATTCTCCTCGGCGGAATTGTCCTGAATATGTAGAACCGTCGGGCCACGTTCGGAGGCCCTGTCCGCAAATTTCCCCGTCCTCGAACGTTCCTTCGAAGGAGCTACCATCCCCCATCGTCAAAGTTCCTTGGCCATGTTTGACTCCGTTCACCCACTCGCCAGTGTACGTGAAATATTTGTTACGATAGACGTACGTGCCTGTGCCATGAGGGATTGAAGTTTGGGGAATTTTGTCCCCCGTGTAATAGTCGCTGCGATCAGGTCGGCTACGCACTGTAGTTGCCATCGTGAACAAGTGAACACGCGGCG
>ENA-OWNT01004317-OWNT01004317.1-seawater-metagenome-genome-assembly--contig:-NODE-4317-length-12566-cov-10.697974_pt1 | contig 12566 bp, 9 predicted proteins | sample MGYA00238136_ERZ651165 | MGnify/ENA primary metagenome ERZ651165 (study PRJEB26861, sample SAMN08777766) | seawater metagenome | isolation source: coastal seawater | place: USA: Florida | collected... | reverse complement strand
CGCTTTGTTCGCTGGCGCTCACGCTCCGAACGACTTGGTCGAGGCTGACCGAGCTCGTGGGCACAGCAGTCCTCCCCGTTCAGGGTCTCTCAGGGGGACACCCGCGCCCCCTCCCACCGCTTTGCGGACACCTCTCCCTCAAGGGGTCTCTTACCCGCACAAGTGGCCACAGCGTTCCTCCAGCCGGACGACTTCAGGTGAGAACGGCGATGTCCTCCCCCTTCAGGGGGAGGTGGCCCGAAGGGCCGGAGGGGGCCCACCAGAGAGCCCTCCACCGTGAAGTCCTCCTCCCTCAGGGGCCTTGCACCCGCACAAGTTGTGCGCCCCTTCGCGCCCGGCGCCTTGCTCCCCCAAGCACCCCCTGCTTTCCTGGGAGAACTCCGTCCTCCCCGGACCCCTCCCGCCGTACGTCCCCCTGGCCCCCCCCGTGCGGGCCCGGTGCCAACAGTCGATGGTTCGCAGGCTGGTGCCAGATCCCGGGTCGGCTGTCGGGTCTGGGGTTCGATGGGCTCGGTGGATGACGATCGATGCGTTGGTGCCCGATTCGTCGCCTTGTACACTGACGCTCACCGTACGACTCGGTCGAGGCTGACCGAACCCGTGGGCTCCACCGTCCTACCGTCGGCGAAGAACGTCTGTTCTCGGGCCCTTTGGGCACCTGTATGGATTGGCCCCCTTCGGGGCGAGGTGCCAGCGAAGCAGGCGGAGGGGCCCGCAGACCCGAAAATCCTCCCCCTTCAGGGCCCTCCGGGGGCGACACTGCACCCTCGTCCACGGAGGACCACGTGAGCGCACTGTCGGCCCTTGTTGCTTCGGTTGCCTTCGCTGGCGAGCCCGTGCCGCTCGATGTGGAGCTGGCGCGCGATCTGGGAGATGGCCTCTTCGTCGACGGCGACCCCGGTGGCGCCCTGCAGTGGTATCGGGTGGCCCGCTGGCTCGACCCCACCAGCGAAGAGCTGGCAGGCATCCAGATGCGCGTCGCCATGGGACTGGAGGCCTCGGGCAAGTACGCCGAGGCCACCACCTGGTACGACCGGGTCGACGGGCAGTACGCCGGTGTGGCCGCTTTCCGGACCGGCGTGTGTCGGTACCGCTCCGGCAGTGCGCAGTGGGGCGAAGACACCCTCGCAGCGGTCCGAACCGACTACCCGGCCCTGTCGGCGGACGCCTACCTGGTGGAGGGAGTGCTCCGACTCGAAGCCGGCCAGCCCGACCACGCCGCGCAGGCATTCGCGTCGGTGCCGTCCAGCGCACCCAACTCCGCCAAGGCCGCAGGCTTCGCCGCGCGTGCCGGCGCGCCGCCGCTGTCCAAGTCTCCCGCCCTCGCCGCAGGGTTGAGTGTGGTGCCTGGCCTGGGCCAGATGTACACCGGAGCCATGCGTCCGGCCGGTCGAAACATCCTCATGGCGGGTGCTCTGGGCGGCGGGACGATGATGATGATGCGAATGGGGGCCGATGGACACGTGTGGGCGACCGGTGCGGGTGGCGCGATGCTGGCGATGGGAACTCTTGGCTGGAGCGTGAACATCATCGACGCCTGGAAGCGAGCCGACCGCATCCGAGATGAAGCGCGTCAGAAGCACGCCGATGCCGTCCGTACCGACGTCCTGGCCACGTTTCCCGAGCTCCCTCTCGAGCCGGCGCCCACCCAGCTGAGGGAATTCTGACTACCGCACGCCCGACGACACCGCGTACACCCCCGGGTACACGGGCGGGCCCAGATCTGCCTCCAGTGCGGCGCGGACGTCGTCTCCCAGGCCCTGCCCCCGGTCGACCACCAGCACATGGCTGAAGCCCGCGGCCAGCAGGTCCGCCCGCAGTCCCGCCTGCGACTTCCCGTCCAGCCAGCCATCGGCCCGCTGTCGCAGCCGACCCGCCCTCGTGGGCCCCATCGGCTTGCGCAGCCCCTCGAGCATCGGCCGCCCATGCACCATGTGGAGGGCCAGAGCCTCCGCACCCGCTCCTGTCAGGTCCACCACCGCTCCATCCGCATGGTCTGCCAGCCAGTGCGCCTGCGCCATCCCCGGGCGCGACCGCACCTCTCCCCACGCAGCTGCCTCCTCCATCGCGGCTCCGCCCACCACGGCCCCCACCGCCGCCACCATGGCCACCCTCGGCCAGCGCCGGCCGCCCACCACCGCCATCAGCGGAACCGCAAGCAGCACCGCGCGCACAGGGTGATGCATCCGCCCCAGCCCGGGCACCCACAGCATCAGCCACGCGAGCGGCGAGGCCACCACCGCCACGTCCGTCCTGGCCCCTGGGGTCGGTCCGAGCGCCACCCCGAGGGCGAGCCCCACCACCGCCACCCAGCGCCACCGTCGGGTCGCGACCCCTGCGAGCAGGCCCACCCACACCCAAGGCGACAGGCGCTGGCGAGCCGGCACATCCAGGTCGCCCCACAGCCCAGCCAGCGGCAAGATCGAGTAGTCGGCCGGAGGCGGTCGCCCATGCAGCCCGCCCAACAGGGGAGACAGCCACGCCAGGTAGGGCCCCATGACCAGGGCCGCGCCCCCCACCAGCCCCCAGCTCGGCCGGAGCACCAGCGCCACCAGCCCCACCAGGGCACCCGTGTAGAGGTAGAACAGCCCCTGGATACCCACCAAGACACCCGCCCACACGCTGTTCCCGCGTAGCAGGAGCGCCAGCGCCGCCAGACCCGGCCACACCGCACCCGACAGCCCCCGCCCCCCGGCCACCTCGTGCAGCATCACCGGTGTGGCGGCCACCAACACACCCGCGGCAACACTCCCGAGCATGCGCGCTCCAGCTGCTCGGGCCAGCACCACGGTGGCGCCCACATTCGCCAGGTGGTGCGCCAGCTGCACACCTCCCCACCATCCCCGCACGCTGCCACCGAGCTGCGCCACCAACGGACCGAACAGCCAGGCGTCGAACGGATTGGGGATGTGATGCCGCACACCCGGCGCCCCGTCCGGATGGTTCTGGAGCGCCAGCCACGCCGCCCTCCCGCCGTGTCCTTCGGCATGCCACAGCCACAGCGCCCCCAGCAGGTCCCGGTGGTCCCAGGGCTGGTCCGGCCCCCAGGACGTCCACCACAGCGTCGCCGCCGGACCCCGCACCAGCCACACAGCCACCACAAGCGCCACGAGCACGGCCGCCACAGTGCGCCGCCCACGGTCGGAGTCCCACCATGCGCTCCGAGACCCAACCACCGCTCCGCTCCCTCGTGCCCGCGGCCCATGCCCCGGTCTGCGCCAGCCTACACCCCCGCTCCCCCCATGCCATCATCCGGTGCCATGCGTGCCCCGTCCCGGACCCTGCTCGCCGACCTCGCTCTCTTCGTGGGGGCCTGGCTGGTGCGCTTCGGATGGATGGGACGCTTCGGAGCGCTCCACGCCACGGTCGACCCCACCGAGCTCCGGTCGGTCCGCCAGGCCTTCGATGGGCACGAGCGCCTGCTCTTCGAGGCCTTCCTCGGCCAGCCACCCACCCCGTCGCCGCAAGCCTGGCCCCTGTCCATCTGGATGCACCAGGCGCTGGGCTGGTTCACCACCGACCCCCGTGCCCTCCTGCTCCTCGCATCGGTCGCAGGCGCCCTGTCGGCCGTGTTCGTCTCCGTCGCCGTACGCCGCAAGCAAACCCTCGAAGCGGGCCTCGCAGCGGGTGTTCTCGTGGCCCTCCTCCCCGAACACGTCGCCTGGTCCACCAGCGCCATCCCGGTGGTCCACGGCCTCGCCTGCCTCACCGCCGCCGTTGCGGTGCGGTCCCCGATGCCGCGCGCCGTCCTCTGTGCGCTGGCCGCCGCCTTTCGCCCCGAGCTCGCGGTGCCTGCCCTCTTCCTGGGCCCGCCCGGCCTCGCCGCCGGTGCCATCGCAGCCGCCCAGCTCGCCTGGGTGGGGACCCCGCCCGCAGCCGACCTCTGGCCCGTCCTGCGCGTCAACCTTCCGCTCGTCTGGTTCATCGGTCCCCCGGTGCTCGTCGTGGCGCTCCTCGCCCTCCGCGACCGCACCTCAGCGCTGCTCGCCGGCCTCGCCGTCACCACCCACCTCGTCGGCGCCTCGTTTTCCGACTACGGCGCGCGTCACGCCCTTCCCGCCGCCATGGCCCTCTGCGCGCTGGCGGCCCTCGACCCCCGCAAGCGCTGGCTTCCCGTCGTCGTCGGCCTCGGCCTGCTCCCGGCGCTCGTCGACCTGCAGGCACGCTGGCACATCCGCGCCGACCCACCCGTCTTCCACACCCCACCCCACCCATCGGCCGACTGCATCGAAGTCACCGACGAACCCCCCGTTCCCGGACAGCCCATGCCCTCCTGGGTCGTCCTGGCCTCGGGCGACCACACCGCTCCTTGTGTGCTCTGGGGAGAGGCGCCAGAACACTCCGAGTGGTCGAGCCGCGGCTTGCGCGACCGAGCCATCCGCATGCGCCACACCTGGCGCCTCGTGCCCCACACCCTCGACGCACGGGGGCCGGGCCGCCCCTGGCTCCTTCGCTGGCGGCTGACCGACGGACCGGGCCTCCGCGGTACCATGGTGGTCACCTCGGAGCCTGCGCGCCCATGACCGACGCCCCCACCCAGCAGCGCCTCGACACACCCACACAGAAGGTGGCGGAGCCCGCGCCCACCCCACCACCGCCTCCGGGCGCCCCCCCGCTCACCGCCATCCACGCCTTCGAGCTGGTCCTGCTCACCGTCTTTGCGTTCGCCCTTCGCTTGGGTGCCGCATGGGCCCTGGGCGAAGGCGCCCCATTCGGCCCCGACGGCACAGGTGCCGAAGCCGCCGTCCACCTGGGCGGACACCTCTACCCCCTCCATATCGAAGGCATCCGGGTCGCCGGCGACGCCCGCACCCTCTCCATGGTCACCGGCACCCTCACCATTCCGTTGCTCTATCTTGTCGGCCACCGAAACCGACTCACCGGCGCTGGCGCATGGTTGGCCGCTGCATTGCCCATCGCCGTCTATTCATCCGCCCTGTCGGCAGGCGACGCCCCCGCCCTGTTCGTGGTTGTCCTCGGCGCACTCCTCGCCACCTTCGGCCGCGTGGGCGCAGTCCTCGGCGGTGCCGTCGCCATGGCGTGTGTCGCGGTCAAGCCCATCGCAGCGCCTGCCCTGCTCCTCCTGCTCCTCCACCCTCTGGCGCTCCTGGGTGCCGCCGCCACCCTTCCATGGACCGCCGCCTGGCTCGAGCCCTTCTGGGCACCCCGCGACCGTGCCGGCCTCCTCGGCTCGTGGTGGCCCGAGCTGGGCAACGCACTGCCCACCACCCCGCCCGACCTCGCCCACATCCTCACCAACGGCGCCAGCCACATCGTCGACCAAGGCGTCTGGGTAGGGGCCTGGCTCGTCCCGCTCGCACTCATCGCGTCGATGTTCCCGCCGCCCAAGGGTGCGCCCGACGTCGGCACGCTGAATCGGGTCGCCGTCATCCCGTTCTTCTTTGTGTTGCTCGTCATCGCAGGCGCCTTTGGAGACCGGGTCTCCCCCCGCTACTTCCAGGCAGTTCTCGTCCCGGTGGTGTTGTGGGCCGGACTCGTGGTCCCCCGCCCCTTGGCCTTCGTCCTGCTCATCCCCACCTTCGCGCTCGTCACCCAGGTGGGCATCTACCGCGACGAAATCGACCGTGGCGCCGACGTTCCCGAGCTCCCCCTGCTCGACATCCCGCAGGTCGACGCCCGGCTGTTGTTCGACGAGTCCAGCACCCGCGACGCCACCCGCATGCGAGAAGAGGCCGCCGAGCTGGCCCGCGAGCTTCCCCAAGGTGCCACCTACCGCATCTCGCGCCGGCCCCACGGCCGCGAAGGTGAGCTCACCTGGCCCCTCCGCGTGGCCCGCCCCGACGTCCGCATCGTGGTCGTGGATTGACCGACCGACCCCCACCCCGGTGGGCACTCCCCAGCCTGCTCGTCGTGGCCGTGGTCCTGCGCATCCTGCGCGGCATCGTGCGCTGGCACGAAGACGCCTGGCTCTACAGCGTCTACCCCGCCGAGACGCTCGACCTGTTGCGTTCCGGCGCTGTGTTGCAGGTCCCCTTCACCTTCACCGGCCTCCACCCACCAGCCTGGCCCGTCCTCCACAGCCTCACCGAGCTCCTCGACCCCCGCCCTCTGTGGTGGCTCGTCGAGAGCACCCTCCTGTCCACCATCGCCGTCTGGCTGGTCGCCCGTCGCTCCCCCGTCGCGGGCCTCCTGCTGGCCACCGCCCCCGTCGCCGTCCACTACAGCGCCGAAGTCAACCAGTACGCCCTGCTCACGTGCGCGCTCGCCGGCCTGTGGGCCACCCGGACCGACCCCACCACCCCCACAAGCAGGGGCGTGGTCGCATGGGGTCTCCTCGCCGCGTGGACGCACATTCTTGGCGCCATCGCTGCCACCATCGCCGCCATCTCCCTTCCTCCCCCCCAACGAAAACGAACCACCACCTACCTCGCCCTCGGCATGGCCCCACTCGCCATCGGAATCCTCCAAGCCGCCGGCGACACCGGCACCTTCACCCAGCCCCCCTTCACCGCCAACCTCGTCCTTTCCGACCTGTTCTCTCGTTTCGGCGCCCTCGGCCTGGTCCTCCCCCCCCTCGCAGCCTTCGGCGCAAAGCGCTCTCCTCGGCTCGCCCTCGCCACCCTCACCGCCACCGCCACCATCGCAGCCTTCGTCGCGCTCCGCGTGGCCGCCCCGCACCAGTTCCCGTACCTCCTCACCGTCCTCCCCCCGCTCGTCCTCCTGGCCGCATCCGTCCCGTGGGCCGCCCGCATCCTCGTCCCCGTCGCCCTCCTCCAGGGCACCTGGCAGGCCGCCTTCGACCTCCAGCGCCTCCACCACATCCACACCGACCTCCACACCGCCGCGCGCGCCATCGACACCGCCTTCGACCAGCTCCACACCCCCTGGACCTGCCCCACCACCACCCTCGACCCCTCCTGCTCCGGCGACGCCCTCGTCCTCCTCCGGCCACCCGGCCGCAACGACGACGACAAGACCCGCTTCAGCCCCGTCCTCTGGCGCATCCCGCCCTGGTGGTCCGCCCCCCGCATCGTCCTCCCGCAGGTCCCGCTGCGCTCATCCGACCACCGCTACGGCCAGCCGCGCCTCGTCACCACCCCGCGCGGCCGCTTCGCCGTCTACGTGCACGACCAGCCCCGCCCCACCCTCGCCGACCTTCCCTCCCTCCACGCACGCGCACTCCTCGTCGTCTCCGACACCGGCGCCCACAGCGACTTCCTGCGCCAGACCGAGCGCCACACCGGCACCACCACCACCACCACCATCAATCCCCTGGACCACCTCATCGCCGTCGAACGATGAGACCCTCCTCTCTCCGCACAGACCAGCGGCACGCCCCAACCAGCGCTACCGAGCCGCGACCCCACCCTGGTCCGAACCCGTCTCCACGTAGGCCGACAGGCGAATCCGGAAGCACGCGCCCCCCAGGAATCGACCGTCGTCCACCGCAATCGACCCGCCATGGGCCTCCACCAGCCGGCGCACCAGCGACAGCCCCGCGCCCACTCCCGACGCCCCCGAGTCCAGCTGTTCGAACGCCTCGAACACCTTCTCCCGCGCCTCCAGCGGAACCCCCGGTCCGTCGTCCTCCACCTCGAGGAACACCTCGTCGCCCACCCGGCCGCCCGTGATGCGTACCTTCGGCCGCACCGGAGCACCGTACTTCAGGCCATTCTCCACCAGGTTCTGGACCACCTCCGCCAGCAGGCTCCGGTTGCCCACCACCACCGGCAGTGTGCCTTGCACCCACACCCGCCCCCCCGAGCTGCGCACCCGCGCACCCAGGTTCGCCAGAGCGTCATCCACCACCACATCCAGCCCCACCGGCTCGCGCGACTCCACCGCGCCGCCACTGCGCGCCACCCGGAGCAGCTCCTCCACCATCGACGTCAGCCGGTCAATCGCATCGATCGCATCGTCGACACACTCTTCCTGGTCGTCCGTCTCACAGTCCTCTCGAACCAGCCCCATCGCCAGGCGCGCCGTCGTCAACGGTCCCCGCAGGTCGTGCCCCACCGCCGTGTTGAACGCCTCCAGCGCATCATTCTGGGCCACCAGCACCGCATTCGCCGCCGCCAGGTGTCGCGTATGCGCCGCCAGCTCATCCCGCAGCACCCCCACACCCGCAAAGCCCGACCGCGCCGCCACCGTCGCCAGCAACGCCGCCGTCGTCGACAACGCCGCAAACGCCGCCACATCCAGCGGCTCCGGCCCCCCCGCCGACGCCACCCCCAGCACCTCCAGCACCGTCTCGCCCAGCTGCTCCTGCCAGATGGCCACCATCAGGGCGTTCTGCACAATCGCCAGCGCCAGCGCCAGCCGCGCACCGCCCACCACCGCCAGCCCCACCACCGGCAGGACCGCCACCCCCAGCGCCACCGGCACATCCGGCACGAACACCGTCAACATCGCTACCAGCAGCAGCCCATCCGACCCCAGCAGCCCCGACACCACCCGCGTCCCCGACCGCCCGCGTCGCAGCAGCCACCAGCCCAGCACCGTCGACACCATGCTGTACGTCGCAACCGTCAGCGCCGCCGCGCCCGCACCCGTCCGGTGCTGAACCTTCAGGCTGACCGCCACCCCCACCAGCAGCACCAGCCACAACGCCAGATGCCACCCCAGGACCAGCGCCGCCTTCTGGAGAACGAGCTGATGACCACGCTCCTGAAGCTCCGCACGGCTGCGTGCCATCGCCGAGTCCCAGCTCATCTCCCGGTCCGCCATGCGGCCTCCAGACCCATTCAGGACAGGCCCTGAACGGCCATCGGACCGGATCCCCCCGACGTGAGCAAATCCCCCCCACCCCCCCCCTCCCCACCAACCAGCGCATTAGACTCACGTGTCTACCGCCAGCCCCGTGGTCCATGCCCCCTCGACACCCCCCCGACCCCACCGAAGCCCAGCTCCAAGCGCTGCCCGCGAACATGCATCGCTGGTATCGGGTCGCCGACTTCGTCAACCGGAACCTCAAATTCCTCAGCGCCGCATGGATCCACACCACCATGCGCGCCGTCCTGTGGTTCACCGCCGGCAACCGCATGAAGGTCCACGGCGCCGAACATGTCGCCGACCTCGACAAGTCCAGCCGCGTCCTCATGGTCGCCAACCACCGGTCCTTCTTCGACTTCTACGTCGTCGCCTTCGCCAACGTCCGCCACACCCGCCTCGCCCAGCGCGCCTTCTTCCCCGTCCGCGCCGAATTCTTCTACGAGGGCCTCATCGGCACCACCCTCAACTGGTGGATGACCATCCTCGCCATGTTCCCGCCCATCGTCCGCGACCCCTCGCGCCGGGCCTGGAACCGCTACGCCCTCCAGCGCATCGAAGCCGAGCTCACCATCCCCGGCACCTGGGTCGGCATCCATCCCGAAGGCCGCCGCAACAAGAACGCCGGCCCCTACAGCTTCCTCAAGCCCCACGCCGGCACCGGCCAGATCGCCCTGTCCGTCGGTGATGTCCGCGTCGTCCCCCTCTACGTCGTCGGCATCTCCAACAACCTCCTCCGAGAGACCCTCTTCAACTGGCACCGTCCCCAAGACCACCGCATCGACGTCTACTTCGGCCCCCCCGTCGACCTCTCCGAGCTCCGCGCCCAGCTCACCCCCGGCGACGCCCCCTCCCGCCAGCTCTCCACCGAGGCCGCCCGGGTCTGCATGGACGCCATCGTCGACCTCGCCGAACAACACCGCCAGACCTACAACCCCGACCAACCCGAAATCCAGCCTCCTTGGCGCACGCCCACCCCCGACGTCCCCCCCACCACAGGTTAGACGCGCCGCCTTGTAGAGAGAGCGCGCCGCCATGTCCGACGACGTCACCAACAGCACCCCCGAGTCCTCCTCCCGCCTCGCGAACACCCGCAATCCGCGTGGACTCGACCTCGCAAGGCTCGCCAAGAAGCCCCGCCCGTTCTGGGGCCTCCCCCTCTGGCGGTGGGCTACCTATCGCATCACCTGGTGGACCATCTCCATCCTCGACGTCACCTGGTGGCGCATCCGCTCCCGTGGCCACGACGCCCTCCCCAAGGATGGCCCCTTCCTCATCCTGCCCACGCACTCCACCTCCCTCGACCCCTGGCTCATGTCGCTGTCGCTCTGGCGACCCATGTTCTACATGGCCTCCGCCCAGTCCCTCACCAACCCCATCCTCGGCCCCCTCCTCAAGGCCATGGGCGCCTTCCCGAAGGTCAAGTACGTCAAAGACAAGAACTCGATGAAGCACATGACCGACCTCTACGACAACGGACAGGTCGTCACCATCTTCCCCGAGGGACGGCGCTCCTGGGACGGCTACACCCTCCGTATCCTCCCCGGCATCGGCCGCACCATCAAGCGCATGAACGCCCGCGTCGTCGTGTGCCGCATGCCCGCCAACCACTTCCTCCAGCCCCGCTGGGCCAAGTGGCCCCGTTGGGTCCCCCTCGAGGCCGAGTACGAAGGCCCCATCTACTACCCCGAGGACATGTCCGCCGAGGACATCACCGCCGACATCCAGCGCCGCCTCACCCTCGTCCCCCGCATCCGCCCGGGCGCGCGCACCTGGGGCTTCCGCCTGGCCGAAGGCCTCACCAACTTCCTGTGGGCCTGCCCCCACTGCTACACCACCGAAGGGCTGCGCGTCGTCGGCCGCAAGCGAGACCGCGTCTCTTGCCGCGCGTGCGGCGCCGGCTGGCGCCTCGACGTCCACTCCATCCTGCACCCCCTCGATGGCAGCGAGCCCATCGGCGTCCGAGAGGCCTTCCACCAGATCGACGCCCACTTCGGCTCAAAGCCCGTCCAGGACCCACGCCGCTTCGAGTCCCAAGGGGTCATCCTCCGTGAGGCATTTGCCCGCGTGTACGCGATTCCGAGAGGGGGAAAGAAGCGGGTGGCAGGGAAGGGCCTGCTTCAGCTCACTGCGGACCGCCTCCAGGTGCTGCGGGGCGACCAGGAAGTCTGGGGGATTGCGCTGGAGGATGTGGTGGCGGTGTCCGTGGAGCTGGGGAGCCGGACGCAGGTTCGGACGAAGGAGGCGCTGTACCAGTTGGATGCGCCTGGCGCGAGTGTGTTGAAGTGGGGACACTTCTTGAAGCGGTGGCGGTTCCCGGAGGATCCGGAGCCTGTTGGGTAGGTGGGTGTTCGGGTATGGTGTTGTTGGTTGGGGTTGGGTTGGGTTGGGGCGGCTATGGGCAGTTAGAAGCAATTGGCCCCTACATTCTGTACCGAGTCCGCAGCGATGCGTGCTGCATTCGGTCAAGGTGTGCGTCCATCTCTATTCTGGATGCTCTCCCTCCGGCGTGGACTGCCCATCGTGCGACTTCGAGTCCGTACGAGCTGTGCCGGGCCTCGTCTGCTGCAATCCTCCCCTGAATGGCGGTGGTGAGCGGGTTTGTGCTTGAACTCGCTGCTTGGGCTGCGTCAGCCGCCGCTTGGCCCTCGTTACGCCATCCATCAGCCCATGACTCTGCCGCCAGGACTCCAAGGGATGGGACGTAGCGACCTGACGGTGGAGCAAAGTTGACGACATGAGGACTTCCTGAGTCCAGGGCTGCCAGGATGAGGCACGCTGCGGCGTGTGCGACTTCTTCCAGTGATGAGCGAAGTGCTGCCCGTACCAGCCCTATTGGTGCATTGTGGTGGGAAAGGCTCTGGGCCAGCTCCGCAAAGGTGCGTGCTGCTGTCAGCTCTTCTTCTGCTGCCCTGGACCACGACCCGGTGGTACCAGCAATCATCCTGGCGCTAGCGGCATGTGCACCTCCGCCGGTTCGGAGTGGACGTCCTCTGTAGGTCGCACCGCATGTCGGCAGGTCGCCTGACACCGCTGCGCCGTTTCCGTAGCTAAAACGAGTGGCGGACCTCTCGTCGTTTAGTCGGAAGGTCCTGTCCAGCCCCACCCGCATTCCCATTCCAGGAAGTGGTGTCATGGCGAGTCCTGCCCCGGCGACAGGAAGGTGGTGTCCTTCCGCCCACCGAAGGCCGCCATCCGCGAACACTGCGGGCAGCGGCAAGGCTCCTGCGACACCGTGGTCGCATGGGCCGAAGTCTTGCATGTAGCCGACCTGCCCCTTCACCGTCGCCTCGCCCCCGTGCCGAAAGTACCCGAGTTCAGCGGTGACCCCGAGCTGAGCCGAGTCGGGTGGCGAGCCGGTCAAGGACAGCATGGGATTCAAGAAGAACACGGCACCCGCTCGATTTGGGCGGTCGGCGGAAACCTGAACACCCACCAACACCACCACACCCGTACGAGCATGAACTGGAATGGCGAATAGCAGCCCGGTTCCCGCAAGCGCGAGACGGAGGGATGTCGGGACTCGCATGCCGGTCTCCTTGTGTCTGGTCGGGAGCAGCATGACAGGAATTTCCATGGAGGGCATCACCGAGTAGGTGGTGGATGAGGTTGAGACCGGGGCGTACGCGGTTGGAGGGCCCAGGTCGTGCGGTGAGCCGTGGCGACTTACATGGTCCTGTCTATCTGGATGCGCTCTTCGGCCTGCCAAATCCCCCCCCGGGCCCTGGGCATCTGCCTGGCTCACCGGGGCCAACTGCTTCTAACTGGGCATGAAACGCCATAACCTCCGCCCTACGCTCCCTTGAATCCTCATAGAGGCTCCGGCGCAAGCGCCT
>ENA-OWNT01004316-OWNT01004316.1-seawater-metagenome-genome-assembly--contig:-NODE-4316-length-12568-cov-3.896005_pt1 | contig 12568 bp, 9 predicted proteins | sample MGYA00238136_ERZ651165 | MGnify/ENA primary metagenome ERZ651165 (study PRJEB26861, sample SAMN08777766) | seawater metagenome | isolation source: coastal seawater | place: USA: Florida | collected... | reverse complement strand
CGCCAGTGAGTGAGTGAGTGACTGTGAGTGACTGTGAGTGGACTTCCTTCCTTCCTATTCTCACCTGCCACTCCATTCCGACTCACTCACTCACTCACTCACGTCGTCACTCCAGTGTGATGTTATCCTTATTTGGAATTACACTGTTTTAAGCCTATCATAAAGTGGTAAAATAGTGAAATTGCAATTGTAGATAGGTAAGGTCAGGTGATCACCTTCTCCCTTCTCCGTCGTCTCAACGATCTTTCGTTCGTTCGTTCCCACTCACTCACTCCCTCACTCACTCACAGTTCACTGTGCATCCTCCATCGTTCGTTCGTTCATCACCGATGAACACTTTTGATTGATGTTTGATGTTTGAGGTTTGAGGTTGCAGTTGTCTCGGCTTTTCACGTTATCGTTGTGTTTTGGGTGGCGATGAGTGACGTAAGTAAAAGTAGGAAATTAGTACTGAATTGTGATGGTAAAAAGTTGAATGTTTGTCATGTTTGTGGATCATTGCAACGACGACTGATCACCGATCAATCACTCACTCATCACTGCTGACAAGTCGAGGTCGTGGTGTATTCAATGCGCCAGTGCTAGTGCTAGTGATGCGCTGTATGGCGGGCTATGATACCAACTGTGTGATCGGAATGGTATGCCATAATAAGGGAATGAATGCATGCATGTGATGGATGGGGAATGAATGCGTGAATGCGATGGGAAATGTGATCAGAAAAAATGTGATACGAAATGTGACACGAATGTGAAGCTGATGTGTGATCCAGTGAGGCTACATACAATGATGGTTTGATCTTCCTTCCACCCGACACAAGCCTCGTGCACACTGCAGCGAATCAAATCTTGGTCTGTTGTTGATAAAATTACTTGCTAATTGAATGGAAAGTGCCGACACAGTCTGAGCGAAGTAGCACGGTCTAATGACAATGAACAGTCTTGCTGGTCGCATGACCTCAGTTTGCATCGTCCTCGTGCAGGATGCCCACAATCACATCGTCAAAATCATCGAGAACTTGAGGCGTGTGCACAGACCCAAATTCGTCTGTGCCATCTGAGCCAGCGAGTTCAGCAATCGCTTCTGGGCCGGCAGGGTGCTCGTCGAGGAATTCCTTGAAGTCGTAAATGGTTTTGTCGATGAGAACCCAGCACTCTTCCGCACCGCGCGCTGCCAGTTCCTCCATGGTGATGCGCCGATGCGGCGTGGCAGTTGAGGCTGAAGCTTCGCTGGTTGACACTGCTGCCACCGTGCTCCTCGAACCCTGCTCAGATAGCTCGCCGATGATGGACTTGGCCGCCACACGACCAAAGACGAGGGCCTCCGTCAAAGCATTCCCCCCCAATCGATTTTCGCCATGAATGCCACCAACTACTTCTCCAGCAGCATACAGGCCGGGAACCACAGATTCGTTGCCTTGCACGCGAGCTGAGCTATCGATGGTAACGCCACCCATCGTGTAGTGCACAACAGGCGTCACGATTCCGCCGTAGTATGGACCAGCAGTGGGGTCAGTCCATCCTTCGAGGTTGTGGAAGTACTTTTTGCCAAAAGGGTCAGAGGCAGGCGATCCAGGCTCACCACTCAAAACTCTCGTGCCGATGTCCAGATAATCCATCACGGTTTCGAGAACATTGTCATACGGCAGCTCGAAAGCAGCAGCCAATTCTTCCAGGGAGTCAAACTGACGCAGAAGTCCCTTCCTTGTGTACAACGGCACGTGCTTGTCGGCAATCTCCGCAGACTTGGCGTTCAACACGATGATTGACCGGGGATTCTCAGGGACAGTTTTCATCATCTCCGACGTTATGTGATCGCGAGTTCCAAGCTCATCAACGAAACGAACGCCGGTGTTTGGATTCAAAAGAACAGCACCGACGCCACGCAGGATCTCCGCACACAAAGTTTTCATGGCTTTGTCTGGGTGCTTCGGGTCAATGAAACCTGTAGGGTGAACCTGGACCTTCTCCATGTCCGTCAATGACGCGCCGACGCTCCGAGCAAGCTTCACGCCGTCACCAGTGCTATATTGGTTGTTTGTGGTGGGCAGACCTGACAAATCTGGTCGGTAAAGATCCAACAGCGAGTCCTCAGTGTGGTCATTTCCGTACCCGCCGGTGGCCACTAGAACAAAGTTGGTCTTGATTGTGTGTGTCTCAGTTGGATCAGCTCCTTTGGCCAGAGATACGTACTCAACGCCGGCCACGTGGGCGTTGGGACCATCTGTCATGACAACTCTCTGCACACGACTCTTGAAGCGCAATTGGATGCGGTCGTCCATGCCCTTAACGATTTTCTGCATGGCCATGATAATTTCCTGTCCGACTAGGCCTTCTGAGGGCCGATGGGTGCGAGGGAACGAATGTCCGCCGAGTTGTCCGACCATACTGAGGTTGAATTTGACTCGGTCTCGCAGGAAATGGAGGCCGTCAGTGGCTTCTCTCGTGAGCGTTTCCACTAATTCCGTGACCTCTCGTTGACTCGAGCGGACCACATCTTCTGTGAATGCCTCAATACTATCTTCTGGTACTTTGGTAACGTCCACTCCGTTGACTCCAGACGACGCCCATGCGGAGTTGCCTCCGAGAAGCCCCTGCTTCTCCAGCAACGCCACCGAAAAGCCTGCGTCAGCGATGGTTAGCGCTGCTGTCAACCCTGCTAGACCACCGCCGACAACGACAACATCAACATCGGTGGCGCTCTGAGAGGCTGCGATTGTTGATGGCGCTACTGCCCCAGAACCAAGACATCCAATGCACTCCTTTTGGCTGGCAAAGCGGCGCAAGACGTGACGGGCGAAGTTAGCATGCATGCCACGGCGTGCAAATGTCATCGCCAAAGCCAAGCTGCCCGCATCACCATCCATGAGCTGATCGACGAGGATGTCTTCATCACGTTCTGATAACTGAGAGTCACTGGCGAGCGTTGCCACGCTGTTCAGTCCGACAAGAAAGGCGTCTTCCGTCGACAGAGGGCCAACTGACAAGGCGTCAAGTCCGTTAGAGTTGGGACTAGCGGACAACCGGGCTTCCACACTCGCAGATTCATTTGCTTCTCGCGCTTGAAAAATCCTCAGCTTTTCAAGATTGTCCGAGTCAGCTAAGCGCTCTTCTGCTGCAACCTGCTCCCAGAACTCAGTCGCGAGTTCTTTGGCATAAGTAATGGCGGAAGAAAATTTCGCCAGGGTGTTGACCAGTGCAATCAAGTCGTCTCTGGTGAGAGCGGCCTCAATGTAAGACTCTGGGACAAGCAGAATTTTGAGGGCAGCGCCCAGTCCCATTAACTGGATTTTTCCGTGCAGTCGGCACTTGTGACAAGTGACGCAATTCAAAGTCGAGGAGATGTTTGAAAATACTTCCTTCATCGACCGCTTGAGCGTTTTATGCTTGGAATGGCCACCGTATTGGCGAAATAGCAGCTTTTCATCAAACGCCGAAAACACTTGTGAGCAAGAGGACAGAATGTTGGAGTCGAGCAGTCGCCGCATTAACTGCTGTGTTTTGATTTCCTCGACGGCACTTTCAGCGACCTCCAACTTGGCCCAATCCATGCCTGCAATTCGATAATCATGGTAATAAAGGTAATTCGAGGCTTTCTGAACCGCTCTGAGCAGGACCAAAAAAGCAAAATGCAAGTTCTTCAAGTGCTGTTCTGGGTTTTGCCCGTATTGCTCCATGAAACGTGCTGGGTTCGGCGTCCAGTCCACCCGCCCTTTTCTCTTGCTCGGCGGATAAAAATACTTCGAGATGTGGATGTTGATCGAAGCGTGCATCCCACTCAAAAGGCGGAACATTACCTTCTCTTCGTAGCATTGTTCCCCGTCCCAGTCCTGATGAAAGCAGTTGTTCTCGTACACCGCCTGCCACACAGCAGATCCGTTGTACCCTGTCCATCTCTCAGGATTGAGTTGCAAATTGTACGTTGTTGTCGCTTCAAAATCGCTGCACAAGTCAAGCCAGAATTCGGGCATGTTTTCGGAGCACTGCTGCTCATTTTCACTCTCGGATGCCGCCTGCACAACCTGCGCTTCACGTTCCGAAAGAAATTCATTCAGTGGGAACGACAGAGAGTCAGCAGATGACGAGAAGGGGCCTGCAGAGGACGTCCCAACGGCGGACATGAATGACTCAAATGGCGACTCCATGACTCCCTTCAACGCGCATGCCGGCTCCGTTTCACCGTTGTCGTCTTCGATCTCTTCGCCACAAGATTCTTCATCTTCAGACTCGTCTTCGCTCTCCAAAGAGGCATCCCCGGCATCCGGCTGTTCGTGATCAGTGTCACCTTCACTGTCCCAAGCACATTTCCCTTGCAAGTTCACGCGAATTAAACGGAAGTACGTCATTTCTGCCAAGTCTTGCAAGATGGAATGTAACTGCTCAGAGTTGGCGTTTTCGACAACGTCAGTGTTGCATTGAGTGCCTTCAACTCGAATCGGAGTTCCAAAAATGGACCCGACAACCGTGTTGCCGACTTCTTTTTGAAGGAAGTGAGGTGTAGTCTCGAGTTGAGAGGTCGCATTTGCCACTGACGAGGCAAGCAGCACGACAGCAGCGACCACCGAGACGCAGTGCTTAACGCGGCGAGGAAACACGGCCATTTCCCACCACTAGGCACAGCCAGTTGCGACCAACCAGTGCACAGAGCGACGTTGACAAAAGAGGGTTGATTGGTGTCACTCTGACGAGGAGGTGGAAAAGGAAAGTTGGCGGTTACAAAAAGCAAACACGAAACTGACAAAGCAAAGCGGTAACGTCTGGAAAATCTCGACAGTGAGGCCACGCGGCACAGGAAGGGTTCTGCTTCCAGCACCAGCGCACATGCAACAGCTGCAGAAATTGCCAGAGGCTCCTCTAGCCAACATCATCAATAGCTCACCTGCTGTCCGGTAGTTCCACTTCCAGGACTCTGCGCACATTTCGCGACTGTGTGAGTAACGAACGAATGTCCCTGGCATCCCCTCGAGCGTCACTTTTCGTCCGTCATGGAACAACACGAGCCGGCACGGTCAAAACATGCAACCTTTCATTTTGCAGTGAGCAGTCCAAAGTAGACGTTGGTGACGATGTTCGCTGCCACAGGTAGGTGGCACAGGTTGCCAACAATTCCCTGCGATGAAAAAGGGAGGAAGGGGTGGTTCAAACAAACGCCAACGTCGACCACCAACGAAGCAACGACGTCGTTGTGTTGGTGCCAACACAACAACAACAGCGAACGGAAAGGAAAGGAAGAAAGTAACCAACCAACCAAACCAACGGCTTGAGTGAGTGATTATGAGTGACTGTGAGTGAGTGAGTGACAGTGAGTGAGTGAGTGACAGTGAGTGAGTGAGTGACAGTGAGTGAGTGAGTGAGTGTGACAGTGCGTCGTCTGAGCGGCGAAGAAGCAACTTCAGAATTCGGTGAAGTCAAGAAGTCAAAATGGAATGCCGGGGTATCTTAGTCCCCGCCTGGGCTATGAGCTACTCGAGTATGGTATGAGGCTATGATGTTGTCGTGTCATACTCAGAGTACGTCATACCGAATGTCGTATCATAGTGCATGCGAAGAGATAGACCATGACCACAATGACGATGACTATTTCGTGATTTCGCGATTTTGCGATTGTGATTTCATAGGTATGACCCGGGAAGTGGCGTGGCGGTGACCGCGGTGGTGACTGTGACTGTGACTGTGACTTTGATGCCGATGGTGGTACCCGTAGTGGTCGTCGTTGTGATTATCGATAAATAATGGTTTTTTTTAAATTGTGAGGATGACGACTGTGATGACAATGATGCTTGACAGTGAGGTGGTACCGTGAGATGATTGATATCTTAGCTGAGAGATGTGATGCTTTCGATTGGTTGTTCCGTAAAGATTATTCTTTTGATAGATGATGCCTGCGAAGATGATTACTATAATCGTACTCAAGAGCACAATCACTGTGATCGTGATCGCGTCCTTGTTGTTGTTGGCTTGCAACGAAGGATCCAATCATGAAACACTGAAGTACAAGAAGGTCGGTCGCGGTCAACGGGGTGGGTCGTGATACAGATGTTTGTCTTGTGTAACGGAAGAATGGTATGTCGCAACACCATCCGCGTAGTGGTCGAAAGCCCAGGCGTTCGTTTTACCGCCACCCCCTGGTAGGTCCACGATAAAGCGTGGGAGGTTGTATCTGTGCACCAATGACACAGTGGCAATGCACAAATGGAACACGATATCAGGCAATAGCAACTAGTTGAAACACGCCGGGGCTCAAGGAAAGGCCATACCCTGATGTGTAGCCTTGGAGTGCTTTTTCAAGGTCGAGCATTTCACGGAGCGTGGTGCGAAGGTGCTCACATCCAGGTACCATGTCATGAGCATACACGTAGTATGGGCGAATGTGCAAATCAACTAAGCGATCAACCAGGCGCTTCATTGCGTCTACCACAACGTCGCAGGAGAGTTAATGAAGAAGACAGAGCGGAACTCCAAGAACACGGCGTAAGGACACTACCCACCTGGAGTGTCATTCACTCCTCGAATCGCAACGCCTACAAACAAACATGAATCAACAAATATATAAAACTCAAGAGAACGTCACTATTGCACAGCATAGGCATGTGGCAGAATCGTACTTTGATTTCTGATGGTGATGTTTTTCTCTCGGAGTAGGCGAACACAATCTGCGGTGATAGTGGTGATCTCTTGTGCATTTTGAAAATGGGTGTGGAGAAACAACTCTTTGCCTTGCTGTAGAGCTTTTTCGTGCAAAGCGACAATGGCCGACACCCAATCGTGATCATACCTTGAACAGCAACGACTCAAGTCACTACGGCAATTCCAAGGAAACTAACGCGAAGAGTGGAAGACAACGTACATTTTCATAGGGTTCACGGCAAGAGCCTTGGTGGCCAAACGGACAAACCTATACCAATACAGCAGGCACTTGCAGCTCAACGGCACGTGGGTCAGTGCACGTCAGCCACCACAGACAGGGTGCCGTACTGAACATGGGGCACGTCGAGTAATTGTCCTCCGAGAAATAACAAGTCTTCACCGGACAATAAACTGGCATCGCCGCCGCTGATTGTCACGTCTCGAATACCGGTGGTGCTTGAAATGTAGTTGACGCAATCAAGCCACCTGTTCCGTTGGTGTACGTACCTACCAAAGTCAGCACACAACGCTACAGTTAACAACACTTTGACGTTGATAGCGCACAGGCGCCCACCCACCGATGCTTTGTGCCAACAGCTTTTGTTCGTGGTCCGACTGCGTAGCTTCGAGTGCAGTACTGACAGTACACTGGACACGTCGAATTTGCCAACAAGAGAACTTTGTCACGATATCGGTGAACAATTCCCGTATCGTCACCAGCAGCAGAAAGGGATTTCTTCTCTGACAAGCTGTCAAACGTGCAAACTGGATGGTCAGGAACCAACTCTGATTTGACGGGCAAGAATTGACGGCGCAATGGGTCGAGGTACGGATCACTCCAGTTGATTAGAGCGAGTATGTATGGGGTCAACTTGACCTTCATTGGCCGCTCCTCCAGTGACAGCAAAACATCTTCTATGAACGAAATATTTTCGCTGTTGCGGTGCAACTGGCTGCCACCCTTCAACTCCAAGTTCAAGAAATGCTCGATATCCTCATTGCCAGAGACAGAGTTCCTCTTTTGCCAACGCGGACAAAGAAAGTCAGTCAGCGGCACCGAGGAAAAAGACTGGGTCCTTTGCCAGAATAAATCTGTAGAATCTGCCTGCAAGCGCTTTGCTGCTTCTGAGACCCGCTCCGATGTAGCAACGCGCCGCTGCCTGGCATTGCCGCTCGCGTTGTTAATGCTAACGCCAGAAACTCCATCTTCTTGAAGTCGTCGCCGGAACTCTGTCAGTCGCGTAGAGAAATATCTTTGAATGCTTCTACATACGCCATTACCTCGCCAATGATCGAATTGAGCGAAGAACGCCCTCCTCATGGCAGTGTGAGAAACTTAGTCTCGGCTGTGATACTCTCATTACTCATCAACGGCAAGATCGTGCGGTACATGGCACATAAAGTACGCAGTAAAGCGTCGCACTCCAACAAATGGCACCACTCAAAACTTTCGCAAATCTTGCAAAGCCAAATTTGGAAACTTACCTATTGACCAATCGCAAACTGAGGGCCATGTGGGTTCGATGCAGCGTTACCGCCCAAAACTCGCACCGCTTTCATGTGAAGAGGCGACAGTCAGCATCAAACCCGTTCCACTTGTGTGCTTCACTGTCAAAGCAGCCGCCCCAACAAGTTTCCGCGCGTTTGGTCAAATCCTCCTCTACGCCAGCCACGTCACCCCGCGCCCCCATCACGCTGTTCGCCACCAACTCTCACCTCCTGCCAAAAATCCGCCCCACTTTGTCTTACAGTAAAGTACCGATGTGCGGACACCCACCCGTGCGCGTGGCTGCTCACATGTCGCAAGCAGTTGCTTGGCAGGCAGCTCGACGGGTTGCTGTGGCCTTGCTGAGATCGCTGGCCACAGTCACAGTGGCGACAACGTGACAACGCACAACGCAACGACGTTGCACCACTTTTTGTTGCCACAAACGACGACAAGCCGCGACAACTTCGACGAAGCTGTACTTTTTGTACCAATCTCGCCCACATACTCTCCATTCTATCTAGCAGTTATTCCATAGAACAATGAAGGTGTGTATATTCAGTAATATGAATACCGGGGTACAAGATTAGGACCGTTTGATGAAGGTTGTCGGCTGTGCACTGACTTTGTGTCCCGAAATCCGCCCTCGTCCCCCCCCCCGCTCCGCCCATGCGGATGATGTGGTGGCGCAGTATGGATAGACAGATGGTCACCAAAAACAAAAAAGGGGCGGGGAACAAATGGAAGAACCAACCGACAATGCATGCACGTTTAGGCGGGTTGCTTGTAAGAAAGAAAGTGAATACCGGTAGTCTTAATCATGAAAGTCCATCTGCATGGTGGACACCGCTGGGAGCACAGTTGAATTAAACAAGGTCGTCTGCTTGAACGTCCTGTGACCTTCTGAACTCATGGAACCAAGACTCCAGTGATTGCTCGGAGACGTGGCAAAGGTGCTGATACACAGTGTTGATTTTTCGTTTCAAAGGCTGTACACGATCGGCCCCACGCGGACGTTTGCGCCGTCGAGGTTGTGAGGCGTTGGTTGGCATGGTGCCACGAGAATGCTCGAGGCAGCTACCCACAATATCGATGATATCAATGAAGGTTGGCTTTCCTGTTAGATGAAGCAGCACTCCGAGTTTCTTCATAACACTGCACAATCTCTGAAACATCTTACGACTCCTTGTATCAGTCCAGTGGCGGTTTTTCAAATGCTTGAATGGACGAATTCTGTGCTGCCGCCCATCAGCGTCCTGTTTGAAAAGGGTGCCCATTTCCCACAATTGCAGTGCTTCTCCAAAGTCTGCAATTTGGAGTATATAGTTCTTTGGAAGTGGCATTGGGATGGAGGGTTCACCTTCGTCTGCCCAATTGTAAATGTCAGTTGCTCTTTCTGCTCCACTATTCGATCCAGTGGCAATTGTTGGCGTTGATGCGAGTGGTTCTTGACGCTGTGAGCTACAATTTTCCGGCGAAGCTTGCATTTCTTCCTGGGATACCCCATCTCTTGCACGTTGATAAATTGCGAACCCTTTCATGCTCTCCGCAACAGCTTCGTCGATTTTTTGTGCAACACGTTTCGGAAGTTCGGTGTTCAACATGGTTTTGACTTCATTCAGCGCATCCAAAGCACCACACATCATGGTTTTGAGGGCCGCTATCTCCCGACGGTTCTTCCGCATCATGACGAAGCCGCGGTCTTGGCCTGTCAAACACATGCCCTCTGTGGTTTCGAAGCACAGTGTCGGCGTTGTAACTTCCCGCTCAATGCCAAAGTACGGCACCATGATTTGGGTGCACCACTTCTGCACAGTGCTCGCAGGAAAATGGCCTTTCTTGTGGTGCCAAACAACAGACGCCAGGGCCATCGACAAAACTTGTCTTTTGCTGACCCATTTGGGGAAACGTTCGCCTCGGAAACCCAAAAAGCACTCATCAAGAAGCTCGGTGTCTGGAACCACCCAGTGCGGAGGAGAAGCCACAAAGTTCGCTCCATTGTATGGAAGCCGTGACATGACGAGACCAACAAACCTACGACCATATTGACGAGCACATGAGAAAAAGAGTTGCAGCATCGACGCGAGTGTCACAAACGCGACAACCACGAGTAAGAATGCGTACTGGTCATCTGTCAGATCACCGACTTCACTGAGCTGTTGTTGCCGGCGGCCAGCTGCAGCATGCGATCCCATGCGGATTTCAATCGTCTTTGTATTCACTAGCGCACCAGAGCCAGACTGAGCATATGTCTTGGCTGTCTTGCGCCAGCTGTGAGCTTGGATGTTCAAATTTTGCCACCCGTTATCGCGCACAAATTTTTTGTACTCGTCGGTCGTGAACACCGACTTGCGTAGATATCTCATAAAACAGCCAGTGTCATGCTTGTTAATGCAGTCGTCTGCCAGCGTGGCAGGATCACCTGCGAATCGAGACGATGTGGTTCCTAAGTGAACAAATACAACATCCATATCAAAATGAACATGTGGCACGTTGGATACTCATTTGTTTAACAGACGCACCGGTTGGAAAGAGCCAAGAGTGTAGATTCGCTCCGTGCGATTGCAAGTAGAGCCCGAGAACGGTAACCACACATTTGTGTGGCTCCAAGTGATTCGCATATAAGTGTACCTGCTGCTTTGACTTCCCAACTTTGTCCTTCTTTGTGGTGAATAGACAAATGCGCAACGCATCCTGGCTCCAAGTGATGTGGTTGTTGTTTAAGTGAATGCTGAACACTCTGTTGATGCGGCACAAGAGGTTAAACGCCAGAAGCATCACCAGTAAGTACTTAATGTCGTCCTTGCGACCGCGAGTGAGCAAAAACTTGCAAAGAAAGTCATGCAGTTCAAGCGGCATGAAATCGGCCCCAGTGGTGTGCCCCACGAGGTCGTCCCGCCGGCGCGCGGCCTCAATCGCCATGTTCTTCTTGTGCAAGGCGGTCATTCGTTCTTTGTGACCGAGAGGAACTGCGAATCCGACTTCCTCAAAGTATTTGTTAATCCCTTTGTTGAACTCTCGGAGACTGCTGGCGCTGAGCGCAATTGACTTCGAGCTGTTCTTGTTCGACGTCTTCGAGAGAGTGTGCTGGAAAACTTCAAAGCATTTCGCGCCAATTTTGGTGCAAAATTTTTCGGGATTCAACTTGACATGTTCGTCGATCCACGTAGTTTGTGCGCGGCGCCCCAACGCTTCGAATATTGGGATCAACTGGTCGGTTGGGCATAAATCCCGCGCCACTGGAGCCAAGTCATTGCGAATCGCATCGGAAAATATGAGCAAGTCGTGAAAATCGCGAATGCCGGCCTCGTCGGCGACGGGGTTGGCAAACACATCTTTAAAGTGTTCATGGCGATTGGCGGTGAGGAAAAATGAAATAATTCGTCGAACATGACTTTGGCATGACCTTAGGTATTTCCGGTTCGTAATGTTGGCCGTCTCTTCAGCCACGCTGGCTAAAGCCTCACCGAGGTCTCTGGTTCGTGGTCGCTGGCGCGAATTTTGACGCATTGTGGCCTGAAATATTGTCCGTCAATTCACGATTAGGATAAAATGGGCACAGCTCGCGAGGCCGCAGGGCAACTATCTCACGATTTTGAACCGTGAGGTCGAAGGTCGAAGCAACACATTTGTTTTTTGTTTTTTTGTTGATATTTGTACGTCAATGGAGTAACTGCTTTCGGCTGTGTAGAATTCCGCCTCGCTGGCACGAGTCAACGCGCCGCGTGTGTAACACCGACTGCGATGCAGCTCATCAGAACGCTACAAATTGACAAATTGCAACATGCATGTTAGACAGCACGCGCGACTCAACACAACCGCAACCGTCCACTGTGTCACTGGCGTTTTCCGAAGGCCAAAACAGCCTGCAATGCCGTCTCCGAAGTGCGTCCACGTCTGAGCCCACTTCGCTGGCACGCCGAAGCAAAAAAACATTGCCAAACTCGTGCTGTCGACAGGACGGACACGTACGTGGACACCAGTGGTCGCGTCTCGCGTCCCCGTAGTGTTTGTTAGTTGGCTGTCCGTTTTGGTGTCGCTAGCTTACTCTTTGGTGTGCGTTGAAATCTGGACTCTTTTGGAGAGGGGCTGGCTGCTGTGGCTGGCTGGCTGGCTGGCTGAGCGCTGCTGAGCTGCAGCAACGCCGCAACGTCCAAAAATCAGATGGCCACAGTGGCCAGTGGCCAACGTTCGTGGTTGGTTGGCCAAAAAGAGCTCGTGGCTTCGTCACTCGTCACTTCGTCAGTCGTAGGTCGTAGGTCTGTGTCTGTGTCGTCGGTGCCGTCGTCGTTGCCGTTGTTGTTGTCGTCGTTGTCGTTGTTGTTGTCGTTCGTGTTGTTGTTGTGGTGGTCGAGGTCGTTGTTGGTCTTGTGGTGGTTGTTGTGGTGGTGGTGGAAGTCGTAGTTCTGGTGGTTCATAATTCACTTGTTGATTGCGTTCGTTGTTTGTTTGTGATGT
>ENA-OWNT01004315-OWNT01004315.1-seawater-metagenome-genome-assembly--contig:-NODE-4315-length-12573-cov-4.668854_pt1 | contig 12573 bp, 10 predicted proteins | sample MGYA00238136_ERZ651165 | MGnify/ENA primary metagenome ERZ651165 (study PRJEB26861, sample SAMN08777766) | seawater metagenome | isolation source: coastal seawater | place: USA: Florida | collected... | reverse complement strand
ACGCTCACATATCCCGATATTCCTCACGTTCCGGGTCGCCTGGTCGAACCACCAGTCACCACGATCACCGGCTCGTTTTCTGCGCCGGTGGCATCTAGGCCTAGGCAGCTAGAGCGCCACGAACTCCGAGTCGCCGTAGATGTCGAGGTAGCCGTTCCAGACGCCCTCACACACCGGGCGGAAGCGGCAGGAGGCGCACGCCCGGGGCCCCCCCTTCAGGTCGAAGCGCTTGCGGTCTTGCCAGTTGAACCGTGCGCGCCCGCCTTCGACGACGCTGACACCATCGGCGAAGCCCTCGGAGCGGATGGAGCAGTCGGTCGACAGGTCGCGATACTCGCCCATGTACTTGCGCAAGAGCTCGGTGTCGGCCCGCAGGGCCTTCGGCAGCACACACATCGGGAAGCCACCGAAGGTGAACACCTTGTGGAAGTGCCGCTCGTTCAAGACGATGGCCTTGATCAGCACCGGCACCACGTCGCGATAGCGAGGCGTCAGATCGGCGCTCCCCTCGGCGTAGCCCTCGGGCCGCACGAAGTTGATGCGCATGTCGTCGAGCTCCATCGTCTCGTAGAAGAAGCGCATCATCTGCGGCAGGACCTTGTAGTTCCAGCCATTGAGCACGATGTTGACCGACACGCCGTCGCGAAGCACACCGTCGCGACGCTGACGCATCTTCATGTAGCGAAGGGCCGAGCACTTCTTCTGAAACACCCCCGGCACCCGGGTGAGCTTGTCTTCCAGCTCGTCGGTGTGGCCGTGGATGCTCGCCGTCACGCGGGTGAGCCCGGCGTCGATCAGCCGATCGGTGAAGGCCTCGTTGGCCATGCGGGTGACGTTGGAGGCCACGGCGATCCGCGTGAAGCCCACCTCCCGAGCGTAGGCCACGGACTCCACGATGTGCCGGTAGATGGTGGGCTCACCGCCGAGGAAGCCGACCGAGCGAAAGCCCTCTGCGTAGTAGCGCTCGAGCTCCCGCTGCATCTCGTCGAAGGGCATGAACCGACGGTTGAACTTGCTCGGGAAGCCATCGAGGCAGAACACGCACTTGTTGTTGCATGCCTTGCCGACGTTGATCTCGACGTTCTTCCGCTGGTCGCGAGCGGGGTTGTGCGGCTGGTTGCCGTCGCGGGCCGTGGCGATCACGTCGTCTCCCTGGGCACAGGGGCCAAGGCCGTCGTCGGCCAGAGCTCTGCGTATCGATCGTACACGCCCATACACACCCCCGACAGCGCACAGTCGTTGCACGCCTCGACGTGCACCCGCTTGCGGTTCGGTTCCCAGTTGTAGATGCCGTCGAACACGACCTTGCCCGGCTGGGTGGTCCACTCCACGGTGACGCGGGCATCCCAGTGCAGATCGTTGCTGATCATGCCGTGCTCGCCGAGCATGCACATGGGCACGCCGAAGAAGCGCAGCACCGCGTCGCCGGCCACCGCCGGCACCGTCGGCAGGACACGGGCCAGCTCCTCGAGCCTGGGCGCCAGCTCCTCGTACCGATCGAGGGCTTCCCCCTCGGGCGTGGTGTTGCTGACGATGATGAGCTTGGCCCCGAGCTCCGCGGCCATGGCGACGGTGTCGGGGAGGGTGTCGAGGGTGCCCCGGGTCATCACGACGTTGACGAAGAGCCCGAAGTCCGGCTTCAGGGTCGGAACGAGCCGCAGCGCCTTGGTGACCGTGTCGAAGCTCCCCGGCCGCCGGGTCAATGCGTCGTGGGTGGCCGCATCGGGCCCGTGCAGCGAGAAGAGCCCCTCGTCGAGCCAGGGCAGCGCCTCGCGGGCGAAGTCCTCGCGGCTCATCATGGTGCCGATGCTGCCGATGCTCGTGCGCATGCCGAGCTTCCGCGCCAGCTTGAGGATGTCGACGAAGCGGGGATGGATCGTGGGCTCCCCGCCCGTGAAGTGCACGTTGGTGACCCCACGCTCCGCGTGCTGCCGCAGCACCTTCGCCACCCGCCCCCACGTGACGGGAAAGGCTTTGTACCGGGCCATGCGATGGGCCTCGGAGCAGAAGACGCAGCGCTCGGGGCAGGTGTAGGTGAGGTGCAGCTCCAGCCGCTGCATGTGCTTGCCGTGCGGACCGATCCAGGGCGTGAGCGTCACGAGGCCGCCCGCTGCTGCCGCATGGCGAAGTAGGCCGGGTAGAGGCGGCGGCAGAAGGTCGTGAGCTCGGCATCGGCATCCAGGGTGCTCGCCCACACCCGAGGGCCCACGGCCTCCTGCAGCATCGAGGGCACCCCCTGGGCGCGCTGGGCGAGCTCCGCCGGGCTGGGCGGGGACTCGAGGCTTCCCACCTGGGTCTGCGCACGCAGGTGGTCGAGGGAGCCCGACAGGCCCACATTGCTCGGATGAATGGTGCGGTCGGCGTCGACGATCAGACCCGTGTTGAAGAAGGGCGTAGGAGCCCGGGTGAACAGGTTGCGCACGTAGAGCCTCTCACCGTCACGCCAGCTCGACTCGATCTGGGCCCGGATGCCGGCGAAGCCACTCCGCAGCGCGCTGAGCTGCTCGGGCCGCCAGAGCAGGAAGTAGCCGGGCAGGAAGTTGAAGCGCCAGAAGCCGAGGGAGCGGAGGTGCTGGAAGTTGGCCTCGGCCTTGCGGGCCGTGGAGGGAGCGATGGTCTGGGTGATCACGACGCGCGGAGTGGCCAGCAGCGCTTCGCGCAGGGACAAGATGTGGTCGTAGGCGTCGCCTACCCCCGGGAGGGCGCGACGCAGGCGGCGATGGTCCTTCGGCAGGCCATCCATGGACAGCGTCAACACCGCCTTGGAATGCTGCCGCAGCCGCTCGAGCCAGCCGATGTCGAGGCCCAGCCCATTGGTGGACAGGTAGATCCGCCGAACCTCCGGCCGCCGCTCGGCTTCCTCGAGGGCGGTCGCGACCGCCTCGGGTGCCAACAACGGCTCGCCACCGAAGAGCTTGATGTCGCCGCCACCGAAGGTCTCGGCGAACAGCGCGATGGCCGCCCGGACGTCGTCAGACGTCAACGACGGCCACCCTTCCTTCACCGTCGGGCAGTAGCTGCACCGCAGGTTGCAGGCACGCGTGACCGTCAGGATCAGCTGTGGTGTGACCTGGCTCCTACCACTGCCCATGGGAGCCGTGGGACCCGTGGGAGCCGTGGGAACCATGGGACCCGTGGGAGCCATGCGACCCATGGGACCCGTGGGAACCATGCGACCCGTGGGAACCATGCGACCCGTGCGAACCATGGGACCCGTGGGAGCCATGGGAACCATGAGACCCGTGGGAGCCATGGCTACAGTGCGTGGCCGCAAAGATGACGCCGTCGTTGTTCGGGTCGGACAGGACCTGCTGCTCCTCGAGCGGCTCGAATCCTTCCTGCTTGGCGGCCTTGGCCTCCTCACCCGAAAGGAAGTCGAGCGGAGCTCGGCTCAGACCCGGCAACAGGGAATCAGGGTTCTTCTTCACGGCGTACTCCGGGTTTCTTCCTGGACTCGGGGGCGCTCGATGACCCAGCGGCGAAAGATCGCCTCCGTGGTTCCGGACGAGTCCTGTGCCAGACGTTCGAACAACTGACGCGCCAGGAACATGTATTCCCCGCACTTCGGCGTGTTGGGGCGCTGGGCGAACAGGTCGCCCGTGTTCATGTAGTTGTGCAGTGGACGCACCCCGCAGTAGGGCGCGTTGAAGCAGTCAGCGCAGCCGGGGAGGCTGTCGAGGTAGGACGCCACCGCAATGGCCCGCACGGTCGGGTGAGCCACGATCTCGTCGTAGGTGGCGGTGTCGACGTGGCCGATGCGGAAGATGTCGTCGTCCATCGCGGCGACCATCCGGCCTTCGTCGCTCGGGTAGATCGTGCCGTCGTAGGAGTAGGCGATCTGCCCGGTTCCGCTGCCCACCGGCGACCGAATGTCGACGAAGTTCGGGTCGTCGGGCGTGAGGATCTTCTTCAGGAAGGTGGCGGCCGTGCCCTCGATGATCTCGGTGCCGTTGCGGTTGAGCTCCAGCACGTAGTCGAGCACGTTGCAGTAGGCTTCGTTGAACTCGGCCACGTCGTAGCCGATGACCTTCCAGGTCTTGGTGGCGAAGCCGAAGGGGTTGAGCGGCCGGAAGTGGATGCTCCGGATGCCGAGGTCGACGTAGAGGTCGACGCACTCCTTCCAGTGCTCGAGGGTCTTGCTGGTGACCGTCATCAGGGCATCGACATGCCACAGGTTGGGGTCACGACCCATCTCGACGTAGCGGCGGTTGAAGTACTTGATCCACTTCATCACGCTCTGGTAGGCGTTGCCTGCCTTCTTGCCAGACCACAGCCGGTTCCAGTTGTGGATTTCCTCGGGCCCATCGAGGCTCGTGCAGATGAGCACATCGTTGGCCAGGAGCCACTCGGCGACCTCCTCGGTCATCCAGGTCATGTTGGTGACGACCGAGTGGACCAGCTCCTTCTGCTCGTACTTGTTCTTCTCGCGGCTGTACTCGACGATGAACTTCAAGGCCTCGAAGTTGATCACCGGCTCGCCCCCCTGGAACTCGAAGTTCACGTAGGGGGAGGTGGTCTGCATCGCGAAGTCGACCACCTTCTTCGCCGTCTCGAGGGACATGTCGGTGTCGACCCGGGTCATGTCGGTGCGGGAGGCGTGGCAGTAGCGGCAGGACTGGTTGCAACGCAGCGTGGTGATCACCGCGTGCAGATGGGGCCCGTTGCCCAGGTAGCGACGCTTCCGGCGGAGACGGTCGGACACCGCCGCCACGTCGTAGCCCTTCCGCAGGAAGCCCTTCTGGGTGAGCTCGGCCACCTGGGTCTCGTCGAGATGGTCGGTGGTACCGGAGACCAGCTGCTCGAAGTCGTCGTGGGAGAAGAAGATGAACTCCCCGGCGTCGTTGGTCATGACGACCTTCTCGCTGAGCCGCGCGTAGCGGAACCAGGCGAGGTGCCCCAGGTCGAGCTCGGGGGACGTGACGCGAACCGTGCGGGTCATGGGAGCACCTGCCGACGCTGGCTGATCGTGGTGAACAGAGCGTGGTTGCAGAACGCGTCGACCAGGCGATCCGCGACACGCTCGTCGATATCGGCGATATCGGCGCGAACGTCGTGCTCGGACACGTGCAGCGTGATGTTGGCCAGCGGCTCGTAGGCCTGCGCAGCCGCCTCGATGGCGGCGACGTCGTAGAGCGAGCGATGGAAGCGGACGGCGTCAGGCACCAGAGGACTCCCAGGGCACCTGGATCTCCAGATCGTCTTCCTCGAGCTCTTCGGCATCGAGCTCGGCCAGAAGCGCATCGATGCTCGCACGGGGGGCGGAGCCCGCGAAGGCACGGCCCATGGTGTAGGCGCGCAAGTCGCGGGTGGACTCACCGATCCGCTGGCGAAGCACCTGGTTGAGCAGCTCGTTGGCAAACTCCCCCGCCATGGCGTCGAGCGCCTCCTCGGAGGCCTCGGACTCCTTCGCACGAAGCCGCACGGACACCTGCTTGTCGCCCGGCCGGTCGAGAAAGACCCAGGTGCGGTCGACGAAGAGGTAGGCGGCGCCGTACACGGCGGCGAGTGGGTAGATCTCCTCGCTGACGGTGAACGAGACGCTGCGGTCTTCGAGTTCGTAGGAGAGTTCGACAGTGCTCATCAAAGATTCTCGGCGAGATAGCGCGCCACGCGCTGGTCATGGGACTGAAGGCCCTCGAGGGCCGCATCGGCGTTGATGCCGGCACGGCGGGCGAGGTCCGAGAGGGACCGAGCCAGGTCGACATCGGTGGGGGCATCGGCATCGCGCCCATCCATCACCACGAAGTCGAGGGCGTCGGTGTGGGCCACCCCGATGGGGGCTCCCTCACGGGCGCAGATGTGCACCTTGGCGACCTCCTCTCCCCGCCGAAGGGTGAGCACGGCGGCCCCCCGTTCGACTGGCGCGAGATGGTCGAGCTGCCAGCCGCCAGCGAGTGCGCTTCCCTGCCGAGCAGGGGCGAACAGCCACCACGGAGCGTCTTCCGTGCGCGGCATGGCGAAGGACAGTTTGGGCGCAGACGCCACCGTCAGGCCGAGCAGGCACTGAATGAAAAGGCGGCGGGTGGGTTTCTCCGTCATCAGCGGCTCCCGAGGGATGCCAGAGTGTAGCGCGCCTTTGCAGCGGAGCCAAGAACTTCCCCGGGTATCCCCTGCCGGACGGCCCGCTCCCCTGATATGGTCCGATCGATGAACCGAAGCGCCCACCCCGCCTGGATCGCCGCCCGCGAACGGCTCCATTCGGACCTCGAGGGGCTCCACCCCCTCCGTGACGCCTCTCAGCTCGCGTACCTACGTGGGCCGGTCGAGGCCCTCACCGAGGCCGACGTCGTCGACCTGTGGCGCGACGCCGCCACCCGCCAGGCCCCTGGCGAGCTGTCGCCGATCAACCACGTGTACGTGCACGTGCCGTTCTGCAAGTCGATCTGCTCCTTCTGCAACTACGAGCGGCTCCGCCCCTCCAGCCCGAAGATGCTCCATGCCTGGCTGGAGCGGGTGCAGGCCTCGGTGGAGGCCCTCAGCCCCGCGGTTCGAGAGCTGCAGTTCCACTCGCTGTACATCGGTGGCGGCACCCCCTCCACCCTCCCGCCTCCGCTGCTGGAGAAGCTGCTCACGTCGCTCGACACGCACCTCAACTTCGTGCCCAACAGCAGTCGCCACATCGAGTTCGACCCGGCCGTCTTCTCCCAGGCTCGGATCGCGGTGCTTCAGCGCCATGGCTTCAGCCGGTACTCCTTCGGGATCCAGTCCCTCGACCCCGCCGTCAACGACGCCCACAACCGTGGCATGCAAGACCGCCGCATCGTCGGGCGCTTCTTCGATGCGGTCGACGACGCCGAGCGGGTGGCCTGCGACTTCCTGCTCGGTCTCGAGGGCACCACCCCCGAGAGCATCCTGAGCGACCTCGCGTGGGTGCTGGAGCACCACAAGCCAGCAGCCATCGACATCTTCGCCTTGGTTCCCACCCAGGCCTACGTCCGCCGGCACTTCGGCGGCGACCTCGACGCCTTCTGGGCCCACCTCAACCCCTTCCAGGAAGTGGTGCCCGCGGCCCTGCCCGCTCTGTGCGAGGCCCACGGGTACCGCTGGCACGGCGAGGGCGGGCACCGCTACACCCTGGTCCGCACGGCAGCCCACCGGCACGTGGGCTCCCCCTACAGCTACGCCCAGCTCGTGAGTGAGCAGAGCCGCCCACTGAACCTCCTCGGGCTCGGCACGTCCGCCCGGTCCCAGCTCTTCCGGTGCGCGGCCTTCCAGTACCGCGACCCCGAGGACGACGTCGGAGCCGATGGCCCCGCCTGGTACGAGGGCCACCGGATCGACCCAGAGGTCGAGCAGCGCACCTACCTCATCCATCAGCTACGCGACCGCGGCATGGTCGACGCCGCGCTGTTCGAGCGCATCTTCGGTGTGTCGCTGGAGGCAGCGGCGGGCCCGGCCCTCGCCGCCTGGTCGGCCCTCGGCGTCGGCGAGATGACCGACGGCATCCTCACGCTCCAGAAGCAGTCCAACCTCGAGCGAGCCCGCACCCTCCTGTGGCTGGTGCCCGAGGTCTACCTGGAGCACGAGATGGCCCGCATCATGGGCTTCGATCTGTCTGCCCGGGCCACGCAGACGGCCTTCCAGGACATTCCGGTCGGCCGCGCCCTCGTCGGCCCGTGGCGCTACTGGGGCGTGCGGTCCGGTGCGGTGCTGCTCAAGGGCCCCGACCACAAGGTCCGGCTGCGCGTGGCCCCCCCGCGGGAGCGCGGCGGCAAGCTGCGCCTGGTCGTGGAGACCATGGACCCCGGCACGCCCACCGAGCACCTCGGCCGCGCCGTCGGCGCCCTCAAGCGCTTCGCGAACCAGTCCATCGACGTGTTCCGAGCCCAAACGCACTGACCCCGCTCCACTCGGAGCGCAGGCCCGCCAAATCCCATCGCACGGGCGTCGCACGGCCATCGGTCGTTCGGACGGCCCGCTACCGGGCCGACGACCGCCGCTGTGCTGCGCACGTCACTGGGTGACGTTGATCTCCACCGTGTAGGGGTCGCAGGAGGCGGGAATCGCCGCGCGCACCATGTCGAAGGAGTAGGCCGACGACAGGTCTTCGCAGTTGTTGCTCGGCATCCCGCCCACCGTCGCGCCACAAGTGTTCGTGCCCACGAAGCCCGCCCGGCTGATGATCTGGCCGGCGGTCCAGGACGGGTCGACGACGTAGTCGCCCTGGTCTTCGACGAAGAAGGTGTACTGCTCGTACCCCTCGGGCGCCGAGCAGGTCGGCGGCGTCGCGGCGTTGCGCTCGACCAGGAAGGTGTAGGTGCCCACACCGTCGGTGATGACCACGCTGACCTGGTGGTCGTCGAACTGGTTGGCCTGATCCGTGGCGAGGTCGTCGACCACGTTGAAGGTGAACAGGTCGCCCGAGTCGTCGGGGAGGAGCGTGCCGGTCACCGTCGTGGTCCCGGACAGCGCCCCGAGGGCGACGACATCGTTGCCCAGAGTGTCGTTCACATCTTCCGTGGCGCAGACCTCGGTGGACACCGCGGTCGACGTGGTGGTGGAGGCACCGCAGGTGGCCACGCAGGTCGTGGTCTCGCCGCGGGCCACCGACACCGTGTCGTTGATGACACCGCCGGAGCAGGTACCCGCCACCTGGTAGCTGGTGCTGCTGTCGGAGCAGTCGTACACCATCGTGGCGCAGGACGGCCCACAGGTGCCGGTGATCTGGAGGTCGGTGCTGTTCTGGTGGGTGTAGGCCACCGAGATGGACACGTCGTCTGCGGCACTCAGCGGGTTGCCCCCCGCGGACACCTCGGTGCCATCGTCGACGCCGCCGCCGTCCGTGTCCGGCACGTTCGGGTCGGTGCTGGCCGACTGCTCACCCGCGTTGTTCAGGCTGTCGCCGTCGAAGTCTTCGAGGTCGTCGGTCACCGTGTCGCCATCGGTGTCGGCGAGGGTGGGATCCAGCCCGGCGTGGGTGGTCTCGAAGAGGTTGATCAGGGAGTCCTGGTCGCAGTCGTCGCCGGGGCCGTTCACGTCGGGGTCGGCGAGATCGATCAGCGTGTCGCAGTCGTTGTCGGTGGCGAGGCCATCGCAGATCTCGACGTTGCCCGGGTAGTTGTTCCCGTCGCCGTCGTCGCAGTCGGTGTCGTCGGCGACGTAGCCACCGGGCTGCGTGCAGCTGAGCAGGCTGATGGCGGAGTTGCCGAAGTTGTCGAAGTCGCTGTCGGCGTACCAGGTGGTCTGGCTGGAGGGGTCGATGCCCGGGTCGGCGTCGTCGACCAGGGTGTCGCAGTCGTTGTCGCCGCCGTCGCAGACCTCGGTGTTGCCCGGGTAGTTCGCGCCGTCGCCGTCGTCGCAGTCGGTGTTGTCGGCCACGTAGCCGCCGGGCTGCGCACAGCTCAGCTGGCTCACCGAGGGGTTGCCGAAGGTGTCGAGGTCGGTGTCGGCGTACCAGGTGGACTGAGTCGCCGGGTCGACGCCCGGGTCGGCGTCGTCGACCAGCGTGTCGCAGTCGTTGTCGCTGCCGTCGCAGACCTCGTTGTTGCCCGGGAAGTTGTTCCCGTCGGCGTCGTCGCAGTCGGTGCTGTCAGCCACGTAGCCGCCGGGCTGCGCGCAGCTCAGCTGGTTCACCGCGGGGTCACCGAAGGTGTCGAGGTCGGTGTCGGCGTACCAGGTGCCCTGAGTCGACGGGTCGACACCGGGGTCGGCGTCGTCGACCAAGGTGTCGCAGTCGTTGTCGCCGCCGTCACAGACCTCGGCATTGCCCGGGTAGTTGTTCCCGTCGGCGTCGTCGCAGTCGGTGTCGTCGGCCACGTAGCCGCTGGGCTGCACACAGCTCAGCTGGTTCACCGCGGCATCGCCGAAGGTGTCGAGGTCGGTGTCGGCGTACCAGGTGGACTGAGTCGACGGGTCGATCGACGGGTCGGCGTCGTCGACCAGCGTGTCGCAGTTGTTGTCGCTGCCGTCGCAGACCTCGGCGTTGCCCGGGAAGTTGTTCCCGTCGGCGTCGTCGCAGTCCTGATCGTCGGCGACGTAGCCGCTCGGCTGCACACAGCTCAGCTGGCTGACCGCAGGATCACCGAAGGTGTCGAGGTCGGTGTCGGCGTACCAGGTGCCCTGCGAAGAGGGATCGATGAGCGGGTCGGCGTCGTCGACGAAGGTGTCGCAGTTGTTGTCGCTGCCGTCGCAGACCTCGACATTGCCCGGGAAGTTGTTCCCATCGGCGTCGTCGCAGTCCTGATCGTCGGCCACGTAGCCGCTGGGCTGGGCGCAGCTCAGCTGCGTGGTCGCGGGGTCACCGAAGGTGTCGAGGTCGGTGTCGGCGTACCAAGTGAGCTGAGTCGACGGGTCGATCACGGGGTCGGCGTCGTCGACCAGGGTGTCGCAGTTGTTGTCGCTGCCGTCGCAGACCTCGACATTGCCCGGGAAGTTGTTGCCGTCGGCGTCGTCGCAGTCGGTGTCGTCGAGGACGTAGCCGGTGGGCTGCGAGCAGCTGATCTGGCTGATGGCCGCGTCGCCGAAGGAGTCGAGATCGGTGTCGGCGTACCAGGTGGCCTGGCTGCTCGGATCGATGGCGGGGTCGGCGTCGTCGACCAGCGTGTCGCAGTCGTTGTCGGCGCCGTCGCAGACCTCGACATTGCCCGGGTAGTTGTTCTCGTCGTCGTCGTCGCAGTCGGTGTCGTCGGCGACGTAGCCGACGGGCTGGTCGCACGCCTGGAGGGCGTCGTCGAGGTCGCCGAAGCCGTCTTCGTCGATGTCGGCGAACCAGAGAGACTGGGAGGCGGGGTCGACCGAGGGGTCGGCGTCGTCGACGGCGACGTCGCAGTCGTCGTCGATGCCGTTGCAGATTTCGATCGCGTCGGGGTTGACGGCGGGCTCGTCGTCGTCGCAGTCGCCGGCGACCGCGGAGGAGTCCGGCGGCTGCTCGCACGAGCGCATGAAGGTGTTCACGTCGCCGAAGTCATCGCCATCGGCGTCGAGGTACCAGGTGGTCTGCGTGGACAGATCCAGCCCGGGGTCGGCGTCGTCGACGAAGGTGTCGCAGTTGTTGTCGATGCCGTCGCAGACCTCGAGCGCCCCCGGGAAGACGTAGGGGTTGGCGTCGTCGCAGTCGACGCCGGCGGGGAAGCCATCGCCGTCGTAGTCGATGAGTGTGACCGTGCCGGTGTCGCCGCTCTCGGCAGTCTCGGCGGTGGCGCCCGTCAGGCCGGTCAGCAGACCGGTGTCGGTGATCGTGCCGCCGGTGTGCGCCGTGGGGCCCGTGTCGGTGATGGTGCCACCGGTGTGCCCCGTGCCCCCCGTGAGCAGGGTCTGCCCGGTGTGGGTGTCGGAGTCCGTGTCGGCGTCGGTGTCGGAGTCCGTGTCGGCATCCGTGTCGGCGTCGGTGTCGGAGTCCGTGTCGGCATCGGTGTCGGAGTCAGAATCCGAATCGGTGTCGGCGTCGGAATCGGTGTCGACGACGACCGTTCCGGCGTCGACGTCGTCTTTGCCGTTGCAGGCCATGAGGGCCAAGGCCACGATCAGAACGGAAGAAGGGCGCATGATACCTCTCGGGACGCTCCGTTCTAGACCACGGAATCGTTGTTGTCCAGTCCGCTTTCGCGCGCTCGACGCCAAACCCTCTGCCCGTGTCGGCCGAGGGGACCGTGCGCCTCGCCCACGCACCGCGGACCCAGCAGGCCATCGCGGGGCGTTCGGCCGACCTCGGCGACCATTCGGAACCGCCGTGGTGAGACCGGCAGGAAACCTCAGCGGGAAGCCGAAGCAGCGGCCTACGCGGAGATCGCCACCAGACCCGATGCGTCGTTCCAGCGGTGGGTGGACGACGGCTCCGGCGCCGCATCCGCCTCGAGGAGACGCACCTCGTGCCCGCGCCCTTCGACCTGGGCGACGAGCTCGGCATCCCACGCCCCGCGGAGCCACAGCACCAGGTGCGTGGGAGGGATGGGCCTGCGGCGAACCAGCCTGCGAACGACCTCGACGCCCGGTGGATCGACCACCACCTCCACCACCGGAAGCCCCAGCCGCATGGCATCGACGATCAGCGGGCCGCCGTCGGGGTGGACGGCCCACTCGGGCCCCAGGCGCAACACCTCGGGGAGCTCCTGGCTGCAGCGCACGAGGCGGGTACGAGCCAAGCGGCGGTCCGTGCCCTCGGCGAGGGCAACCTGCAGCAAGGCCGGAGCCTCGGCCACGGCCCGCACGGCCTGCAGGTGGGCCAAGCGCGTGGCGGGCACTCTTCCCCCCCGGGGGCCGGGGTGGATCGGCGCGCCGAGGGGAGGGATCGCGCCCGGCGGGCCGTGGTGGACTTCCTGCCACCCAAAGGCTGCGACGTAGTCGGACGGCATGCCTGTGCAGGTGCACTGGGCGCAGGAGGACAGACTCGGACCGGATGGGGCCTCGATGGGCAGCTCGCCGAGACCGGGGAAGGCACAGCGGGGCCAGTCTTGCAGGACGACGGGCACCCCGGCGCGCTTCGCCACCCCCACCGCCCCGAGGAGGAACGGCTCGATGAGGCCGATGCGGCCCGCCAGGGCCACGAACCACCCCTCCCCGCAGTCCGCCGACACCACGGCGCGCATCCGCAGACGCTTCGCCCCGAGGCGGATCGCCAGCTCGGTGAGCTCGACC
>ENA-OWNT01004314-OWNT01004314.1-seawater-metagenome-genome-assembly--contig:-NODE-4314-length-12573-cov-6.817782_pt1 | contig 12573 bp, 7 predicted proteins | sample MGYA00238136_ERZ651165 | MGnify/ENA primary metagenome ERZ651165 (study PRJEB26861, sample SAMN08777766) | seawater metagenome | isolation source: coastal seawater | place: USA: Florida | collected... | reverse complement strand
ACTCGCGCCGCCGTGCGTCGCTTCCTCAGTCGCAGCTCCACCGCCAACCGCCTCGTGGCGGTGCTCGTGCTGTCCGTGGTCGTCCCCGGGCTGCTGCTCGCCTGGTACGGAATGCAGGCCGTGCTCCAGGAGGACGAGCTCTACCGCGCCACGCTGCGCACCCGCGCCGAAGCCCTCGCCTCCGGCCTGTTCCGCGACCTCGGCGAGCGCATGCAGCGCACGGTCACGGTGTTGGATGACGCCGCCACGGAGGCGGTCGGGTCCTGGGGATCGGATCCCGACGCGTCCGCCCGCCTGCTGCACGACGCAGAGCCCCTGGTGGGCGGCGTGCTCGTCCTCGACTCCGGCGACAAGCTCCGCTACCCCCACCGGCTCGCCACCTCCCTGGTCGATCGCATCGGCGGGGAGGCCTCGTCCCGCGCGTACCTGCAGCCGCTCCTCCGGGAGGGCGAGCGCCTCGAGATGGCTGGCCGCTGGGCCGACGCCGCAACGGCGTACGAGTCCGCCATCGAGGGGATGCCCGGCCAGCGCGGCCGTGGCGTGGCGCGCCTGGCCCGCGCCCGCTGCCTCCTGAAGTCCGGCGCTGCCGAGGCCGCGCTCGCCGAGTACACGAGCCTGGTCGCGGATCACCCGGGCGAGCGTGATCTGAACGACTTCCCCATGGACTGGCTCGCGAAGCTCCAGTCGGCCATCGCGCTGCGCCAGCTCGGGCGTCCGGTGGAGGCCGCCACCACCCTGGTCTCGCTGCTCGACGGGATGCTGCAGGCCCAGGGCACGTACGGCGGCTACGGCGAGACGGCCATCGGCTGGCGGGCGCTCCACACCCTCGAAGACGGCCTGCTGGCGAGCGTCCCCCAGGGGCAGCGGCCCGACGTGGCGACGCTGCGCAAGAAGCTCGCGCTCGCCGCCGAGCGCCAGGCCGAGCAGGCCATGGTCCTGGACCTGCTGCCCACCCTTGCGACCGACTCCCTCGTCTCCGAGGTGCACCCCCGGACCTTCCAGCTGCACACGGCCAGCGTCGGCGATAGATCGCTGCTGTTCGCGCGAGCCTGGTGGGATCGCGGCGACGCCGCCCGCCGCATCATCGTGCACCTGGACGACCGCGCCCTGAAGGCCGAGATCGAGTCCGCGCTCACCACCGCCGCCCGGGCCAGCCCGGAGTTCCAGATCGCCCTGGCCCTCTCGGTTCCCGACCTGCGGGAGTCGGGCTCCCCGGACTTCCGCGTGGTGCGCCCGCTGGACCCGTGGCTCCCGGGCTATTCGCTCGTGGTCTCGGGATCGGACGAGGTGCTGGTGGGTCCGTCCCGCCAGCAGCAGCGCATCGTCCGCCTCGGGATGATCGGCGGACTGCTCGTGATCATCATCGTCGGGATCCTCGTGATCGGCCGCGCCGTCAGCCGCGAGATGGAGATCGCGCGTTTGAAGTCGGACTTCGTGAGCAACGTCTCGCACGAGCTGCGGACTCCACTCACGACCATCCGGATCATGGCGGAGATGCTCGCCCTGGGCGCCGTGCCCGCGGGCGACAAGCAGCAGGAGTACTTCCGGAACATCGTCAGCGAGGCGGAGCGCCTGTCCCGCCTCATCAACAACGTGCTCGACTTCGCCAGGATCGAGGAGGGGCGCAAGAAGTTCAGCTTCGGCATGGGAGACATCGGGGACGCGGTGTACGAGGTCGAGCGCATCACCGGCGACTACGTGCGCAGCGAGGGCTTCGAGCTCAAGGCGTTCGTCGATGACGATCTTCCCGCAACCGCGTTCGACCGCGACGCGATCATCCAGGCGTTGATCAACCTGATGAGCAACGCCGTGAAGTACAGCCAGGACGACAAACGCATCGAGATGGGGGCCCGGAACGAGCGTGATAGCATCACGATCTGGGTGCGGGACCACGGTCCCGGCATCGATCCCAAGGAGATTCCCCACCTCTTCGAGAAGTTCTACCGCGGTGGTGACCACATGACGCGGGAGGTTCGGGGCGCCGGTCTGGGGCTCAGCATCGTCCACCACATCGTGTCGGCCCATCGCGGCCGCGTGCAGGTGGAGAGCAAGCTGGGCGAAGGCAGCGTCTTCCAGATCATCCTGCCGGTCTCGACTGTCGGACAACTTGAAGGAACTGAGAGCAAGCGATGAGCAAGCCCAAGAAGAAGCTCCTGATCGTCGAGGACGAGCGTCAGATCCGGGAGAGCCTGAAGGACTTCTTTCACCTCCAGGGGTACGACGTCCTGGCCGCGAGCACGGGGGACGAGGGGCTCGCCAAGGGCCTGCGCGAGAAGCCGGACCTCATCCTGCTGGACATCATGCTCCCCGGGATGCACGGGTACGACGTCTGCCGCAACCTCCGGGAGGACGGCTACTTCGGCCCCGTCCTGTTCCTGACCGCGAAGGGCGAGGAGGTCGACAAGCTCACGGGCTTCGACGTCGGCGGCGACGACTACGTCACCAAGCCCTTCTCGCTGCTCGAGCTGCACGCCCGCGTGCGCGCGCTGCTGCGCCGGGCCGAGAAGGAAGAGCCGGACGAGGACGCGTACGCCTGGGGCGACGTCTCCGTGAACTTCTCCACCTACGATCTGCAGGTGGGCGGCAAGGCCGTGAAGCTCTCCGCGAAGGAGATGGAGCTGCTCCGGTTCCTGGTGAAGCACCGCGGCCAGGTGCTGTCGCGCGAGGTCCTGCTCGACAAGGTGTGGAACTACGACGCCGAGGTCTCCACCCGCACGGTCGACACCCACATCCTCAACCTGCGCCGCAAGCTGAACGACAAGCCCCCCAACCGCTTCATCCAGACGGTGCACGGGGTGGGCTACAAGTTCGTCGGCGGGCTCTGATCGCCCCATGCGGATCGCTGTCGCGCTGCTCCTGACGGGCCTGCTCGCGACGGCCGCGCACGCCCAGTCCCGGGACGGCGAACAGCCGCGGGATCTCATCGCGGACGGCCTGTACCTCGAGAGCGGGATGGGCGACTACGCGGGCGCCGCGGCGCGCTACCGCGAGCTCACCGAGCGCACCGACGTCGCCGACCACCTCCTCGCCGAGGCCTGGTTCCGGCTCGGACGGGCCGAGGAACGACTCGGCAACGTCGAGCCGGCCGAAGTCGCGTACCAGCACATCCTGGATTCGATGGCCGCGTCCCGATGGGCGGAGGACGCCCGCTCCCGGCTCCAGTCCATCGAGGAGGACCGCAAGCGGGTGCGCGGCTTGCCGGTCAAGTTCCAGTTCACCGACGACACTGGCGGCCTGTTCCACGCCCGCACCCACTCCCACAAGGGGACGCTGGCCCACGAGGTCCTCGAGGACCACGAGGGCAGCCACCGGGTCGCGTCCTGGCGCACGTACGTAGCGGCTCGCGAGGACGACTTGACGCAGGTCGGCTTCGCCCCCGGCGTCGTCGTCCGAGGCGACCTGGCCCTCGAGCTCCGCGCTGTGAACTTTCCCGCCCACCTCGTGTTCTTCCTGGTGGATGAGGAGGGCCGTCGGTTCGGCACGGCCACCCAGGTGGTCCGGCCCGAGGACGGATGGAAGCGGCTCGAGTTCTCGGCGCGCGACTTCCGGGACCGGGCGAGCGGCTCCGAGGATCCGTACTCGCCCGAGGCGATCACGAACCTCTGGATCCAGGACGTCACCGGCTACGCATCCACCGATCGCGGTGAGAACATCATCTGGATCGACGAGCTGGACCTCCGCTGAGGGTGAGTGCGCGCTCACTTCCGGCTTGACGCTGGACGGCGGCCGCGCCTAGGCTCCGTGCGTAGTCGGTGTCCTGTGTGTGGCACGCGACTTGGAGTCTCGATGAAGCGCCTCCTGGCCTGCATGTTCGCTGCGACCTTCGCGATGACCGCCCTGATGGCCGTCACCGCGGTCCCGGCGCACGCCGCCGAGCTCCCCCCGCCGACGGCCGGCGACCCGCCGCTGCCGCCGCCCCCTCCGCCGCCGCCCCCGCCGACTCTCTGAGGTCTGCCGCGCCTGGAATCGACTCCAGGCTGCGAGGGTTGCTGGAACGATGAGCGTCATCGTCCTCAAGTTCGGCGGTTCGTCCGTCGCCACGCCCGAACACGTGCACGCGGTCGCCGAGCGCGTCGTCGCCCTGCGCGACGCTGGACGTCTTCCGGTGGTCGTCGTCTCCGCCATGGGCAAGACCACGGATCGGCTGCTCGGCCTCGCGAACGACGTCTCGGGCAAGCCCCACCGCCGTGAGCTCGACATGCTGCTGTCCACCGGCGAGCGGATCTCCATGGCGCTGCTGGCCATGGCGATCCGCGATCGCGGGCACGAGGCCATCTCCCTGACCGGCTCGCAGGCCGGGATCATCACCACCACCGATCACAACCAGGCGCGCGTCATCGAGGTGCGCCCCATCCGCGTCCACGAGGCGGTGGAGCGCGGCCGCATCGTGATCGTCGGCGGGTTCGCGGGCGTCTCCACCGACAAGGAGGTCACGACCCTCGGGCGCGGCGGCTCCGACACCACCGCCATCTCGCTCGCGGCGGCCCTGTCTGCCACGGAGTGCTGGATCTGCAGCGACGTGGACGGCGTCTACTCGGCAGACCCGCGGGTCGTCCCGGACGCGCGCCACATCCCGGAGCTGGCGCACGGGGAAGTCCTGGAGATGGGTCTGCGGGGGGCGAAGGTGCTGGCGCCGGAGGCCATCGACTACGCGCGCCGCAACGGGGTCACGCTGGTGGCGCGGTCGTCGTTCACGGAGGGACGGGGCACCGTCATCACCTCCCGCCCCCACCCGGGGACCGGCCGCGCGGTGGCGGTCGCGGCAGACCGGACGGCCCTCCCGGCCACCGTGCGCGGGCCCGACGCGGCGATCCGCGACCTGCTCCGCTGGCTCGCGGCGGAGGGGATCCGGTGGAAGGACGCCCGGCGCACGCTCCTCGACGGCGACGCGCGCTGCGACCTCGTCCTGGACACCCTCAACACGCCCGACGCCGGCGAGCGGCTGACCGACTGGTGGACGCGACGTGGCCTGGGCGCGCTGGTGGTGCACGAAGCCTGGCGCACCGCGACGATCGTCGGGGAAGGGATCGCCGAGCAGCCTGCAGCCTGGGAGCTCGCGCTCGATGCGCTGGAGCAGCTCGGGATTGCGCCCCGGGTGGTGCACGGCTCGCCGTACGGACTCACGGCCGAGGTGCCCGTCGATCGCCTCGACGACGTCGTCCGCGCCTGGCACGCCACCCTGCCCGGCGCGCGCTGACCCGCTACTCCTCGGGCTCCTGCTCGAGCAGCTCGCCCAGCATCCCCTGGATGGCCGCAAGCCGGGACGCCGCCTCGGTGTCGCCGGGATCGAGCTCAACGGCCTCCCGGTAGGAGAGCGCGGCCTTCAGCCACAGATCCCGCCGCTCGAAGGCCTCCCCCAGCGCGAACAGGAAGTCGCGGTGCTTCTTCCGGTCCGTGAACCGCCCGCGATAGAGCGGGGCCGGCCCGGTGCTCGCCGTCAGGAGGACCTCGAAGTTCCCATCCGCAGTGCGGCGGTGCAGGTAGCGCGGCGCGCTGAACTCGATGCGCACGTTGTCGTCCGTGTTCACCGGCGCCCCCTGGGCGACCTCCACAACGGTGTCCCGCCCCATCAGCACGAAGGTGAGCAGGTCGTACGGGTTGCGGACGCCGATGCGCTCCAGGTCCGCGGCCACGGTCGGATCCTTCATGGCGCGCGCGACGTCGTCGGGCAGCGCCAGGAGCGGCTCCTCGCTGCCGAGCATGATGAGATCCGCCTCCTCGATCGTGCTCATGAGCACCACGTGCGGGAAGACGCTGGTGAATGTCGACAGCAGCGACCGCAGGTCGTCGGTGCCCATCCCGTAGATCTGGGTCCACTGCACGAAGACGCCGCCGTCGGTCAGCTTGCTCTTGCCGAGCTCCAGGAACTCCTGGGTGAACAGGTTGGAGACCCCGGAGATCCATGGGTTGCTGGGCTCGTTGACGATCACGTCGTACGGCCGGTCCACCAGCACGAGGTGGTTGCGGGCGTCGTTGGCGATGCAGATCACCCGCGGGTCGTCGAGGGGGCGGCCGTTCACCTCGTCGAAGAGGTGGCTGGCGTTGATGACGGCCGGCTCGATCTCGAGGACGTCGATGCGCTCGAGCTGGGCGTTGTTCGCCACCGATCCCGCGGTGATCCCGGAGGCGAGGCCCACCACCAGCGCCTCGCGCGCGTCCGGCCGGAAGAGGAACGGCAGGTGCCCCAACAGGACCTGCGTGGGCAGGTCGTCCGTCGTGCTCGCGTCCACCTTGCCGTTGTTGGCGAGCCACATGTTGCCGCTGCCGATGCTGCGAGCCACGGTCACCACCGACGTGGTCCCCTCCTCGTAGAAGAGGATCTCGAAGTCGCTCAGCGCGTGGTTGCGCACGGCCTCGTGCGTGTAGTCCGAGAGATCGCTGACGTACTTGTACATCCCGGCGGTCATCAGCAGCTGGTCCCACGGGGGACGGGCCAGCAGGACGACGAGGGCCATGGCGCCGACCGCGGCCAGGCGGCGAATCCGGGCCGGCCGGGCGAGGGCGAGGAGGCCGATGAGGGCGGCCGCCAGGGCCAGGTCCGCGAGGATCGCCCAGAGGATGGACTCCTGGATGCCGCGCCAGGGCAGGAGGATGAAGCCCGCGCTCAGCGAGCCGACGACCGCCCCGATGGTGTTCCAGACGTAGAGCCTGCTCACGTCCCGGGCGATGGCGCCGGGTGCGTCCGCCACCAGCTTCGCCGCGAACGGGAACAGGAGGCCGATGCAGAACGTCGCGGGCGCCATGATCACCAGCGCCAGCGCGGCCTCGGCGACCGTGAACAGCTCGCTGCCCTTGAAGGCCGCGAACAGATCCACGTACCAGTACGGCATGAAGCGGAAGAGGTGGTTGGACACGAAGGCGCAGACGGCGGCGCCGAGGAGCCCGCCCACCATCCACCGCGCCGGCCGCACGCCCGGACGATCGACCCGCGTCGACCCGAACAGCGCGCCCCCCGCCGTCCCCATGAGGAACGCCACCAGCATGATCGTGAAGGCGTACACGGAGCTTCCGAGGATCAGGTGGAGGAAGCGTGACCACGCGACCTCGTAGATCATCGTGCAGGCGCCGCTGACGGCCATGACCCAGGGCACGGCCCGAGCGAGCCGCGCGCGGATCGCAGGCTCCGCGGTGTCCGGATCCGGAGCGACCTCCAGGAGCTCCTCGCGCTCGGCCGCGTCGGCGCGGTCGTCGACCACCTCGGGCCCGCCGCGCTTGAGGTCCCGCGCACCCCAGACGAGCGCGATGATGCCGATCGCGACGTTCACGGCGGCCGCCAGGCGCTCGGTGGTGGTGACCCCGAGCATCGGGAGGAAGATGAAGCCGGTGGCCCAGGTGCCGATCACCGCGCCCGCGGTGTTGGCGCCGTACAGCAAGCCGGCGCGGGTCCCGAGCCCGCTCATCCGATCCGTCACCCAGCGCACGAGCACGGGCAACGTCGCGCCCATCGCCATGGTGGGCAGCAGCAGCAGCGAGCCCATCAGCAGGAGGTGGGCGAGCTGGAAGCTCCAGAAGTGCACGGTCTCGGCTTCGAAGAAGACCCCGTAGATCGACGTGGCGCCGGACGCGAGGACCGGAAAGGCGAGGGCGTACGCACCGATCCCGATCTCGAGCACGCCGTAGATCCGCAGCAGGTCCCGTCGCTTGTCGACGACACGCCCCGCAAGTCCGGCGCCCAGCGCGAGGCCGAGCATGAAGGCCGACAGCACCGTGGCGATGGCGAGCTGGGTGGCGCCGAACACGAGCGTGAGGCGCCGCATCCACAGCACCTCGTACAGCAGCCCGGTGGCGCCGGAGACGAGGAACAGGGCGACGAGCGGCAGCAGGGGCCGCGACGCGGTGGGGGTCGGTTCGGACACTGTGCGCGGGGTGCGCGCTACTCGCTGGCGGGCTGGCTCGCCTCCGCCTCCTCGGCGGGCGCGGCCTCCTCGGCCGGAGCCTCCTCCTTCGGAGCCTCCGCGCCGCCACCGGGCTCACCCTTGACGGCACCGGCCGGGGCACCGACGTCCTCCTGCTCGAGGATGGTGAACTCGACGCGACGGTTGCGCTGCATGCCCTCGTCGGTGTCGTTCGTGTCGATGGGGCGGGTCTCGCCGAAGCCGACGGACTCGAGGCGACTCGCGTCGATGCCCTTCTTCACCAGGTACTTCACGACCGCCGCGGCGCGGCGCTCGGAGAGCGGCTGGTTGATGTCCTGGCCGGCGCGGGAGTCCGTGTGGCCCTCGACCCGGACCTTCTTGATCTTCGGGTTGTCCTTGAGCGTCTTGGTCACGGCGTTCAGCACCGAGTAGGACTTCTGGATGATCTGGTCCTTGCCGGTGACGAAGAACACCTTGTCGAGGATGAGGATCTTCTCACCCTTGATGACGGCCTGGACGTCGTCCGGGCAGCCGTCCTCGTCCTTGACGCCGTTGACGTTCTCGGGCTGGTCGGGGCAGGCGTCGTCCACGTCGAGGATGCCGTCCTGGTCGTTGTCCGTGTCCGGGCAACCGTTCAGGTCCTCGAAGCCGTCGCCGTCCTCGGGCTCGGTCGGGCACTCGTCGTCCTCGTCCTTGACGCCGTCCTCGTCCGCGTCGTCCTCGGGGCAGCCGTCCTCGTCCGCGAAGCCGTCGACGTCCTCGGCCTCGTTGGGGCAGGCGTCGTCGACGTCGGCGATGCCGTCGCCGTCGTTGTCCAGGTCCGGGCAGCCGTCGTCGTCCTCGAACTTGTCGAGGTCCTCGCGGTCGAGCGGGCACTTGTCGTTCTCGTCGAGGATGCTGTCGCCGTCGTTGTCGTAGTCCGGGCAGCCGTCCTTGTCGTTGTAGTCGTCCTTGTCCTCGGGATCGTTCGGGCAACGGTCCTGGGCGTCCGCCACGCCGTCCTTGTCACCGTCGGCGACCGGGAGCGGAGCCCAGCTGATCCCGCCGAAGACGCGGAACTGCGGCGAGCCGCTCCCGAAGGTGAGGCCGGGGCCACCACCGACGACCACGTCCAGGCCCATCTTCGTGCGCACGCGGAGGTTCGGGAGGAGCTCCATCGGCACGTGCAGCTGGCCGATCGGCCTGTTGCCGTCCAGCTCGGTGCGGCCGGAGCCGACCATCGCCGAGCCCTTGAACTCGAGGTTGATGTCGAGCATCGAGGCCGGGGAGAAGCCGACGGCGGCGCCGAACGGGATCTCGTCACCGGCGGACAGCGACGCGTCCACGATCGCGCGACCGGGCTTCACCATGTAGCCCGCGTGGGCGGCCCAGTGGAACGCCGTGTAGCGACCGCTGAACGAGGCGCGGGCCCCGAACGTCGGCACGCCGTCGCTCATGTAGAGCAGGGGGCGACCCGTGGGGAACGTGATGATGGGCTGGATCGCAATGCCGATCGGCTTCTTGGTGGGGTTCAGGATGGCGATCTTCGCGGACAGCGCGATGTCGCCGAGCGAGTAGTGGGCGCCCGGGCCAAAGCCGACGAGCTGATCCACGATCGCGATCTCCATGAACGGGATGTTCAGGTCGACCTCGAGCCAGTCGGTGATGCCGAAGCCCACCTGGAGGTCACCACCGACGACACCGTCGATGATCCCGTAGAGGCGGTTGCCCTCGCCGTCCACCTTCTGGAGGACGCGGTGACCGTAGTTGACGGTCAGGCCGAAGCCGGGCTTGAGCCGCGGCAGGGTGCGCGCGGAGTCGACGGCCACGAACTCGTGGAAACCCGCGACCGGGTTGAACTGCTGCGCGTTGAGCGAGGCTTCGAGCTGAGCGCTCGCCTCCCGGGGCGCGAGAGTCAGCGAAAGGACCATCGCGCACGCGATGGTCAGCAGAGAACGAAACGTCATCAGGGTAGATCCCCTCGTCTTTGGTGCCGTTTTCGGCGCCCCACCAGCTTCAACGACGTGGTGCGGACATCCCCTATGCACCGCACGCACGCAGGAACCATACACTGTGATGGCGACGTTTCGCGCGGCGAAGGCGCGGATCGCGGGCGGGATCAGGCCGCGAGCACCGACTCCAGCGTCGCGTGAAGCTCCAGGAATTGGAGCGGGCGCACCAAGACGGCCTCGATGCCCATGGCGCTGCGGGCGTGCGTCGACCACTGCGCAGCGCCCGCCAGACGGGTGCAGACGACCACCGGCATCCGCGGGTCGACCCGGTGCACGGCGTCGATGAACTCGAATCCGTCGAGATCCTCGCCCTGCAGCTCGGAGACGACGACGTCGGGCCGCAGCCCCTGCCAGTCGCGCAGCGCCTTGCGCCCGTCCGACACCCACTCGGCTCGCCAGCCCCGGGACTCCAGGAACCCCTTCAGCAGCAGACCGAAGCGGATGTCCGGGTCGACGACGAGCACCCGCGCGCCGCCGGCCCCCCGCTGCCCCGCCGTGAGGTTCGCCGTGTTGAGCGGATCGAACGTCGCGCTCGCCGTGGCGTCCCCGTCGTCGGGGTAGTCGTGGGGCCCACCGACGGACCGGAGGAGGTCGTCGTCAGACATGGATCAGACCGCCTCGCCCTCGAGCTCGTCCTCCACGTCGTAGGTGTCGCTGCGGCCCAGGGCGAGCCAGAAGGCGCGCAGGACGAGGGCGACGAAGACGAGGAGCGCGATGCCGGCGAGAATCAACCAATAGTTGTTCCGGATCGGCTCGTAGGCAGCCTCACGGACGGGCCGCTCGCCGATGACGCGCGCCTCCGACGTGGGGATGGCGGCCAGGTCGGTGCAGGACGCCACGCGGGTCACGCGGCCGGTCAGCCGATCGAAGAGCGGGCTGCCGTTCAGGCAGCGACCGACGCGCTCGAACAGGGTGGGCTCGGCGGCGTAGGCCACGAGGGCGCCCCGGTCCTTGTTCCACGGCAGGATCATCTCCTCGAAGTACGCGACCCGCGGATCCGCGCCGAGGGCGACCATGCCGCCGCTCGCGAGGGCGAGGCTCACGCCGGGGGTGCCCTTCGGGGTGAAGGACATGCTGTCGAGAAGGCCCATCTTCTGGATGAGGGAACCCTGCGGACCGCTGTCGATCACGATGATGTCGCGTCCCTCGGTGTCCTCCTTCTTGATGGGTCCGACGTTCACGTCGTAGGCGAACCGGTTGCCGCGGGCGACGCGGCCCAGCTCGGCAGCGAGCCAGGCGTACAGCTGCAGCTCGGTGCGCGCCGGGTCGGCGGGCAGCACGAAGGTGGTCTCGGACAGGTCCGGGTGCAGGCCGAAGGGGTAGCCGCCGAAGCGGATGAGGGACAGGTCCGGGATGCGCGCCCAGCGGTCGCGGGGAAGCGTCAGCCGGGTGTCGCTGTGGACCGTGCCCCAGAGGTGCTCACGATCCTCACCGATGCACGTCGGCTCCTCCTTCTGGAGCAGCGCGAACCGGACGTCGAGGCGGGACTCCGGCCCCATCTCGTGCACCGGCAGCTCCAGGAGCAGCTTCACGTGGTTGCGGCCATCCGACTCGTCCAGCGCGACGCCGCCGACCGCGGCGCCGTTGAGGAACACGTCGAGGCGGGAGTTCGTGGGATCCGCCTGGGCGGAGTAGCTGTAGACGAGCTCCAGCCGGGCCGAACCGGGGACGGGGTGGTCGTCGGGGATCAGGTTCAGCGGCACGGAGACGGTGCCGCCGTGGTAGCCCATCGCCATCCGGTCCTCGTGGCCGAGGTCGGAGAGCGTGAAGGTGGTCTCCGGCGGGACCGTGTTCGTCCAGCGACGGGCCTCCTGGGGGCCGGGCGCGCGCAGCGAGTCGATCCGCTCGACCATGCCGACGGGGAGCTTGCTCGCCTCCTCGCCGGAGAGCACCCGCGCGAGGCTCACGACCCCCGCGCCGCTCTTGCCCACGACGCCGAGCACGGACCGCATCGGGGAGCCGGGGCGGGGCGAGAGCGTCAGCAGGCCGGCGGCCGGCATGCCGGAGCCCTTGAGCATCGTCGCGGCGTCGCCGAGTTCACCGTCTTCGTTGGCGAGGATCGACCGGAGATCGCTGAGCCCCGCGCTGGGCGCATCGGACCGCGCGATGACCACCACGTGGCCAGCGGGAGCCGTGCGCAGCGAGCCCTGGTGCACGTACATGTCCATGGGACGCCAGCCGCTGATGTGGCCGAGGTAGGACGCCACGTAGCCCGCAGCCTGGACCTCTTCCTCGGACGGGTCCTTCGGGAGGAGCAGGACCACGCGGGCAGGATCGGGGTCACGGTCGTCGCGGAACGGATGCGGCCACTTGGACAGCGACAGCTCCGGCGTCTGCGGCTTGTAGCGCACGCGCACGAACGAGGACTCGAGGATGCGGGACCACAGCCCCGGGTGATCGCTCAGCTCGCAGGGCAGGCGGCTGCGGTGGTAGGCCCAGAACTGCAGCGTGTGGTAGCCGTTCTCGGCCTGGAGCGGCAGCTTGATGACGACCTCGTCCACCTCGGCGGGGTCCTCATCGAGCGAGAAGGTCCCCACCGGGCGCCCATCGGCCCACACGGTGATCGCGGACACGTCCGGGATCAGCATCGCGGAGCGGGCCACGTCCAGGTGGAGCTCGGGCTCTCCCTGCACGTCCCAGTAGTCCGGAATCCCGAACCGCACGCTGTTGATGGCGTTGATGCCCACCAGCGCCATGTCGCCCTTGCGGGCCAGGTCGCTGCCGAA
>ENA-OWNT01004313-OWNT01004313.1-seawater-metagenome-genome-assembly--contig:-NODE-4313-length-12574-cov-4.523646_pt1 | contig 12574 bp, 4 predicted proteins | sample MGYA00238136_ERZ651165 | MGnify/ENA primary metagenome ERZ651165 (study PRJEB26861, sample SAMN08777766) | seawater metagenome | isolation source: coastal seawater | place: USA: Florida | collected... | reverse complement strand
CTTCATTTCACTGCAACACTCAATGCAATTGCATTCATTGCATTGCATTGCATTTGGATCGTCTGGTTGGTGGTTGGGTGGTGGTGCATGTCTATCTGATGTTTGATGTCTGATGTCTGATGTCTGATGTCTGATGTCTGATGTCTGATGTCTGATGTCTGATGTCTGATGTCTGATGTCTGATGTTTGATGTCCGATGTCCGATGTCCGATGTCTGTCTAATAACAATGCGATGAAGCGATGATGCATGCATTGCGAGATGCAATCAATGCCTTCGTTCGTCGTTGGTGTTTGGCTTCGTGCTTCGGCTGTTGGTGCTGTTGGTGCGATGGTGCTGCCTGATGCGATGAAGGGATGAAGGCATGAATGGATGAATGGATGAATGGATGAAGGGATGCTTTCATTCGTGTCGGTGCATTTCGTACTTTTGGTGCTGTGGTGCTGTGGTGTTGTGGCGTTGTGACAGAGCCGGTCCGCGATTCGTTTTTGTGGGTTTCGGGTTTCACAATGAGCAGACGTTTGGGTTTTGTTGTTTTGTGATGTACGCTGCGATTCAGACGTAAAGACGGTGGGGCGGCAGCAGACGTGAGAAAGTCTGGGAGGGTCCGAAGTTGAGAATTGAAGAATGTTCGCTTGGGATTGAGGATCGAAAATGGAACGGATTGTCATGTGAAGGCCGAGGATGGGTTTTTTTTGGAGAGACAGATGACAACACGATGGGATGACAGAAGACCAGAGACCGGAGAGAGAAAGGGAGGATCGAGCATCGAGGATCAAAGATCGCGGATCGGTACTTCGAAGGCTGAGGATTGAAGTGTTGGAAGTCGGGCGTGATTTTTGTGCCATAGAATACTCCCTGAAGGGAGGTAATTCTGCAGGGTTGGAAAGATTGGTTGGAATAGACACAATGCCAACACCTTGCTATGCTTGTGGAGATGTCTATTAGGTGTTAGGCGAATGTGATTCATGATGGACGTAGTTGACATAACAACGTGTGATGTTCACTTCTTGCTCAAACGAGACTTTGCACCGCCGGCTCGCTTCTTTGCACTAAATTGTTGGAGAAGCTGGCGCCTTTTCTCTTCCCGCCAATTTCTATCTGCGCCACTATGGCGCATTATGTCGTACTTTCGTGGACCTGTCTGTTTTTTTTGCGTACTGTTCTGCATCAAACTGCTTGCTCCCACCTAAACAAACACAATCTAAATGGTGAGTATGCCGCCAATTCTTGAACAACTACGTTGGAGCAACGAACCAGATGAGGGCTGAGCCGCATCTGCAGCGACAATGAAGGCGAATTGCAGGTTGCCTTCTTCCGATTTCTTATCGGAGTTTGTGACGGCGGTGTTGCACTTGACTCCTCTGACTGTGTGAGCACAGCTTTACCAAGGGCCACAATCGGGGAGTGCGGCTGGTAGTTGTCCTCATTTCCTCCACTCTCAACTGAGTCTTCGTCGTCCGACTGTGAGTCGTCGCTCTCTGACGAGTCGGTGTCAACACTAGCTTCTTCGTCGGCTGTTCCTTTCGGAACAACGGCAACAGCTTGAACAATGGAATTGTTGTGAGACTCATCAGTTCGAGGAGTTGTCGCAGCAATGAATTCCTCAGATGCTAGGTCATGCTGGAAAAAGTTCACAGTTTTCGTGTTCGCAACGGAACTTGCAGCAAGCTGCTTCGCTTCTTGGTACTGTGTTCGCATTTCTTCCAGCTGGCGTTGTACTTCATCACGTTCACTTCGAGATTCTTTCAGGGCTTGTTGGAACTGTTGACGCGCAACTAGCAGCTTTTGGCGCTCAGCGGCAATTTCACGTGTGTGCGACTCGCAAATCGTACGGAAGTCAGCATCGTTCTTTTGCTGCTCTAAAAGCGCGGCCTGCAGTTCTGCCACCGTAGAGTCGAGCTCCGACCCGGCACAGTCCAGCTCAGCCACATGCTTTCTGAGTTCTTGGTTGTCCGCCGTCATTCTCGCGCCCTCTTCCTGCAGATTTTGAACACATGCCTGAAGCTTCTGTTGCTCAGCACAGTGCTCGATTGATGCACTTTGAGCCTCTGCGATTTCTTCCGCAGCGCTTGTCAGAGTCTTGGTCAATTGTGACGCACTTGCCTTCCTCTTCGCGACCTCAACTTCAAGCTGTCGTTGGTACTGCTGGCGGCACTGATCAAGCGCTAGCGATGACTCCTCCACTTGCACTCGCAGAGCTTCTTTGGCATCCAACAGTTCGCTTGCCACGATTTCGCCTTTTGCCTTCGACTGTGAGTGCAATTCTTGAAGAGCATGGTGAGCCTGGTGGAGTGTTGTCAACTCGGCAGCTGCGGTCGTCAGCACCTTTTTGTATTCCGTGAGGTCGTGAGTACGCCGTTGTTGTTCCAGCCGCAGTTCCTCCATCACACCCGCATTTAATTGTTCAAGATGGTCAACCTGCGCTGTGAGATCACAATGTTGTGATGTCAGAGATGTATTTTTCTGCAAGTATTCTGTTGCCTTAGCTTCCGCATCCGAGAGAAGAGATCGCAGATGCATTTGTTCTTTGCGGGATTTCTCAATTGAAGACTCATTCTCCCGGTTGGTTCGCTCTAAGGCATCAATGGTTGCTTGAGCTTCTCCCAACTGCTGTTCACTAGTTGAAAGAGATTTTTTCACCTGAGCCGCGGAGGAGAAAAGACTTTCCATGGTTGCTTGGGTACATTCCAGCTGCTTGTGCAGTTGAGCACAAGAATGCTGACTTGATTGCAATTCTTCTGACAAACGTTCTTTCTCGACACGAAGTGTCTCACACACAGCGTGAGCTGCATGCATCTCCTTTGCTGACGCTGCCAGCTTCTGCTCAAACTCATGGCGGTCGGCTGTGCGATTTTGTTTCTCTGATCTAAATTTCTGTTCGAGATCCTGACGAAGCATTCCCTCTTGTTTCATTTGTTCGCTCAAATTCTCCATAGCAGCGTTGTGTTCATCCAAGTCACTCTTCTGAGAGGTAATTTCGCCAACCAAGCTTTGATTTTGTTCCTTCAGTACCGCCGTAGCTGCTTTCAACTCGGCGACATTGTCGTTTAATTCAACAATTTGAGCGCCACGCAGCTCACTTCGATGTTGCTCCGCAGCCAGATCTTCCATCAGAGACGAGGAAACAGTTGCTCGCAACCACTGCTCTTGTTCACGAACTCGTTCATAGTCAAATTTTCCGCTTTCCACCTGGTCTTGCAGCTCGACAATTTTTTTGTCCGCCGAAATCTTGGCCTTCAGGCTGCTCTCTTTGAAGCGTGTCAGCTTAATCTCGGCTTGCTTGAGTTGCTGCATGTACTCGTCCATCTCTGCGTTCATCGTTGCTTTCTCTTCAGCCTTCTCAGTAAGTAACAGCTTTGTTTTGGTTCGAAGTACTGCCGTCGCTGCCGCATTTGCAGCGCATTCTTGACGGTGTTGCACTTCAACTTCCGCAGCCACCGCCTCGAGAGCTGCAATTTGCTCAACGAAAGCGGTTATTGCCTCTTCTTGCTCTGCTTTTGTTTTGGCGGCTGCAGATAATTCTTGCAACAGCGACTCGTTGACTTTGTGCAGCTTGTGGTTCTTGGCACGGAGTCGTTTGGCACGATCGTACATCTCTGTCATCTTTTCCGTGAGTTTGGTTGAATCACTCGACTTGTGTGAAGTATGCTTCTCGTCCGTAGACTCTGTGTCGCAATTTCGTTTCCAGACACATTTGAGAGTGATTTCTGGACTCGTGCTCTCATCGCTTGCGTGGGCCGTTGCAGAACCGTTGATATCAATGCTTTGCGGAAGATGGAGCGTCCGTGCAATCGGCTTCGTTGCACTACTGTTCGTGCTGAGCGCGGACCGCTGAAGAGGTGTCGATGGAGCAGACTGTTGCAAAGGTCCATCAGATGACATGCAGCTGTGCAACATGTTCTCGACTTGTCTTTCGAAATGGGCGAGTTGAGCAGCTTCTAGCTCCTCGGAAGCTCTGCATTCAAGGGCTGCAGTCTGAAGTTGAGAGATTTCGACTTCTAGTGCCGAGACTTTTTGTTCCATGCCGGAATTAAGTTCCTGCAGGGCTGAGTTCAGTTGAGAGAGACGTTGCACCTCAATGCTCTCCGCCGAATGGGCGTCTTTCGTGACTTGCATTTCCGTGGACAACATTTCCATTTGTCTTGCGTGTGCTTTGCGCTCTAAATTGGCCATACACGTAGCATGTTGAATCTTTGCGTCCCATTCCTGCCGCTGCTGGCGAGACTTCGCTTCAAATTCTCGTTTCGCCGCGTCGTGCTTCGTGCGCCATTCGTCCACCATTTGTTTCAACTTCTCAGCATGCACTGTCGCTGTAGCTGCGATCGTGCGAACTTCTCCTATTTCTGAGTTAAGTTGATTGCGTTCCGTCTCTGCATGCTGCAGCTCAGCGCCCAGACTTGAGCGGGCTGCTTTCAACTGAGACTCTGCAATCTCTGACAGTTCCTGGATCTGACGGCATTCTGTTCGTGCAGATTGCACTTCATCTTGCAGGGCGGCATTGTCGCTCAAACTCTGTTCAAGTTCCTGACTGATCGACATTTGTCGCTGCTGCATAGCATGCATTGTCGAAGCTGCCGCGCATAAGCGTGCAAGTGCATTTTCTTTCTCGGCTTGGATTATTTGGAAAGTAGCTTTGGCCTGATCTTTGCTCTGGATCGATGCATCAATTGTTGCAGTGGCTTTAAGAAGGTCTTGCTGCACAAGTGAACATTGCTGTCCAAGAGTTGACTGCAGCATCGACATGTTCTGGAGCTGTTCTTGCAGACCCCCGCACTGCTTCCTCAATTGATTGTTCTCGGTCAGTGTGCTGCTGAGTTGAGTCTGCAATTGTTTGGACCTTGACTCTGCCGCCTTGCTCATATTCTCCGAAATGCACGCCTGCTCTACCGCAGTCCGCAGTTCTGCTCGCGCTATCTTAACTTCATGAACCGCTTCGGTGCATAGCTTGCGCAATGCTACACTCGACTCTTCACGTTGTTTGTCTTTTTGCTCGGTTTCCTGTCCCAGCTTTGCGAGATTCTGCTGTGCAGTTTCAATCTCTGCCTCCAAGGATACAATTCGCGCCGTCTCCGCAAAGAGACGTTTTTGGTGAGAATCGGAGCTGGCTTTCCAGCCTCCTGCAGCCGCCTTAACCTTGAGAAGCTTGTGTTGGAGGCAAAACATGTCATCCTCGTGTTGCGTGCGTTCAACCTCCAGACTTCGTCGAAGAACTTTTGCTTCATGAATTGCTCTGTCGAGTGATAAGCGCAAGTGAAGATTGCTGCTGTGTTCCTCAATTGCGCGTACTTGAAGCTCCGAATACCGCTGCGCGCTGTTTGCTAATTCAACTGCATGCTGCTCTTGCACTTGCTGAACGACATCAAACCACATTTCAGCATCAGCTTCGGCCTTGCGCTCCAGAGCACTATACTGCATTTTGGTGGTGTGAACGAAGCTTTGATGCTTCAGTAAATTGTGCAAGGCTTCATGATTTCGCTGTGACTGCGCAATTGCGTGTTCGTGCTTGTTCTTAGCCAATTCCGTTTGAGCTGCCTGAAGTTCATGTTTGAGATGATCTCTCAGCGTTTGTGACTCGTGAAGTTGATCAATAGTTTGATTGTGTAGAGCACCCAGAGTTTGGTTCTTGGCGGCAAGGTCCTTCAAATGTGACTGCAACGAGGAGTTGTCACTGCGCAAACGCTGCATTTCGTCTTCAGCTGCCTTGTTTTGGGCTTTACGTTTTGCATCCTGCTGCAGAATCCGTTTTTCAAGCAACTTCACACGAGATGAAGCCCGCTCTAATTCGTGACTTTGGTCTTTCACCCTCTGTGCGTGGTTGGTTACGTTGTCTTCAGAAGGTTTGGGACGCAGCTGTTCCTGCAAGAGTTGACGTTGCAAATCGTACAGCTCGCCTTGCAAACGTTTATTCTCTTGACGCACTCGGCACGCATCACTTTTCGTTCGGGCATTTTCTTCTTCGAGACTGTGAACCCGTGCCTGTTCAATATTTGTCATCATCACGGTCTCGTCAAATCGAATCAAAGAGTGGTTCTGTAGTAAGTCACCCACATGACGCACCTTGTTGCGAGCGAGCTTTCCTTGAAGGGCACGTGCGAAAGTTTTGAACATGGAATCACTGGCACCTGTGACCTGGCAGCAAACATTCAAAAATAAAAACTTCGTTCAAGAACAGGTCAACTGTGTTTCACAGAAGCTGAAGTAGTTTATACCTCTTCAACTTTTTGCAACAATGGAGCCGCATCGTCGCTGTCGCCTTTGCGCTCGGTCTCGAGAGGTCGCTCCCAAGGCTTCTCGAAGGCTGGGTCCTTTGCAATCCCTGGGACACTCTCTCTTAGAGTCATGACGGATGCTTCGAAGTCAGACCTGAAAGGAGTTACAACTTTCTTGGTCGACAAGCCCGGTGGTGTTAGCATGATCGGTTGATGTACATCGTCCGGAATCTCCGCCACAGCGCGCATGTTTGCATTGTCTGTCTTGACGTGTTGAGTGACACCAGATCGATAAGAATGGTCAAACTGCACGGGAATAGGTGCTCATTCGAACTTGATCTGGTCTCGAACGTAAACGTTTTTGCTTTCTTGCGCGACACGCTGGCGTCTCGCAGCATAATTGGGCCCTGGTGACGCAGCACGGGCGAACGAAACTTTCGCGAAAGGGCTTTTTGAAAACTTCGGAGAGCGATATTCAGAACTCGCTTGAGACTTTCCATTGCGTGTTCGTCGAGGTGTCGCTTTCTTTGAGCGCAATGGGGTGCCAGTCGGTCGTCTGGTCGAGCGAGCAGGTGAGAAAGCAGACGAATCGCTTCCCAACGCAGCAACGATCGGTACTCGCTGTTTCTGTGCTCGGAAAGGGGATACTTCCTTGAATTTGTGTTTTGACTTGTAATCCTGCAATTTCTGGTGCTTCTGCGTGTTGGACAACAAGGAACCATCATTTTCATCATTCGTGAACCCATACCGCTCAGAAACTTTGGTTTGCGAACCGGCCCTTCTGTTGATCACAGAAACAAAGCTGTTCAAAGGATTGGCCGTATTTTGGCCTTGGCTTCTCCGGCCAAATCCGCGTCGCGATGACATCTGGCCGGGACGTTAGACTGAGGAGTTGATGTGCACTTACCAGAACAACAATTTGGTTGAACAAACCATACCCCGCGGACAAAAATCCACGTAGCTCATTACTTGGGTAATTTCTTAGAAACTTTTCCTTTTCGTTGTATTTCTCGCGTGCTATGATGTCACTTCGACGGGACGCACTGTGGCAGAGCTGCGACATACCCAGCACAGCAAACTCAGTTGCTGATTGAACCACGACGAATCACACCCGTTCCTCGTCGCGCGCTGCTTGATGTGTCCCGGTACATACAACCAGAATGAAACTACCATCCATCTCTCCTCGACGTTCCGCTGGCCATAATTTACATCAGCTCCACATACCAAAGCAAGTGTGTCGATAACTCGTCATCCCTCTTCGTGCCCGTGGCTCGCAGAATGCATGCATCCATCACATCTTCCAAAAGCCTGTCCACCGTTTCGTTTGCCATGCAAGACCGCATCTTTTCCATTGCCGTTCTAAGTACTACGTATCTTCGTCCACGCGCAGAATTCCGCTGTATGGTGGTGGTGGTGGTGAGGTGAGGTGAGGTGAGGTGAGTGCTCCGAGCGAACGAACGAACGAACTAACGAACGAACGAACGAACGAACGAACGAACGAACGAACGAACGAACGGTGCGTCGTTGCCGCGCTGCCACCGCCGCGGTCGTCGTCGTCGTCGTTGTCAGTGGCTGCTGATGACAGTGAAGGCGGACAGTGAACAGTGGCGCAACAACAACAACGACGACGGCGACGACAATCCAACTGCCACTCTCTCTCTGTTCACTCACTCACCCACTCACCCACTCACTCACTCACCGCCCTCTGATCGGTATTCGTACTTGGTACTACTCAATTCAGTCTTTTACAGTATGGCATTAACCCGTAAAATACATGGCAGTGGTTTCTGTACTAACAGTACGGACGCATATTAACTACAGGCTGTTGTCACTTCCAAAATTGCACAGATTTACAACCCTTCGACGATGTCGTGATAGCATTCGCGCCATGTACGATTCAGTGAACTGTACATAGATTGTACAGTGAGTCACACGTACGCCTACAATAGCCACATTCAGCTGTCTGTACCGATACGTACATTATATGTACGGGAATACGTACATTCACAGCGCAGACGCGACAGCGCGGGCACTCAGTCAGTCATTCTCTGCGGCGTCCACAGGGTCAAAACATTCGCCACGCGTCGGTTGAAAGTGACTCAATCAGTCGAAGCATGTCGCATTCATAGGCGTTTAATGAGGCTCATATGACCAGTTATTTCGGGACGTCAGTCATTTTGCTACGCGTTCAGAGGGGTTAAACTAGTGTCACTCACTTGATGAAGGTGTCATTCGGACTCCGCGGCGGTCACAAGGGGGCAGAATCGGCCAGACGATCAGCGATTCAGTCGGTAACTCGAAGTCGTTCAGTGTTCATCGGTCGTCGACTTTTGTCATCGAATTCGTTGTTCGCCGCCGCCGCCGCCGTCGTCGTCGTCGTCGTCGTTCGGGTTGGGTTGGGTTGGGTTGGCAGAGCGGTAGGCGCAGATTGCACAAAACACGTGCGGTGGACACAGCCGTCTCGCTTGGTTTGACGTGGGAGGCCTCATTCTTTGTGGTTCCTTGGGACTGCGTTGTTATGAAGTATTTTGTGTATGGTCATCGGAGACATGGCTGTCGAGCGTGTTGACTTCGAAATGGTGTGGCGGCTCGGTCCAGGTCGTCTCGGCGTAACGGGGTACGCTGTGCCAGGTCGAGCGTGGCAACAGAGGAAGCGTGAATTTCCGGTGCGTACTGGCCGATGGACGTGGGACTTTTTAGAAGCACCAGTTTCTTTTCGTTTTGCTTTTTGCTGTGCGGTTGTCGGTTCTTGGTGGGCTACTGGCCTTTAGGTTCTTGTTGGGACCGCAAGAACACCGCCACGGGAGTCGTTCCGCTGCGTGGATAGACATGCCTTCTGTGCTGTATAATGTGCAGGGGGAAGAGGGCGACGATTCCTCGCACCCCAACTGCTTCCGTGCGAAGTTCGCATCCAACCCAGTTGTCTTGCAGGACTTCATTGCGCAGTTCCCGCTGGCCCGAAACGCCACGTTCCATTACCGGTTCAAGAAGAAGTCTGACACTGAATTTGGTTACATTTGGAAGGATGTATCCACTCCATCAGAACCCGTTCCATTGTATAACGGTCTGATTTGGGCAAAAGTCATGCAGACGTCGAGCCAACCGACGGCATTTAGCGCTCAGGCGGTTCCGGCGGCAGTGTCGCGCAAACAGTCGGCCTCGCCAAAAGCACGTCGTCCGGCAGGCGCCACGTCACCGAAGAAAACTAAAACACGCAAGGTACGAGCTGTTATTGTTTTCGCCACATTTCTGACCGTCAGAATAACTTGTTACGTTGTGATACTTGTTTCTCAATAGCCCGCGTCGAAGAGCCGCTCAGCCAAACCCGCCACCACGCCGGTTCCCGACCAAAGCGCGAGTTTGTTCGGCCCCGCCGCAGGATCTGGTGGAAATTCACCAGGCGCTGGTGCAGGCGCCGGCAGTAACGGCAGCTCAGGTTCTTCCTCAAAGTCCTCCAAAAGTGCAACTGCCACAAAGACTATCAATACTGATGGCATCACGATGGACGATATTACCCTTGCGGATGGCTTCGAAACAAAGAGCGAAGTTGTGCAGCAGGCCATGATCCAACGCGCGAAGGAGCTCGTTGCCAAACAACGCGAAAAGGTTGGAGCATTTTGTGTATGTGATGCGTGTCAGCAAGTCGGGCGGTAACCGTCTGCTGTTTGGCATGTCACTGCGTTGGTCGAGCAGGTGAAGAAGTTAAAGGAGAAGGATGCTGCGGCAGAGAGCCTGAAAGCTGCCAAGCGTGCGGCCGAGGGATCTGCTGGGGCAGAACTGGACAAATGGGCAAAAGACTCAACTGGAGGTATGTTTGCTGCTTGTGCGTAAGCAGCACGGAGTGACCACCGAACCGCTCATTGGACTGTCGCGTCGTAGGGCTGCGCAAAATCCGAACGCTCCTGTGCGAGCTGCCCAAAGTGCTGTGGTCAGGCACCAAGTGGAAGCCTGTGGACATGGGCGATGTCATGGATCCCAAGCGTGTACGCCTGGTTTATTTCAAGTCAATGAGGATTGTCCACCCCGACAAGTTAAAAGCGGATGCCAGTCCAGAACAAAAGGTAGCGGGCAACGTTGGATCGACAATTCGTGGTGTGGCGACGTCATTTGGCTTGACATTGTTGTTCCATGATGCTCAATCCGTAGGTTCGCGCCGAGCGGATATTTGACGCACTTAACAACGCATGGAAGTTATTCCAGGTGTGTTTTCGCGAGATGAGATACACTTGTCCTTTCGTCGTGAAGTAGTTGTACTCATTTGAATTTGTTTTTGTTGCATGTTTGTAGGCCCAAGAAATGTAGCTGTTTTGATGCAGACGTGGGTTCCTGCGGGCATACAATTGTGTGTACAGTAACAGCTAAAAGCGATAAAAACTACATACACGAAGAACGAGTGCTTACTGTCCACTCGCCGGACGACACGACAAGGCTGAAAATTTACTGTTTAATGCGGGCTTGTCAAAGACCGCCTCGACCTGAACGCTGTGTATGGCTAGATGCTACTTCCGGACCTCCACCCACAGCCCCGGGTTCGCTGAGCTGCTTGATTGTTTGGGCAACCCACTTGTTGGATGGGTCAAGCTTTAGCGCATGCTGAAATATCTGACGGGCTCTGTCGTATTGTCCACTCATTCCAATGATTTTCCCCAAATCAATGAAGTGAGCAGGATTGCGGGGCTCCACTTCTGTCGCCCGTTGAAACGCCGCAATTGCCTAAGATGAACATTGCGTATCAGCGTTGCCAATGCCAATAGTTTTCGGCGAGGAAGTGCGTCGCAAATTTCCAATTGAACGCAATCGACGGCACGCAAGCGCACGCACAAACACATACCTCATCTTTCCGGTGCGCGCGATACAGCAACGTGCCATAGTTTTTCAAAGTGGTAGGGTTGTTGGGCGCGATTGAAAGAGCATTCCTGAACGCGACAATGGCTTCGTCCATGCGCCCCTCTGAGCCCAACATGTTAGCGTAGTTGGAATACGCCTTGTCGTTGCGCGGGTTCAATTCAATTGCTTTTTTGAAATTGCTTTCCGCTTCTAAAAAGCGGCCGTCTCCCTTGTGAGCGAGTGCTAAGTGCATGAAGATGTTCGGGACGTAGTCCACACGATCGTAACCAACGGGCAGGTTGGCAGCAGTTTCCAAAGGAACAATTGCTTCTTGGTAGCGGCCCAATTTTGTCAAAGCGGACCCTTTGTTGTAGTACGCAGCTTGGTACCTTGGATTCAGAGCAATTGCGGTGTCGAATGAAGTCAGGCCAGCAGCATATCCGTGTTTCTTTTCTAGTGCAGTGCCCAACGAGTTGTGAGCAAGCGCCCACTTTGGCTCCATGGAGACGGCGAGCTGAAAATTGTTGATAGCGGACTCTAGAATTTCGTCGAGCGCCGCGCGATCCATGTCCGGTGCGGTTCGCATGGCTCGATGAGCATACATCGCTTCTTCACCCAAGGCGTAATAGCTCTCCGGATTTTGGGGCTGGGTTAAAATGTTTGCTCGCCACAGTGTGGTACCACTGAACCAATCTTCGTTTCTGTCACGTGTTTGAACTCCCCAAAGCGTCACGAGACACAGCCCAAGCGCGATCCACACAACCGAAAGAGGCCGTTGGCGTTGCGCGAGTGACTTGCGCACTGTGGCAAAAATGGTGCCCAGCAGCACACAGATGCCAATCGAAGGCAGAAAAAGAATGCGTTCGGCAATGGTAAAGCCGACGTACACGAAAATGTTCGAAGCGGGCAGATACGCAATGACAGTTGTGGCTCCTGCTACGAGAAGCAGCCGCGATACCGTGCGGTTCCCACCGCAAAGAAAACAAGCGGTGAAGAGCCACATAATCAGAGCGGCGAACGTCACGACAGCGCCGACATTCTCTTGAACAATGGAGAGGATGGTTTGTGAATCATCAATGGACACTGGCTGTACATGGTTGACCCACGACGCAGACAGGCCAGACGGTGCCAGAAGAAGCCGGAAATTGATGCTCCATATTTTCGCCTGCAACATTCCCAGCAAAACAGTCAATACAAAGCGGGGAGGCGACACAAGTCGCAGCACCAAGCAACCAGCGCAAAGCGCAAAAAAGCACAGAAGCGCACCAGCGTGAGAAATCTAGCGCGCGGGGACTCAATGTCGTACAGGACATTGACCTGAAGTCCACCCTTCGTGGTTCGGAAGTCCGGTGCAGCATTGCCAGCAACTTTCATCCGGGCGACCACCGTCATGGCAACTGCCGCAATCACGTTCGCAACCCGAAAAGCCAAGGCTCCAACGCTTCCTTGATGGGACTTGTTGGCTTCGCCTTGGTCATTGTTAGGCACGGTGCTCTTTGCGACGTTGAGACATTCACTGCGAATGAGAACATCCCAT
>ENA-OWNT01004312-OWNT01004312.1-seawater-metagenome-genome-assembly--contig:-NODE-4312-length-12578-cov-2.861771_pt1 | contig 12578 bp, 8 predicted proteins | sample MGYA00238136_ERZ651165 | MGnify/ENA primary metagenome ERZ651165 (study PRJEB26861, sample SAMN08777766) | seawater metagenome | isolation source: coastal seawater | place: USA: Florida | collected... | reverse complement strand
GCATATCGATTTGTCTAGTTTTCAGGCAGATCATGTCGCATTGCGTATCAATGATGTAGAACTTGCACAATTGGCTCATCAAGAGTGGTTAAAACAGGGGAAAGAGATCTCGAACGCTATTATTAATGGGCGTCCAATTATTGTGCTGGAGTTTCATCAGCCTCTTTGTGTTTTGGGCTGGGAAATAGAGTGCCTTGAACTACCTTACCCGGCTGAAGGGAAAGTCTACCCAGAGCAAAGTTGGGAACATGTTGAGTTTGTTGTGCCATCCGAAGCTGAAACGGCAGATGAGTATTTAAACGATCTAAAACAGAGGTTTCCTGAATTTGATCAGCAGTTTGAGCAACTCGCTGATAACGGCGTCAAAATAAAACTATCGAGCCCTAAAGGTGAAGGTGAGCGTTTGAATAACCCAACCGTTGCCTTTAAACATAAAGGTGTGTGTATCAAACTTCATCCTCATCCGCTCAAAAGCATCATCGAGTCGGAGCAGGGCTAATCACCATGAGGGGGCTATTGCGTACTGGAATAGCCCCAATCGTTAACGTGATTTAACCAAGTTCCACATCTTTTGGTCTTAGTTGGAACTCTTCAATTGATCCTATTTCTAGCCCCAGATGTAATTTTTCTGCTTCGTGATGGGCGTTGCCTTGCGAATGCATGATTAACCGGTTCGCGGTTCTGGGCTTAAGCTCGTTCACAACAAAACGAATCATATCTGCTCGGTCGAGGCTTTTTAGCTCTTCGAGCACTTTTTCTCGCTGATTAAATTCGTAATCTTTGTTGCCAATGGCGACCCACATCCGCTGCGCCCGCGATCTTAGTGTGGTGTCTGGGGTTGAAATTTGATTCCACAACCCTCGTTTACTGCTATGCCACTGATACTCATTGAGTTCAAGCAGTACCATATAAAACGCATTTAAGAACTCATCAATCGAGCTCACCAAGTCTGTCGGAGCGGCGTTGGGTGACTGAACATAGAGTACGATTCCTGGATGACGATTTAACGGTAAATTCCCTGTACCCACCATATAACCGAGCTGCTGCTTAGTCCGTATTTCATGGAAAAATGTCGCAGACATCAGATGATTGGCTAAAGAATAGAGCGCTATGCTTCTTGGGCTGGTGTCATCACATTGGTAGTAAAGCACCACGGCAGAGTCTTCTTGGTCACAAAATACTTCGCGCTGAAAGCTGCCATTTTTCCCGAGCATAATCAGTGGGCGGAGTGACTCCTCATATTGTTGATTTTGAACTCGAAGCGCATCCTTTAAAGTTGTGCCTAGTGCTAGAGCGTCTTGCTTTGTCCAATCCCCATAGACGAACATTTCCACGTGTAACTCAGAAAGGATGGCTTCAACAAAGCTTGGTAGCTCGTCGACTTTTATGGTTTCTAATGCTTCAACCAATGCAGCATAAGGTGGATTGTTCGGCTGTAAAATGCCGGTGAGTGAGTTGAAAAGTTGCGAAATAGGTCGATCTTGAGAAGCATTTCTCCAGTTACGTAGAAGCTGCTGTTTGATGGTATCAAACCTCTGCTGGCTGAAGTCACGTTTCGCAAAGCGCTCCAAAATCATCCGCATTAATTCAGGTTGCTTCTTGCTAAAGCCTGAAATAGTCAGGGTCACGCCACCTTGATGTGCATACATGTTGTAACCCATGCCTGCAATTTCTGCTTGGTAGGTGTCTTTTTCTAAGCTGTCGAGGAACATCTCAACGCAAAGTCTGGTTTTGACGATGTTTCTTGGTGTTGCTACCGCTTTAGGGCTATCAATTGCGACGTACACAACCCCTTTGGGTACGTTGAACTCATGGTCTTGGAGGTGCCAAAGCCGAAAGCCTGGTAACTCTTCAAGGGTTACGGGAGTTTTGTGCTCAGCTTCCAGTGGTTGTGGGTCAAGGTCGTAGCAAATGAAAGGGTTTTCATTCGGAAGTCTAAAATCTAGTAAAGATGGCGCGCTGAATTCAGTGCGTTGTTGTTGGCTAAATGGCGTGACGGAATAAGGAGTAAAGTACCATTTCGCAGTTTTATCGTATGTTAAGTCTTTGGCGATCAAAGTAGTTCGCAAATTGTCGACGGTGAAATAGTTTAAAAGTGATTCTAGCAGTTCTTGATCATAGCCATCCATCACATAATCGCCATAGATCACATCCTCTGGCTGATAGTGCTGAAGGTTAATCACCAGATGGCTGGCAAGATCGAGCGGGCGAGTTGGTTCCTGAAAGCGAAATACAGATTCTAGTACCGCTTTTTTTTCTAGATAACGCCACTCATTCAAGCCTTGAGTCTTAATTAACTCAATGAAGCTAAAAATAGCCTGAACGATTTCATTGGTATGCTTAAGCCCTAAAGGTGTTAACGCGCAACTGATCGTAAACTCTCGGTAATTGCTTCCACTGGTGCCGCCCCCCGCAGAAAGCGACGTGATCCAACCTTGTTCTTTCAACGACAGCATTAAGCTGCCTTCTCCCTCATAGCCAAGTAAATGCGCGAAGTAGGAAAGCGGTTTGTTGCGATAATGTTTATCCATCCCAGGCATAGGGAAGGTAAGCATAAGCTTTCGGATGTCTTTGATAGGCTCGACGGTAACCTGTACACCCGTAGACTCATCACTGCTGAAAGGAATATCGATAGACTTTTCGGCGAGCTGGTGGTTGGGAATGGATGAGAAGAGCTCTTTGCACCATGCTTCCTGATCGTCCAGCGTTTGTGGCCCAACCAGGGTAAGCGTCATCAAATCTGCAGAGTATTGCTGATAATGGAAGTCTATGATCTCATCACGGATAGACTGGCCATGTCTATCGCAGAGGGTTTCAAGATTCCCTACTGAGAATTGACTGAATGGGTGTTCTTGATTGACGATTTCTTTATGAACTTGGTAAAGGCGTCTTGAGTCATCATTGAGTTTTAGTTTGTATTCTGAGTCGACGGCTTGGCGTTCTTTATCGAGCGCCTCGGGGTTAAAGAGAGGGGCGCTAAAAAACTGGCTAAAGCGATCAAGTGCTGGATGAAATGCGTTGGGTGTGACATCAAAAAAGAAACAGGTGTGCTCGGTTCCAGTCCAAGCGTTATTTGCCCCACCATGTTGGCTGATATAGCTTTGAAACTCTCCTACTTTCGGATACTTTTCTGTCCCTAGAAATAACATATGCTCTAGGTAGTGTGCTAAGCCTTCTCTATCTGAGGGATCATCGAAGTGGCCGACATTAACGGCAAGTGCAGCGGCGGATTTTTGCGCGCTGGCATCATGGATGAGCAAAACCCTAATTCCGTTGTTAAGGGTAAGGTAACGGTACAGGTTGGTGTCATTAGGGCTAATATGCACGAGACTCTCTCCGGTCTGATAAAGTCTGGGATGAGTTTTTTATAATTATGACTCGGATAATGACGACTGCAAACTATCTATCTGAGAAATCTGAGCAAAATGCTGTTACTTGGGCAAAAAGCGTATTAGTCAATTGTGTTAGTGAAGTCCAAGTCTTTCTTGAACCAGTTGATATAATTAGTTGCAATATTCAGCGTGCAACAAGCCGCCCATATTTGATAAAAACAACGTCATAATAAAGAAAAGAACAATACAAAGATGAACTCTCCGTAGTCAGTCTCGGATATGTTTAGGAAGAAGCCATGAAAATATTTATTATGCGTCACGGGGAAGCAGAGCACTTTGCGCAGAGTGATGCAGAGCGAGCATTGACCGAACGGGGGCGTAGTGCCTCTGCTGCTGTTGCTAAAGCTTGCGTTGAACAAGGTTATCAGTGCTTTGATAAGGTGCTTGTCAGCCCTTATATCCGCGCTCAACAAACATGGCAGGAAATCGCGACAGAGTTTGAAGCTAAACAAATTGAAGTCAGCCCGGATATCACGCCTTATGGAGATTCAGAGCAAGTGGCCGAGTATGTGCGTGCGTTGGTTGATATAGAAAAACTCGAATCTGTTTTATTGGTTTCGCATTTACCCTTAGTGGGGTATTTGGTGGCCGAATTTGTGCCAGATATGGTGCCTCCTATGTTTCCAACATCAGGTCTAATTTGCATTGACTACTGCTCTGAGAAGCGCAGTGGTGAGATTGCATTTAACATTCAGCCATAACCTGGCTTTGCTTTAACATTGATAAGAAAGCGGGCATAAAGAGAGAGTCTGGTAGATGCCAGAGCCTCTTTTATTTCTGCAGTCTTCATGACGAGTCATTTATTTGACATGCTGACTGGACTGGATATTGCATGTTCCGCTAATTCCCTCTTTATATAGACAATTATTGCTGCTCATCTATGAAGTTATCTTTGCCGTTCGCAGATAAGTTACCCCCTATACCACAGCGAGCTATGCCTGCGATTGGTGCTCCTATCATGGTTTTGGCTACGTTGGCCATGGTGGTATTACCTATCCCAGCATTTTTGCTTGATCTGTTTTTTACCTTCAATATCGCATTAGCAATGGTTGTATTGCTGGTTACGGTATACACGCGAAGACCTTTAGATTTTGCAGCTTTTCCGACGGTTCTATTAATAGCAACCCTGTTGCGCTTGGCCTTGAACGTCGCATCCACCCGTGTGGTATTACTATACGGTCACGAAGGACCAGAAGCCGCAGGTAGTGTTATCGCCGCATTTGGTAATGTGGTGATAGGCGGTAACTATGCAGTTGGTTTAGTGGTGTTCCTTATCCTAATGATCATTAACTTCATGGTTGTGACCAAAGGTGCAGGGCGTATCTCGGAAGTCAGTGCCCGCTTTACTCTAGATGCGTTGCCAGGCAAACAGATGGCGATTGATGCGGACTTAAATGCTGGGCTTATAGACCAAGAGCAAGCGAGAACACGCCGACAAGAGGTGACTAAAGAAGCGGACTTTTACGGTTCGATGGATGGTGCTTCAAAGTTCGTTAAAGGCGATGCGATTGCCGGTATTTTGATCCTGTTCATTAACATCATCGGCGGTTTGTCCATCGGCATGGCCCAGTATGAACTTGGGTTTGGCGAAGCGATTCAAATCTACACGCTATTGACCATTGGTGATGGCCTTGTGGCTCAGATCCCGTCACTGTTACTCTCTATTGGTGCTGCAATCATGGTGACTCGTCAAAATGCTGACGAAGACATGGGGCAGCAACTTGTCTTCCAGATGTTCGACAACCCCAAAGCACTGATGATTACAGCAAGTATTTTAGGTGTTATGGGGATTGTGCCGGGCATGCCGCACTTTGCTTTCTTATTGTTGGCTGCGATGGCTGGCGGCTGGGCGTATTGGATTCAACGTAAGCAGAAAATACAGGCAGAAAAGCCGAATTTGCCAGCTACTAGCGAATCAGAAGCACCTACACCAAAAGAACTATCATGGGATGATGTCCAACCTGTTGATATTATTGGTTTAGAGGTCGGGTATCGATTGATTCCATTGGTTGATAAAGATCAAGGCGGTGAGTTACTTGAACGAGTAAAAGGTGTGCGTAAAAAGTTATCGCAAGACTTTGGTTTCTTGATCCCCGCGGTTCACATACGTGACAACCTTGAACTGACGCCCAACAGCTACCGAATTACCTTGATGGGAGTTGCTGTGGGAGAGGCTGAAATTCGCCCTGATATGGAGTTGGCAATTAACCCAGGCCAGGTCTACGGAATGATCGATGGCGAGCCGACCATAGACCCAGCTTTCGGTTTGGAAGCGGTTTGGATCCGAGAAGAACAAAGAGAGCATGCGCAAGCACTAGGCTATACCGTTGTTGACTCATCAACCGTACTCGCGACGCATTTGAGCCAACTGCTGACGAATAATGCGTCTCAGCTTATCGGTCACGAAGAAGTTCAAAACTTGCTGGAAATGCTGGGCAGAAGTGCACCGAAGCTGGTGGAGAGCTTCGTTCCCGATCAGCTGCAACTTGGGGTTGTGGTTAAAGTGCTGCAAAATTTACTTAATGAAGCCGTTCCGATTCGAGATATCCGAACGATTGTTCAAACCTTGGCCGAATACTCAAGTAAGAGTCAAGAACCTGACATTCTTACAGCGGCTGTGCGCATCTCACTAAGACGATTAATTGTCCAAGAAATCAATGGTATAGAGGCAGAGTTGCCGGTGATTACGCTGATTCCTGAGCTGGAACAAATATTGCATCAAACCATGCAGGCATCAGGTGGAGAGTCGGCTGGCATCGAGCCTGGATTAGCAGAAAGACTGCAGTCCTCATTGAGCCAAGCAACCCAAGAGCAAGAGCTTAAAGGGGAGCCAGCAGTGCTGCTGACTTCGGGTGTCTTGCGCTCAACCTTGGCTAAGTTTGTCAAAAATACGATTCCATCATTGCGAGTTCTCTCTTACCAAGAAATCCCAGACGAAAAACAAATTCGCATTGTTCAAGCAGTTGGTAACTAGGAACAGTGTGAAATTAAACGGTATCCAAATTGAAGATTAAACGATTTTTTGCCAAAGACATGCGTTCTGCACTGCTCCAAGTAAAAGGGGAGTTGGGTGAGGATGCGGTGATCATGTCGAATAAAAAAGTCGCAGGTGGTGTTGAAATAGTGGCCGCTACGGATAGTGAAGGCGCAACCAATAGTTCGGCAACAAATGGATATGGCTCAAATCCTCGCCATACGCCTCGCCAAGCTCCAGCTTCCTTGCCAACGCCGTCAAAACGCGAACTTGACGATGACCGAGTGACTTTGCAAACCCATGCTGATTCTGGCCGCTCAATGACCAAACGGTTTGCGAGCATGCTAAAGCAATACAGCACAAGCAAACCAGAGCAAGACGACCGGGAAGAAGAAATGTCAGACTCTTTGTCTGCATTGCTTCAACGTCAATCATCTCGTTCGAATTCGGACAATGTGCAGGTCAAAGAAGATTCTCCGCTGGCACGTTTGATCTCTGAAGACCGAAGAATCGAGCGTCCTGAAGCACGTTTGGACCCAACGCGATTCGAGCGTGGGCGCCAACATGAAGCGGCGCTATCCAGTGAAGACTTGGAAGACATGAAAGAAGAGATGATGTCGATAAGACGTCTACTTGAGCATCAGGTCTCTGGTCTTATGTGGCAGGAAGTCGAGCGACGTGAGCCTCTACGAGCGATGCTAATTAAGCGTCTAGAACGAATGGGGGTCTCATCAGATTTGGCCGATCAGCTTGCTTGTTACATACCTGAAGATACGCCACCCACCAAAGCCTGGAAAGCGCTTTTAGGGTTGGTGTCGGATCAAATTCCTATTTCTAAACAAGATATTTTAAAGCGTGGTGGAGTTGTTGCGCTACTTGGTCCGACAGGCGTTGGTAAAACGACAACCGTCGCTAAGTTAGCCGCGCGTGCTGCAATGGAATGGGGATCAGACAATGTGGCTTTAGTCACAACGGATACCTACCGTATTGGCGCACATGAACAACTGGCCATTTATGGACGCATTATGGGCTGTCCGGTAAAAGTTGCTAAAGATTCTAAAGAGTTGGCCGATGTAATCTACCAGTTGCGAAATCGTCGCCTGATATTAGTAGACACAGCAGGAATGGGGCAACGAGATGTCAGATTATCAGAGCAACTGGATACCCTAATGCACGAAAGCGGTGAGTTGATTCACAGCTACCTTGTGCTTCCTGCAACAGCCCAGCGAAAAGTACTGCAGGAAACCATTGATCACTTTAAACGCATTCCACTTTCGGGATGCATTATGACAAAGCTAGATGAGTCATTGAGTCTCGGTGAATTTGTAAGCGTGGTGGTTCAGAATGCACTGCCTGTCGCGTATATCGCGAATGGACAGCGTGTTCCTGAAGACATTGTGATTGCTCAGCCTAAATACATGGTAGCTAAAGCAAACGAATTACTTGAGAAGTCTACAGACGATGAGCCTCATTACTGGAACAGTGAAGTGGAAAAGTTCTAGGCGGCGGACGATGATGACAAATAATATGATACAAGACCAAGCAAGCGGTCTGCGCCGCTTAACAAAACCTTCTCTAACTAAGGTTATCTCTGTTACTGGTGGCAAAGGTGGCGTGGGTAAATCCAACGTAACATTAGGCATGGCGATTAGTATGGCGCGTCAGGGCAAAAAAGTTATGGTGCTTGATGCAGACTTAGGTCTCGCCAACGTTGATGTGATGCTCGGGATAAGGCCTAAACGTAATCTAGGGCATGTACTCGCTGGTGAGTGTGAATTAAAAGACGCCATTGTCGAAGGCCCTCATGGTATAAAAATCATTCCGGCAACGTCAGGTACTCAGTCAATGACTGAGTTATCACATGCTCAACACATCGGACTTATTCGTGCTTTTGGCAGCCTTGAAGACGAAATGGACGTGTTGCTGATTGATACCGCAGCTGGTATCTCAGACATGGTGGTGAGCTTCTCGCGTGCCGCACAAGATGTTGTTGTTGTGGTCTGTGATGAACCTACATCAATAACTGATGCGTACGCATTGATTAAACTACTGAGTAAAGACCACCATGTTCAACGCTTTAAAATCGTTGCGAATATGGTGAGAAGTTATCGTGAAGGTAGAGAATTATTCGCAAAGTTGACGTTGGTCACAGAGCGATTCTTGAATGTGAGCCTTGAGCTCGTAGCATGTATTCCATTAGATGATAAAGTTCGACAAGCAGTAAAGAAACAGAAGATCGTTGTGGATGCTTTCCCTCGCTCACCAGCCGCTTTAGCGATTGGTTCATTAGCAAATAAAGCACTCACTTGGCCAATACCAAACACACCAAGTGGACATCTTGAGTTTTTTGTCGAACGGCTACTGAACAGAACTGAACCGCTAGAGGAACCATTTGGTGAATAAGGCGCTGACCTATGACCAGTACGCAAACCAGAACAGTCAACGAGCTTTTTTAGAAAAGTACTCGGTGCTTGTGAAGCGTATTGCTCATCATTTGCTTGGGCGTTTGCCTCCGAGTGTTCAGGTAGAAGACCTTATTCAAGCGGGTATGATTGGCTTGCTTGAAGCGCAAAAAAACTACGATGGTAGTAAAGGCGCAAGTTTCGAAACGTACGCTGGTATCCGCATACGTGGTGCAATGCTGGATGATATCCGTCGGGGAGACTGGGTTCCACGTTCTGTGCATAAACAGAATCGTGAGATTAACCAAGCGATTTCTGAGCTTGAAGGTCAGCTTAATCGAGACCCAACAGATGCAGAAGTCGCCCAGTACTTAGGTACTACATTAGATCAGTATCACTCGGCACTGACGGACATCAACTGTTCACGCTTGGTCGGGATAGAAGACCTTGGTGTTTCTGAAGATGTGATAAGCCCTGAAGATAATGATGAAGCAAATACGCCTTTCCAAGGTGTGGCTGATGAATCTTTCCGTAAAGCATTGATTGAATCAATAGAATCTTTACCAGAGCGAGAAGCTCTAGTACTTTCGCTTTACTATGACGAAGAGTTAAACTTAAAAGAAATCGGTGAAGTTATCGGGGTAAGCGAGTCACGCGTTAGTCAGATACTTAGCCAATCTATGCAACGTTTACGCACAAAGTTAAGTGCGTGGACAAACAATGAGTAAAACACTGATATCGAACTCAGTGGAGGCAATTTTGAATAAAAACATGAAGATCCTTATTGTTGATGATTTTTCAACAATGCGCCGTATTGTTAAAAACCTGCTTCGCGACTTGGGTTTTAATAACACCCAAGAAGCCGACGATGGCTTAACGGCGTTACCAATGTTAAAGAAAGGTGAGTTCGACTTTGTTGTAACCGACTGGAATATGCCAGGCATGCAAGGTATCGACCTTCTTAGACATATTCGTTCAGACGATCAATTAAAACACCTGCCAGTACTGATGATTACAGCGGAAGCAAAGCGCGAGCAAATCATCGAAGCGGCACAAGCAGGTGTTAATGGTTACATTGTTAAGCCATTTACAGCGGCCACGCTGAAAGAAAAACTAGATAAGATTTTCGAACGTCTATAAGTCAATAACTCACGGTGCAAAGGCCAAATCAGAATGATTTCATTAGATCAGGCGAAACAACTCGTAGAGCTATTAGAAAACGGTCAACAGCAAGAAGCTAACGTACTTGTTAAAGACCTATATGAACGAACATCGACACCTGTTTTACAAGAAATAGGGGAGTTGACTCGAGATCTCCACGAAGCCATTAATCAGTTCAGTACGGACGCTCGAATGAGCGAAATCGCCAATGACGAAATCCCGGATGCAAGGGATCGCCTTCAGTACGTCATTGACAAGACTGAGGTTGCTGCAAATAAAACGATGGATGCAGTTGATCGCTGTATGCCAATAGCAGACAACTTACATGAAGGTCTACTCCAAGTGCGTCCTCAATGGAATGAACTGATGCATGGACGAATTGATCTAGCAGAGTTTAAAGCATTGTGTCATCGCATTGACGATCTGCTAGGTCAGGTAGAGGGTAATAGCTCAGAATTACGAGGGCAACTAACCGACATTCTGATGGCTCAAGACTTTCAAGATTTGACTGGTCAGATTATTCGCCGAGTGATTACTTTGGTAAACGAAGTTGAAGGCAGATTAGTAGAAATACTGACTGCATTTGGCAACGGACAGTTAGAAAACAGCACAGATAACAAGAAAAAAGCATCGAGTGACCCAGAGGGTCCAATACTCAATCCTCGTGAAAGGGATGATGCTGTTTCATCACAAGACGAAGTTGACGACTTGCTCTCGAGTCTTGGGTTTTAGAGGTAATATATGAGCTACGATTTAGACGAAGATATCCTTCAGGACTTTTTGGTTGAAGCTGGTGAAATACTGGAGCTTCTCTCGGAGCAGTTGGTCGAGCTAGAGAACAATCCAGAAGACAAAGATTTATTAAACGCTATTTTCCGTGGTTTCCACACTGTAAAAGGTGGGGCGGGCTTCCTGTCGCTCGCTGAGCTCGTGGATACATGTCATGGTGCTGAAAACGTGTTTGACACACTTCGCAACGGTCAGCGCCAGGTGAATGCGAGCTTAATGGATACCATGTTAAGAGCTTTGGATACGGTAAACGAGCAGTTCCAAGCCGTCCAAGATCGTGAACCATTGATCCCTGCTGAACAGTCATTGTTGGATGAATTACATCGTCTAAGTAAGCCTGCTTCTGAAGATGAGCAAGATGTGACCGAAACTCAGGATGAACAACCTGAGGTTGAGGCGCCAAAGATTGAAGAGCCAGTCGTTGCACCAGAGCCTGTCAACAATGTTTCAGCAAATTCTATTGACGAGATCACGCAAGATGAGTTTGAAAAGCTGCTGGATGAACTGCACGGAAAAGGCAGCGCTCCAGGTAATGCGTCCTCGGCACCAGCTCCGGTTGAAGAAAGCCAGCCAAGTAGTGAAGCTACAGGCGATATTACCGATGATGAGTTTGAAAAGCTGTTAGACGAGTTACATGGCGTTGGTAAAGCTCCGGGTGAATCTTCGAATATCGCACCAGCCTCACCACCACCAGAACCTTCTGTGTCGAACGGTGCAGTGGGTGATGACGACTTAATGACTGATGCAGAGTTTGAAAAGCTATTAGATGAGCTGCACGGTGCGGGCAAAGGGCCTTCAGTGGAAGAGCTAGAGTTAGCAACTAAACCTGTTGCTGCAAACCCAAAAGCTGAGACATCTCCTGCTGCTGAACCTACTCACACAGCTCCTAAACCTGTGGAGAAAGCACAACCGACAGCGACTGCTAAGAAAGAATCAACACAAGCTAAAAAAGCTGAAGCGACTGTACGTGTTGATACTTCTACGCTGGACACCATTATGAACATGGTGGGCGAGCTCGTATTGGTTCGCAACCGATTATTGAGCCTTGGGCTTAACAGTGCCGATGAGGAAATGTCCAAAGCGGTTGCCAACCTCGATGTCGTAACGGCCGACTTGCAAGGCGCCGTTATGAAAACGCGCATGCAACCGATTAAGAAAGTATTTGGCCGTTTCCCACGGGTTGTTCGTGATTTGGCTCGAAGCCTGCAAAAAGATATTTCCCTCGTGCTTGAGGGAGAAGAAACCGATCTCGACAAAAACTTAGTAGAAGCGCTCGCTGACCCACTTGTGCACTTGGTGCGGAACTCAGTAGACCATGGTATTGAGATGCCAGACGTGCGTGAGCAAGCAGGAAAGTCTCGTACGGGCCTTGTGAAGCTATCTGCCTCGCAAGAGGGTGACCATATCTTGTTGAGTATTCAAGATGATGGTGCCGGTATGGACGCTGAAAAGCTTAAGAAAATTGCCATTGGTAAAGGCGTTATCGATCACGATCAAGCGGCACGGTTGAGTGACACAGAAGCCTACAACCTAATCTTTGCACCCGGTTTCTCGACCAAAGAGGAAATATCAGATATTTCCGGTCGCGGTGTGGGTATGGACGTTGTTCGTACAAACATCGAACTGATTGGCGGCGCGATCGATCTGGTATCTCGCGAAGGCGAGGGCACGACCTTTACGATCAAAATCCCGCTGACACTCGCAATCGTGTCTGCACTGATCGTCGGGTCTCAGGGCCAGCGCTTCGCTGTACCTCAGCTCTCTGTCGTGGAACTGGTTCGCACTGGTTCGAACAGCGAGAACAAAATCGAATCCATCAACGGTACTCAGGTTCTGCGTCTGCGTGATCGCCTGCTGCCA
>ENA-OWNT01004311-OWNT01004311.1-seawater-metagenome-genome-assembly--contig:-NODE-4311-length-12579-cov-4.052792_pt1 | contig 12579 bp, 12 predicted proteins | sample MGYA00238136_ERZ651165 | MGnify/ENA primary metagenome ERZ651165 (study PRJEB26861, sample SAMN08777766) | seawater metagenome | isolation source: coastal seawater | place: USA: Florida | collected... | reverse complement strand
GTTCGTCGTTCGTCGTTCGTCGTTCGTCGTTCGTCGTTCGTCGTTCGTCGTTCGTCGTTCGTCGTTCGTCGTTGGCCGTGGCCGCTCGTCGCCGTGGCTCTCGTCGTCGTCATTGTTGTTGTTCGTCGTCGTCGTGGTGGTGGTGGTGGCGGTGGTGGTGGCGGCGTTGTTGCTGTTGTCGTCGCCGTCGGTGTCTGTTGTGATGTCGCTGTTGTTGGTGTTGTTGTCATTGGTGGTGATGTTGTATGTTGTGGTGGTGATGTTGGCGACGTTGGTGTCGTCGTCGGTGTTGGTTGTGGTGGTGATGTTGGCGACGTTGGTGTCGTCGTCGGTGTTGTAGTTGTTGTGCAGTTTGAGGCAACTGGGTGCTAGAGTACTAGCATTTCGTCATTTTACGCTCGTCAAGTTGGTTCAACACTGAAAACCCGTCGTTTTATTCGTCGCATCATGAACTGACGGGCGTTCACGTCAGTCGGGCCAGCCCAGTGACCGACCTCTCTCCGCACGTGCGTGGACACTGAAATCCATTCTCGGTGAGTGAGCGCGGCAAACGTAATTGCAACACCATGCCGACTTTTGTTCCCGTGGTGGACGCGGAAACCCCGCGAAGTGAGCGTGATGACTACAGCAAAGAAGCCATGAAGCATCGTAAGTTCGATGCTATGAATCAAGCATCCAAACCGAGTGGTCGGCCCAAAAAGAAAACTGTCGATCGTGGTTGGGCAATGGGTTCCGTCGGATGGGGAGTGAAAGGAACATTCGGAAATCAAGCTGCCGACGATGGCACACACATTGTCCGGAAGAGGGATCCGCACAAGCCCAGCAAGCTGCGTCGAAACGAGCATGGTGCGTGGGTCCAGCGCCGTTTCGGAGAGCCCACTCAGCAGGGTAAGAAGAAGAAGAAGAAGAAGAAGAATGCGGGACAGGGATTAGACTGGTTGGCGGCCGATTCAGACAGCGGTGACGATGACGGCGGCATCAACGATGCACAATCAGCGGCTACAACGGTTTTGCAAGACGCTGAGAGCGATCGCTCTGGTGAGGTCAATAGCGGGCTCGACGGCTCACCTGCGGCTGCAGACAAGATCTCGAACTCTAGCGATAGTGACAGACGTAGTCGAAGCCGCAGTTGTAGCGGTGACAGCAACAGACGTGAGCACAGTCGTTCGAGTCGGAGCCCTAGTCGAAGCCGGAGCAAGAATAGAGACCGCCACAAACATTCCAGCCGCAGCCCAGGTCATAGAAGGCGAAATTCAAGTCGCAGTCGCAGTCGCAGTTCAAGTCGCAGCCATCGCCGCAGCCGAAAGAGTAGCAGGCATGAACGCGAACGCCGGCGGACGTCCCGCAGTCGCAGTCGTGGAGATGACCGACGTCGCCACCGTAGACGTCGCCGTAGTCGCAGTCGCAGCCGTAGCCGCAGTCACCACGGTCGCAGGCGTCGCCGTGGCAGTCACAGTCGTAGCCGTGACCGTCGCAGCCGCAGCCGCAGCCGGAGCCGGAGAGAACACTCCCAAACGCAACGGCAGCGCTCCAGAAGCAAGGATAATAGCCGGCATCGAAGTGGTGGGGCCCGTGTGTCAAGTGGCTCACGTGCTGACAGCGGGCCAACGGCGCGTCCAAGTGGACGGAAGATGGGAACAGGGGCAAATGCTGGCAAGGTATGGGACAAGGAATGGGGCTGGGTGAAACCATAGACTGCTGCCAAGAGTTGCGATTAATCCAATCTGGCCGCGCTACCATCTCGCAAGTTGATTGCATGTAACAGTGAAAATAAATTATGACACATGCACCAGTCATCTGAGGTTGGTTCCCAGCAACCGAAGTTTTCTGTCCATCGATGGGTGACGGCGTTGCCGTCGTCAGCGCGCTGATGTACATGGGCTCTGTCGACACATTTCAGCGCTTGCAACAAGCTGCTGCAAGTGCCGCGGGGGTTCATCATAGTCGACGTCCTGTCGCTGGTGCAGTATATCATGAGCTGCCAACAGACCTGACAAGTAGGAACCGTGTGTGTATCCAGGGAAGGAGTAGCACGTGGCTTCTCCGGCGAACACGATGCGATCAGTTTCTGAGTCCGCGGTGGCTTTGACGGGACCGAAAGCGCACCGAGTCGTCTCAACCGTCTCACTCGTCAGCTGTGCATGATCAAAAGTAACAACAAAACAGTCACTCGAGTCAATGCGTGTGCGTGGCATGCACTACCGAGCGAGGCAACAGGTCGATGCGGGGTGCTATCATTACCGTTGTTGAGTAGGCTCCCAAGGTACGGGGTTCTGTCGACCATCGAGAGGTGTAAAACGCCACAGGTTCGGGAATGGAAATCTAAAGACGGCCACAACGAGACAGCGTTCCAATGTGAAAGCATGAAAGAAAATCGGAAGCCAAAAAGCAAAACGACACAACAATCGAAGGTACCTCTGGGTAGTTGCACTTGAGTCGTTCCATCGCCACACTTTGCAGTTCAGAATCGGAGAGTCGGTCGAGCATTCCAGCGTACTCACCAGTCACTATCGCCAGCAGTGCATTGGACCCTGGGATGGCCGAAGGATGAGCAAGATTGTGCCAGGGAATGATTTTTCCATCCTGACCACAGGTGTCCGCCAACAAAACACATTTGTACTCGTCGGGCCACCAAACTTTGGGAAACTGCAACCATATTTTCGTGAAATTTGCCATTGGTACGGCCTCCAAAGCTGCTGATTGGATGGGATCAAGGGACGGCTTGAACATGGAGCGGTGATGGTGCCTGAGGACGCCAGCTGAAAACGTGACGATCACCTGCTTCGCATGAAACTGTCGCCCATCTGCCGACACCACCTTGATAGTTTCCGTGTGTGAGTAGTCGATTTCAGTTACATTTGTGTCAAGCTCCAGCTGCAACTTGCCAGCTGCTTTGGCAGGCTCAATGATCTTGTGAACGAATTTCGAAAAGCCGTACTCATTTTGATCAACGACGAGCCAATCGTCGGGGCCAAACTCAGTGTATGAGGCGTCTGGAAGGGAGAGAATCAATGACGAGTCGGAAGCTGCCGCAGCAAAGTCTGAATCGCTTACTTTCCATTGTAAGACGTCATCAATGTCGTCCTTGGCTTCCCACCCGCATTTGTTGAGCGCGTCCTGCACCGAGACGGTGGTGTCGTTGATGGATTCCGTGAGTCTCTCTGCGCATGCGTACGCCCTCATTGTGTCGTCTTCTCTCTCGGCAAGATGTTTGTCCGAGGTGTTGGTCAAAAGAGTGCCATTGAATACCACGTGAAGACCGCGAACCTCTTGCTCAGAGCCGGGGACATACATGCCCTTCATGCCATATTCGCATTGGAAGTTCCACATAGGATTTTGTCGCGCCGGGTTTCTGGGATCACACGTCGGGCTCATGCCCTGGATCCAATTCGCGCCACGTTCAATTGTAACGTGCCCAACTTCGTCGGAACCGAATTTTATGGGATGGACGCGACCACCGATCATACTGTCTGCCTCCAATATCATGACGTCGAGATCTGAATTGTTGAGAAGGTAAGCGGCCGCAGACACGCCGGCTAGTCCGGCACCGAGAATGAGAACGTCATGCACAGTTTCGTTCACAGCCACATGTTCTGCACCACTGCATGCAGGGGCGCCAAGGAACACGCCCAGCAATGGCAACGCACAGGCAAGCCGATGCATCGAGAACCACGAACGGTATGATCCACGGAGCGACTACAGTCGTGCAGGCTGGTAGCTGGGACACAGTTCGATCGCGGATAAGTTTGAAAATGTTCCCACGGAAACAAATTTTCGCGCTGCAGTTGCGTCACCGCCTCTTTGAACTCTGTGCCCTTGGACCCATATGAAACAAGAAACACGAAGCACTCGACTCTCTCAGCAACAGAGCACCCTCGAAAAGAACTGGACGGCCCAAGCGAAGGGGCGCGTTTGTGTTTGGTCGACCCACGTCGTGCGTTGGCGGGTCCCCCGCGCCGCATCTTGGAACCGTTGCGCCCCCACTGTGTCGATGGACGGACGACGCGACGACGCGCCCTGTTTTTTGTTTTGTTGTCGCCGCCGCCGCCGTCGTCGGACTTCGTTACTTACAGTGTACTTGCGTTGTCGTCGCGTCGTCGTTCGTCGTCGTTCGTCGTCGTTTGACGTTGTTCGTCGTCGTTGTTGCGTTGTTGCGTTGTTGCCGCTGCTCACCACCTCTCATCGGGAGTCAGACAGTCAGTGTAATACCACGAAAATCAATGGATACGAATCGATCTTGATTGATCTGTGTTACTCTTATCACATGAAATTATGGGTATAGGCTGACCTTATCGGCACTTCAAAGCTTCACTGTCAGCCCCCACAAAATTGCTGGGAGCTGACAGTGAAGCCATGTTACCGTAATACCGGTCATATCAGTACCGCGGTACATGATATGGTACCGAGTACATGTGATAACCTGTATAGATGCGGATATGTGTGCTGCTCAAAAAAGCAGCGTGACACTGTTGAGGGGTGTAAACTCACTCAGTCAGCCGTCCGACAGTGTTTGGTAAATTTGGTAAATTTGGTAAATTTATTACTCAGTACTAAGTACTGTAGTAATGGTTAGTGGGCTGTCGCTATATTTTGAACAGCAGTGAGGAGGATACGAAGAATATAGACAAAAAGATACTGCAACATCACAGTAGGATGATTATGATTTTGATTTGATGCTACCATACTGGCGGCAATCTGAAATTCAATTCATCACAACCCATAGCTTGTAACTCAGACAAAACAAGTGTACAGTATCATGATTAAGGATTCAGGCCACCGCTTCATAGCCGAATACTAAACCAATAACCGCGCATTCGTACTCTACGCCCTAATTACCTAACTAACCGCCCAGAGACCCAGAGGTGTGAGTGAACTGTGAGTGAGTGAACTGTGAGTGAGTGAACTGTGAGTGAGTGAGTGAACTTTGAGTGAAGTGACTGTTGAGGTCCATCCATCCATCCGCACTTCCTTCACGATGCGATGGTATCTACATCCGGTATTCCATGGTATTCTCACACACCACATAGTGAAAACCCACACAGTCCTGGAACAGGATACCATGTTGTCAGGTGACACTTCGCTGGGGCGGAAATGTGGCGGTTGAGAAAATTCTTCTGTTGACTTCGTTCGTTCGTTCGTTGGTTCGTTGGTTCGTTGGTTGCCGTCGTTGGTTGGTTGCGCGGGAGAATCGCTGTCCTCCTTCGTTCGTTCGTTCGTTCGTTCGACCCGATGCGACGACGCGGTTTGAGTCTGCTGTTGGTTACCCACCCACCCACACCTACCACCACAACAACCAGCGAAGGCTGATGATGAGTGATGCTGGGTGGCGGCGGGAACGAAGGAACGAGAGAGGAAAACGCGTGGGTTGGGGTTGTGTGTGTGTGTGTGTGTGTGTGTGTGCATGCCGGTGCATGCAGGTGATGATCTCATCAGCGAGGTCGGCACATCGTACACAAAAGTTGCTGGGGACTTTCCGACGGCAGATGACGTGAGTTGGGCTGTGTTCGTACACTTTGTTGCGAATGTAGTACTTGCTGGCGGCCGCGTCCGTGCCGTCAGTTGTGGAGCGCAGGAGAAAGTTGAGAACTCCGTCCCGTCGTGCCGTGCGGCCAGCAGCCGCGCTGGCGAAATTCGTCACCAGCACGAGATGTGTCTGACCCCCGCGTTGTGCGGAGCGGCGGGGCAGAGGAAGAGGTCTCCGATGTCTGTACCCCACACAAAGTGCCCTCTACCCTGAAGTAAAACATCAGGAGGTGTTCAATACCACATGCCACCGGGGTTAAGCTCTGCGGCTGCGCCGGCTACATGCAATCACAAAGCCATTGTTCGTAATCCTTTTACAGAGTACAAACAATTTTTGTTGAAAAAAGTCGCTTGTACTTGTTCGACGACATTCTACTGTAACAGCGCAAGTTACACCTGTTGCCCCGTGACTGATACGGCAGAGAGTGCAGAAGCATTCCCCTCCCCAGCACGATGGCAGAAGCAGCCCCAGTCGTTGTCGCCAAGAACCTCGACTTCGAGCTCGCAGCAGCGGAAGCCGAAGAAACGGGGCCGAAGAAGCGCCTCATTCGAGTGGTGTGCCGCGTTAAGAAACATCCCGGAAATGCACCATCATGTATTAAACAGATGACCCCAGAGGCAGTTCACATCTGGAGTGTTGGCAACCCTAACATTTCCACAGCAAGATCGAAAAAGCGCAAGCATAACACCAGCGCTAAAGATATCACTTCCGCATCGAACGCCTACAGCTTTGACAGGGTGTACGGCAGCAACACCACGCAGCAGCAGTTCTATGACGGCGAGGTCACCAATTGCATCAATGATCTTGTTGATGGAAATGACACAACGCTGTTTGCATACGGCAACACCAGTTCGGGCAAAACTTACACCATCTTCGGAAAGCCGAGGTCGCTCGGGAGCTCCGCGGAGGGGATCCTGTTCCGCGTCGTCAAGGATCTGTTCAAGCGTGTGGGCAGCGAAGATTTCGAGCTCAAGATATCGGCTTTCGAAATTTACAACGAGAAGGTGTACGACCTGCTGGCAACGGTATGTAAGAGTTTGAAAATGCTCGCAAACTTCGCCTGATCGCGTGTCGTCACGGTGTAGTCACTCATTCGCTACTCTTATTGTTTTGCAGGACATCAAGGGACGCCCAGAGCTGAAATGGCGGACCGGAAAGAATCGCATGGTGAAGATTGAAGGACTGCAGAAAAGCTCGGCCAAAACTTTGACCAGCGCAGAAACGCTTCTGACCCGAACTGCGGACAATCGAACTGTTGCTGAGACTTCCTTGAATCACCGATCCAGCCGAAGCCACTGTGTGTTCACCATCCAACTATGCAAAGGCGGCAAGAACTTTTCCAAGTTCGTTGTTGTCGACTTGGCGGGATCGGAGCGTGCAGCACGTACCAAGGCGACGAAGCATCATTTAAAGGAGGCAAACAACATCAACCAATCCCTGATGACGCTGAACCGCTGCTTCCGAATCATGAGAGAAAACCAGGATCGGTCGTCCGCACAGAAGCAGCACGTCCCGTTCCGCGACTCCAAACTGACTGCTTTCTTCCAACACAACCTCACCAACCCGAGAAGTGGAGCCATCGTGATGATTGTCACCATCAATCCCGATCTCGCAGAGCATTCCGAAACCATCAGCGTTCTGGAGAACTCCAGCATCGCTAAAGATGTGACCTACCAGAAGCCGCCAGCCGCCGAGCGAACACGCCGTGGCGCAAGGTACGACCATCGCGGCCGTAAGATCAAGACAAAGAAGGAACTGGAGGCGGAGTCCAAGCGCATCGTCGATGCTGCGACCGCAGTCAAGGCCAAGTCCAAGAAGTGCAAGCTGGCGAAGAGTCAAAACTGTGAAGCACCAGCATCTGCAGCCAAAGCACCTGTGTTTCCAAACAGTGCAGCGAAGCGAGCTGACATAGCGGCAGCAGTTGAAGAAGCCAAGAAAGATTGGGAAGCAGAGCTGCGGGAGTCGATTCGCGACCAAGTCATCAACGAATATCGCTCCACAATGCAGAAGGTCATGCAGGCTCAGCTAATGAAAGCTCAGCTGAAGACGGACGAAGCGATTGCAGACGTTGAGGAGCTCTGGAGGACGAGATTTGAAGAGCTTAAAGCGGAACACGCATTGGAACTGCAGCACTTGAATGATCGCGACGTTGACGATAAAGACACATTCCATTGTGAGATCGACAGGATCACGACGCAGAAGTTGAGCCTTCGCGCGCAATTGGCCAACTTGCAAGAAGAGAATGACCGCCTGCGACGCGAGCTTGCCGACAAGTCGGCACCTGCCGTGATTGACGAAGAGGAAGAGACAGAGGAAGTAGCGGCCAAACCCCAGGTTCTGTCGGCGACCGACAACAAGCCTCACCCCAAGCCCCGCAAGCGCTTCTCTGTTGTGTCCATGCCGGCCGACGCAGCAGCGGACGACGAGAACGCACCCAAGGTTATGCCTGTTTCGAGAAAGCGATACAATTTGCGCAAGCGCTCATGAGGCACTGGATGCATTCTTGAACCCACACATTTATTGTTGTTACCGTTGACAGTCACGTTACTGTTTTTGCACGCAAGCCACCCAATTTTTGACAAGGCGGGAGCTGTGAAGTGGTGCTAACGGCCATCTCGATGTAAACAACTAAATTCCATGACAATGAGTACCACTTGCTGGCATTCACTTTGCCACCAGTCATTCTCGCTCGTCGAGCGAGTCCTGTGTGTGCTCTGCCGACGGTGTGGCGCGAACAATATCGAGTGCCACCGACAATCAGCAGCCAATGCTGGTGCAGAATATTGTACATTCGTGGTTTGAGCACGCTTCCTGCCACGATACTCCTGTGTTCTAAATCTACAATACGCCGCTGTCCATGTTCAATAACCACTGAGGAACCATCAGCATACATTCAACACTTCAATTCGAGAGCACTATTTTAGATATCTACCCAGCTGAGAACGACAATCTATCGGCACGCTCGCCCACGGATCAAGCTCGAATTTGTTGTGCAACTTCGCGTTTTGCAAACGATCCGTGTCATTCCGCACACTAGGTAATTGGAGACATTGCGCAACAACAAAACAACATCACAGAAGATACTTATAATGTATGATGTGGAGTTTCCTGAGTTAGAACTGTGCATAACTAAGACCCCACGGGGGTTGTTTCTGTTCTTGGCCCCCACGCAAATCTCAAAGCCAAGCACTCACTCCTCGCAGCGCTCACTGCCACTGATTCTGTGGCATGTCGAGTGCACCTACAACCCACCGCACAACCCAACGCTCTCAGCCCAGGACCAGGACTGATTGTCCGCTTCATCGTATGGACCATACAGCAACTGATGTAGCATACTCGAGTACAGTACCGGGTGTTGGCTGACTGCTTGCTGCTCGCATTTGGAACGGCATTGGACAGCAAGCAACCGCCATGTAAAGTTGGAAACCTGCAAATTCCAGATGACACTGCACGCGCTGGCACCGTCGTACCGTCGTCGTTCGTTCGTCGTCGCGTCGTCGCTGTCACTGTCACTGCAAACGTCGCACAAACGAACGCACGAACGCACGAACTAACTGTTGCTGTGTTGTTTTGTATTTGTCGTCGTCGGTCGTCGTTGGTCGTCGTTGGTCGTCGTCGGTCGTTGGTGGCTGGTGCTGATAGTGATGTTGTTTGCTTGTTGTCAGTGTTTGGTGTCGGTGCAAACAGCAACAATCCACAAGCTCGCGGAAGCAATTGTTCCATTGCCGTGTGCATCGTGGTTGTTGACATCGCCGTGTCGTCACTGTTACTGTTGTCGCAGACAGCGAGAGACGAAAGAGACGTCCAAGCATGCTGAGAGATTGACTGAGAAGCGCAGAGGCACATAGAATGAATGCCGACACGCACATAGACATGTTGTAGAATACCACGCATTGCATCGTGAGGATGAGTGCAATACGAAGGAGGTGCGGACAACTGCTGCCTAGACGCCCAAAGAGAGTGCGACCACCACAAAACGTGCGGCAGAAACTTCATCGTTTGTTCCTTTTTGTATGTTCTTCCTGTGTTCGATCGACCCAGCGAGATGTGGCAGGTGAAGCGCTGACTCGTTTTGAGCAAGACTTTGATCGCAGCAATGTGATAGCCGAACCGCTGCACTGTTGTGTAGCGCTTTCGATTGTTCTCTCAGCGCGTGCCAAAGTCGGAGCAAGATGGCAAGGGATGCTGGGCTGGACCAACGCTCACGTTTGGTCCAATGTTTAACTTCGGCCTCACTGATTCGGTTCTACTCCATCGTCAACATGGTCGTGTGGGGCACTGTTTTAGTATTGAGTCAGGGCGTTCTTCCCGTGCTGCACGGCTGCGCCGGCGTAATTATGTCGCTTGAGGGCATTTTCGCAGCTGCATCAAAGAACCAAGAGTCTATTCGTGCATTTCTGGTGCAAATGCTCGTAAATTTGGTCTTCTGTGTTATCATGGGCCCGCTAGCAGTCGAAAACATCTACTTGGAGTGCTTCTCTTGTCCAGTCTCGAGCGAAAATGCCACGAATCGTATCGAGGTTGACGACCAAGTAGTTTGCTTCGGAACCGATTCTCTATGCGAGCGAGCCTTCGCTCTGTACGGATGGATTCTGATTGTGTTTGGCGCAATTCTGCAGTTGCCGATTTTCATGTTCACAGTGGGATTTTACTTCTCTGTCACACGTTCGCTCGGAACGAATGCACAGGTATGCAATCGACAGTGTTGTGTGGCGGCGTCATTTCTTGTCCCTGTCTGCTGCATCCTGCTGCACGGTCCTATCGCCATTAACACTCGTCAATATGTTCTGTGTCGTTCTGACGGCCTATCGCCTGCTGCGCTGATAGAACTTGAAGCAATCGCTCGAGGGCGACCCGCATTTTGAACCAGAGCCGTACGAGAGTTCCTTTCCCTCAGTATCTAGCCCAGATGCGGCTGTCATTTTCAAGTGCGAGGAAGTCATTCCTCCTTGCGTATCACGCCACTTCGTTGCGAATCCAGGAAAAGATGTGTGGGCGACTGACACCGACGTTTTCTACTTCAATTCTGACCTGAGTTACTGCTGACACTGCAAGAGAGGTGTCCGCCGATGTCTTTCGGGCCAGGAGCAGTCTGTTCTCGTTCGAAGGATATCAATGTGCACCTAGCAAAGTCTGTGTTGACTTGGGCCGTCCGAGTTCAACCAAAAACATCTGCCCACCTAAAAAGCATGTATAAGTAGCAAATAGGCCTTTTCGATAACTAAAAACCCAACAAAAACACTCCGCACGCAGCAAATCGTGGCTCCATTTTCAATATGTGGGAATTATTTAGGTGAGAGTGCACTCCACAACAGATATCCGCTGCCCAGTGAGCCTGAAAACTACTAAAGCAAACATGTTGCTTAGCAGATGAACTCGTAAGGCTGGGGGTGCAAGAACTTGGCGACGGAGACCTTTTGGCCCTCGGCGTTAGACTTGGTACCCTTGATGATGGCGCCGGCGCGGGGGTTGCCAGCGCTGCGCTTGAGCTCCTTGCGGACACCATTTTCCTTGCGGGAGGCGGCCTTGGTGCGCTCGTTAGAGGCGACGCGGGCAAGGAAATCAACACGGCACTTGGAGGGCTTGACGTGCTCAACACGGATGTTGACGCGCTTCTTCTCGATGCGGCCGTTCACGAGCTTGTTGACGACGACGCCGACGGAGGAGTTGGTGACGTTGAAGACGATACCGGTGCGGCCGTGGTAGAACTTGTGGGGCATACCCTTCTGGACGGCGGAGTCGACCTTGATGTCAACGTAGTCTCCGACCTGACCAACACAACAAAACCCGACCAGAGAGAAAGCAAACACACAGTTAGCGATCGGAGTGCCACCACAGGAAGCCGAAACAATCAATGTCCACGACCCATGACCCATGAGCACACATTCCAAAGCAAATACGACTGGGAGTCGAAACTAACCTTGTAGACCTGGAGGTAACGGCCAAGAGGGATGACGCCATTGGTCTTGTAGTCCTTCTTGAACATGTGGCGCGTGCACGCGCGGTAACCCTTGGTGTGCGGCATGGTGGACGAGCTGGAAGGAAGAAGGAGGAAAACCGACAGAGAGGCCACATGCGCAACAGCAAGAAAGAAGGAAAAGAAAAACAAGCAACAAACAAAATGTCAGAGGCACGCCACATCCACGACTGACAACCAAAAAAGAGCAACAAAGCACATCTGCATCGAGTAACAATCAGCACGCATGGTCCCGTACCTGTTTGGTTAAAAAGTACACTCCTGTAAATAATTTCCGTTGGCAAAAGAACACACGAGCGAATAAAAGTCCCTCCTCCACAACAATACCACCAACGCACAGCTCAGCCTTTTCTTCATGCTGATTGCAGCAGGGCATCCACAAACGGCTGGAACGACTGGGTATCCGCCAATCGGCTTTGCTGCGATAACGTGCGTCGTCAGGTCATCCCATAGTCATTGTGCGTTGTTCTTCTCGCTCCGCAGTACCGCAACCACTGAAAGGCTCAATCAGCAGAGGACGTAGAGAGACTTCGAGACTAGCAAGGACAGTCAAATGCAGGTACAAACAAACGACGAACCGACCGACCGACCGACAGGCCAAACAAACGAACGAAGGAACGAAGGAACGAAGGAACGATCGATCGAACGAACGAACGAACGAGTGAACGGTGATGACCAACCGACCGCACACAACGATAACGAAAAGACCCTTCGTCATCATCCTTCTATCCATCAGCCGCCGCCGCAGCAACAAACAACGACGACAACAACAACAACGACGACAAAGACGACGACGACAACGACGACGACGACGACGACGGCGGCGAACAACGACAGTGACGGTCACTGAGTGAGTGAGTGAGTGAGTGAGTGAGTGAGTGAGTGAGTGAGTGAGTGAGTGAGGCCAGAGAGTGAGTGAGCGAATGAGTGAGTGAGTGAGCTGCAACCTCCATCTTCACTTTCTCTCTTAAGTGAGTACTTTCCACAGTGCATGACGCCTACAAAGATTAACTGATTGAGTGCTGGTTTCTTAAAGGGCGTGTACGCCTGAGACTGAGTTTACACCGCACATGAGGTC
>ENA-OWNT01004309-OWNT01004309.1-seawater-metagenome-genome-assembly--contig:-NODE-4309-length-12581-cov-3.966971_pt1 | contig 12581 bp, 12 predicted proteins | sample MGYA00238136_ERZ651165 | MGnify/ENA primary metagenome ERZ651165 (study PRJEB26861, sample SAMN08777766) | seawater metagenome | isolation source: coastal seawater | place: USA: Florida | collected... | reverse complement strand
AGGAACGAAGGAACGAAGGAACGAAGGAACGAAGGAACGAAGGAACGAAGGAACGAAGGAACGAAGGAACAAACGAAGGAAGGAACGAAGGAACGAAGGAAGGAAGGAACGAAGGAACGAACGAAGAACGAAGGAACGAACGCAGGAACGAACGAAGGAACGAACGAAGAAAGGAACAGCAAACAGCGAATGACGAACGAACGAACGAACGAATGAATGAACGAACGAACTTCGCTGATCGATCGATCGTTCGTTCGTTCGTCAACGCCACCTCAGTCAGTCAGTCAGCTGTGAGGGCTGGCTGTGGGGCTGTGGGCTGTGGGGACGTGAGGGAATGAACGGCTCACCCCACCCACCCACTCTCACTCACTCACCCACTCACTCACTCAGTAGGATACGGAACATGCCTACAATTTCATAACTTAGAGGAACCCATCTTCGCGCACTATACTCACACTGGCTATTTATCACACGGAGGGTCGCGCGGTCGTTGTATGGTAACGCCGTATTAACAGTGTTTGTAGGAGAATATCTTGAAGTAGAAAGCACTATCGTCGTATGTGCTACATTGTGCGATAGATAGCTGATAGCTGGCGTCTGGCGGCTGGCGGCTGGCGGCTGGCTCCGTGTTTGGTGTTGGTGTCTGTTGGTGTCGTCGTCGTCGTCGTTGTTTTGTCATCGTTGGTGTCGTCGTTGTCGTCGCCATCGTCGCTGCCGTCGTCGTCGTTGGTGGTGTCGTCATCATTGAAGGTGGTGGTGGTGGCGGCGGCGATGATGGCGGTAAGGCTCTGTTGCCTTTTTTTGCTGATTGGGGTTGGACCCGTGTGGCATGGTGGCTGTGTAGGGCATACCATAGTTTTGGTGTTCTACTTTGTGGATGTGATGGTGGTGTAGCTGTTTCTTCTGCACACGTGGTCATGACCAAATTTTGTACGGTGTAGGTATAGATGTTGGCGACGGTGGCGAGTGGGTGAGCGACCTGGGCACGGAGTTCGTTGGGTTAGTTGCCTGTGCTGTTGTTATTGACGTCTGTGCCGCCGATTTGCATGTGAAATCGTGTTTTTATTGCGACTGATTCGCGGACGACTTGAACATTTTGTCGCTCTCCGCAATACTCAAGTGGACGTGGTGGAGAACCTGCTGCAAACCTTCATTTCCCCAAGCGTGGTTGGTGTGGCAACGGACAGGCAAAGTGATGCAGCTCTGTCAAGTTGCATGAACTGACGAGTTAGTTTGAGGTGTTGCGTGATCCACGGACGCAGGGCGGACATAGGCAGTTCGGCGCCGCGCAACAACAACGGCTCGATCCGCCGACAGCATGCCCGCCACGAAGCTGGACTTTCAACACGACGTCCGCTCTCACGTGTTGGTCGGAACAGAGTTTGGAGTGTATGTTGGATCGAACACGTTTGATCAAGAAATCGATTTGTCTTTGTCATTAGTTTACTCTGATTCGAAGACTCTGGACGACAGGGAGGCGCCTGTGTCGGATTCATCTCGCAAGCACGCCTTGAACGCGAGTGCAGTTTTGAATGCTGACGGAAGTCCCATTCTGACAGTGTGCGGCGGGTCACAACAATTGGCCAGGGGCCAAGGATCTGTGCGAGTGCGAATTTCAGAGACGTCTAAAATGCACAGGGATCGACCTGTTCGAATTGTTGTTCGTGGTGCATGCAAGTCCAACGAAGGCAACACGGCACCAACTGCCATTGAACCAGCAGTTAGCAAGTCATTTCTTGTGATGAGGTATCAGCTCGACTTCGACGTGTCGGAGAGTAGCCTTCCAGGGACATGGTATCGTGATGGCAAAGGACGCAACAATTTTATGACTGCGTCAATCACTTTGAAAGGCGCAAGATCTCACGGTGATCGTTCCCGCCGGCCAAGCGATTTGCCGCGCGTACCACTCAAGTTTGAGCTATTGTACGAATCGCAGCAGCCGGTTGCAAACCAGCGCATTTTGAAGCAACGGCGCGGGTCTGATGCTACTACGGCGAGCGATGCCGACGCGTGCACTGCCGAAATTATTGACGGCCGGTGCCGCTTCGAATTCCGCATCCTCGATGTGTCTTCGAAGCATCGGAAGCAGCGTTTCCGCCTTCGTGTAAAGCCAAATTTAGCCAAAGATCCAAGTTTCAGTGACGTTGCGTTTCGAGATTCGGTACGTCAATCGCTTCTTTGGTCCCTTCAGCAACTCGTGGTCCTGTTCACTCTGTGCGAATGGACTCTTACTTGTTCTGTTTGAATAGGCGCCAATTCGTGTGATAGCACGCGAGTCTCGCAACAAGTAACTCTCGACTGCCAATTCTGATGACCCTCGGTACCATACCAACGCCAATGCTTATGTTTGTCCGTGCAGGCGCATAACGCCGGACTTGAACCATGCCCAACAGCGAACCAATGCAAACAATGTCAACATTAATGGAACTCCCAAGGACGACCTCAATGGCAGTGCCGGTGCGTTGCACACGTGGGATCAAACACCGTGGAGCTATTCGCTTGATGTTTTTATGCTCGTGGCCACCAGGTTCTGCACCTGCTGCAGCAGAAACGATGAAGAGAGTTCGTGCCCAAAGAGTAGCAACTTCAACGCCAGGAAATCCATTCCAGCATACCAGCCCCAGACTGGACGTCGCCTGCTTGGGTGTTCGAGACAAAGAGACGTATCACAGTCCCACCATTGGTGCAGACCCAAATGCCGCGACTTCGGCACCGACGGTACGTTCTGTTTCAATTTGTTCTCAACTTTGGTAGCTCACGAGGTGTAGTGCTGTTGCATCTGCTCACACCAACGTTTTTGACATGATCAATGGGGTAGATATCCGAGTACCGGAGTGATCTTAACACCATGTACGCATACACCCAAGCAGTTTCTGAGATTTTGCAGCAAGTGTCCACTGGCAATGCACTGGTGAGCTCTGTTTATTGTGCGGGATGAGTGGCACAACTTGCGAGTTATTGATGTCGTGATCGTAAACGCAGCAATTCACGGATGACGCCGAGAAGTACTTTGTTGTGTCGAGGTGTTTGGTTCGTTGCTTTTGTGTCGAGATGTTGTCCAATGGTCGTGAGTGCCCCCAGACAGGTTTCTAACGTGACCATTGACGCTTGGAACAGGCGTGTCGCCCAGCGGAGTCCGGCAGTGCGTCAAAGGAGGGCAATCACCTTGCAAGGTGCCCTGTTCGTTGTTTGCTGGAGTTCAAGAAAGCCATTTTGGATGGTGGTTTCGATCAAGCCTTTGCGGAGTTGTCCGCTGCGACCGCCGAGCAACACCAGCAACAGAGAGCAACAGCTCGGCAACAAACAGCCATGCGGCAAGCACAGTCGATGGGCGCGCACGCGCAAGGACACGGGCCATCAACCCAAAAGCGCCAACGACCACAACGTGGCCGACGACCAGATCCGCAAACGCAACGCCTGTCATCGACAGTGAGGCAACCGCCAAATAAGCGCAGCGCGCCACAGCGCGCCACGGGTGCCAAGACACAGATTGCGTACCGGGCACCGCCCGTCGTGACTGGCACTACACACTGGCAGCACCAGTTCCACAACCAACCATCCACCAATCACTCCCTCACGATGCCCGATCACAATGGAATCAACTCGGCAGCAAGTTCATTGTCGCAGATGACGCCGCAAGTTTCCAGCGACCCTAGGTGGTTGAGTTCGATGCCGCCCGTTAGCAGTGACGGGGGGCCGCCGTACGGCGACAGCTTGGCCGCTCGACAGGAACCGTTGGCAGCTCCGCGCTCGTCGAATCGCCGGCCACATGTTTCTAAGAAAAAATAATAGCGTAACAAGCGATGATTCTGCGCAAAATGTGCATCCTGTTGCGAATCGGACAACACATGCGATTACTGTGTTTGAACACCAGGTGAAGAAAAAGAAGCAAAAAAAACTTTGTATTTTACAATGTAGCAGAGAAGCGGTGTCTTGAGTGCGCTTCACCAACTGAACTATCCTCGATTCAAACCGCACAACGCACACATTCACGGTGGTTGTGACTTGGGCATCGAGCATCTGTCTCGTCGCGGCGTGGAGCTTGCTCGTGACAGGCACATGTAAGCACAAACGTGCTTTACGGCAACGCACGGACCAGCTCAGTGAACTTAGTGTTCACGGAGTCTGTCCAAGTGCCGTTGGCTTTCATGGCCTTTTTGGCTTGGAAATTAACTATCTTCATGATTTCGGTCTTGTCCAGATTTTCGGGCTTCTCAATGATCTGCAAAACAAAAAAAACACACGGGATGTGTGTTAGATGGCGATGAACAACATTCAATGAGTGGACAGTGCCATCATAGTCGAGCAGACGCAGCTTACCCCGGAGAACGTGGCCAGCAGAGCCTCTTCCGATGGACTCTCAATGAGTTTCTTCAATTGTCCATAACGAGAATTTTGCTTTCCTTCCAGCCCATGTTTGGCAGCGTGGCCGTCACCGTTCTTCAAATCAGGGTCAGCCCCGGCGTTGAGCAGAAGGTCGCTGAGTGCTTCCATTTCATATGTTTGGGTCATGTGCAACGCGGTTTGACCTGCCAGGTTTTGCTTGTTGGGGTTGGCTTTATTCTCGAGAAGTAGCTTCACCAAATTGACGTGATTGTTCTGTGCTGCAATGTGCAGCGGGTAGTTGCCGTTCTGACCGTCCCGCGCGTGCACCATAGCAGGGTTGGCCTTGAAGACCTCCTTGATTGCGTCAGTGTCTTTGTTCCAACGGACTTGTGAGTGGAGAGCTTCGACGTCGGCTTTGGAGGTGTCGTCGGCATCCGGAGCATAGTCACCAGCAGCGGCGGCTGCTGGTGCTGCTGCTTGTTCCGCGCTACCACCACCATCACCCGCTGCTGCCGCTGCTGTCGCTCCTGCGTCGGCTGCGGCGCCGCTGGATTCCCCACCTTCAGCCGTTGGGCCGGCCTCTGCTTTTGCAGCCTCCTCTACTGCAGCCAAAAACGTGGCTTTGTCGACCACGCCATCCTTGGCAGCAGCGTCGAATTTGCTCTCGTCGAACTTTTCGCCAAGCAACGCTTTAGCGTTTTCTTTATCGATACTATCCGGTATCTGTGCGGAAACGCCGTTACCCATCTCGAAGCGATAACAGTTGTGGCTCGACGCGTCAGAGGATGAGATAAACTTTCGAGACGGAAAACGGATCTACTTTGGTCGAAGTTGGAACTCCTCCTCTGAGCAAAAGTCTCCCTTGCGTGTTATGCAGTGCAGTGCAGTGAATAAACGGGGCGAGAGCGCGAGAGAGCGCTAGACAGAGCGAGAGTGAAGGTATGCGTGACCGACCACAGACCAACCAACACCACCACCAACACCGCCAACACCAACACCAACACCAACACCAACACCAACACCGCAACGACGCGACGCGACGAGAGGAGAGGAGAGGAGAGGAGACGCGACGAGACGCAACGCAACGCAACGCAACGCAACGCAACGCAACGACAAACGACAAACGACAAACGACAAACGACAAACGACAAACGACAAACGACAAACGACACTGCGACACTGCGACGCCGCGGACAGGTGGACGGACGGACGGACGGACGAACGGACGGACACCGTGACTGTGCACGAAGGAGCCAGTCAGTCACTGGACTGTGTGGAGTGAGCAATCCATCCATCGTTCGGATATCTCTATCTAAACATTGTACTGTATAGTGTGGGCATGAGTCATTACTAAATGGTTCAGTCAGTGCAGTAGTGCGGTGTTTTGAGATAGGAAGTGTGTGGATTAGTAGTGTACAGTAGGCATTGTTGGATAATCGAAGGGTCGCATCTGCGCAGCGGAAAAGCGCGGAGAAGCGCGGGACCTCCCTCGCAAACGAATGAACGAATGAACGAATGAATGAGGGAGCGAGTATTTCAGTTTTCTAAGAGTTTTAGTGATTGCAGTATTTACGTACTGAACGCTTCAATTAAAACGCATAAAGCGAAATTAAATTGTGGATACCCACTGTAAGGCAGTGGCACCTTCAGGGGGTACTATTTCCATATGTAACTGTACAGTTGGCTGATTTGATTTCAGTGGAGGCGTTCAAAAGTCAGGAAAACGCCGGGAAAGTCACTGATGACAGTCAGTGCTTCACAGCGATGACAAGGTGACACACTCACTGTCTGACCTTCTGTAACGTCCACCACTCACTCACTCACTCACTCACTCATTCGCTCATTCACTCACTCTGTGGGGCTGACAGTGACTCCACCTCCACTCCCACTGTGAGGTGGTGGTTCAGCTCACTCCGTGCTGTATCATATTTCCGCACTATCCACTGTGTAGTGCCGCGGCCTTTACACCCATTAAATAGAGAACACTCGGCGCTAACCACTGTGCGAACGGAGGCCGCGAGCGCTTTGCCTTTGTTCCCGTGAGTCACGCTGTGCCCACCAGTGCACCGCACCACTTGCTATGGTCCTAAAGGGTGCTTATGAACTATCATTACCCAAGTTGTGGGTATTATTGTTCTCACTGGCTAATAATACCTTTACTAACAGTGCATCTGACCCGTGAATGGGATACATGCACATTTTCATGCTTCACGACAATGTACATGGTATTTCTTGGTCATAATATGCTTTTACTTACCCATGCCGTGTTCATTGATTGGGCAGCTGAGTGCATGTACCTTTATGTCGTTGCACTACGATCCATTACATTGGAATGTGCGCATTTTTTGTGCTTTTAGCAGTCGAAGGTCGTGGACACCCACCTGTACACAGACAGTCGGTTTTTAATCCGGTTTACGACGTACTGATATGACGCAGTACCATTTCAGAGCGAGATAGTGTAGATCACTGACCAGTAGTACAGTATTATAAATACAAATCACACAGTGATTATAAGCACATTATAACAGTGAAAAGACGAATGTATAGCATTTTAAGCCCAAATACGCTTTTATATTTTGCTATTTTGCGCATTGTTAATACTGAAAGGATAATACCACAGTGAGCATTGGCAGTATCACGAATAACGCAATAGAACGATGCTACTCACACTGAGTGAGCGAGTGACGATAGTGAGTGACTGCTGATAGTAGTGAGTGAGTGGTGGGTGTGGTGGGTGTGGGAGGGGAAGAGGAAGAGTGACAGTTGGCAGCTAACTGCTGCTGCGTTCCCTCGCTCCCGCCGCGTGAAGAAGGAAATTCTGCACCACCCACCAACCAACCAACCAACCAACTCCCGCGGTCACACACTGTTGTTGTTTGTTGTCGATGATGGATTGAACGACTGACGGATGGATGGATGAATGGTTCGCACTGACTGCGCGCGCTGGCTGGCGCGTCACTGCTTCACACGTAACGCTCTACTGGTGTGTTTGGAGGTGGGGTGTTTTGGTGGTGGTGGGGGAGCGGAGGTCAGCGGTGCCGTGTTGTGTTGTGTTGTGTTGTGCTGTGTTTGTTTGTTTGTTTGTTGATTGGTTTGGTTTGGTTTCGGTGGATGGCAAGCGTGGCGGGAACACCTCACTCATTCATTGCTGTGTGGTTGCAGAGTTTCTACGCCCATAAAAGAATCTCCTGCGCTCGGGGTCTGCTTCAACGCAGGTATTCTTCTTGTGCTGTGTGCCTCAGCTCAAGCGTTCCTCAGCGTGATCTCCAGTTCCATGCATCCCCATGAAGTTCGTGCCGCGCCATGCCCTGTTGGTGTGCGTGTTCGCAGGCAACGGAAGTGCGGCGCAACGGCAACGAGCGCAATGTATGCGTGGAGCTAGTTTGTTGCGCTGGCGGGTGCCCAAGTCAGGTCGCGACACCAACGCTGACGGAGTGAAAAGAGGGCATGCATCGTCGACGTCTGCTCGGCAACAACATACCGGTCACCGGCGAAGACGTTGTGCGAAGCAAATAGCTTAGACCATAAAAAAAATAAACAGCACTTCTTTTCGTTTTTTCTACCGGAAGCAATAACCCCCTCGAATATTCCCGCAACAGCACTGTGTTCAATCCCTGAGAGCGTGCAGGGTTCCGCGAAACATGGACTCGCCAATTGACTGTGTTTCAGTGGGAAATAGCCCTATATGTGTGCTCGCGGACGAACTTCCGTCGCGCTCAGGTGCTCCCACACCGAATGACAAAACCCAAAGCAGGAACCACTCTCCAAGGCAGGCGTTGAGTCCATGCACTAACATGCAGCCGATGGGGCGCCAGCACCCTTCCAAGATCGTCAATCGTCGCAGGAGTACAGGCAGTGTTGATTTTTTCTCCTCCAACACACGGGTTCCAGCCAGTCGACATGCTTTCTCCCCACAAAAACGCTTGCGTGGGTCAACAGGCAAAGGTTCTCCGGTCATTCCGCAGCGGGTTGGGGATGTGTCAACGAAGCTGTTGCGGAGCGCACTCGAAAACTGGACCCAGGCCAAACAAAGCCCGGTTATTACGCAACAACCACAAGAAGAGCAGACTGGCTTGGATGCCTTGTTGGATTCTCCCGGGGTCGGAGACAGATCCGCTCTTTTCGATACGTCTGCATGCAGTGACCACGGAAGTGACTTTGTGAGTTCAGAAGATCTAGCACGCTATAAGACCACACCCAACTTTGGCTTTGTTACCACCACTGAGAGTGTCGAGAACTTCAACGAAAAACAGAGGTTGAGCGTGCATGCATGGGAGCGTGTAATTCATGGAAGCCAAAGTCTAGTGACGAGCCAGGACAGACGTGTTGTGTCAGCAGACGACATTGCCAAGCTGGATGCCTCCGATCAAGCTGTATTGACGACTGTTCAAACTCATGGCCTTCCCTGTGATATCCGTGGTGATGTCTGGTTTGAGCGCAGTGGAGCCGCAGCGAAGCGAGCATCTGTTCGAGACGACTACTATGAATGCTTGGTTCGGCAAATGAAGGAAGGCCCAGTGTGAGTTTTGCGACCCGTTCCACGTTTTTCATCGTGCGTGAATTTTCTTTGAGTGGTGTCTCACGACAGTCGGGTTATGTTGTGTGGTTGTCTTTTAGCACGGAGAGTTATACGATTGAAGTGGATATTCCACGGACTTGTCCAGATCACCCACTCTTCTCCAACTCCAGTGAGTTTGAGGCCAGATATCCAGATTGGCAGTACGACAAAAACATGAGTGGCGTCGGGGCGGAGGCCCTGGAACGTATCCTCACAGCCTATGCCCTCCGCAACGGGAAAATTGGCTACGTACAGGGCATGAATTTTCTGGCCGCAATGTTGTTGCTGATTACTGGGGACGAAGTCAAAACATTTTGGCTGTTTGCCACCATGCTGGAAGACATGCTTCCCGGATACTTTGGAAAGCGGCTCAAGGGCTTTCAAGTGGATTCTATTGTGATGCAAAAATGTCTTCAGGAGCATTTAGGTCCTGTGTGTGACGTCCTGCAATTGCACAAACTTCCCATCGACTTTGTGATCCCCAAGTGGTTCCTTTGCTTGTTCTTCAACACATTCGAGCCTTATCAAGTGGCCCATGTTTGGGATACGCTGTTCTTTGATCCGAAGACGGATTCCAAGACAACTATCATCAAAATCGGTATGGGTATCATGCACCATAAAAGCCAGAGTATCAAGGACGCAAGCGCCGAAGACGATATCACACGACTCAGCAGTGCGGTACAGAGCACAGATGACTGCCGCAAACATTGCGATGACATTCTTCGGCTGGCATTTGTTCACTATGCTAGCATTACTGAAGAGAAAGTGAATGAACTCCGCGCCAGTGCACATGAACATATCCGTACCCGCACCGAGGCCAGGAAGATTCACCTGGCAAAAATGGCAGCAGCCCGCACTGAGAATGAAGCGCAAGATACTGTCGGTACCAAGAGAAAAGCTGAAGATATCACGAGTGCGACAGACTCTACAACGATCGAAACCTCTCCGATTCCAGCAGACTCTGAATCTCAATTTGACCAATTCCATCGTAGAATCGGCATTGAAAACCCACGAATGTCCGCCAAGAAAACTCCGCGGTCGAGTGGCTTGCCGGCAGGATTTCTTGTTGATGGTGCGTCTGCCTTCTCCCCTGTGCAACTCAACTCAACGCCTGTGTCCCCGTGCAACCTTTCATGCAGCTTGATGTCACTATGTAGATTGGGCATCGAACTCGAACATGAGGACGGCTGATACGCCTAGGGGCGTTGTTGTGCAACGATTGATGTTTGCACCCAACGTTCAAGGCTTTGCTTCTCTGGGTTCCCCACTGTCACCGCATGTGAGCAGCAGAGGCGCAGACTCATCGCACGTGAATAACTCCGATTCCATCAGTGCTATGCTGAGGGCGTGCGCCTCTCCACGGCAGGCCAGGGGTAGCACTGGCCCGCGAGGGCGCCGACGAACAAAGAAGACCGCCAACCTGAGTCTTTCGGCACAAAATCCATTGGTTGCGTCTCGGTTAGGACGACAAATTCACGCAGACGTTTCGCCTGTCGGAATCGAGGTGAGCCGCGCGTCCCCACCAACGTGGCCGCTCTTGTCAATCATTTGATGTCACCATTTTGTTTGCATGACACGCTCAGCTTACACCAACGCCCACGCCCACGAAAATACGCGCGAAGGCAGCATCTAGCACGAAACAGAACCTGGTACATTTGAGCGTCTGCGGCATTGATTCTGACTGTCTGTCTGATGTGCGCGTCTTGTGGTCATGTCGTAGAGAAAGGCTCTGTTCAAAAGGCCACCACCTCCGCCTGCACCTCAATTGTGAATGGAGAATGTGCTGACAGCTTTGACAGTTGCACCGCCGACAATTGGCGACAACTGGACTCAAGTGAATTGAGTTCATTGATCTAACTAATTATATGTCGTACTCCCCCACGAAGCAAACCTGGAACGGGAGGAGACCCGCTCCAGAGTGTCGATTCTGCATTCGAAAACGTCTCGCTTCTAGAGCCACAGAATGCCCAACCCGCTGTCGACGTACTACTTGCTTTCCACTCGCATACGTTTCACTGGGGCGCTGTCACCATCTTCCGCTGCAGCACTGTCCGCGACAGCAGCTGCAACGGCGGCAGCCGCAGCCGCCCCAGCTGCAGCTTCCGCTTCGTCTTCCGCCGTCGGTTGACAAGCTGCGACCAATGTGCGCCCTATTGGCAATCTATTTGCTTTGTTTCGCACGATGACGTACAGGGTGTCATCGCTCTGATCGAAGCCGGTCACATCAAGCTCGATTTCATGGGATGCCTGCAACATACCAAATAGTCACCAATGACACTGTGCTCGGAGAACGCGTTTTACAAAATAATGATAGTCATGCAAGCATCCCGTACCTTGTCGAGAACTAGGCAAAGCAACCGCCGTAGTTCGGCATTGGACGCAGATTCCTCAGCACTGGATTGCAAATCCACGAAGACTCCGTCATCGTTCACTTTTCGAATGCATGACTTGTCGCATCCAGTTTTGACATGCACCGCCAGCTTCACGGTTTCTGGTTCCCTACCACTCTGCACCGATTGTGGCACAAAAGCCGTCGAAATCAGTCCCGGTGACACTTCATCTTTGCCATCAACGTGCAGCACAGTGGCCTTTTGCGTTAATGAGTCCTCGCAAACATAAATGTACTTCGCGCTTTTGAGGTCGGACTGGCAGCGGTAGGCAACGAACAGATTGCAGCCGGGGCAAAGCATGCGGTACTGTGTTTCGATTCCTTTCTTCCGCTTGATCCTCTTCTTTTCACCTTCCAACAGACGCTGTTTGAGCATGTGCTTCTTCGCAACAGCGGTACTTTTGTCTGTCGACCGTTTTGGGAGTTCTTCCAACTTTTTATTCAGGATGGCGCAGAAGTGCCCGCAATAGCAGCAATTGTATCTCTCCAGTCCGGCGTACACGTCCTTGACGACGAGGGAGCTGATTTCATTCTCGGTGAAGCGTTCCCGCGACTTCGCGTACTTGTCATTGGACTTCATGAAGTCAGTCAAGGGGCGTGCCTCGGCCATGATTTCTGAAGTTACCCACACAGAGTAAGTGAACTTCGAACCACGGTATGTTTGGAAAGGAATACACGGAGAAAGCACAAAACAAATTCTGAAGCGCACAAGCCTCAGCGATCCTTTGCTGCGCCACTTTCTTTTCTGCCCGGCGCCGTTGTATCGACCATGCGTCATGTCGACCTACATTTCCTCTGTTTCCCACACACAGTAAGTCACTGGTGGTCTACAACCAGCACGTTCCCCGCCATCCAAGTCGAGTCAACAACAACGACGACGACGACGACGACGACGACGACGACGACGACAACAACTCCAACTCCAACTCCAACAACACACTCCAACAACTGCTCTCCCAATCCAACAACAACTCCGCAACTCTAACTCCAACTCCAACAACCATGCTCCAACAACCACTCTCCCAATCCAACAACAACTCCGACAACTCTAACAACACACCGCAACGACTGACTACTCCAACCAACAACAACTCCAACAACAACTCCAACAACAACTCCAACAACCATGCTCCAACAACCACTCTCCCAATCCAACAACGACGACGACAACTCTAACAACACACCGCAACGACTGACTACTCCAACCAACAACAACTCCAACCAACAACAACAACAACAACTCCAACAACCATGCTCCAACAACCACTCTCCCAATCCAACAACGACGACGACAACTCTAACAACACA
>ENA-OWNT01004308-OWNT01004308.1-seawater-metagenome-genome-assembly--contig:-NODE-4308-length-12585-cov-4.333626_pt1 | contig 12585 bp, 8 predicted proteins | sample MGYA00238136_ERZ651165 | MGnify/ENA primary metagenome ERZ651165 (study PRJEB26861, sample SAMN08777766) | seawater metagenome | isolation source: coastal seawater | place: USA: Florida | collected... | reverse complement strand
CAACGGGATTCACCGCCTGGAATGCACCATTTTTGCATCGTTAGTTTACCATTTACGATTGCACCGAGTAGTGCAACTGTGGGAGAGTAAAATGACTCCTGCAAGATTTGAGCAATTACAGTCATCAAGACGGAATCCTCCGCGATGCCTCATGGAACTTTGGAAGTTCATCGCGGTGGTCGTACGGACAGTCGACCAACACCGCACCGCTATGGAGCGGAAGGAGTCCACTTCGCCAAACTCTCTCGACGTTCAATCTGTCTGTGGTGCAATTTGTAAGCGTGTGCATGTGATGCTCTTATTGAAACCTGTTATTGGTCCAGTCGCGCGAAATTGCACGGCGTTCCTGCATCAAGGTTCGCGAGCACCGTCTCCGGCCGCAAAGCGCTGGGCCAGGCTACGCCTGGTCCTGCGATCGGTGATGCACTGGAAGTCGATCCAGCACTTTCGTCTTATCCATTTCGAAAACCATGATGTTGGTGCTACAATCAACACATTTTCAGAATACCTGGCATGGCTGACAGAGCCAATCACTTCGCAGAGCGGAATCGGGACGTCGGCCGAGACGGAGGACCTCAATAACCTTGCCACCGTTCTCGTCGACAACGCTCGACGTGCGCACTGGCGTCAAGTGGGATTGCAAGTCTTCCGTACTCTGCTAGCATCAGTTTCTTTTCCTTCTGTGCAGGCTGATTTGATGCGTGGACTACCGCTCGCGATGGCCGCAACTCAGGATTACTTTGAAGGACGGTCGAACGATAGGCTCAAAGCCGCCCTTCGCCGGCACGGTATCAGATACTCTGACTGTTCTGTCTTGAATCACTTAGATGGTGTTGACCAAGCGTCGGTGGTGAGAGTGAAGCACCAGTTCCACCTTTTATACCGTGTCCTCAACACGGTGCTTCAAGAGCTGTCATTGATGCAGGACAAGAGCCGCGAAGATTGGATGACGAGCGTCGAGAATGGCACCTCCACAACAAGTGGCTTGGTTGTACATGCTGGGAATTACCGTCTGCTTGCCAGTGTGGCGCGATGTTGGGCCCTGCGCTTCGACGCAGGAGATCTTGAGTTTCTCTCATCAGTGAGAATTTTCGACGTTTTGGAACACTTGATAATAAAGTTGGACGCAATACTTGACCGACCAGTTGTTTATCGTGGAGACACCAGCGATGAGTTCGAGAAACCTGAATCACAATCAATGGTGCAACATGCCCAAAGAACGTTGTGGTTGCTATTCGAGTATCTTGCTGTACAAAGTATGCAACAACCAAAGTGCTCGTCTAGCCTAAGAACATCGCAAAACTCAACACAATTTACAGCCAACGTGTCAAGAGTTTTCTTGAAGCTTCTGGAACGATTGTTTTACGTTGGCCGGGGCGACAAAGATTCAAATGCAGAGGATACGACAACTGTGGCAGATAGAGGCACCACATTCAGCGGCCCACCGGTAATGTCGCAAGGAACCCTTGATGAATGGAGTACACTGTGCGTCTTTATGTGCAGACCGCATGTACAATCTCAACAGCCAATTTCGCAACGTAGAATCTCTGGCTCAAGTTTCACTTGTCAATTATGGTTCAATCCATCTGAAACCAAGTCTTGTGCAACCAAGTTCTGGCACGTATTGTCGGTGCAAAAGCCAACTGATAGTAACCACCCACGTGGAGACGGACTGTTCCTGATGTACAACGTTGATAGTTCCGAACTACAAGTTTGGATGCAGTCCACCGGTGAAACACAAACAAACAACTCCAGCTCTCACGCGCCGTTTGCCTCAGCCAAGCAAGTGGAATCGATTCGTCGCCTTTTCGTCGATCGCGGAGTGTGGACACATGTTGTGTTCTGCGTCTGCACGAAGGACGGTCACCAGCGGGTCACTATCTTCCTGAACAGAACGAAATGTTTTGACCAACCCATTGACGATAGCGCCGGCTCGTGTCCTCCACGTAATTGCGCACAAAGCTGTTATCAACTTCGCTGCTGCGCCTCGGCTGATGATTGCTTTCAACAACCTGCAACTGGTGCTCCCATTCCTACCTGTGGCTTCGAGCCTTTTCGTGGATTGATTGCATGCGTCCAGTTCAAGGATACTGCAGTGAGTATTGGAGAAATTCTTGCAAATGCAATTCAAGGCAATGTGAACCTTGATTGCATCCGTGTGTCACAACGGCTGAGCAAACCAGTGCTCTTGATGTTGCGCCAATTTGCTCTGCATTCACCTTCCAAACCAGCCCTAGCATCACTGAATTGGGTGTCTTTGTGCATTAGAGTGATTGTTTTCTCTGATATCGACACCAAACTCATTGCAATTGATGTGTTGGGAGCCATTTTGTGCCAAATGGAATCTTCATCAATCAAGGGACCGCAGTTTATGCTTGGAGACACGCTTTTACTCATGTTCCGTCATCAACACCAACTGTCTGGTTATCGATCGCGTCGACATTCTGACGGACGCATGTTGGGTTTGGTCGAAGCAATGCTGTTGATAGCCGGAGCATTGCGGTGGCGCCTTGATTCGTCATGCCATTTCAACAGCACGGTGGACCACTGCCAGAGCACAGCACCAGAGTGCTCCGGACATTGCTTCGCACTTTCCCAAGCATTTTTGGAGACAGTGCGAAAGCTTTCCAAATGCGTTGAATGGCACGAAATTGTTGGTAACGTTCTGGCGCAGTCCATTGATGTTTTGAATGTGTACATTGAACCAACAACATCAAGTGCATATTCACACCGTTCGTCTTGGTCACCGGAAGGACAACGTGGTGATGAGGCTCTGCAATTGTGTACGTCGCTGGCAGCGCTGGAATTGTTGAGCAACTCGGGTGGTTGGTACTCTAAAATGTCGTCCGTCAAACAACCAATTTTGAGCACGAAGCAGCACTTGTCGACTGGCACAGCAGATAGCGACCATACCGAGTTCCCTCTTGAAGAGTTTTTATGTCATGAAAGCTCCAACCCTACAGATCTCGAAAGCGGCATCATCACCCTCATCCACAACAGTATTCGTTATTGCTCGGCCATGCCAACTGTCAGTTCTGAACGACGCACAGATCCGAACAAAGTTGTTTTCCGGCGTCCGACACTGCTCTTTGCCATCATTGTGCGCCACGTTAAGACACAAAGTCTATTGCTGTGCAGAAAGTTGCTCCTGAACAAATCTGCAACATGTCGCCGCAAGTGGTTTCAGCGACTTCATGCGCTATCATTGTGGCGTGGGGTACTAGACATTGCCAATTCTGTTATTTTATGCTCACGCTTTTTCACTGTTGAGGTGTGTGAGAGATCTATCGCACAAGACCAGTTTGTCCTGCATCAAGAACAGAAGCAACAGATTTTGTGGATGTCCACTGAGTCATCCGGCTGCAACACTGACAATGTACCGCTACTGTTTGTCAGTGATGTCGACATCACCAACGGCGACAACTCATTAGACACGCAACCGTGTGCAACTGGAAACAGGGCAGTTGCGACCACCACTGCACCGACATCAGAGAACGTTGGCGGCTCAGCTGGCAGTCGTTCGCTGGCACAGTTCGTCTGTCCTTTCTGTAGTGACGGCAGCAATCAACGAACCACATCATTTACACAACAGGATCTTGTAGAGCACGTCATGAAAGAACATTCAGACAACGAAGGACGACAAGTGCTGTGCCCAATTTGTATCGCCTTGAACGACTCTGCAGACCGAAGCGCCGGGTCGCGACTTCCAGTTGTTCCATTGTACGATTTCACAGCCCACCTTCAACTCCGACACACCATCGTGGCCGAAGACATTGACACATTTCGTCCTCTTCCACACGACAATGATGTTTCTACAGGTGCATCCGGTTCAAAAAGCTTGACTGAAAGTTTCGAAGAGCGCGATGACAGTTTTGATGCAGACGATGACGATGACTTGGTCGATGAATTCGCAGACCGTGCTGCTGAAGTGTATGGTGACAACTTGCAGGATCTTGTTGATGAATTGGCCTCAATGGGGTTCCCGGAATCGTGGTGCAATATTGCACTCAAAGAAAATCATGGAGACATGGCCGCAGCATCATCGTGGATTGTGGACAACTTGGAAATGCTGAGTACATTAGAAAGTAACTCTGCTGAAGACAGTCCCGGCTACACGCGAAGCGGGGCCACGACCACAGACTCAAATATTAAACACGAATCGGACCATGACTCAACTGCTAGACATGATGCACCTAGTCAAGAAGGTGAGGAAGGTCATGGAAATCAAGCGACAAGCTCGACGTTGCTGACCAGAACCAAGCCTGACGAGTTTCTGGCTGATGGCGGTGACAATATGCTGCAAGAATCGTTTTTCACGTCTTGTAATTTTGCGCGCAAATCCCGCAACCGGGATGCTGATTCACCATACAACGGCGGCCAAATTGTTGGGCTTAACCAGAGAACCCTCTCTGGCGGCGATTTTGTTGGCTCAGTTAGAGCGCTAAATACGTACCCAAGTCCGCGTGAAGACCCACAGCATCGTCACCACAGAATACTCGTGGAAGTACATCAAAAAGAAGAAGCGTGCAGCATAATGTATGCCAGGGAGATCATGCTTGCATTCATCTGTGAAAGTTCGAATGACGAGCTGCAATCCACCTTCGCGTGCGCTGAAGCGCCGTCGGCCACAACGCACGGTGAACGTTCGCCACACTCGCCATTGATTAGCAATGGCGCTTTGTTCCAATTTTTGCAATTGATTTTGTTCCGCGGATACACTTTAGGTGCCGAATTGCATCACCACATCCGTTCTCGGACGTCCGACGCTAGCAGGGGTGCAATGTACAGCAAATATTCATTACAGCGTCCTCGCAGACCACAAGCTTTTGTCGAGCACCCCAAACCAGCCGGCTCGAACGATGTTTCGGCCAGCCAGGATCCCAACGGATACGATCCAGCCGACCCCGCGCTTCATCAACAATGGTTGTTAAGCCTTCTGTGGCCTGCGTTGCTCGCCATATCCGACGCTGCTCCCGAATTGTTGAGCTACCTTGCTGACCAAGGCTTGTCAATGTTGGAACGTGCGGCGACAAGTAGCGAGTACCACAATGTGATGTGGCACGCTCGCCCTCTTGGTTTCACCGATACTGCTGTCGTTGGAGCCGTGAACGTCGAGCTTGCGGAGTGGTTACTTCGGCTTGCCATCAGCAAGACAACTGTGGAAAATGTCGAGTCATTGAAGCCCGTCACTGGACACGTGGTGTCACCCTCATTCTGTGAGCGGTTGGCCTCAAATATCTTTGCCGGCAATATTGGTGTGCAAAAGTCTGTTGCCTCCATCGTTGCGCTGCTGCTGCCAATTGTGTTACACGCCCGCCCAACATCGAGCGCCAAACAAGGACATGACCAACAGCTGCGTGGCGCTTTCGACACCTGCGACGAGTTCAGAACGACAATCAATTCTCTTCTACCAATATCCCTACTACAATCGGCTATCATGAAACGCGTGCGGCGGGAGAAAGCAGTCGGCCGAATATTTTTCTCAAGTTACTTGCGAGCAATGATTGATCTTTATGTCGCACTGTGGGAGAGTCACGAGCACGCAAGTTCTTGCTGCGAAATTCCACAGTCTGTGACGGTACCTGCGAGTAATTGTGTCAACGGAAACAGGGCCCCCGTCAGTGCTCAGGAATCTGGCGTCGGTGTCCTTGGAAATCAGCTCTTGTCTCCTCCTCAGCTCGAAGAACGCTTCGCTAATCGAGTGGCAATGGCATGGAATGTTTATTGGCCAGAGAACTTCACAGTTCCGCGGCATTTTGTTTTCACATTGGAATTTCGCTTGGCTTCATCTGCACGAAAAGAGCAGCAGACTGCTTTTCGTGTTGCATACACGGGACGAAATACGTATTGCAACATTAGTGGGCTCCAAAGTGATACGGAATATGAATGCCGTGTGAAACTTCAAATATCAGTTGATGGCAATGGCGATAGCTCCAGCAGCAGTGAGTTATTTCGATGTTTCCAGAGCCCAGTATCATTGTTCACGACAGGAAGCGAAATTCCGTTTGTTTTCGACACTTCTGAAAGCGGGTGTGTATTGTGTTGGGTCCAAAAGATTTCATCTGTGCATGTTTCGTGTCGTATTCACAAATGATGGTTGTCTTGTGCAGGCCTGGAATCCGAGTTAGTGACGACCACATGTCTGCTGCCTTTGCATCTAATGAAATGTGGAGTACAATATTGGGTACCACTGGATTTGTATCTGGCACGAATAGATGGGCCATACGCATCGACCGCAGTGTGACCGCCTACATTTTTATTGGAGTCGCAACTAAGGACGCAGATTTGTGCAACTTTTTAGGATCTGACCAGCATGGATGGGGCTTCATCGGCGATAAAGCACTGTACCATCAACGACAGAAAGTATCTCTGTACGGAGACAAGCGATTCATTCAAGGCGATACCATTGGTGTCACACTGGTACGTCGTTCTGAGCTTCCGAAACTTGTGCGTGCCATGTCTCAAGTTTTCATGTCTGTGTGCGTGCTTGATAGGATATGGATCGAGGAACACTTAGTTTTACTCAAAATGGGGTCGATCTTGGAGTTGCTTTCGATGAAGGTTTGTCAGGCGAACTTTTCCCAGCTGTTGCATTCTACAACAGGGGTCAGGAAGTGTCTTTAGTTTCGTCAGTCTTTGACTGCCCGGGAGCAGGCGTGGGCATTTCGACCCCTATTGTTAGTGCTGACTCCACTGACGATCGTGGTGAAACCAGTCCCGATCGTTCCGCCTCGCGTGCAACGCAGCAATCTCACTCAGTCGAGGCTGTGGCGAGTGAAGGGGAAAACCAAGAAAGCAATCCAGACTTTCGACTGCAAGACGTGGTGTATGTCAAACAAATATTGCACACAAGTCAGCGATTGTGCCGGTGTGCAGGGTCGACGCAGAGCGGGGGTTCTGCGACTTATCCCAACTTCTTTGCAGCTCGATGCTGGGTGCAGTATCGCAAGTGGGCCGCAGGCCACACGTATCGTGCTAACAACCGGCTCGGTGTTTGCATGCAGTTCGATGTGTCGCGCCAGAGATGCCGTGCTTTTGGTTTTGAACACGGTGATCGTGTTGCAACACCACGCGGCGAAGCCACTGTTGTTGGCGTTGCCAACCACAAATTGTGGTTCCAAATCGACGACGAGAGTGGTGTTTGGTTTTTCACGTCGAAGGAGCTGAGGCTGAGCAAACGATTATTCGTCTTGCTAAGTCGAGGGAAGGGGAACTCATTAAGTGCAGGCTCTCAAATCCAGACTGCAAAGAGTGATATTTCACAAAGTTCCGATCGTGACGCCACCGCCCCAGACAGCATTTCATTTGGGGAGTTCTGTTCTGTTCTGCACCATCCATTCTTCACCCCCGAGGACGATGGTGTACTCGTAGATTTGGTCAACGAGCATTGCGCCCGGGATGACAGCAATCCTTGGAACGTGTCTTATGACGACGTCTGTGGCAGCATCTCTCGCGATTTTGCAACCTATTGCACCACTGTGGGAAAAAATACAGCAAAGCTCCCTCGTGTGGCAGTCTCGGTTCGGTTGACATTTCTTAAGTGCCTCAATGACCTACTCTTTGGCATTCTTCCTGCGGCAGAATTGTCCGAACAAAATTTTGAGTCGTACGTTCGCATGTCACCAATCCCGGCGACAGAACACGTGGCCCGCTGCGGAGGATTGACACACCCTCAGTTCTTGAGCAGCGGTAAACACTGCGATGATCTCGGATCCCTGGTGAGCAGGTTTCGAGCTTCACTATTCTACCACACCAAAAGAGATATTCTACGCACCGTGGTCGATCGAACAGCCACAAAGCTGAAGCGGGCGGACGATGAATACGATTACCCTGACGAACTACCGCAAATCATGCTCAACAGGCCAAAAGCGGCGGCCGCGACACAACGGCGTGATCATGTTGCTCGACTCACGAATTCTATGTTTGGCCAAATGTTGGACGCGCTACATTTCCTCCCACCTCATATCCAGCGCATTGCCTACACGCATCCTATGGATGACGCCCAACAGCGGAATTTCAAAATGAAATTTGAGGGCGAAGGTGTTGATGATTATGGTGGTCCTTTCCGCGAAGTGTTTTCGCAACTGAGCGCCGAACTCATGGCAACGTTTAAACGTGGTGGAATGGACACCTCCTCGCAATCAGGGTCAACGGCGGTTTCACCAAGTAACGGACACCAGGATGTGGTGCATGCTGAATACACCGAGTCTGGCAGCTGCGTGTTGCCGCTGCTGCAACCGACCCCGAACAAAGCGGCTGGACATGGCTTGGACCAAGAGTCTCTGATGATTAACTCGAAATTATCTCTGGCGATGGGAGCAGACCCGGACCTGGCCGAGAAGCCCATTGCTAGTGGCCAACACATTGCGATGATACCGTCAAGCAAGCATGGCGCAGTCACTCTGGCGAGATTGTATGTTGTTTCGCATTCCGTCCATGCTCGATGCTTGCGCAGGTTTTAACGTGCGTGCTTATAACAGGTACCGGATATTCTTTTACTTTCTGGGTCAAGTGATGGGGGTGGCAATGCGTAATCGAGTGACATTCCCCGTCAAACTGTGCTCCTTGGTTTGGCCCGCGCAGTGCTTGCATAAATTGTGTGTTGTGAACAGTCCTGATTTGGTTTTGCTTTTCTTTGCAGGTTTGGAAGCCACTCGTTGGAGAGGCATTGACGGCACAGGATTTGTTTCTCGCGGATTCTGAGCTGCAGAGTATGTTGAAACAAATTCGACATCAAGTTGCGCCTTTTGGTGATGATATGATGGAAGATGCAGACGTACGCTTGCGTGCCATCTTGATGTCACGACATTGTGGAGGTTGTTGACTTCTTTCGGGTATTTATTGGGGTTGTGCAGGTTCGATGGGAAACTCGCTTGAGTGATGGCTCCACCGTCGATCTCTCGTCAATGCGGTCAGCAGCACCGGCGGATTTCGACGACGATATTGAAGATTCAGTTGTTCGGGTGTCTGAACTCGACGAGTATGTTCTGCTGCTGTGGTGGTGACCGACCGGTACCTGTACTGACCGTGACACAATTGGTACAGATTCGAAACCGCGGTTGTTAAGATTCGTTTGCATGAGTGCCAAAACGCAGCTTTGGCCATGAGAGAGGGGCTTTGCTCCATCATTCCCGCGTCTGCCATTGCACTCCTGCATTGGAAAGAGCTGCGAGCAATGGTTGCTGGACGCGAAAGTATCAACATTAGCCTTCTTCGGTCGTGTACCGAATACGATGAGGATGTCAATCCTGGTGCGTGGTTTGGGCTTGTGCGTGCACGTAACATATTCCTAATTCAGCATGGGGTGCCTCCGTGGCGACAGATGATGACTTCATCCAGTACTTTTGGGAGACTTTGGAGAATTTTGACGACTCTCAGCGCTCTCAGTTTCTGCGATTTGTTTGGGCCCGGACGCGCTTGCCTGCCTCAAAGGAAGAATTCACACAAAAGTTTAAAATACAGTCTGCCAGCAGTGCTGGGGCAATTGCCAATCCTGACAAGTACGTCACGTTCGAGCTTATTGGTGTTGTACTTGAACAGCACTGCTCATTGCTACTTACTTTTTGTGCAGGTATCTTCCGAAAGCACATACGTGCTTTTTCAGTCTGTCCCTGCCAAAATACAGTTCCCAAGCCGTACTAGCAGAAAAGTTAGAGTACGTTGCCAACAAAATGATCCTGCTACCCAGTCAACACAGGGTTGACATCTGGGATATGAAATACAAATGTGCTGCGATTACTATTTAGGTATGCAATGATCAATTGCATCGAAATGGACGCTGATTTTAGACTCTCTGCAAACGAAATGACAGGATGGGATGAAGCTGACGTGTCTGCGGACGACGCATTGTGATCCAGCTTGGTACATCTTTCCACCCCAGCGAGGAGTGCCGTGGACCAGCACGTTGTGGTAGCACGAATATCATCAACGTATGTCGTGTAAAAAAACTACATCACAGTTCTACTAAAGTTATTATAAAGTTCGAATTTCTAGTTTTGGAGACATTACAGCTCAACACTGTCCATGGTGCCCAGAGCTACAGATGTCAGCTCTTCCTTTGTCCGACGCCGCCGACGGCGAGTGCGCCGTCTTTGAAATGGAATCACTCGCACATCATCATCCACACTCTTCATGTTGGAGTCTCCAGTGCCGTCCAAATCTTTAAAGACATTCGCCAACTCTTGCGTTAAAGTTCTTTTGAGTGGAACGTGTCTTCTTGGCCTGATTGAAATCTTGCGAGTCCGGCGAGAGACATGGCGCATTCTAGCGGCAGAAGTAATTCTCTTCGGCGCAGTCGATTCAGCTGAGAGTTTGGGACCCTTGCGTGCTTTGCTGGGAACTTCATCCAATCGAGTGACCTCTATTTGTTCGCTCACGGCACCGGGGGTGACTGGAGTTACAGCATGAACTGCAAATTTTAGCACCCCGCGGTGGCGACGGGCCGATTTGCGACGAATTGCATTCAGCGCCGTGGGTTCCTCTACCTTGCAATCGGATTCGTGTTTCGGAATCGTGATCAGTTCGGTCCTGGGGACCGGAGCCTCTGCAGCAGTGTACCCAGCGTGTTTAGGCATCTGAGTTGCGCGCATGGCGGAAAGCACTTTACGGCTACGATCGCTCCACTGTGTGCGTTTCGCAGGGTGACCTGCTGGCGACGTAGACTTCGTTGCCCCGCGCACACTTGGCGATGGCACAACTTTCTGTGCTTTGCGTTTGCATTTTCGGTAAATCCAAACCACGACCGATCCAAACAACAAAACGAGCGGAATCACTGCTGGGAGCAGCGCCAAACCAATCATCAACCACGTTAGCCAATCAGGAAATTCTGAGCATCCATCCACAGGATAAAAGGCGGCGAGAGCCAACACCAACACCATAATCATTCTCTCAAACCCATGCAAAATGTTTTTGTTGATGTGCGCACATCCGCCAAACACTGGCGTGCGCAAGCGGTATGGTTGCCAGACAAAGAACAACAAACCGATCCATGCTTCGTTTGCGAGCATCAAGTACAACTGTAACTCGCCAGTCGCGAAAGCGAGAATGAATGCGAGGCACAGAAGATTCAGCATCCACACGCCAGAAAACAAGTACCGGCTTGCACCGAATCGATATGACTTGAAAAGCTGGCCAATGTTTTGAAGCAACAGGGCATGCTCATCTGTTGCCACCCACTTGTTAGCCTCTGCCTCAAACAATGCGAGTCGTTGCGGTCGAACTTGAACAAGCAGAATCACCCACACGAAAATAAAGCCGGTCACAACAATAATCACGAAGGAGGCGACGCTGGCAGCTGTTCCGGTAACACCAACTTCACTCCAGGAGTCCAGTGCAAGAACGAAAGCACATGACTCACAAACTCCTTGGTACACTGTCAATAGTAAGACAATGTACAAGTGAGACGTCCCGCGCGCAGTGAGACTGTCCATTCCTGTACCAGTTTTCAGAATGAACAAGTCTAGCACGTCCCGGAAGGTCGACATCTTTTTTGCCGGCACGCTACGGTCGCTGACAAGGTCGTCAGGTGCCTTCCGAGCCAGAACCAAACCAAAGAGTGACGCTGTGACACGCAAACTCGAACGGCGGCACCAATACTTGCAACCACGACTAACGCGCGCGCCATCAGCTGCATCCCCGTTGGAGGACGTCGGTTTCTGACCATTACCATCAAATTGGCGCAATCGATTGGCGTTCCGAACCGATTTTGCGAAATTTCTGAGGCGCTTCATTTTTCTTTGATAATCAGCGACTCTGCAACGCACCACGGCCCGCAATATTACGAAAAACATCAGCTGCAGCAGCATGGCTGCGAGGAAGAAGACCAGGACATAAAAGAGGTTGGATTCCACTTGGGAAAACTTGGCGGCGACGTTGCGAACGTTAGCAAGTTTTTGAAGCGTCCGAACGTCTTGAACAGTGGAACTCTTGGTGTCGTAGCAACTCACGAGTGTGGAATTGCTTGCGACGGTCGTCGAGTTTGAATGCACAATTTCCAGCAAGCGCCGCCGGTCGGTGTTGGTGGTGGTTTCGTTTTGCTCCCAAGGCACCAATAGTCCTTGCAAATTGAAGATGGAAAACCCGTCGTTGACAGCGACATAATCGGGACTTCGAACATTGAAAACATCCAACTTGGCAGTCATTGCACCATGTGACAGAGCAGCCACGACTGCAGGACAGAACGATGCACCGGCGCCAGAGACGCCAGCAATCACGACGCTGGCAAGAGCAGCAGCATTGACCAAACCCGTTGTTAGGTCAATGCCACTAATGTTCAGACACAAAAAGCAACTATCGTCATCATCCAGGCCGCCATTCGATTGGGCGAAGGCACTTTGTCTGCTAGTAGTGGAGGTGGACACGGGTTCAAGTGTCACGAAAATTGGGTCCAGAGTAGCATGAGGACCAGTTGCCGCAGGTTCATTGACATTTTGTTCGGAGGACATCGGGACAGCTGTAGTAGAAGTCGTCGTCGTCGTCGTCGTAGTAGTAGTGGCAGTAGTTGTGGTAGTAGTAGTTGTTGTAGTAGTAGTAGTTGTAGTGGTAGTAGTCGTCGTTGTTGCTGCTGTTGTGGTGGTGGTGGTCGTT
>ENA-OWNT01004307-OWNT01004307.1-seawater-metagenome-genome-assembly--contig:-NODE-4307-length-12591-cov-8.268020_pt1 | contig 12591 bp, 8 predicted proteins | sample MGYA00238136_ERZ651165 | MGnify/ENA primary metagenome ERZ651165 (study PRJEB26861, sample SAMN08777766) | seawater metagenome | isolation source: coastal seawater | place: USA: Florida | collected... | reverse complement strand
GTTTCAAACCCGTTAAAGCGTTACTTGAAGAGAAATAACATCATGTCATCGCCATTTATTCATTTACGCGTTCACAGCGACTTCTCAATGATGGATGGGCTTAATAAAGTTAAGCCTATATTGGGCAAGGTGTCGGCCCTTGAAATGCCCGCTGTGGCAATCACCGATCAAATGAATATGTGTGGTTTGGTGAAGTTTTATTCCGAGGCGCACAACTTAGGTATTAAACCCATTATCGGTACCGACTTCTGGGTAACCAACGACATTTTTGGTGATGAGCCCTTTAGGCTAACCCTTCTAGCGATGAACAACGAAGGCTATAAGAACATAACCATTCTTATATCTAAAGCGTACCTTCGCGGACATTTGTCACATCGAGCTGTTATCGATCAAGAGTGGCTTGCTGAACACAGTGAAGGGGTTATTGTGCTTTCGGGGGCACAGCACGGTGATATTGGCGTGGGTCTAATGAAGAACAACGCCAAAATTCTTGAGGGTGCCTTAGCATTCTATCAAACCCATTTCCCAGACCGTTTTTATTTAGAGCTTATTCGTACCGGCAGGGCAGGTGAGGAAGATTATCTTCACTTGGCAGTTGAGCTTGCTGAAGCCCAAGGCCTACCTGTTGTAGCAACTAATGAAGTTTGTTTTATTAATCAAGAAGGGTTTGATGCACACGAAATTCGCGTGTGTATTCACGATGGTTACACCCTAGATGATAGCCGTCGTCCTAAACGCTACAGCGACCAGCAATACTTGCGCACTGCTGATGAAATGATTGAGCTGTTCAGCGATATTCCAGAAGCCATAGAAAATACCGTTGAAATAGCAAAGCGCTGTAACGTTACGGTTCGATTAAATGAATACTTCCTGCCCCAGTTTCCAACCGGCGGTATGACCACGGAAGACTTCTTAGTTAAAGTGTCGGAAGAAGGCTTAGAAGAACGCCTTGAGTTCTTATTTCCCGATGAAAATATAAGAAAAGAGAAGCGACCGGAATACGATGACCGCTTACGTGTAGAGCTAGAAGTAATTAACCAAATGGGTTTCCCAGGTTACTTCCTTATCGTAATGGAATTCATTCAATGGAGTAAGGATAACGGTATTCCAGTAGGCCCTGGCCGTGGTTCTGGTGCGGGCTCGTTGGTGGCTTATGCGCTAAAAATTACCGACCTTGACCCACTAGAGTTTGACCTGCTATTCGAGCGATTCTTAAACCCCGAACGTGTATCAATGCCTGACTTTGACGTCGACTTCTGTATGGATAGACGAGACGAGGTTATCGACCACGTTGCTGAGCTTTATGGTCGTCAGGCGGTATCGCAAATCATTACCTTTGGTACGATGGCGGCAAAAGCCGTCGTGCGCGATGTAGGTCGAGTATTAGGCCATCCTTACGGTTTTGTTGATAGAATTTCTAAACTTATTCCACCTGATCCAGGCATGACGCTTGAAAAGGCGTTTGCCGCAGAGCCACAGCTACCCGAAGTGTACGACAGCGATGAGGAAGTAAAAGACCTTATTGATATGGCGCGCATTCTTGAAGGGGTAACGCGAAACGCAGGTAAACACGCCGGTGGTGTTGTAATAGCGCCCACTACCATTACCGATTTCTCGCCACTTTATTGCGATGACGAAGGTAAAAACCCTGTAACACAATTCGATAAGAACGACGTTGAAACCGCAGGTTTGGTTAAGTTTGACTTCCTAGGCCTTAGAACGCTCACCATTATTCAGTGGGCTATTGATATGATTAAAGAAGGGAAGAATGTTGATGTAGATATCAGCGCTATTCCTTTAGAAGATCCGAAAAGTTTCAGAACCTTACAAAACGCTGAAACCACCGCAGTATTCCAGCTTGAATCTCGCGGTATGAAAGAGCTAATCAAGCGTCTTAAACCAGATTGCTTTGAAGATATTATCGCACTAGTAGCACTATTTCGCCCGGGGCCACTGCAATCAGGCATGGTAGATAACTTTATCGACCGTAAGCACGGACGCGAAGAAATCTCTTACCCAGATGCTGAATACCAGCACGAGTGTTTGCAAGAAATCCTAGAGCCTACCTACGGCATTATCTTGTATCAAGAACAGGTAATGCAGATAGCCCAGGAAATGGCGGGCTACTCGCTTGGTGGCGCCGACTTACTTCGTCGTGCAATGGGTAAGAAAAAGCCAGAAGAAATGGCTAAGCAGCGCGGTACGTTCGCCGATGGTGCTAAGGGAAATAACATCGACCCAGATTTGGCGATGAAGATTTTCGACTTGGTAGAAAAGTTCGCAGGTTACGGCTTCAACAAATCGCACTCTGCAGCATATGCATTGGTGTCTTATCAAACACTATGGCTAAAAGTACATTATCCGGCTGAGTTCATGGCGGCGGTAATGTCGGCTGATATGGACAACACCGATAAAATTGTAACCCTTGTAGATGAATGCGAACGCATGGGTATTGAAATTTTACCGCCAGACTTAAATGCGGGTAAGTACAAGTTCACGGTAGATAGCGAAGGTCGCATTGTTTACGGTATCGGTGCCATTAAAGGTGTGGGTGAAGGCCCAATTGAAGCCATAATTGAAGCGCGAGAAACGCAAGGTGCGTTTAAAGACCTTTTCGATTTTTGTGCAAAAATAGATATTAAGCGCGTTAATAAACGGGTTTTGGAAAAGCTAGTGCTTGCGGGCGCTATGGACAACTTAGGCCCGCACCGTGCCACGCTAATGGCGAGCCTTCCTGAAGCGCTGGCTGCAGCCGGTCAACATGCGAAGGCTGAGTCGTTTGGTCAGTCTGATATGTTTGGACTATTAACCACCGAGCCTGAAGATGTGAAACAAGCTTTTGCGGATGTGCCTGAATGGCCAGAAAAAGTATGGCTAGAGGGTGAAAAAGACACGCTTGGCTTGTATTTAACCGGCCACCCAATAAATCAGTATGCAGACGAGCTTCGCTATTATACTGATGGCCGTTTGGTAGACTTGAAACCTACTAATAAGGATCAAATGGCAAGCGCGGTGGGTTTAGTACTTGGCGTCCGCGTAATGACAAACAAGCGTGGCCGTCGCTGGGCCATAGTGACACTGGATGATAAGAGTGCAAGAATAGACGTACGTTTCTTCCCGGATATGTACGAACAGTTCGAAAGTGTGCTAGAAAACGACAGAATTTTGCTTATAAAGGGACAGGTCAGCTTTGATGATTTCTCTGGGGGCAATACAATCACCGCCCGTGATGTAATGGACATTGTTCAGGCACGAGAGAAAAACGCGAGAGCGCTGGCGCTAAACATAGATACCCAGTTGCTTGAACCAAAGAAAATGAGTCAGATGCAATCTATCCTGCAGGCATTTAACGGTGGAAGTTGCCCTGTTCAGCTGGCTGTGACACATCCCGATGCAGAAGTTACACTTGCATGCGGAGCGAAATGGTATGTTACACCGGAAGATCAGCTCTTACACGACCTCAAACAGTGTTTGGGAGAAAAAGCCGTTTCAATACTCTACCATTAGCGGTCAGAGTTCGATAGATTGGACATCTCGCGTTTGCATTGACGAGCGTAGTACGAATAGGACATGAAATGAGTATACAGTTTTTGGACTTTGAGCAGCCAATAGCCGAATTAGAAGCAAAAATTGAAGAGCTAAGGTTGGTGAATCAAGGTGGCGAATTTGATGTAGGTATTGAAGAAGAGATCAATAAGCTTCGTGGTAAAAGTGCCGAACTTACCAAGAAGATCTTTTCTGACCTTGGCGCATGGCAAGTATCACAGCTGGCCCGCCATCCAATGAGGCCTTATACGCTTGATTATATTCCGCGTATTTTTACTGAGTTCGATGAACTAGCCGGCGATCGCGCTTTTGCAGATGACAAGGCTATTGTAGGTGGCCCAGCAATGCTAGACGACCAACCGGTAATGGTGATAGGTCATCAGAAAGGCCGCGATACCCATGAAAAGATTAAGCGCAACTTTGGTATGCCGAAGCCCGAGGGCTATCGTAAGGCGCTGCGCCTTATGAAAATGGCTGAACGTTTTAATATGCCTATTATTACGTTTATCGACACGCCGGGAGCATACCCAGGTGTTGGTGCTGAAGAGCGTGGACAAAGTGAAGCGATTGCTAAGAATTTATTTGAAATGGCCGAGCTTAATGTACCTATCATTTGTACGGTAATTGGTGAAGGTGGTTCGGGTGGCGCACTAGCTATCGGTGTAGGCGACCGTGTGAATATGCTTCAATATTCTACATACTCTGTAATTTCACCTGAAGGCTGTGCCTCTATTTTGTGGAAAAGCGCTGAAAAAGCGCCACTTGCTGCCGAGGCAATGGGTGTCAGTGCACCGCAAATTAAAGAACTGGGTCTAATTAACAATATTGTTGAAGAGCCGTTAGGTGGCGCCCATAGAGACCACAACTCAATGGCGGCTAACTTAAAAGCCGTGATTAAGCAGCAGCTTAACCAGCTAAAAGAATTAGATAAAACCAAATTGATGGATGAGCGTTATTCACGCTTAATGTCGTTTGGTTATTGCTAAACACCTCAAGCTCAATAAGTAATAAAGGTATTGCCGGTAAGTGAACTTTGATCTGTGAAAAGTGAATTAGAAAACGCGCATACGGGAAATGGTCCACAAATTGCCGAACACATAGCTAAACATATAGCAAAGCGCGTAACCCGCACACTTACCGAATTTAACCTTCCTATTAATACACCGCTCGTTGTAGCATTCAGCGGCGGTGTAGACTCTTCAGTTCTCTTTCATGCCGCTGTTAGCTTACGAGACCAAGAAGGTGGAGAGCTACATGCCGTTCATGTTCATCATGGCCTAAGCGATAACGCAGATGCATGGGCACGCCACTGTGAATTACAGTGTCGTTTAAGCGACGTTGATTTCCATCTCGCTACCGTTGAAGTGGCTCAGGAAAGCCGAACAAGTCTTGAAGCTCAGGCGCGCAAAGCCCGATATGAAGCGCTGCTTCGCGTTTGTAAAGAAGTTAACGGTGTATTGCTGCTTGGGCAGCATGCCGAAGATCAGCTTGAAACCGTCTTGCTTCAATTAAAACGCGGTGCAGGACCTCAAGGCCTTGCTGCAATGGGCGAAGCGACTTATCGCGATGGTGTACTTGTTCTGCGCCCTATGCTGTCGTTAGAAAAGCAAGCTATTGTGCAATATGCCAAGCAAGAAAGTATCGCTTGGGTGGAAGATGAGTCCAACGCACAAAATAGCTTTGACAGAAATTTTTTGCGTAACAACATTATCCCTCAGCTTGTGGCACGCTGGCCAAAGCTTGCAAAAACGGTAAGTCGAAGCGCCGAATTATGCGCTCAGCAGTCCGTATTATTAAATGATACTGCACAGCAGCACTTGCAGCGTTGTATGGTATCTGAAAACCAATTAAACGGTGACGCATTGGCATCATTGTCTGTACCATGGCAAGCCAATGTTTTAAGAGCGTGGTTTACCAATCATGCTGAATTACCGCCCAGTAAAGCGCAAGTTGACGAAGTGCTTAAAATGCTCTCAGCGAAACCAGACGCTACGCCAGAGGTGCTGTTCAAATGGGGAAAGGTGGCACGTTTCCAACACGATTTGTATTGGGTTAAAAAACAGCTGGCCTTGCCGGAAAAGTATCTAACCATTGAAAACGGAAAGCCCGTGCAGCTGCCTTGGTTGGGTATAGCACTGGTTGTTGATGTGAGAGACACTTACGGCTTTGAGATAGAGCCCTCCATTACGGACAACGTTACAGCGTCATCTACAGCTACTCCATGTATTCGTCTTGAAACAAACAAACGTGCTTTGAAAGTTAAACCCGAAGCGGCCAGCGTGACAAAAAGTTTGAAAGACTGGTTTAAGGTGTGGCGAGTGCCGTTGTGGGAGCGTGATGGCGTGCCAGTAATTTACGTTAATGATAAGCCGGTGGCACTAATACTTAATAAAACAGTCGAATGGTTGCAGCCCCGTAAAGCGGGAATAAGTATTAAAGTAACACAGTATTAAAGTAACACGTGATTTACTTCAAAATCTCTAAAAACGTGTTGAAAACACTACAAACGTTTTTCAGTTAATAGCAAAAAGCGGCAATACAATGCCGCTTTTTTATGCTTTGATGGTTGCAACTATCTGTGGCCCGCTGTTTTTATTGCTAGGCAGCTTGATAGGTGTTTTTGCCTGCATTCTTCGCGCTATAAAGCGCGCTGTCAGCGCGGTCGAAAAGTGTGCTTGTAGTATCGCTATCTCGATAAATTGCGCCTCCTAAGCTACAAGATACGCCCATTCTCGCTAAATAGCTTGAGCCGTTTATCCTTGCCTGAATACGTTCAGCGGCACAAGCTAGTTGTTGTTGATTTTGACAATCAAGCAAACAGCAAAACTCGTCGCCACCGAATCTAAATGGCTCGTCCTCATCACGAAGCACATTTATAAGGAGGGAAGCGACATGAGCAAGTACTTTATCGCCCTCGCGATGACCAAAGTTATCATTCACGTATTTAAAGTTATCTAAATCGATTACGAGCAATGCGAACGTTTCGCCATGTCTTTGCGCCCACGCCTGCTGTCTAATCATTGATTGTTCGAAGCCACCGCGGTTGCTTAATCCTGTCAGTGCATCCTTTGTTGCCATCTGCTTTAAGCGCAGGTGCTCTATGGCATGTTTTACCTGTTTCCCAAATAAATCATGAAGTTGGAATAATGTTTCTCGTTGCGACAATGACAAGGGTGAACTAATGTAATAGTAGACTTGAGCTTGTTCGCCAGATATTGAAGACACGTTTTTAAGCGGTAAATCAATTAACGTTGAAGATACCTTGGCGTGACCGAACACCCAGCGCGCATCAAAGTCTGAAAGGCTTAGGCCTACAACAGGTAAAAGTGTATTTAACTGTTGATAATAAAGAGCGCCTAGCTCTTGTAACTCAAGCGTAGAGAGAAGTTGCGTTATAAAACCGCTAAGTTCGCTAACCGATAGCGCGTTTCCGGTACTCTCAGCTGGATAAAAATTGTTATGTTGTGTGCTATCGTAGATAGGCGTTGATAAATCCACGGTAATACCTCATGCAAATGTGCTTCGATATGCAAAAAATAAGCGTCAAAGCCCTGACGAATCTGCGGCGAGTAAGAGCCTTTAGAAGCCTTTTTATCGCTGGCAGCGGCAAAACTTGCCGGATTTGCATCTATTAGCAAGGCAGTTGCAAACTGAATGCCAATAGTAAAATTGACGCTGCTATATATGAGCTACATAAGAGCTCATTAAGAACTTCATAAGCCTTCAGTGAATGAGATATACAAGGTATGTTTGTTGTTTTGAGATTCGAGATAAACTGGGTGATCGCCGTTAAAAAAGGTGACAGATAATAAGTAATAAAAAAATCGAATTTCGAGGGTGAGCTAGCTAAAAGCCGCGGGCTATGGAGGTTGTGTGGGAACTAGTTTTTTAAATATTGTACTGTTAATGTTTATCTCAGTTTGCGCAGTGGCATTGTTCAAAAGAGTACATCTACCGCCAATTTTGGCGTATCTTTTTGCCGGCGTATTGGCCGGCCCTCAAATTCTTTCCGTTTTTGCTCACCCAGAAGAAATGCATTTACTGGCAGAGGTAGGCATCGTTTTTCTTCTTTTCTCTTTAGGGTTGGAGTTCTCTTTACCCAAACTACTTGCCATGCGCTCATTAGTTTTTGGTGTAGGCCTTGGTCAAATGGTCTTGACCACCGCCGTTTTTACTTGCGTACCTTATTTTCTTGGCATTGGGCTAAGTGCATCAATCATTATTGGCGGAACTTTAGCGCTAAGCTCGACGGCAATTGTAATAAAGCAAGCCACGGAAATGGGCATACTGAATAATCGCAGAACACAGCTTGCTGTAAGTATTTTATTGTTTCAAGACCTTGCTGTGGTGCCCTTTTTAATTGCTATTCCGCTGTTGGCACAACAAGGAGAGGTCAGTATTGCAATGGCCTTGGGCGAGGCATTGCTTAAAGGCTTATTTGTTATTGCATTTTTGATGTCTGTTGGTAAGTGGTTACTACCTTGGGTGTTTCGTGAAATAGCGAGGACACGAACCGATGAATTGTTTGTTCTCACCACCATTCTCATTGCTTTATTGGCCGGTGGGCTGACGTATTACTTTGGCCTTTCCATGGCGCTAGGGGCTTTTCTTGCGGGAATGATGTTAGGTGAAAGCCAATATAAATATCAATTAGAAGCTGATATCAGGCCATTCCGCGATATCTTGATGGGGCTGTTTTTTGTAACGGTTGGCATGCAACTAGAGCTTACCGTGTTAATGAACAGTTTGTTTGAAATCGTTTTCGGTGTGTTTGCGCTAATGATAGTAAAAGTGATCTTGGTTCGGGCTGCGTCAGTGTTAGTGAAAACTGATGCAGTAGATGGCTGGTCTGCGGGTGTAAAACTTTGTCAAATTGGTGAATTCAGCTTTGTTATAGCAGCATTGGCAACCACTCATGGTGTACTTACCAATGAACAATCCTCACTAATTGTATGTATGGGCGTAATCAGTATGGCGCTTACGCCATGGCTTATGAATAACAGTGTATTAATAGCAAAGCGCATCGTTAACAAAGATATTCTTGTCGATGAAGAAAATCATCCATTACACACCGAGTTATTACGTAACCACGTTATTATTTGCGGCTTCGGACGCGTAGGGCAGTCGGTAGCGAGAATGCTAAAAATGGAAGGTATTAACTTTGTGGCAATTGACATGGATCCGGTGCGTGTTCACGAGAGCCGCAATGCTGGCGAGCCTGTAATTTTTGGTGATGCAAGCCAAAAAGACATTCTGCAAAGTGCTAACCTTAAAACAGCCAAACTGGTTTTGGTGACATTTGACCAAGTAGATAAAGCGAAGCAGGTTATTACACAAGCGCGTTCCTTGGTAGGCACCATAGACGTAATGGCGCGAACAAAACGCGACTATCAACTAGAAAGCTTGTATACCGCAGGCGCTAACCAGGTAGTGCCTGAACTGCAAGAAGGTAGCTTAATGCTGGTATCTCAGGTTCTGCATTATGCTGGAGTCCCAATGTCGCGAATTTTAAAACGAGTCCGAGCAGAACGAAAAGGTCGCTACGATCATATGCACGGTTTTTACCCAGGCGAAACAACGGAAATTACCTATGGAACGGAGGATAAGTTGGAGTTTATCCATGCCATTGTGCTGTCTGAACATGCGTCGTGCATTGGTAAATCGCTAAAACAAATAGATTTTGAACGTATGCGCGTAAATGTAAAAGGGCTAAGAAGAGATGGCAATGAGATTAAAGACCCCGATAGTGACGCAGTTTTAAAAGCCCATGATGTGTTGGTAATAGCGGGTAAACCAAGACGCGTTGAACGTGCCGAAAGGCGATTGCTTGAGGGTAGTTAGTTTATCTTTATTTAATGCTGAATAAATACCGCTGCCCAAAAAATTGGGCAAACGGTGTTTAAAGCCTTATTCGATAGAGACTAAGCAATATTAACGCGCCGCTTGCTATAAGCAGTTAAGTGCAGATATTGATGAAAAAGACGGCTTAAAGTCAACGTTGTTAGTAAGACTACGCAACACGGTCTTTTTCTAAATCTGCAAACTGTTTTTTAAGGTCGTAACGTTCGTCTGTTACAATTTTTTCCAGTACAGAAACACGCTCTTTTAATTCAGCAATCTCAGTTTTGTAAGCATCAGCTTCTTTGGTATTTAGCTTTTTACCTTTTTTATCTTTAGCACTTTCGATAATAGTAACAAGTGCCCAAGCACAAATGGCAACAATAGCAACGGCAGTCATGTTCACGGCGGTATCCCTCTCTGGTGATGTTTAAAAAGTGTAGTTGAGAACAGGGTATTTCGCCTGCCCTTCTATTTTTCTACTTACTGCGATAGCCCTTTTGTTACTATAACCACTATCGGTCATATTCTTTAAGTAAAAGATGTAACGGTTTGCATATCGCAGCGTATTTAGTTCGGTTAGTTTAGCTATTATGTGAGCTACTATGCATTATTTGCAAATCTGTTGCCAAGTGACAAAAGTCATTAATTATTAGCTGTTTAAGTGTTTTTTATATTGCGTGAAGCACTGCTAGTTAACGTATTTCACCACCCGAAGTAGTAAAATTGACGAATGAGTAACGAAAATAGTCACAAAAAACAGAACAGTGCTGAAAGTGAAACGCTTTTTAGCCCAACTACCGAGCATGACGTGAAATGGATGCGACATGCCCTTGCTTTAGCAGACAGAGCAGAAGCCATTGGTGAAGTGCCTGTTGGCGCATGCGTTGTATTAAATGATGAGGTGATAGGAGAAGGGTGGAATACACCAATAAGTGATAATGACCCGTCAGCTCATGCAGAGTTGCGCGCGGTAAGAGACGCAGCACAACACATCCAGAACTATCGCTTAGTTGACGCTACGTTATATGTCACCCTTGAACCTTGCTCTATGTGTGCGGGAATGCTTGTGCATGCTAGGGTTAAACGAGTGGTGTTTGGTGCGTGGGACGCGAAAACAGGCGCGGCGGGTTCAGTAATGAATTTACTTCAACATCCTGCGCTTAACCATCAAGTCGATATTCAATCTGGTGTACTTGCTGATGAATGCGCTACAAAGTTGTCGCAGTTTTTTCAAAAGCGCAGGAAGGAAATAAAAGCGGCTAAAAAAGCCAAAAAAGAAAGCCAAAAGTCCTAGTATCTTAGCTAATAGAATCTCGGCTAATGGTATCTCGTATAATAGTATCTTGGTTAATAAGTGTTGCAGCTAATAGGTATCACGGCTAGTTAGCAGGGCGTACCAGTTGGGTAAATAAGTCGGTCGTTACAAATAGCTTGCGGCGTTGCAATACTTTTTGGTGACAACGTTTCAACATCATTCTACGTCGATTGTTATTTTTCAATGGTGTTCCTTTTCTCATAAAACGGTTTTTCTTCATTTATCCTCCATGCAGCATCTTCTTGATAGCAATACGGGACAGCTCGCCTCACGTGAAGCGATATTTTTACTGTACATAAGTAAGATGACACCGAAATGACAGTTATCAAGCCATTGATGGTTTGCGTTGAGCTTAAATTTTACCCTGTTCGTCGAGCCACACTAAACTATCGTAATAACGACGTATGTTTTCGACATAGGTTAATGCTTCATCTCCACGAGCATATCCGTATTTCGTAGTACGGTAATACTTTTTCTGGCGCAGTTGCGGTAGTCGGCGTTTAACATCTACCCACAAGTCAGGATTTCCTCCTTGACGCTCTGTAAGGATCCTTGCATCTTCAAGGTGTCCCATACCAATGTTATACGCGGCCATTGCCATCCAGGTTCTATCTGGCTCACCAATACGTGCTGGAATACGCTGAAGAAGGCTTGCAAAGTAGCGCGAACCACCGCGAATGCTCTGTTCTGGATCGGTTCTATCATCAACATTCCAGTCGCTCGCAGTATCGAGTGTGAGCATCATTAACCCTCTAACGCCTGTGCGTGAAACTGCATCGGGTTCCCAATGACTTTCTTGATAGCTCATGGCAGCAAGCAAACGCCAGTCTAAATCTCCTGAGTACTGTTTAAACAGTGCTTCATATTGAACAAGGGTATTTTCAGCGGCAGCGTTAAATGCGCGGCTATCGACATAATCAAACTGGCGAATGTGCCCAAAATACTTGTCCTCTAAAACCGTAAACCACCCCGACTGATGCACGGTACCAAAGTATTCAATAAGCGCTGCTTTTACAGAATCATCTTGGTTGCGGGGCAGGGCCCATGCCATGGGCATGGCGTCGTTAACAGTAAAAGCAACTGCAAGGTTTGGATAGCGGCGACGCTGTAAAGCTAAACGGTTACTGTCGGCCACAGTATACGAAATATCACCAAGCGCGACTTGTTGAAGCAGTTCTTCTAAATCAGAATCTTCAGTGGTAACAAGCTTATTTTTATCCCCCTCGCTATTTGTGTTTTCTAGCGCTTGGTAAAGCAGAAATGACTGACTGCTGCCTGTCACCGATACCACTGGTGCTTCAAGGTCTTGTATACTGCGTGGACGCGCTGTGCCCGCTTGAAATACCAGCTGTTGTTTAACTTGTTGATATCTTGGGCCATAGTCAAATCGAGCCATCAACTGGCTGGTAACAGCATCACCCGTTGCTACGATATCCAGATTACCGTCTTCCAACTGCTGCAGCATTTCGTCGTAATTGTAAAAGGGATAAACATCGAGCGTTACGCCTAAGTAGTCGGCAAAACCAGCTAGCAATTCGTATTCAAAACCCTGAGGACCTTCCGCACCGTTATAGTATGTTGCTGCGCCATAAACCGTGCCTACTCGAATAGATTCACGTTCAAGCAGTGATGATAATGCCGTTGGCACGTGTGGCGTACCACAGCTGAACAAAAGTGCAGTAAATGTGATTACCAAGAATGTTTTTAATCGCTTTTTATAGCCGTCTTGCTGCATAAACCTTTACTTATTGTTATTAAACCAACTAAGTTTAAAAAAAACGTCATGTTAGCGCGTTATGAGGTTACCAAGGAATGATATTTACTCTATAATCCGCGCCGAAATACTCATCAATCCAAGAGGCAACGGGTCGCATTGGTGGTCGTTGTTT
>ENA-OWNT01004305-OWNT01004305.1-seawater-metagenome-genome-assembly--contig:-NODE-4305-length-12598-cov-3.296222_pt1 | contig 12598 bp, 13 predicted proteins | sample MGYA00238136_ERZ651165 | MGnify/ENA primary metagenome ERZ651165 (study PRJEB26861, sample SAMN08777766) | seawater metagenome | isolation source: coastal seawater | place: USA: Florida | collected... | reverse complement strand
CTGGTCTACCTCGGGCTGATTGCTTTCCTCCTGGCCCGCGTCATCTCCCCGCGCTCGGTCAACGCCGGCCGCGAAAACCGCCACTGGTCGGGCCGCACCGTGGTGATGCTCACCGAGGCCATGAATGCGCTCAAGGAACTCACCCTCGCAGGCCGCGCCGGCGACGTCCAGGACGGGGTCCACTCCACCCGGGTGCGCAGTTCCGCTGCCCGCGCCCAGTCGATTTTCCTCGCGCAGGTCCCCCGCTACGTCCTGGAGGCCGCCTTGATTGTCGGCTTCGCGCTCGTCGGCGGGGTCGGCCTGGCCACCGGAGGTCCGGCCGGCGCGATCAGCGCCATCGGCCTGTTCGCCGTCGCCGGTTTCCGGCTCGTTCCGTCGTTGACCAGGCTCCAGGCTGTCCAGTCGCAGGCCAACTCCAGCGCCTCCTTCGCGCATCAGGTGATGCGCGATATTGCGAGCGGAGAAGAGCTGCTGGCCGCCAACGCTGCCGAGCGCCCGCAGCGCGAGCTCGGCGCAGGAAAGACCGACATCGTGCTCCATGATGTGTCGTTCCGCTACCCGAACGCCGAGCAGCCGGCCCTGAACAAGGTCAGCATGCGGATCCCGGCCGGTTCCCACGTGGCGCTCGTCGGATCCTCCGGGGCGGGCAAATCTACGCTCGTGGACATTCTGCTCGGTCTGCTGGCGCCCAGCAGCGGGTACATCGAAGTTGCGGGCCAGAACATGGACTTTGTGCTGGACGACTGGCGGAAGCGGATCGGCTACGTCCCGCAGGAGGTCTCGCTCTTTGACGCCACGGTCGGCCAGAACGTGGCGCTGACCTGGAACCCGGACAATGTTGACCCGGAGAAGGTGGTGGCCGCCCTGCGCCGCGCCCAGCTCCTGGAAACGATCCTTGGCCGGGAGGGTGGCATCGATGCCATGGTTGCCGAGCGCGGGCTCGCCCTCTCGGGCGGCCAGCGGCAGCGCCTCGGCATTGCGCGCGCGCTCTACAACGAACCCAACGTGCTGGTGATGGATGAAGCTACCAGCGCCCTGGACACAAGCACCGAGGCGGCCGTCACCAAGGCGATCCACGAGCTGCACGGCGAGGTGACCGTGATTACGGTCGCCCACCGGCTGGCCACCATCAGGGACGCCGACATCGTCTTCTTCATGCGCGACGGCGAGGTCGTGGCGCAGGGTTCCTTCGACGAAGTCGTGCGCAGCGTCCCGGACTTCGCGGTCCAGGCATCCCTCGCGGGCCTCGGCTAGACGGCCCGGCTTCCGCCCGGGGTAACAGCCGAATAGACCGACGCCAGCCGCTGCACGAGCTTGGCCGGGTCGTGGTGCTCCGCAAGCCAGGACCGCGCCCCGAGTCCGGCGGCGGTGGCTGCCGCGTCCTTTGCGGCCGCCACGATCGAGTCCACTTGCTCGTCGACGGCGCCTGTCCCGATGACGGGGACGACGTCCGGGTACAGGCCCGGCCGCACATTGACCGCGGTGGGGACGCCAATGCCCATAGCCTGCAGTTCGCTCATTCCGAGCAGCCCGGTTGATTGCCCTACTACGGTGTGGGCTTCGGCCAACCATGCCAGGTAGGCGACCTTGTCCATGGTGGGAACCAGCTCGACACCCAGTTCAGCGGCGCGGCCGGCGTTCTCGCCCCAGTTCAGCCCCTGGAGCTGAATCCCTGTGCCGGCCACGGCCCGCGACAGCCTGGCCGCCAGCTCCAATTGCTCGGCCCCGCCCTTGGCGGCACCCCAGCGGGACGCGAAGACGATGCGCGGCTGGGCCGACGGCGTCCAGGCCGGGAGCTCGGCAAGGTCCACGGGATTGGGCAAATACTGGGCATCCGGACGGGCTTCCAGGGCGTACTCGGCCAAATCAGGGGTGGCGTAGAACACGGCCTGCGCGGTGTCCGCGCCCCACTGGATCTTCGCCCGCTGCCGGGGGTCCTGGTAGAACTCGCGGATATCCGTTCCGTGGAAGTGAACCACGAAGGGACGCCAGGGCCAGCGGGTGGCAATATCCACCCGGGTGCCGAAATGGATGTGCAACAGGTCCGCCGGGAGCGTCAGGGACCACCGTTTCGCGGTCCAGCCTGCGACGCCTCCCAGCCTGCGGACGCGGCCCAACGGGCCGGAACCCTCCCGCGATGTGTCCCGCGCCGGCAGGTAACTCCACGGACGGCCTTGACCGCGGGCGGCCCGCACCAGCGTGGCGCCGACATCCGCACAGTCAAAAACGTGAACTACCCGCGAATCGCCGCCCTTTTTTGCCATATTTAGAACCTAGCAGACCGTCCGTAGCCCGACGTGGCGATCCCGGACGGCGGGACCGGCCGCCGGACGGGGGACGGTAGAGTTGTAGCGTCAGAACATCGGAAGGAAGCCCTTGAGTTCACCGAAACGCCCGCATCTGCTGTACGTCGCATGGGGCTTCCCACCCTCGCGGGGCGCAGGCGTATACCGCGCACTGGCCACTGCGAACGCGTTCGTGGATGCCGGCTGGAAGGTCACGGTGCTCACGGCTACCCGGGAGGTGTTCGAGTACCAGACGGGCACCGACACCGACCTGGAGAAGAAGGTGGACCCGCGGCTGAACATTGTCCGTGCGCCCTTCAGCTGGGTGCGCGGCGAGCCGGATCTGGCAAAGTGGTCGCGCACGCGGATCGCCTCAAACCTGCTCTGGTCTTTCGCCCGGGCCAAGTCGGACCGGCTGGCCTTCCCGGAACCGGTTTACGGCGGCTGGAAGAAAGCGCTGATCAAGGAGACGGACCGCATTCATGCAGCCGATCCCGTGGACCTGGTGATTGGAACCGCCAACCCGAACGTGGACTTTGTCCCGGGCTGGCACCTGCACAAGACTGCCGGCGTGCCCTATGTCATGGACTACCGCGACACCTGGCATCTGAACGTCTACACCGACACCTTTGTTGGCTCCCCGCTCAGCCGTTCCGCCCGGCTTGAGAAGAAGCTCCTCGCCTCCGCTGCCGAGGTCTGGTTCGTCAACGCACCCATCCGTGACTGGCACGCCCGGACCTATCCGGCCGGCGCCGAGCGCTTCCAGGTTGTGGCCAACGCTTTCGACCCGGAGTTCGCCCAGGCCTTTAACGGCATCTCCAAGCCGGACCGCTCCCCCGCCGACGGCCTCGTCTTCGGATACCTCGGGACCATCTATGGGCCCATGCCGTTGCGCGAGTCCCTGGAAGGCTGGCGCATTGCACGCAGCCAGTCCGAGATCGTGCGCAAGTCCAGATTCGAGATTCACGGCCGGCTCGGCCACTACGCCGAGCCGGACCCGGCCATTCTGTCGCTGCTCAAGGAGTACGCCGACGACGGCGTCAGCTATGAAGGCCCGGTCAGTAAGACGGCCGTCGCCGACAGGTACAAGGAATTTGACGCGCTCATGCTCATCCTCGGCAGAAGCAAGTACGTGACGAGCGGCAAAGTCTTCGAATACGCCGCCAGCGGCCTTCCGATCGCGTCTTTGCACCACCCCGAGACTGCCTGCACGTCCATCCTCACCGGCCATCAGGACTGGTTCCCGGTCCCGGACCTGGCACCGGAAAGCATCGCGGAGACGATCCTCAAGACGGCCCAGCGGGCGGCAGACATGACAGCAGCCGACTACGCCCGGAACCAGGCCTGGGCGGACCACCTGTCCCGGGACAAGCAGTTGAAGCCGCGCATTAGCCACCTGACCGAACCCGTAGCGAAGGCACCCCGTGGATAAGCCCCTGAACGTCGTCGTACTCATCGGCTCGCGGTCGGCCCCCGAGCAACTGTTCCGCTCCGCGCTCGGAGAGGAATCGCCTGCCGCGGCGCTCAGCCGGGCCGCCGGCCGCCCGGTGTCGGTGTCGTTGCTGTCCATGCTGCCCGCTGCCGAGGAACTCGGCCTCGAGTCGCGGCAGGTGGTGGCGCCGGCTAAAACCCCGCTGCTCGACCGGATCCTCGCGGCGCTGCCCCTGGGCCGCCTCGAGTCGGTGCTGCGTACCTCTCCGCTCGGACGGCTGTTGCTGTCGCTCGGCCCCACGGACCCTTCCCGGGTGTACTGGCGGTCCGTACAGGCCGACCACGCGGCCGTGGCGCTGCTGGCCTCCGCCGACGTCCTGCTGGCAGCAGACCTGCCGGCGGTGCGGACCGCGTGGCACTTCCTGCGCGCAGGAAAGGTTCCCGCCGCCTACTTCGGGCTGCAGGCCGCCGAGAAGGTCTTTGCCGCCCGGTACGGACAGCGCCAGCCGCTGGGCGGCTAGGACGCGGGCCGGGCAAGCCTCAGGGCCGGCCGGGCTGCGAGGATGCTGGGCTGAGCGGCCCGTCTAGCGGAGCGCCTCGCGATAGATTTCAAGCAAGCGGTCGACGGTCGCGGCGGTGGAGTGGTTCTGCTCGATCCATCGCACGCCCTCGCTTCCACGCTCCTCCATCGCCGTGAGGTTCGCGAAGTCGGCGGCCAAGGACCCGGCCAGCCCTTCCGGATCCACGGGCTTGCCCCATCCGACCGGCGGATGTTCGGGATACAGCCCTTCGACCAGGGGCATGTACAGCGGAACACCGATGCCCAATGCCTCGAGTTCGCTGGACCCCAGCAGGCCCGACGACTGGCCCACTGCGACCGCACTGCCGGCCAGGTACTCGAGGAAGTCCTGATGGCTCATCTTGGGAACAAGGGAGACGCCCGCTGACGCAGCGTCCGCGGCATGCGGGCCCCAGTCCAGACCCACCACCTCATAGCGGCCCTGGCTGAGCCGGATGAGCTCGCGGGCGGTGGCGAGCTGGTCGGCAGCGCCCTTGGAATCGTCCCAGCGGGAAACAAAAAAGACCCGTGGCGTCACCGACTCCACTGCGGTGCGGCGCGGAAGCGTGGAGAGGGTCACGGGCACCGGCAGGTAGATGGCGTCCGGGCGGAGCCCCACAACGTGTTCCCGAAGATCGGGCGTGGTGTACATGACGGCTGCTGCCCGCCGCACCCCGTCCCGGATCGGCTTCTGCCAACGCGGCAGGTACTGCAGGGTGCGGATGTCCGTGCCGTGCAGGGTCAGGACATACTTCCGGGGCACGAAACGCGTGTGGTGCAGCATGCTGCCGGAGTGGATGTGCAGCAGGTCCACGCCCAGGGCACGCTTCGCCAGGCCCGCCAGCCAGGTCAGTCCCTGCGCGGCGTAGCCAAGCTTGCCAAGAAGTCCGCTCCGCCCGGAGGCAGCAACGGCACGGGGGTAGAAGCCCCAAGGTAGACCGCGCTTCCGGGCTTCTTCCAGCACGCGGTGCGCGTAAAACGCACAGTCATTGACGTGCAGGACTTTGGGGCGCGCCTTGTCGCTCGTCACAGCCCCTGGCCCGGACGGGCGTTCACCGTCTCCATGGGCGCAGGGTCGGACTCAGCCGCCCACGCGGGTCCACCGGGCGCCTTCGTGGTGGGAACCGCCGCGGGCAGGGTCTCCCAGGGCCGCTCTGCCTCGTCCAGGGCGATCCGCCGGGACAGCTTGGTCAGCGTCGTTTCCATCTGCCGGAAGCGCTGGTGGGTGGTGGACATGTAAACAAGGAAGGAAACGATGAACGCGTAAAGCATCAGGTCGGTCCCACGGCCGACTCCGACGGCGCGCGCCAGCTGGCTGAGCAGGGTCGGGAAGAAGATCGACAGGACCGCCGAAACGGCAAACAGCAAAACCATGATCCGGCGCACGGCCATGTGCTTCGCGTTGGATCCGCCACGGATCAACATCGCCGAGAAAAAGAAGACGACGAGGACCAGGAAGCCCAGGACCAGCCCGGTGACGAGTTCCAGGACGACGCCGGTGAGAAAGCCTGCCGTGTCGCGGGCGGTGTAGCCGGCGGAGAGGCGCTGCGAGACGGCCAGGCCCAGCCCGACGCCCAGCATGGCCTTGATCCGGCCGGGAAAGGCCTGGTGCGCGAAGGGCGGCGCCACGATCAGGAATGCCGTCATCCGGACGGTGGCCAGCAGGAGGACTTCCAGCCACGTCTGGTCGATCGGGATGCCCACCTCACAGGCCTCCGAGCAGGGAGGGGATCTTGGCGAAGAGGTCGTTGGTGAACGCGACCATCTCCGAGATCATCCAGTGCCCGCAGATCAGCAGGGCCACCGCTACGGCGGCCAGTTTCGGGACGAAGGAGAGGGTGGCTTCCTGGAGCTGTGTGATGGACTGCAGCAGGGAAATCGCCAGGCCCACCACCAGGGCCGTGACCAGCACCGGGGCCGAGAGCTTGGCGGCGACGATCATGGCCTGGAGGCAGATGTCCAGGACGGCGTTGGCGTTCATCCCGAGCCCGCATAACTTTGGACCAGCGAGGTGATGATCAGGCCCCAGCCGTCCACGAGGACGAAGAGCAGGATTTTGAAGGGCAAGGAGATCATCACCGGCGGAAGCATCATCATGCCCATCGACATCAGGGCCGCGGAGACGACGAGGTCGATCACGAGGAAGGGGATGAAGATGACGAAGCCGATGATGAAGGCGGCGCGGAGCTCGGAAATCATGAAGGCCGGGATCAGCGTCTGCAGCGGCACCGCTTCAGGCGTGGCCGGGTTCTCCATGCCTGCGGCGCGGGTCATCAGGGCGATGTCCTCTTCCCGCGTGTGGGCCAGCATGAAGTGCTGCAGCGGACCTGAGCCGGCGTTGAGCGCGCCGTTGAAGTCGAGCTTCCCGTTCAGGTACGGCTGCACCCCGAGCGTGTTCATCTCGTTGATGACCGGCCACATGACGAAGATCGAGAGGAACAGCGCCAGGCCCGCCAGCACCTGGTTGGGCGGAATGGACGGCAGGGACAGCGCGTTCCGGGTCATCGCGAGCACCACGAAGATCTTGGTGAACGAGGTCATCATCAGCAGCAGCGCGGGCGCTACGGAGAGCAGGGTGATCCCGATCAGCGTCAGGACCGCGGTGGAGGGCTTCCCGTCCATGCCGTTGATCTCGATGTTGACGCTGCCGTTGTCCGGGCTGGCCGGTGGGGTGGGCGGAACCGGCGGCACGGGGGCAGTGGCGTGGCCCGCGGTGGCGTTAAGCCAGAGCAGCAGGAGCGCCAGGAGCACGGCGGCGACGCCGATCGCCAGGATGCGCACGGTTCGCCTGGCGCGGGGGTGGCTGATGCTGGTGGACGGGACGCGGGCGGTATGGGCGGTGGCAGGGCGGATCAATTGCGGCGTCCGCTCCTGAGAGCGGCAGCGGCCTGCTTCCAAGTGGAACCGGCCAGGATCGAACCATGCAGCGGCGGGTGGGCCGCGGCGGGCCCGGTCCCCCGCCCCGGGGCCGTCCGGGAGTGGGCTTCGCGGTGGATGGAGCTGCGGCGGGACAGCGGCCGCTCCGAAGTTCCGGAAGCGGCCTCCGCCAGGTTTCCGCCGGGGCCGGGAGTCCCGGCCTCGGTCAGGGCGGCGGCCGCAGCCTGGTCGGCCGCTCCGGCTCCGGTTCCGGTTCCGGTTCCAGTTCCGGTTCCGGCGAGGATCTGCGCGAAGGCGGCGGCGGCACCGCCGCGGCGCGGCCCGGCTGCCAGGGCGTCCGTGGCCTCTTCGGCCTCTTCCGGGATGTCGCCGGTGTGCAGGACGTTGACGGCGTGGTCGGTGACGCCGAGCAGGAAACGCTGCCCGCCGGCGTCGACCACCACCACGGACGCCCGCTGGCCGACGCTTTGGCGGCTGACGACGCTCAGGGCGGCGTCAGCGCGGCGTCGTCCCGTGCCTTTGCCGAGACGGCGTTGCAGCAACCAGATCAGTCCAAGCACCGCGCCCAGGGCTACGGCTACCCGCAGCCCAAGGATCAGCGAGTCCATTCAGCTAAGCCCCTCGGCCACGTCGAGGATCCGGGTGATCCGCACGGCGTAGTCCTGGTCCAGCACCACGACCTCGCCGTGCGCGATCAGCCGTCCGTTGAGCAGGACGTCGGCGGGGGCGCCGGCGGAGCGGTCCAGTTCGATGATCTTGCCGGGTTCGAGCGAGAGCACGTCGCGCACCGACATGCGGGTGCGGCCGATCTCCACGGTCAGGGCCATCTCGATGTTGTTGATGCGGCCCAGCCGGCCGGCCACCGCGTCGCCGCCGCCGAAGAGGTCGCCGCCGCGGTCCTGGCCGGTGCCGTGCTCGCGCAGCCGGACGGCGAACCAGGCCGCCGGGCTGGTTCCGTCGGAGAGTTCGAAGACGGCGGTGTCCGGGTCGGACAGCAGCCCGGAAGCGTCGGATTCGCGCAGGTCGGAGAGCACACCGGCGCCGAAGACCGAGCTTGCGCTCTCCATCGCCGGGCGAAGGACGTCGGTGACGGAGACGACGCCGAGCTGGCCGCCGGCCATGCCGCCGGCCGCCTCGTCCAGGAAGGTGCGGTCGCTGAGCATCAGGGCGAGGTCGGCGGTCACGGAGCCGACGAAGGTCGCGGTCACGGCCTGGCGGGCGTAGGGGGCTGCGGCGCGGGCCGGGACCAGCGCGACAACCTTCAGCGCCACCGGGCTCGGCAGCTCCTCAACGAGCCGTTCCGCCGACGATTCATGCTTGGTCAGGGTGATGCTCATTGCTTGTTCTCCTCGATTGTGACAATGACGGCGGCGGCCCGGGACCCGTTACGGGCAGGGGCGGCGGTGGCCAGCCTCGTGCCGTCCAGGGTGAGGTCGAAGGGCCGGTTTTCCAGGTGCGGGAGGGTCAGGACGTCCCCCACCGCGAGGCCCAGCACCTGGCTGGGGGTGACGTACGACGTCGAAAGCCGCACTGAGAGTTCCACCGGGACGCGCTCCAGCTGCGAGCTGATGCGGGCGGCGGCGTTGCCGCGGTCGTCCGTCGGGTTGACCTTTTTCAGCCGGCCCAGCAGGATCCCCGCCGGCACCGCCAGGGTGGCCGGGGAACTGATGTTGCCGACGTTGATCGTGAACGCTGCCACGATCATCAGCTCGCTCGGCGGCGCGGCCTGGGCGAACTGGGAGTTGTACTGGACGGTGTCGACCCGGATGGTTTCGCTCAGCAGCGGCCCCAGCGAGTAGCCGAGGTCCTCGAGGGCCTCATCCATCAGCCCCTTGACCAGGGCCTGTTCGATCTGGGTGAACTTCCGGTCCGGCATGGTGGTGTCATTGGAGGCGCCGAGCATGCGGTTGATCCAGCCCAGGGCCGACGGGGCGGGGAACTGGACCACGAGTTTGGGGTCGTGCGACTCGACGGTGCACAGGACCATGGCCGTGACGGCCGGCAGGGAGGCTGCGTACTCGTCGTAGCTTTGCATGCGGACGTCTTCGAGCCGGACCACGGACTTCACGCGGACCTTGGCGGTCAGCTGGGTTCCCCACTGCCGGGCGAAGGTTTCGAAGGCGAGTTCCAGGACGCGGCTGTGTTCACGAGCCAGCGTCGCGGGACGCCGGAAGTCGTAGACGCTGACGGTCCGCTCCCGTGCCACTTCCCGCTCATCCAAAACACTCACGGTTGCCACTATCGGCAAGGGATCCGCCGTCGTAAGGCGTCCGCCTGCTATTTCTGGCTCAGCTTCAGCGCTTTCGGGATGAGGGCCCGGACGACGTCGGGCTTGTCCGAAATCACGACGATGTCCACCCGGCGGTTGCGCTCCATGAGCGCCGGCGTCGAATCGTCGTTGACCTGTCGGGCCGAGCCGAAGGCGACGGCGCCGATCCGCTGTTGCGGGATCCCGCCGCGGTCCACCATGTAGCGCAGCACGTTGACGGCGCGCGCCGAGGAGAGCTCCCAGGTGGACGGGTAGGCCGTGATGCCCTTCGCCGCATGGCCTTCGACCATGATCTCCAGGGCCGCGGAGCGAAGGATGGGCGAAATGATGCGCAGTACCTGGGACGCCCGGTTGGTCAGCTCGGGCCGGTCGGGGGCGAAGAAAGCCTGCGAACCGATGAGCTTGACCGTCAGCCCGCGCTGGTCAATCTGGAATTCGACGTTTTGGCTCAGCCCGGCGGCGGCCAGGCCGGCCTTCATTTTCTGCTCCAGGGCCTTGAGCCGGTCGACTTCCTTCTTGGCCGCGGCGAGGGCCTCGTCCTGGGCGCTTTTGTCCTTCGACTGCACGGCGGCGAAGGCTTCCAGATCCTTGTCGACAAATTCGGGCGGGACCACCGTTCCGGAGGCCGTGTCCACGGTCTCCGAAGCCACCGTGCCGAAGCCGGTGGCGAGCGAGTTGCGCAGCTTCTCGAACTTGTTCGCATCGACCGTGGACATGGCGTAGAGAACGATGAAGAGGCACATCAGCACCGTGACCATGTCCATGTAGGACGCCATCCAGCGCTCGTCGACGTGGTGCGCCTCTGGTTTCTTGCGGGGCCGCCGTCGCCCGCTCACGCGGCCGTGTCCATCGGCTCCGCCGAGCCGTCGCCGCTGGGCGCCTTGCGGCCCTTGTCGGCGCTCTTGAGCTGGTGCTCGGGGACCATGGAGCGGAGCCGTTCAGCCAGGAGCAGCGGCTGGGCGCCGGACTGCACGGCGAGCATTCCCTCCATCACGAGGGTCATGCGTTCGATCTCCAGCTCCGAGAGCCGGGCGAGGCGCGAGCTGAACGGCAGCCAGATGAAGTTGGCCGAGAGCAGGCCCCACAGGGTCGCGACGAACGCGGCCGCGATCATGTGCCCCAGTTCGTCCGGCTTCGACAGGTTTTCCAGGACGTGGGTAAGGGATACGACGGTGCCGACGATCCCGACGGTGGGGGCGTAGCCGCCGAGGCTGGCGAAGAACTTTGAGGACGCGTGGTCGCTGCGGGACTTCGTGTCGATTTCGTCCTCCATCTGCATCCGGAGGTCCTCGGCGTCGGTGCCGTCGGCGATGTTCTGCAGGGCGCGGGCCAGGAACGGGTCCTTGACGCTGGCGGCCTCCTCCTCGAGGGAGAGCAGCCCCTCGGCGCGCGCTTTCTCCGCAAAGCGGACCATCTGGTCGATGCTTTCCTGCGGCTTGGCCGTTTTTCCCATGAACATTGCCGGCACGGCCTTGAACGCCTGGATGACGTCCTTGAGCGTGTTGCCGGCCAGCCCGATGGCCAGGGTGGCGCCGAAGACCAGGACCAGGGGCCCGGGCAGCAGCAGGGCGGTGATGCTGCCGCCTTCGATGAGCACCATGGTGATGACGGAACCAAAGGCGAGGAGCAATCCAATGATTGTTGCGGGATCCATGGCTTACTTCCTTGGTCGTTCAGGTGCGGGGGCGTCGGCGTCGTCGTCCGGTCCGGGCGGCGGGACCAGGCTCAACGGGAAGCCGGTGACCGCGGGAAAGTCCCGGGCCTTGCTCAGGACATAGGCGCGGTAGTCGGCAATGAGTTCCACCACCTCGGCGAGGCTTTCCAGCACCACGTAGGCGGCGCCGTCGAGCGTGACCAGGTGGGTGTCCGGGCTCTCGTGGATCCGTTCAATCAGGTCCGGATTGACCGCGAAGCGCGTTCCGTTGAGGCGAGTGACAACGATCATGGGCCGATTCTGCTTTGGGGACTGCCTGGCTGGTCGGCCGGGCGGCGGGATGGGGCGTTCTCCCTTTACTGTCGGCCGCCCCCGCGCTTTCGTTAGGCGAAGGGCGGACACGAAGAGGCTTCCAGTACGACGCCGGCATGAATTTCGCTACGGCAACGGACACCGGCGGCGGAACCGGACCTGCGCCCCCCGGATCCGAGCCGCATCCGTCCGGCCGCGCCGCGCTTTTCCAAAACCGGCGCGAAAAAGCACCGGAGGAGACAGCCCGGGCGTCGGTGCGGTATGAGGCCCGGGCTGTCCCCTGCGCCCTTCGCAGACGACCGTGGACTGCGGTGCGGTTACCGCTTGAGGTTGCCGAGCTCCTGCAGGACCTCGTCCGAGGTGGTGATGATGCGTGCGTTGGCCTGGAAGCCGCGCTGGGCGACGATCAGGTTGGTGAACTCCTGGGAGAGGTCCACGTTGGACATTTCCAGCGAGCCGCCGGCGAGGGTGCCGATGCCCGGGTCGCCGGCCGCGCCCAGCAGGACGTTGCCGGAGTTGGCGGTCGCGACGTAGGAGGAGCCGCCTGCCTTCTCCAAGCCGGCCGGGTTGGTGAACTTCGCCAGCGCGATCTTGGCCAGGACCTGCTTGGTGCCGTTGCTGAAGGACCCGATCAGGGAGCCGTCGTTGCCGAGGGTGAAGGATTCGAGCTTCCCGGCCGGGGTGCCGTTCTGGCCGCTCACGGTGAGCGAGCTCATGCCGGCGAAGGAGGACACCTGGCTGACGTCGATGGTCTTGCCCGCGACGTTCAGCTTGCCCGAGGACGTCAGCCGGCCGGCGGTGAAGCTCATCGAGTCGGCGATGGTTGCGCCGCCGTCGGTGGAGACGCCCCAGCCACCGGGCTGCTGGACGAAGGTAAGGGTGAGGTTGCTCGGGGCGCCGACGGAGTCGTAGACCTTCACGACGCGGTCGAACGACGCCGAACCCGCATCCGCCGGCAGGTTGCCGTCGAGGGTCATCGCCGTGGTGGGGGTCGCGATCATGGTGTTCGGGTTGAGCGTGATGTCACCGATGGCGCCGGCCTGGTCGACGACGCCGTTCTTGGCGGTCCAGCCCTGCAGGATGCCGCCGTCGGGGCTCACGAGCTGGCTGGCGGCGTCGAACGTCATGGAACCGGCACGGGTGAACAGCTGCTGGCCGCCCTTGCTGGTGACGAAGAAGCCCTCGCCGGAGATCATCATGTCCGTGGCGCG
>ENA-OWNT01004304-OWNT01004304.1-seawater-metagenome-genome-assembly--contig:-NODE-4304-length-12598-cov-4.211006_pt1 | contig 12598 bp, 1 predicted proteins | sample MGYA00238136_ERZ651165 | MGnify/ENA primary metagenome ERZ651165 (study PRJEB26861, sample SAMN08777766) | seawater metagenome | isolation source: coastal seawater | place: USA: Florida | collected... | reverse complement strand
TGTCGCACCCGACCAACAAAGGAAATTGTGACTGTTCAACTTTACCTTTGTAGCTAAATACCGTTGTTCTTTGCACATTCGACATATCACGAACTTTTTGTTTCCTGGAAAAGCCATTGGATTTGCTTGACGACAGTCAGGGCCCGAATTGTGAAGCTCAGTATTGCAATTCACACAAAACCCGAGACTGAGAGATTCTGAACACTTCCAAAATGTCCTTTTTTTTAATCGCGCAGGGATTGTGTCAACTGATGGGACAATAGTTTTCGACTTCGTTGCAGCCTTCAACGCTGCCGCGGAGCTGTTCGCGATTTGCCCTGCAAAAAAGCTAGTAAAGCGGCTGACTTCCACGGCCTGTCGGTCCAACTCGTTGGCAAAGGCACGTTCCAGATATGATTCTACACATGAAGATAGTGAATCCAGCAAATCTTTCGTATCGTCACAATTACTGACATCCGCAAGGAAATCCGAAGTACGTAGGTGCATGCATTTCGACCAACCAACTTTTGGGAATGTTAACATTGATCCAATTCCATACAAGTCGCGAGGAGGGATGAGTCGACTATTCTCCCCATCTAACATAATGGCTATCATGGATTCTTTGGGTGCAGATGAATCTTGAGAAGTCAACGACAAGGCCACGCCAACCCGAAGAGCTTTGGCGCCAATACCACATGCACTGCCTCGCAATTTTTGCTTGAACGAGTTGTTTTCAAGACGCGACACAACAGCATTTTCGAAGCCCTTCCAGAGGGCCAATGGAGAATCGTCGACTCTCGACACAGAGTCTGATGGTTTACTTGCAGAAAATTTTGGATCAGTGTCTGTCACAGCAACGCCCGTCAATCTTGCGTAACGCTGCGCACACTGTTCACAAGAGCAAGTTGGCTGGGTTTTCAACAAGAATCGGACTAGCCAACCAAAAGCCTGCTTGCCAAGTTTTGGGTCATGCTCTGGTGGAGCAATCATTGAACCATGATGAAGTAACTTCATCGTATTCACTGCGCGTGTTAATCCGACGTTGAGCAGACGATGACCATGTGCGTGCGCAATGGTGGAATACGAAAACTGCTTGCCACGGGTTGGCCTGACGTTTGGTGCTGGAACATCTTTCTCTGCAACTTCACTTGCATCTGTGGCGCGTTCTTCTTCGTCATCGCCTTCCGACCGACGCTCCAGATTGTCAAAGATGTCTTCCTCGACTTCTGGGTCATCAAAACTCGACGATTTGACATCACTACCCAGATCAGTGTGCACAACAGCAGTCGGACACGGGCCCTTTGGTGCTAACAAAGTGCTAAACAGGATTAAGTCCCTTTCTTCTCCCTGAATCTGATCAATTGATTGAATGAACATTGTGCAGTCGTTGGGCATGGGATTAGCGCGGCAAAATATGTTGTTCTTTTTGTCAACCAAACCCAGTCGTTCGCTACATGCTGTCACCATTGTGTGGATTAGCTGTCTCTGTGGTCGATTGAGAGTAATGATACCAACCGAAAACGGTAAGCCCTTGCTGTCTATCAATCGCAGGTACTGTGCGAGCTCATCAATAATTCGCATCGCCTGCCCGCAGTTCACATACCCTTGCGGACTTGCTGCATAGTACACTGTTTCAGCATTCTTCAGAGGCAAGCAATCAATGCATGCTTGGATGTCACTGCGAACTCTGTAATTTGACTGCATGAATCCGTCATCCTTCAGCTTCACTAAACCACGTGAACATGCAGTGTCGAAACCTCGTGGAGGAGCTATATCGGCGTTAATCAAAAAGTCATTTGCTGAAGGTAAGACTTGAAGGGTTCCATTGTAGAACAACTCGTTGGAGAAGTGAATCAACGAGTTGTGTGCGCTACGGTAATGCCACGTCAGCGGTACAAGAGGAATCGAGGCAGAACTTAAACAATCATCCAGCAAACCGGGGCACTTTTCGCGAGGAGGAAGCTGTTTGTCATCACCAATGACAACACACTGCGCAGCCCGACCCATTGCCCCCATGGCTTGGTACGTCGGCAGTTGAGAAGCTTCATCGAAGAACACGACGTCAAACGTTGGCGCAAGGCTCCCATCTGGACGTTTCTTGAAAGGCGGGACATGGCGCAGCACTTCGTCTGATGTCATCACGAATACTGGATACAAATGTTGAATCAGCGAAAAAAGAAGGTCGGGATCATCACCATTTGAGGAGAGAACTGAGAGTAGACTTCGCGCCCGCTGATCTTGCGCTTTAGCAATGACGAAGGCATGCTGCAGTCTGTCAACGGCCGAAGGATATGCTTGCAAAAATTCTAGTAAACGTTGCTCAGTTTTGGCAACGACCTCGTCGAAACAGAGCAGCTTTCGCACAGATTCACACTTTTGAAATCGATTCACGATGGTTGCGACGTCTTGCGGAAGTCGTGCTGCATGACCATGAGTGTCAAGCTGCATCAACCATTTAAAAGTTGCTGTGGATTCGATGAACAAACACCTACGATGTAGTCGATCCTTATTCCGCGTTACCACTTCCAGTCCCCGAAGAAGGTCAGAAACATGGTTGCAGTTATGCCCGCGGGTGACACTGACGAGTGAACGTAGAATAGAACGAGCCATTGAATATTCAGAATTCTTGATATTGTGAATCCCGTTCAGAATGACATGAGCTCCACAGCTCACAGCACCTTGACACTTAGCACAAGAAACATATGGCATGCACACCTGACGTAAAAAGTCTCGGTCCTCCGCATCATGTGAAGACACACTGTCACGCGGTCGAAACTGAAGAGTGTGGATATCCAGATATCCTCGAATCACCAAGGCAACTGACTCAAAAATAGAATTCTTCGAGATACAGCAACCAAAACCAGGGCATGCATCTGATTGCTCGCACTGTCGGGGGACGTCATCTCCGTGTTCATGGGCAGCATTTTGTGCTACTTTGATGAGACGTTCCAGCTCACACAACTCGTTGTCGATGCTTGTTCGCAGGCTTTCCACTCGTTCTGTTGCTGATATTGCGGTTTCCAAATATTGAAAGATGCCACCGTCATCGGCTGAGTAAGACGCCCAAACGGCTTTTTCATACTCTGCTGCGGCGTAAAAGTCGTCAGACCAAGCGGCTTGGTCCTTTGCGTGCCGACTAAGATGGGCTGTGACAGTTTGAAGCTTCGCGTTCGCCTTGAATTTGTAACCGCACAGCGAACACAGATGAACGGACCGCTTCTTCTTAACCATTTTTATTCCTGTGATTCCGAGTTTTCGATGCCGTAAAATGCCTTCTCGGTCGTCATCCAGGGTAGGAAGCCATCCATCGCGGATATACACACGCACAATACTCTCGCCATGATCCGAACTCCAGAAATGCGCTAAGTAATGCTGAATTGTCCAAGAAGTACATCTAGCATCATTGATGATATCATTACCAGCGTTAATTTTCACCTTCGTTCCATCTTTCGTCATGAACTTTGCAGCCGTCAATGCTGAGATCTGCGGAAGGATAGAACTTGGTTCACTGATATCCGACTCTTTTCGCAGACTCCTTTGAGTTTGCGAAAGCTTGTCCATGAACACTGTGAGTGCTGATTGGAGCTTGGCGGACACCAAGACCGATTTCCCATCAGAAACCAACGCCAGCACCATGTTGACAAGGGTTTGCGTTTTTCCACACCCAGGGGGACCGCGAAGCACAAACGAATGTCCACTGCGAGCCATTGCAATGGCGCGCCGTTGACTTACGTCGGCTCCAAGCCACTGCATAGGATTCGACTGCTGCCATCTTGCAAAATCGTCGGCCGGTCCGCCGTTAGAATCATCAGACCGTGCTTGAGGGTTTACGATGGTTTCGAAGCTTGTACGCGGTTGTATTGCAAACCATTTAGGACCATACTTGAGGACGTCCAGGATAGGGTTTTGTAGAATTTTGTCACCAGAATTCAAACTGCTCGAAGCGAGAATGTGGGCAACAGGGTGCAATTCACCGACGGGCTCAGCTTCCACAGCGTTACGATAAGAATCGTAAATCTTCTCCAAGTGAAGCAAACTCATTCCTCTGTGCACACTGAAAATGCCTGCACTGGAAGGCATAGCATCTGGAAATAGAGAAGGATTGAAGAACGGATTTCGATCTCGATCACGTTCGAAACTGATTGATTGACATTCATCGTCAAATGTAATAACCCGGACCGGGATGAGGAGGAAAGGCTCGGACTGCTGCTGCGATGATGGCTGCCGCCACGATCCAAGCGCCAAAAGGAATTCACTGGACGCTGCAAGCGGAGACCTCATTCTACATCGGAATGTCCACGCACTCAAGAAGTCCAATTCGTTCACAAAGTCGCCGATGCACCATGTAATCTGGTGCCCGCCCAACGCGGCAGAGAGCAGGATGTCCACACAATTTTGTTGTTCAATAGAGGTTGCAGTTCGAGGGAGAGCCAATGAAAATTTTGGTTCAAAGTTTGCAAACCAGTTGTCACCGAAACTTTGAACCACGGGCGCAACGATAGGACCAGAGGTTAGCAGTCTGTAATCGTCATCACTTGATACCGAAAATGAATCAATTCGCAAGGACAGATTGTCCAGGCCTTGTGCGTTGTCTCCATCAGCTTTGCGTTCGTCTCGGGCAGTTGGAAAAGACAAATGATAGAACAAGTATATCGCACTGCAGCACGACCGTTGAAAATGAACGTTCTCCGAATACTCAGTCACAGTTTTCGAGTGCCTCGCGGTAGCGTCAATGAACGCACCAAGAACCGATAACAGTACATGACGACGCGATATGAACGGTCCACAGGGAGATTTATTGGCAAGAAAATTAGCACCCAGAGTGCTCCAAATGGAGTGTTGAAAACCTGCTTCGCGTTTCGACGCGTACTGGACACAGAAATCATGCAATTGAGGAGCTATCTCACTGACGACGTCTCCAACAGCAGACTGGCGACAATCCAACTTTGCCGAGTCACACAGCTCAACACAAAAGCGAAGCAGACGCTGTTGGATTCGGAAAATAAATTGACACACTTTGTTGACCAGGTTCACAAAGTAACTCATTTCCTGCGCGGCGTGCTCGGTACGCCGGGCCGCAAAATGATCGTTTATATACGAAATGGCATTTTGCACGAGTGCGTGCTTCGTCGAAATCATTGACGGTAGTTCTCGTTCTGGGGATCGCTTGAGATTGACACGAAGTTTTCGCTCGTGGTGAAGAACGGTGGTTGGCATTGACCCAATGAAGCCATCAACGACCACGACCAGCGTGCATTGACCAACGCGCAACACTTCACTGTGGTAAATCCACTCAAATGTTCTGTCGGTTACCTTGCGTAGTCCCATGGTGACTTTCATGACGTCACTTTGGCTGCTGGAATCCAAAGAAAACGGAATACCATTTTCTGCGTCCCGACAAGCTGATAGAGGCAAGATCCGTCCTCCCTCAAGATGGAGACAGGCTTCAGTTTTGACACGCAAATTTTTTAGACACCACGAGTCAAGTGGTGATTTGATTTCCAGTGAAAAGGAAATGTCGATGCTCCCGCCACACACGAAAAGATCACTAGAAACAATGGGGGTATCTAAAGCACAATCTGACACACGTAACGGACTCACGTCGATCGCTTGCTGTATGTGAGAGACATCAACTGTTTTGGGAATCGAAACTACACCGCCAGAAGATGCCGACACAAAGGTGTGAGACCATTCACTGGCTCCCATCAATGTGATCACCCGAATGCACACCTCCAAATCCAGGTTCTGAGTGTCAATCCCGGCCGAACACCAATTGCCGAGGTCGACCAAGGATACAGAATTATCAGCAATACTGCGACCGAACCACTGCGACAAAGACTGATCCAGACTCCAAACGCGAACTTTCAACTCATAGGACGATACTTTGGCGTGGTCAAAATTTGGTATATCCCACCACAGTCTGTGTTCATCACAATTCAAGGTCGGAGGTGGAGGGATGCCATCGTCGTCGTCATCGCCGTGGTCATCGCCGTGGTCATCGCCGTGGTCATCGCAACCGTTGTCTGCATCATCAAACATGTCAATGTCGGAGACGTTCGGTGCTTCTTCATGTTCCAAAGATATTTCATCATCACCATCGCCGTCTTCAACATAGGTCGGCTCTGTGATTTCTCGACAGTACTGACATGGATCGTCTCGACAATCTACCGACTTTGTAATGACATGCAATAGTTGTTTGTAGCGGCTGGTGTCGAAAAGTTCGTACTGAATGATATTATCTCCAACTTCAGGAAACGAAAATTTCATATGATCACGAAATTGAATCGGCCACTCATCGTGTCCTGTTGCACTGCTTGTGCAAGGATCAATGGAAGCTGCAGACGAAACTGCACTGCCTGTTGCTTTTGATACCACACGACGCACAACGACCAGCCGCTGGCGAATTGATCCAATAAGTGGTTGCAAAAGTGACTGGCCAACTTCGGCGCGGGGTTCAACGTGCAGAATGAAGTCGTGCGATGACCCACCGCGGTGAATACTGATGCTCAGCATGTGCTGCAATCCACAAACGTCATGTAAGATTGAAGCAACATCAATGGTCCCATTCTCAGGCTCGAAAACATGCAGAACACGTTTCCAGTGCCATGTTTTCAGCAAACGTGGAATAATTTGGTATCTTTCCACAGCGGAGTTCTCTGACATGCTCTTCGAATGGCACAACACAATTGTGTCGGAGTAAGATACGCCAAAGAAGTGCTCATTGAACAGCTTAAAATGGCAAGTGCTCCACACCCACATTTTGGCGGAGGCGGGCATCGCTCCATTGTGTAGAACAGAACTCGTTTTCTTCAGGCGACCGTGAAGGGCACACACCCACTCTGGAACTTTAGCGCTGGAAGTGTCAGTTACTATGGATTGTTGAAGAACATTTTTTAACTCGTATCCCATACGAGAAAAGACACCTGCTCGTGGTCGCTGGTTGCACCAGGACTCCACAGAGTCCCCGGAAAAATGAACGACTCCCTGGATTCGGGGCGTGAGAATAATAGTTTGAATTAGACTTTGCATGCGTTCATTAGACATTCCTCTCCATTGAAGTCCGCCACGAGACGAGAATACGAGCGAAACCAGGATAAAATCGCACACATGCGTTCGATGCAGTTCTGTATCACTCACGACGCGAATGCGCACCTTCAAACGGGTGGATGATGACACCAAGCACATTACGAGTGCTTCCAACAAATGACATTGCCCAGGAGTAACCGCAGTCAGCACAATATCACATCCAGGAAGAGTGGAATTGAGTACAATGCACCGCTTCAAAATTGACACTGCTTCTCCAATATTCACAGAGCCACCCCTGAGCTTTTTGACAAATTCTGACACATTTTCCAAAAGTTTGCTGTGGTCACTGTCCCCAAACACGGCATCAAGCACTTTAATCATGCAGCGCTCGGCCCCGCGGATATTTCCTTCCACTTTTGAGGCCTTGAACGAACAACGTCCAGAGCGTGGCAGTGTTCTACCGTTTGGTGATGGCCCCTGAACAAAAAACCGTGAACTACCAAACATCCTCAATATGGTTGACGGAAGTGGCAGTAGCCGTTCAGTTGGAGCGCTCGAGCTCCCGTCAGCAACGCTACGATAGCTGTTTGTGAGATGGCATTCGGCATGCACGTGGCAGCGGGCGAGCGCGCGATTGAATGCTTGCCACTGACGGAACGAGGAAGAACCGCGGTTAGATTGAGAAAGGGAGCGTTTCGCAGTGAACAGTAATGTCCCGTGGCAACGCCGAATTGCTCCAAGACTCTCAACGAGTGACAAGTCACTAACACCGTCAATGTAAACTTTGTCAAATATTTCGCCACTGGCACGAAACCAAAACGAGACATTCCGTGACTGACTGATAACGACTGGGCACAAAAGTTGGATAAGTTCTCCGGCAAGGTTGTGGCTCCAAAATGCGCCACTGTTTGCACCTTGCTCACTTAAACGACTCAGCGGATCTGTCGCAGCAAGCAGTTCCGCTGCTTCTCGTAATTCAGCAGTGCTTGATATGGTGGCCATGGCATCGAGTTTCCTCCGCAACGTGCAAACACGGATTAAATCGGCGAGTCGAGCGTTGTGTTCCAGCTCGACGTCATGGAAGTGCGCAAGTTGTGTATGGCGATCGTCGGCGGCATTGGCACGGCCAGCCATAAAAGTTGACAGATGCGTCGACGCAGCTTTGAATCGTTCAACACTCACTAGGAAAGCATCCAGCACGTGCTGGTATTCATCATTGACACGGGCGCGTTCGTTTGCACCGATAGAGCCGGCTACTTCTCGACATTGCGACAATCTGTCACGGAGGGTTGACAAAGAATCTTGACCACCAAGTACGATGGCCAAATCTGGTGCTCGTCGCGACACCGAATTGAAAGTGTCCATTGCTAGTTGCTCAGAACAGCTCAGAACCAAAACACTCTTCGACGTTAGAAGCGTGTTAAGTAAAAAGGAAACCTCAAGAAATGACTTTCCACTGCCCGGTGGGCCTTCGACCATGATGGATCCCCGCACAGTTTCGGTCCAAACTTTTAGTGCACGGCATTGGTCATTATCTAGGTTTGAGAGGCGGAAGTGCTGTGAGTGGGGGTCCACATCCACAACGTCATGACTCGCTTCTCGGCTGTTGATAAATGAAAATAGACCAAGATCCGAATGTTTGATCAGCTGAGACATCATGTCATTCAAAATAGTTTCGTGGCACAGCAGCGCATCGCCACACGGGACACTTGGTGCAAGTTGCCCGCCCAGACCACATCGCGGAAGTGGGACGAGCGAGCAACAAAAGGAAAACTGCTCCGCAAAATTGCTATGGACGAAGTCGAGAAATGATTCGGCATTCCATTCCTGGTTCAAGCAAAACTCGAGAAGAGAAGCTTCTTGCGCGAGCGGCAAATGATTGGGAAATGGTTCACCATTACCCACAATGGTGAAAAGGCGGGCGTCATGTCGAGGCGACGCCTCTTCTGATTGCTGGATGCGGATCGACACCGGGATGAACAAAAGGGGTATGATCGTGGTTTCGTCTTCACTTGCAGTGCCGTTTTCAGTGTCTGTGTTCGGATCAATTGCAGACCATCCTCCGATAGCGAGACATGCCGGAAAGGAAGCATCAGTGGTGGACTCCCAGTCGACGTCGTCGTAGCAGCAATACTGCGCAAAATCCATCCAATCCGAAGCCTGAGAGCGCCTTGCGAACACAATTCTTTGCTGGTGTCCAATGCGTGTGACTAAATTGGCACTGTCTTCGGCAACATCTTCACCAAATTGGTTCCAAACAACATCAATTCCGCGCGTACGGTCTCGTAACACACCTGCAAAAGAACGCCGTCGACCAGGGTTGTTGTCAATACGGTTGTCACTGAGGAAATGGCACATGTCCATGAGAAGATTCAGTGACGGAATTGCAATGGGGAAGTGGCTCCGGTCATTCTCAAAGTTTCCGGGACTAAGGTCACTCTGACACATCGAAAGAAGGTGTCCCGGCTTTGCACTCAAAGACTTTACTGCTGAAACCCAGATAGAGTGCGACAAACGAACCAGATCAAGGTCTCGAGCATATTTCGCAGACAACTGGTTTGGGAGACGGGGATCGGGTACGGAGCTGGAATCGAGCCCGAGCGATAGCATAAGAGTGGTCATGTCGATTGCAACACAAATGTCTAGACTTTCAGTTCCATCGACAGATTTGCTTTGCCACGATGGTTCGGCGGTGTTAAACGCAATGCGGACGATGTCGATGAAACCTTGTTCGATTCCGTCCTCTATTGCCAATAACCAAGCTTGCGCGCCACCACGAGGGTTGCGCGTGCGTTGACGGGTCGCACGTCGCCGGGCCAGCGGTTGTCGCCATGGATACCACCATTCGGAAGAAGTAATTGCAGCCACATAAACCTGACCGGAGGTATCCCAGATCAACAAAGGTTGGCTGTTCGCGGTTGACATTTCATCGAACATTGCTGCAACGATTGCAACAGAGAACGGAACGACGACGTTCCCGACGCTGGAGGGAGTGTGGCTACCTTGCTGGACATTATCAAGAATGGTGCTCACTATCTGGTCGAAGGACGTGTTGTTCAGAGGCGGGGACCTTTCCTGGTTTTCAGTTGTGTCAACAATCGTTTGCGCGGAACCGTTGCAGAATTCAGCAAGTGCATGCAACAATTGACTCGGTGAGTCGCTCGGCTCTTTGTAGCCAAAGTGATCTCTGAAGCATATGCCACTCAGGAGTGACTTCATTTGACAAGGCACGCGGATTGAGCCGCAAAGATCCCATGAACTACCTCCACGGTTGTTATGGACATCACCTGTTGCTACGGAATCTATCATGACGCGCTGTTCAAACACTTCTATGGTAAGACAGCAGAACGTGTCCACCACCGCATCCGCAGCGTGAACTGCCTCTTGAAATTTGATGAACGCATCAAGATGGGCTTCTGCAACTAAGCAATCGTCCTCACTGCACAGCACCTCAACGGACTCTTCTCTGTGCCCGTCATGGTGAATAACCTCTTGCGTTACAGCTGAGCTCGAGTCGAATAATGAGCACTCGCTGTCCCCATGGTGTTTTTGCGTCCGAACGGAATGAAGCGCGAGCACGGCAGATTTGGTCAATTCTGTGGCGCCTCCCAGTCGAAGGAGACGAACAACTATTTTGTAGTCATTCGTTCGTGAAAAATTCAATTGCCGCCGAATGCTGGAGCGGAATTCAAGCTCAAGGTTGCGAAAACAAACCTGCACCGTTGAGTGGGGGACGTTGTCTTGCCAGCTGGTGGCGTCGTGTGCGCCTCGCTCTGCAGCGTCGCTTGACAAACGGAATGAAGCACAGCATACGCCATCAGAGACCTCTGCATTGTCACTGACTTTCCAAGACAGACAACGAGGCACATGGCCGGAAGTAGCATCAACCAGTGACACTGCAAAACGGTGACGGTCCAATTCGTTGAAATCATCACTGTGCTGTGTCTCGACAACGTATGCGCCGCCATCGTGCACGTCTGGTTGTGCGAACAGTTGTTGCAGCTGCAGGCGGTCCTTGTCCAAATTAAACTTTCTGCACCAGTTCGTGTCCAAAAAAGTTTCTGCCGACACGCCGAAGGGATAATGCAGGAGTGTATTTCCCGACGATAGCGAGGGAACGCTGCCTTTCACTGAGTAGTGTCCTTCACCGAGTTGGAACGCCATCTTAAGGATGGTGCAGTCAGAGTTACTAAGATGACTCGATTAATGCCATGGCGACATAAAGCGACTGTGGTGTGTTTTGTGCGCGCTTTTTCTTGCTTATCTCTTTTTGCTCGTGTATTGATAAGGTGGGATACTCAGTGAGCGGGCGTGGTGCTTGTTGATTGTGCACACCAACAGCTGAGAATTGTGTAGTGGTATGTTGCATTCTCGAACTTCAAACAACGTGGAGCAATCCAAAATTGATCCGTTGCTCTGTTGGTGATGCGTCTCCCGCCGTCCAAAACGTTCGTTCAACGATTCCTTCCTTCACCACAAGCAATTGCCTCAGCCATTTATAAGCCACGTCTTCGTGCCCTCGTGTCGTGTCGTGTGTGTATACCGTCGAGGCTCGGAGTTGTTGTTGTTGGCGTGCCGCCGTGTCGTGTTGCGTGTCTGCTGTCTGCTGTCCGCCGCTTGCCGTCGCCGTTTGTTCGAAATTTGAACCTGAGCGCCGCCCGCGCTGGCCGCCCGTACACCCACCCACCCACCCATGCACTCAAACAGAGCAGGTGAGTGAGTGACTGCGAGCGATTGTGACTGTGACTGTGACTGAGAGAGCAGTTAGTTGGCGTGGCGAACTGGCGGCGCCCCCCCGCCCCGCCCCGCCCCACGCCCACACGCCCACACGCACACTGCAATGCCGTCGTTCCAAAATTTGTCATAAACTTTCAAATAAGAACAAGTTTGAATACGTCTGCTCGACACCAATGGATCTTGAATTGTATGAACTGACCGCCGGACTTTGAATAAATATCGAATAATCAAAGTTGTGATCTATGAAAGTGTGTGCCAAATTTATGTCGAGTTCGAACTCGACAAAAAACAACCAACCATCCACTCGACACTCGACGGAGGACCTTCGAGTGAGTGATCGTACTTTTAGTACAAAAGAGTCCATGTCTTCTCCTGAAAGCGACTTCTTCCTCAATTGAACTAGTACACACAGCGTGCAGCATAGATGAATAGCCGTGCTCTGCTGAGTTGTGAGTGAAAGTGAGTGAATGTGAGTGAGTGAGTGAGAGTTGCCCAGCGCACACCACTCATCTCCGCACTCCTCACGGCTGGCTGGCTGCGGAGGAAACGCACAGACTTTACGTGGTAATACCATAACACGATACTATGTTGTACCGAATTCACTAACATCAAAGTTATCGCTATTCAACATTAAACTGCACCGAGAGAGAGAGAGAGAGTGACGGTGTGTCTGCGTCGGCTTCTTCACAGTGAGGCAGTGACTGACTGTGACTGTGTGACTGTGAGTGAGTGAGGTGTGAGGTGTGAGGTGTGAGGACGCCGCTGACTGACAGTGACAGTGAAGCGAGTGAGTGACGGCGAGTGAGTGCGTGCGTGTGAGAGGGCAACGTCTGTGAGTGAGTGAGTGAGTGAACAA
>ENA-OWNT01004301-OWNT01004301.1-seawater-metagenome-genome-assembly--contig:-NODE-4301-length-12607-cov-4.647326_pt1 | contig 12607 bp, 17 predicted proteins | sample MGYA00238136_ERZ651165 | MGnify/ENA primary metagenome ERZ651165 (study PRJEB26861, sample SAMN08777766) | seawater metagenome | isolation source: coastal seawater | place: USA: Florida | collected... | reverse complement strand
TACGCGGACCTGAACCTTTCATTGAGGGCGAACAAGCACAAGAAATGGGAAAACACCATTCACCTGCTGGTCTCGTTCCTGGTCGACCACGCGAAGGCACAGCAAACGGTGTACCGCGGATTGAGCAGTACGTTTCCCCTGGTCTCTTGGTCGGTTGGCTCTCTTTGGTTGTTTGCTCTCTTTGATCCGTGCTGTTTATGTGGCTCATCACTAATCCAACTCAACTCCTTGCGTTTTTTCTGCACGTGTTTTCTCTGTCAGTTCCGGAAGATTCAGCCTTCAAGGGTAAAGTTGGTGACCGCCTCTACCACAAGGGGTTCATGTCCACGAGCTTGAAGTACGGGGTTGCAAAGAACTTTTCTTGGTGCGTCAATCTATTTCCGCAGGCCTTCAGCGGCAGCATTCAAGAATCTTAATAAAACAACACCCACTTTCACCTGACGCATCACTCACTTTGTCTCTGCTGCACAATTGTTGTTGTCGCAGCAAATCAGGAGAAAGGCCCATTGTCCTGGCCATCAGGTCTTTCAGCATGGGAGCTTTGATTGACCGCTGGTTGCAGTACGTCGTTTTTGTTTGTCTTGTGTGGGTTTTTGTTGTTCTTGTTGTTGAGCTTTCTTGCTTTGTTCCGTCTGAAGTGTCCTGGTGTTTACCTGCCTGACTTCACTACAAGTCTGCCTGTACTGGTAGGTACCCCGATGAGAAGGAAGTCCTACTTGCTCCCTACCAACAGTTCGAGATCGTCAAGATCACTGAAAAGTCGGATGGCGTGGAAGTCATTTACCTTAAATGCGTTGACTGAAGGCGGAGCAACGCAAGTTGGTGCGCGCTGAACAACACTACCGCGCTGTTTGCGATTTGCAAATGGACCGCATGCGATGGTAGTCTGTGCTCGATACGCATTGCGCAGTTCACTCGACCACTGATCGTGCAATCGACAGTATGACAGTATTATCATCATCTAAACTTACCACCTTCCCACTGTTGTCCCTGTCAACGATTTGTGTGAACGCGGCGACGTTGTGTTATGCCATTATGAATAAAGTGACTGTTATGATAGGGTATGGCATAACACAACTGGGGAAACGACGTTGTAGTGGGGAATCCAAAGTCGTCCGCGGAGAAGAGAAAATCCGGAGGAAACGACATTGTACCCGGGTAGTGGAGAATTCGAAGTCGCTCGTGGTTTGTGGAGCAATAAAATAGATTCAAAAGTATGTCCCGACGTACATGTACCCGCGAACATCATTAGTTAGTTGTTGCTTGCTTTATTGAGCCAAGGGGTAATAGGTAACAGCTCTGGTCTGGAGCTCAATCAAATCCAGCCCAAACGAATCCGAAGCCGAAATCGAGCCGAAATCGACGACGCAAGTCGTGGGTTGTACGTTGTACCTACCTATTACCGCTTGATTGAGCTGTCACCTTAGTGCTCCACAGGCTGTGTACTTTAACCACTGAGGCAGATTGTCTCCTCCATCAATCAATCACCCGCGTAAGAGTCTGGGCCACTGGAACGAAGTCCACCCACCCACCCACCCACCCGCACCCTCACCCTCACTGGCAAGGAAGGATGATGAGTTGGTGTGTTGTTCGTCGGTCGTCCGTCCGTCGGTCGTCGACGACGTCGTCGTCATTGCGTCATCGTCGTCGTTCGTCGTCGTTCGTTGTCGTTGGTCTCGTTGTTCGTCTCGTTGTTCGTCGTTGTTCGTCGTTGTTCGTCGTTGTTCGTCGTCGTTCGTTGTCGTTGGTCTCGTCGTTCGTCGCGTCGTTCGTCGCGTCGTTCGTCGTCGTTCGTTCGCCTTGTCGTCTTTGTTGTCATTGTTTGCCATTGTTGTTGTTGCGTACTCAGTACTCCAAACAAGGAGGATGAGTTCGTTCGTTTGTTTGTGGTTTGTGTGCTGACTGTCTGGCACTCGGATGTCCAAAGTCCGTTTTCAAACCGTCTCCGAAGAGGGACGTCAGTCACGACATTCGACGGGTGTTGTGTGGGCGAAGAGAACGCACTTGGCTCGGATCGGCATGGCGGGGACGGTGGATGGAGTAACACGCGGGCGGAGTCACGAGGGAGCGATAAGTCGCAGAGTGTTTGACGGCACGGAGGAGACGGCAAGACAGAATCTGGATGCGTTGTCGTTTTGTTGTCAGACCTGCAACGTGGAACTGGGTATTTTGGCTTAACTTCGGAGGCACGGAACCTTTTTGTGCAAAGACCAACTTATTGTGCCACAATTTTGAACGCGCTGACGTTCGGGCGCGCTGACGTTCGCGTGTATCGCTGTGGCGCTGGCACAGGTGTTGTGCGGCAACCATGGAGTATGATCACAGCAAGGACCCCGTTGCCAGGGCTTTTAATTCCATGCGTCGGAAAGGGGAGTTTGACCATGAAAAAGGCTTCATTGACTTTTCGAACCTGAAGCGCCAAGCTCGGCACAGGGACGCGCCATTGTGGGTGTGTCCTAATGGTGACATTTATCTCGAAGCTTTCTCGCCATTTTACCAGAAGGCCAAGGACTTTCTACAGCAGTGCTCAGAGCCCAAGTACGATTCAGTGTTGTGGCCTTGTGCTCACTTCTTCTTTGACATCATGCGCTTTGCTCACAACAGGTTCCGCCCGCAGTTTATTCACAAGTATTCTCTCAACGTCCAGTCTATTTACTCCGCTGTCTCTGTTGGATTATCTGGCAAGGACATTTTGACCAAGTTGCGCATTTTCTCCAAACTTGAAATCCCGGAGTCGGTAACTGAATTCGTTACTAAAACAGCCGATGCTTGCGGTAAAATCCACATGACACTCTCAAAAGGCAAATACTTCCTGGAATCCGAATCACAGGCAGCTCTCCTTAAACTGTTGAGTGAGCCAACAATCCTGGAAGATGCGCGCCGTGCCATTGGCGGGGCTCGCTTGTCTCCACAAGAGTTGATTCGCTCGAAGGAGGTGAATTTCAGCGAGGAAACGGATCTCTCCGACCGCAGCATACGTGAGTTGGAAATGGCGGTGACCTCATCCAAGGCTGCTGGAAACGATGCAATGTTCGACAACGAACTGCTCATGCAAGCGGAAAGCTACGTAATGCGTATCTTTCGGGAGGGCCAACGAGCACAGTCGGCTGCGGGCGGAGTGCAAGGTGTCGAATACAATGACACAAAGTTTCCGATTTCTGTTGACGAGCTCGTCGAACGCGTGATGGAGCGTTTCCAAAGTCGCCAAGTTAGTGACATTAAGTCTGCTCTCCAACTGTTGGAACAAGTACTCGAAGAAGCTGGGCCCGAACTTCAGGCAGTGCACGAAGACATTCGACGACGACTGCTCGCTGTGCAAGCAGAAGCCAACGCTACAGCGGGTCCCAATATGTTTCGACGGAGGATGTACTATTTCGAAATTGCAGTCACAAGACTGGAGCCAGTGCGAGAGTTGGCTTTGAGCTTGAACTACCCAGTAGTTGAGGAATACGACTTTAAGACAGACAAAAATCCGGTAAGTTGCGGCGATGGCATGTGGTGAGATGTGGATTGAACGGAAACCTCAGTTTGGCCGTCAATTGACAGGAAAATCCCGACATTCCAATGCGGTTGAAGTCAACAGTAAATGTCCGACCGTACCAAGCTGCTGCGTTAACCCGTGTGTTCGGGTCAAACGGACGGTGCCGGTCCGGCATTGTAGTCCTGCCGTGCGGAGCAGGTGTGCCGCTTTTCTTTGGAATTGTTTCCATGATCACACCAGCTGTTGACACATCATGACTGTAATCGCAGGCAAGACTCTGATCGGGATTGCGACGTGTGCGAACATTCGTAAGCGAACTCTTGTCTTCTGCAACAACAACGAAACAATGAACCAGTGGTGCCGGAGTTTCAAAAATTTCACAACCATTGACGAGGCAAAGTTAAAGCAGTTGAAGCTTGAACAATCGAATGACTACAACATGATTGGCTGTTCTGTGACTCCACACGAGGTGTTGCCAAGTACTTTTGTTCAATTGCGCACCAAGCCTAAAAACCAACATGTTGTTTTGTTGTTTGTGTCGATGTTAGCCAATTGTGCTTTTCACGACGTATGCCATGTTTCGGTACAAGGATGATGCCCGAAGTGCAGCAATGCTTGCTCTAATGCAGCAGATCCGAGATGTCACCTGGGGTGCGAGTCGATGAAGTTTTGCGGATTGATGATGTTACTTTCTGATCCAAACCGAAATTTGCCTGTGCAGGACTTGTTGTGTTCGACGAAGTACACATGTTGCCGGCACAGGAGTCGCGTCGCGCCATCAGTAATGTGAAAGCACATTGCAAACTGGGATTGTCGGTGCGTCCTCGTCGGCGGTTGCGAAAATGGATTGTGGTACAACAACTTAAAAGTCTCGCAATGTCACAGGCCACCCTGATCCGAGAGGACCACAAGGAGTTCGACTTGATCTACCTCATTGGGCCGAAGTTGTATGACCAAAATTGGCAGGATTTGGTCTCACAGGGGTATCTTGCCAGAGTGCAGCCCGTTTCTGTTCTCTGCCCTTTGCCACCGAAGTTTTTCCACCAATTTCTTATTGAGGGCACTGATCGTCACGGTCACAGAGAGGTCAAGAATCACATATCGCACATGAATCCGATCAAGTACCACTGTGCCGAGTTCCTCATCGATTATCACAGCAACCGAGGAGACAAAATACTGGTGTTTTTTCACTCCCGTCGGTACGTTCGTGTTTGACTCTTGTCGCCCCAGTTTTGTCGCATGGAAATAATTATCTTTGTCAATTGCGCCCACTTCATTGTGTGCAGTCCCATGGCTATGTACGCAAAGAACTTACAGCGAAAAATGGGAATGACGGAAGACTTTCCTGCCATCCATGGTGACATCAAAGCCCAAACTCGTTTGCGGTGGCTCTCTCAGTTCAAGGTGCCTGCGACTGTCTGCTTGCTGCCCACTCGCGGCCAGGCTGACACTGTTGCCTCTTTGCGTTCTACAGTCTGGCCAGATCTGTGTGTTGTTGCTATCACAAGTCGGAGATGTTGGCATTGATCTTCCATCAGCTAACGTAGTTATCGAAGTTGATGCCCAAGGTCTGTTTGCTTCAAATCAATTTTGATGACCCAGCAGCTCGCTTAGATTTCTGTATGCGTTCCAGGCCAAAATAAGCGTCAGATTGCACAGCGCTTTGGCAGAATCCTCCGTCCGAAAGCGAAGAGTGAAGGACCCCAAGCCTACTTTTATTCTCTTGTGTCCATGGACACCTCCGAAATTGGCAATCTGACGAACCGGCGGGCATACCTTATCAACCAGGGTTTTAACTTTCAGGTGCTGACCACGAAACAGCTGTTGTCGTCGGCATCCCTTCCTCAGGAGGAAGGGAGGCCGGAGAATGACGTCAATTTAGTCAAGGTGGGCAGTGCGGTCTGACAGCAAAGGGTTATCGTGACTGCTTTCTTCTTGAACCATGTTCTGATGATGAAACAGGAGGGGTTGCTTTATGGCACTTACCGCCCAACGGCTTATACAACGAAGGAAACCCAAAACGAGCTCCTTGAGCAAGCTATGATGGCAACGGATGCGTACACACAGATGACGAAGCAAAAAGTGAGTGCCTCGTTTTCGGCTTTGCTAGTGTTGTCGACAAAGGCCATGACATTTCACCCTTGTTGTGATTGTGCAATGTCTCGTCCCAGCCAAAGCAAAAGAAGCCAACGGCGGACGCCGCCCATGCTATCCGTGTGACGAGCCATCTTCGAGGTCACAGTTTCAAGCGCGCCCAAGAGAAATTTGACAAGACTGCTGACGCTGTCTTCAAGCGTCTTAAGAAAGGCTTGGGGAGAAGATGAATAAAGTAACGTTGGCAACTTATTCCAGCTAGATTTCTTGTTTGACTTTAAAAAAATGCACTGCCCAAACTGCTTCTTGCGCCAGTGTCCCCCACTTTACCCACGGCTTTACAGCTCACAGAACCTGGTCGTCTGAGACACCAGTAGCCCTTGACTCCAGTGCGTCTCCTTCATTGCTTGGCGAGATGGAGTGAGTAGTTGCTGCCAAGCTCGGGATTGCACAACATCGTCATCACACAGCACAAAGAGCGTAAGGTATACAGTTCTATGTTTACATTTTCGATACTTTTTGTACTCTTGCATGTCCTCAAGTACATCGTATCCTGTGATTTCCCACCACTCACTTTGGTGGTGGTTTGTGGTTTGCGGTTTTCTCGTGGTTGTGGCCACGCACACGTCCACATACAAACAACACAGCACGCCAGCACAATCTTCCAACTTCCGTCTTCCGTCTTCCGTCATCCAAACTCCACGTGGAGACACCGCAGCGGCAAGACGTCAAAGGAAGCCACTTGACGGCGGCGTGGTGTTGGTGTACCGTGATTATGTCGCACGGCAGTGGACAACAACAACAACAACAACAACAACAACAACAACAACAACAACAACAACAACAACAACAACAACAACAACAACAACTTGATAACTTTTACAACAACAACAACAACAACACACACACACACACACAAAAGAAGTTCCTTGCGAAACGATGAAACGACGGGATGAAAAATTGGTGGCAGCTTTCGTGGTGGGGTAGACCACATTCCACGTGGTTCGGAGACACTCAGCAAGGCAGAATTCGTGCGAGCAACCGCCCCGCTATAGGGATTTGTAGAGGCACTGTGAATATTGAGATGCTATAAACAATTCGGGTCAACTTTAGTAGTGTTTTATGTGTACGTACACGAGTTGTCCTGTTGGAAAACTTTGCGATTTGGACGTATCGTGTCAATCTTATAGCCGGACAAGATGCATCCCCCGCTTGGACGACCGCACCCCATGTGTCAGGATGTAATTAAAGCACTTGAGAAATGTCACGAGGACAACCCAAAGTTGAAGTTTTTAGGAGCTTGTAACGACGAGAAGGCAGCGCTTGATAAGTGCTTTCGGGTAATTTATTCGTGTTTGCTGCGTCGCAAAAATTGGCGCTTCACCTTGGTCACCGTGCGCACGATTGAATGTAGGCTGAAAAATTTGTAAAGCGCAAGCAAAACATGACACAGGCTCGTTCGCGACAATCAACTATTGATCGTATCATGGCGAAAGCTCAAGCATCATCCCAGTCCAAATCACCTTGATGATTGCTGATGTTGTTCTCGGTGATATTTTGTAAGTTTATTATTCATGGGAGAACCTCAATCAAGGCTTCCCCAGTCCAAAACACTGTGAACGTGTTGCACTGTGCTTCAAAGTAATGTTCTGGAAGATTATCGTCACATGTCCGTGAGGTCAATGACATCGTCAGAGGCCGGGTTTCCATTTGGCCGTGGTTGTGGACTGTCAATCAAACTGACCACATCCCTCTGAGCGTCGTCTACCACGGCGTTGGCCGAACTTGTTGAAAAGTTCCGGATCAAAGCCTGCATCTGCTTATAATGTGCCTCCTTCAGCTCAGCCAACTTTTTGACTCTGTCGTGAGCGGGAATGGTGTCCTTAAGTTGTGCAATTGTCATTGGGTGTCAGTTTCGATGAAAGGTTTCAGCACACAGAAAGCACTCACTTTTTTGGTGGTTGCCAACAATTGGTTATGTTCCTCAAGTTGCGCAGCTGTCAGTGCAGCCTTTTGGGCTTCGAGATCATTCACATCGCGAGCGCTCAGCCCACTGGTGTTTGGTTTTTTGCGGCCGCGCGTGAGATCCACGCATCGGTCTTCGTCACTTTCCATGGAGTCATCACTGTCGTCAAGTGCGACCGCGTTATCCGCAGAAGTGCCAGAATAATCCCACCCGGGGCGCGGAGCCGGCGGGACTGGAAACCTATGCCCGGTGTCAAGAAGAGACGGTCACTACGCGTGCCGGCATCAACACGACCGTGAAATCATTGAGAACTGCTGCGTACTTCACGTCCATTTGCTGCCGGCAATGTGGGTTCGAACAAACCACAATGTATGCTTTGCCAGGGATTGGTTTCGACGAAGCAACCTGCAACGGAAGAGACAGACAACATTTACTCGCCCCCGAGAGGACACAACAAAACAAAAGACCACAAATAAGTTGCACCGCCACTCACGATTGCCGGTCGTCCACAATTGGGGCACTGTACTTGAAAGCGGACAGGTGGGCGTGCCGCCAATATGTTATTAACCTGCATAAAGAAGTGAACAGCTGCGTCATGCGACAGCGAGTGACACAAAACGGATTCTGAACGTACCCGACGGTTTGAAGCGGGCGCGTTTGGATTTGCAGAGTACATTGTCACAACCCCATTCGGACGAGCCTGCCATGAATGGGCGCAAAGAAAATATATCGAGTGTCTTCAAAGTAGAGCAAAATGAGGCAGCGATTTGCCCAGAACATACTCTCTCAAATTCTGCCATTGCCCGCTTCTTTTCCGCTTCTTGGGGCTCAGAATCATCATCACGTTCAAAAATTGAGTTCTACCAAGAAAGAGCACATACGTGAGAAACAGGAGAGACAAAGCTCAACGCGACTTTAATGTCCGCACCTGGAGATAGAAGTATCTTAACACTTTTGAGTTTCTCGCGATAACGGCTGCAAGTGCATGATCACTCGCTGCATGCTCCGTATCTTGCCAGTATCTATCACATTTCGTTACAGTGAGTGCGAAGCCGTTGCGAGAATCAATGCGACAATTGCAAACCTTTGCTTCTGATCAAGGTGTCCAGTGGTTCGGGTTGGCGCGGCTGATGCGGAAGAGTTCGGTTGTGCTCCTGCCGATTCTTCAACATCAGCACCATCGAGGTCCTTGTCATTAAAGTAAAATGTTTCTCGCTCAAATTTTCGATCCGCCGTAAAGTCGTCAAGAATACGCTTAGAAATGGTGTCCTTACGCGTCTAAACACCACAGCAAGTGCGGGCATCAAAACACGGCCGAGTATACTGGTCGTGAATAATGGACCACTGTACCTGCACTTCGTAAACTTTCTGCTCCATCGTACCAGCACCAACTAAACGGTACACGTGGACGGGTTTCGTTTGCCCGTACCTATGAACACCAGTAAACAGGGGACACTCTTCATCAAGAACAACACCGAATATCCAATGGCTGAGACGCGGCAAACCGATGCAGGCGACACATTGCTTCGTAGTCGTGGCACGGGTTCCAACACACGTCAAATAGGACCACGCGGCTCGCTCCGACCATATTGACTCCTTCGCTACAGGCCTTGGTAGACACAATCAAGACCTGGATGGGACTCGAAGGAGAATTAAATCGACGAATAACCTCAAACCGGGTTGATAATGGAGTGCTGCCGTCGATACGTTCGTAGTAGCGCTGCCCTTCCACCAAAGCCTTGACTCCTGGATTTGAGCCAAACTCAGGATCGATGACGCCCGCGGACGTTTGGAATTGCTCAGGATCGACCAAGGTTCTTGCTCCGAGAAAGTTCTCCAACAGATCTAATGTCGGAATGCTTTGCGAAAAAACGACAGTTTTTTCCCCACTTCTGAAAGTTGCGGTGAGCAAAGATCGCAGAACTACTGTCTTGCCCGAACGTCCCGCGTTTCCGAATTGATGGTTGTCCTGCAGGAACATGGGAGCTGAGAGAGGAGTGGCGCAAGATATCGAACCATGCGGACGTACCCGGGATGCGTCTGCGAACGGGTATCGAAATGAATCTCCGTACGCCAAGTCGGGATGATTGATAATCGATCGACACATGTGAAAGGAAGACAAAATATCGTTGTGGTTTCCACCTGCTTGAGATTCCCGTCGATATCTAAGAAAGTCCTTGTAGACCTGTTTCTGGTGAACATAGACAATACTCTGTGTAAATCCAGTTGTGTGATGCGGGACTGTAGGACATGGGCACCAAACCTGTCGGGTGTGCATCCGAACATGTAGTACCCATTCGTATTTCGGTGGCAGGGTCTTGAAAAGCAGGGATGAATCTCGTCGCAAAACAAATTTTTCGAGTTGCTTCTGCAATACGAAACTCCGGCGCCTTGCCTCAGAAATATCTTGGGCCGTTGAATCCATACACATTCCATTTAAAATTGGGGTCTGTGCGACGGAATCATCCAGTTAGCACATGAAACGCTACTGACGACGAGCGGAGAATGTGTACCTCAAAAAAGTGCTTGAAAAACGCATACTCATTCAAAACCCCAGGTCGAATAAAATTCACCATGGTCCAATACCTGAATCATGAAATTGCAGCATTGCTGTGTCAATTGCGGTGTCTTGTGACACCGGCGCAAAATGAAGCGACGCCACGCACTCTTTGAGATGATTTTGAAACGGGTATCCTGTGAGAACCACCTATTGCGACGCGGACGAGTTCGTAAAAAACCTCAATACAATCAAGGCGAATGGCAATGGTGCATACCCGTCGACGTGTACGAAGAGTTAGCAGAGCAGTGTATGTTCTTGATTTGGTTTTCTTCAAGCGATGGCCTTCGTCACAAATGATCAGATCCGGTCCAGGATCTGCCAACATCTGTCGAAATGCGACCTACGAAGAGAGAAACTCTGTTGAAGCATGACAAACCCGGGAAATGATGCTGTGCTCTCAAGGCCACAATACCGCGACTGGTGCTGGGAAGCTCGTTGACATGACTAACAAACGGAACATTTCGTAGCCTGTCACAAGGACTCCTCCTTTGGAGAACCACTCCTACACGGCAATATGCAAAAGTGCAGTGTCATTCATCACACCAAAGATGGGAAGTCAAAGTCATAAGCTCGCCGACATACTTGAACAACCCGTCGACGAATCCCTTTCTGCGCCGTGCCGGCAGCCTCCATCGATCGGACACGGAGTGACTGCGCAAGAAATTAGTGCGGATTCAATCAAACCATGCGCATTGTAGCTGTTCGAACGCGAGGGACGTACCTTGAGCAAGTTTGGTTGATGATCTGCGTTGCAACTGCCATAGTCCGCATTGCTGCTATGTGGTGGCGGGCTACACCATTTTTTAAATTCGTTCATCCAATTTCGGATGCAGGAAGTCGGCGCCAGTATCAGGACACGCGGAACTTTGCCATCTTTGTGCTTTTTCCACATTGCAACGAAGGAGCAAATGGTGGCAACAGTTTGAATCGACTTCCCCAAACCTTACGGAGCAGAACCAGACGTATTTTGACAAGAATACGAAGATCATTAACCGTAAATGAACCAACAAGAACGCACCCATATAGTCGGCCAGCATACAGCCGGCCCCTGAGTTTATATTCCCTACATGCTTCCACAAAAATTCTACGCCGGTCACCTGCCATATTGCAAATCACAGTGGGAATCGAACGAATGACTTTCACCAAGATCACTATGGGCACAGGCCCGAAACACCACCACCAACACTTTTAGTGAACAAGCCCCAACAACAACCTGGTGCGGCTTCAGTCTTCTTTGAACTTGCGGCGGAACGTTCAGTGTGTCGGAACCCTGACTCTGAGTGCTCCCATCGCGCGAGCTCGACGTAATTGAGTTCGACGTGGAATCGCCTGTCGCATCGATAGTGGTCCGTTGTTCAGCTTTGACGCTTTCGGTGGCGCCGTGCTGCCTAGATTCGACCTCTTTGTCAGGAGGTTGTGCTTCGTCCGCTACGACTCCGTCACCCCTCGACGGAATCTCTGTGGCCCCTCGTGGCAGATGTGGTTGCTGTATCATATCCGCCCCTGTCTGAGGGTCACGTGCATGGTTCTTTTCAACAATCTCAACAACTTTTTTCGAACGCTTAGCGGCATTGCTGACGGTCATCTTCAAGTCTTGAAATGACGTTTGGCCGCTCAATAATTTTTCCATGGTTTGAGCTTCATTGGTGGTGACGGTCAGACTGCGGCGTTTTCGTTGCACGCCGACATCATCGAGTGACTTTACTCCTCTTGTTGAAACAGATTTTTTTGCACGTTGCCGAACTTTGGCAAACAAACTGGATATAGTTGAGGCGGAGGACTCAGAGGTTTTCGGGGCGTCGACGCTGCCGGGGTCCGCACTGGACATCGTGCGGAGCAGAAGAGTCACTGGAATATTGTGAATAGGAATTTACCACACAAGAGCAAAAACGTCGAACAGCAACTGCAACACGATGTTCTGCGTTGACAAAATGCGGGTAATGTTGAGCGCACAACGACACGACTCAGCTGCACGGACTCTCGCGTTTCCTATATGACTTCTGCCTTCAACGTGTTGCGGAAAAACAAAAACTTGTAAAGCCCTGTGTGAATATGAGCGTTACGGGGTTGTGCAACACGCTCACGTAGCTTCGGGCAAATAGTCTCAACCAGTCAGCCTTCTTCTCTTCCACACTGCCACGTCGCAAGACACAATTTTCCAAAGCACATTATTGTGGCCCAACATTCTCGCCGGTGGACAATACCCATTACCGCGGTGGTGCAACACCCACATGGCGTGTTCGTGCATCACATTCCTCTCAGGTTGCCGTGGCTGTGCCTGTCTGTGTAGTAACATGTAAAGTTTGTATGCACGAACGTAGCTGGCAAGCCACAGCCAACTCGGCCACCGCAACGACCACAACAACAAGTAGTATGCCAAAGAGTGCGACCATCAACCACACCAACAACCACAACTCGACACGCTCGCTCTCACGCTCTCACGCTCTCACGCGGCCGCCCGCCCGCCCGCCCGCAAACTGCAAACTGTCTTTCGCTGCGCCATCAT
>ENA-OWNT01004300-OWNT01004300.1-seawater-metagenome-genome-assembly--contig:-NODE-4300-length-12608-cov-4.253372_pt1 | contig 12608 bp, 8 predicted proteins | sample MGYA00238136_ERZ651165 | MGnify/ENA primary metagenome ERZ651165 (study PRJEB26861, sample SAMN08777766) | seawater metagenome | isolation source: coastal seawater | place: USA: Florida | collected... | reverse complement strand
TTTGGTGCGTTTGTTTTTCGTGGTTGTGTGCGCTTTGGGCGGGGTCGCGACCGATAGAGAGAGAACAAATCACAGCCAGTCCATCTGCGCACGCGTTTGGATTGTCGTCTCCCACCACAATGCTTCGCTTCGCGGTCAGGAGGATCACTGCGGCAACAAGCCGCCAGACCACGCGAACGCGGTCTGCTGCGACCGCGTCGTTCGCCCGCCAGGAAAATGTGTACCACGACGAGCACCCCATGGCAAGTGAGTGGCGTCGTAGAGACGCTTTGAAGAACCTACGTGATACGCATGACGCCGATGGTATTGTGGAGCTTGCAAACTCCATTCTGGAGAGTTCATCAGGACCCCTGCGCCCCCAAGAGGCAACGCTGCTGATTTCAAAGTTTGGAAAGGCCGGCGACGTTGCGCGCGCAACAGAGGTATTTGGTCTTGGAAGAGAGGAGGACGCGTCCGCGGCTGAAGAAGTACGAGTTCGAAGCGCGTTGATGCATGCGCACATTCGCAATGGCCAATACGATAAAGCTCGCGACTTGTTCAAGGAATTGGAGAGTAACGTCGCCTTCCCCATTGACAGCGTCGTTGTTGACGCCGCTGCAACGGCGGCCAAACACCTCAACGATAGCGACTTACTTGATAGAGCTGCCAAAGCTCTCGCCGCTGATGCCAACCTCGTCGCACCACTTTCTTTTCACGTCGCCCGCGTCGCATTAGCAAGCGTCAACGGATCTCCAGAAGACGGCGAGGCTGTTGTTGACGAGGTCATCGCGCTGGAGGCCTCCGAAGGACAGAAGTTGAAGCCAGCCGATGCCACCAAGCTGTTCCAGGAATTGGTTGAAGCATACGATGCTGCTGGAAACTACGCTGGCGTTCTTCGTTCAGCCGAGCGACTGGTAGACGCAGCTCAGCGACCAAATGAGCCGGTGGTGTCCCTGTGCATCAAGGCCGCTGGAGCTCTTGGCGACAATGCTGATTCGAATGAGCAGCTGCTGCGGGTTTTCTCCAGTTTCCGTGCTGGTCCCCGTATTCAACCCGCCATTTACGAACAATTAATGGAGGTGTTAGGATCTCACGAAAACTACAGCGGCGTTGTTACCGTATTCGACGAGGTCAGCTCACAAAGACGGCCAACGCAGGCAATGGTGGAGATGTTGCAGCAGGCTCTTAGGCACTTGCCGCGATCGCAAGCACTAGAGCATTGCGCCACATTTGGAATCGCGTTCGACCAATAAATAGAATCTCGATATAATGTTGCAACAACTATGAGTTTGTTTGCTGTGCCGACACATGATGCGATAGTCGAAGCTCTCAATGTGGGTCATCCGCGGGTCAGTGAGGACTGTATGGCTCGCTTGTGGTCATCACTTTTGTGGCTTGGCCTGCTGTTCTAACTTTCGACGCCGCCGCCACTTTCTGGAAGTGCGGCACACGCCATTCTGGAGCTGATCTACGAACGTCCAGAACTTTTTCAGATCCAACCGTGTGCTGGACGTCGATTTCAGTCCTAACAAATGCAAATGTGTGAACTGCAGTTAGAGGACAGAACAGACACATACTCGAACAAACACGCGCCAACGAATGCACCTGCTATATCTTGCTGTAATATGTCTTCCAATCGTAGCGGTTCCAGTGACGAATCATCGCTCGGTGGCCGGTACCTAGCTGCTTGAAGGGTTCCTAAATCTGCTATTGGAAGTGCAAGACGAACGGTACACTTCGTGACACGCTTCGTCTCGTCCTCGCGTGACGCATCTCCTTGACCGCAATACCCAAACACCGAAAATGCAAACAGGGTTGGATGCACGTTAGCCTGCAACCCGAACAGCAAAGATCCCTGCAAATGCTCGACTGGTATCTCCCAAAAGAATTGTACAACGTCAAGCCGTTCGCTTTGTGAGCCCAGCCTTGGAGGAACCAACTGAAGATAGGACGGTGCACTATTGTCAGACGTTCTGATTAGAGACAAATGCTCCTGGCTGGTCAAATATTCAGCGATTCTCCTCTTTAACTCGTGGACCAGTAATCCTGCCCAAGTTGACATCCAAAGACGGTGGCTGATGTACGATCACACAATACCGTCCAGAAACAAATGTGACGTGCACCATACCTGTCCCAGGCAAATCAAACGTCCTCTCTATATGTTTGGATGAGTTTGTCTTGTGTGACCGATTGCTGCCAGAGCGCGCGGAAGCCGTAGTGGTGCCCACCATTCGCCGCAGATGAAGTGGCACCTGAGCAAGCAAACATGTAATTCACGCACACACATTGCTTGGCACATGCAAGAGACACGCCATACCTCACTGGCGTGGCATCGAAAGCTCCACGCAATGCCCCAGCGGGATGTTCTGCCTTGCATAAATTCCGTGGTGAACAAAGATGTCACCTTCAATGCCCGCAGTACTTTCACCAAGACCTGCGAATACACGGCGCACGGCGCACGGCGGAGGGTGGGCGACAAGCACTGCGCATGCGACGAGGAGGCAACGAGCACAACACCTTCAAGGAGCTTTTCTTGCCCACCAATGACGTATACCATGTCACCCGACCCTGTAATAAGCGACTGTCACAAATAATCCCCATAATGAACAGCACTTCCCCTCCAATGTCAGAGGAGTCGGAATCGAGGTCAACGTTGGCGCGGCCGGCAACTGCTCTGATGGAATCTGCAACGGCCGGACTAACGTCCGATCGGCTATAAATAAATTCGTGCAAGGCCCCAGCGCACCCAGCGCGGCGGTTTTGCTGTGCTTCTTCCAGGCTTGCAAAAAATGGCGGGTTGCACATACAGAAGTCAAGAAACTTGTCAGCACTCTGCTTGTCTCCTTGTTCACTGCGGTGGATGTAATCAACTAGCCACGTGTGACGCGATGCCTGTCTCAGGTCGATGCGGTCACTCAACATGTTGTTGTCAACGTTGTCCATTGCCCATTCCAGAGATTCATCATCGATATCAGTTGCGATGAACTTCCAATTGGAATGCAAACGACATCCCAATAAGGGGTAGATGCACGACGCTCCAGTGCCAATATCAAATCCTAGCACTTCTTCAGTCGACACCGCTGCACCCGCGGCACTCTTGGACCCTCTGCTGGCGTGTCGCGACACTTCAAGTAAGTCCTCGATCCAGTGAATGTAGTTAAGCCGACCTGGAATTCCAGGACATAATCTGTTTGTTGGCAACTGCAGAGTTAAGTCAAAATTCTGTTTGAGAAGTGCTCGAGCCAGGTAGAAGTTGGCTAATGGATGATCAAAGTCGACGCTTCCGTTTGCACGAAGGACTTTACGCAAATCAGCGTCTTGTCGCGCGAGCTCTTCGAAATTTGGCGGGTTCCCTTTGAAAACGTTTCGTGGATGCATTCCTGCGTTCAGCGACCGAACTTCGGAGCGGCGGTCCCGCTTCCTGGTATTTCCGTCACCGTGACGCGCATCTCTGCCCTCATGTGGTCGTTTTGCGCGGACATTGTGGCGCTTCGGGTCCCTCTCTTTGAAGCTAGTAATGAGGGTGTCGGAAAAGTCCGCCAGAGATACGTTACCATCCATGTTTGACCATAAGCAAAAGACAGCGAGTGATTCATAAACAAAAATAATTCATCAATCTTGTTGTGTGTGCTCTGCGCTATCTCTGATTTTGGCTTGACTGTGACACTAAAATTCTGTGGTGTGCCCAGTTGGGTATTATTGTTGCTGCTCCCTGTCTCCCAGCCCTCTCGTCGCATGTCACCAGCTCGTCTCCGTTGTTCCCCACATCCCACAAAACTTTGACCCTTTATCGCAGCACCTCGCAATTGCATGGTTGTGTTGCATCGATGCGTCTGGTCGTCGTCGTCATCGTCGTCACGTTGCCGCGTACCACCACCACTCAGCCGAGGCTCCACGCCACAACGCCGGACGTCGGGAAGTTGCGAACGACGAACGACGAACGACGACAACGACGACGACGACGAACGACAACAACACTTCGACGAACGACGAACGACGAACGACGAACGTCGAGCGTTCGTGTCATACAGGCTCCTTCTCTCATTTTCTCTGCCATGGGTCACCAGTACTTAGTACACTATATTTCATGATTAAAATGTGCCCTATTCACAACGTATCAACTCGACATTGTAAAATAGAATAATTACAGTACTCAGAAACAAAACAGTACAAACTATTTCAGTATTTCGTATTTCAGTATTTCTGTTGCGCGTGACATTTGCGTCGAAATCGCGGTTATTGTAATACTTGCAGTATGAGAATGCAGACAGCGATTCCCGCTTTTGTTCTATACACATTTAATCAAATTCAACTAGTACTCAGTACTACAGTACCACGGTTGTCGGCGGAATTCACAGTCCGTGACTTCGGAATTCCGGCGGGACGCCTGACACGCGGGCTGGGACGGTACCGTAAACCAACACTCACAAACTACAACGAAATACCGAAAATACGACACAGTTAGTAAGCGGTGCGTACATTGTAAAACAACCCATTACGAAAACCGTAAGTACAAAATAAAGAACATGAGTCCGGCATCATGCGCGCCACTTTGCGCGTGTCGACGGATTGACAGCCAGTCAGCGCGTCGCGTCACCGCCTTTGTTGTTGTCGTCGTTGTTGTTGTTGTTGGTGGTGGTGTGTTGGTCGTCGGTTATGGTCGTGACTTTGTGACGTGCTCAAGACAATCGCTCCCCCAACCCACAACCCACCACCCCGCTTTCCCCCGCTCCCCTCCCTCCCCCCCGTTCTCCAATGCTGGGAAGACTTCGTCGTTCACCTACCTCTTTACCATACTCGTGGTGTGGGTTAGTTGCTTTGTGTGGTGTGGTGTGGCGTGGTGTGGCTGTGTGGTGTGGCGTGATTCGATTGAACTATCGAGCGGCACTTTTGTTGTTTGCAAGATGCAGGTGGAACGCGGACGCGGACGCGGGCGGTGTTGTGAGTTGTGAGCGAGTGTTTATTCGTAAATGGTTGACGAAGCATGCCGCAGTACAGTACCGAAATGTGGCAAGCGATTGGGTGGCAGTATCGTTGGTGGATGCAGGCTTGCGCGCTCGCGTCTGTTTGTGAAGAAACGGGGCGCGTTTCTTTCCGATTTTGAAAATTGTCAACAGCATTGATTTATTAATTGCAAACAGTAGCCCTTTTTCAAAGTCGCCATGCCGCGATGGTTTCGTCCCGTCCCGCGCTTCGGCTTTCCACCACCGCCAAGACCTTGGCGGCCGTGGGGCCCGCCTCCCGCAGTGGTAGTTGGCGGGGCACTAGGAGCTGCGGCTGTCGCAGCCGCCACGGAACCAGTTGTTGTATCGCACCCTGTCGTGGTCCAACAAGCAGCAGATCCAGTCCCGGTACATTTTGTTTGGCTTGCATAAGTGCGAAAGTTCAATAGGATTTTATTATCTTCACACGAACGTATCTGTTGTGTTCAGGCCGCAACTGCTGATTCTGCTGTCCAAAAAGTCCAAGTCCAAGTACCCAGTGGAGTTAAATCTGGTGACAAATTCTTGGTGACCTTCAACGGAGTTCAATTTTCTGTCGTCTGCCCAGCGGGTGTGAAAGCAGGGGACACGGTTATCGTCAACGTTCCACCTAGCGCCCCTGCGCAAGCGCCGGCCCCAGCCCCAGCCCCAGCGCCTGTCCCTGCCCCGCAGGTGAACTACACTGAGAATGTACGTACGGTTGCCTGCCTGCTGTATGATTGTCTGTCGCCAGGCTCAATGGCAGTGATGGTGTAGGTGCAGGATTCAGCGCGCGCACGTGTCATCACGGAGGCGAGCCCTCGCGAAGAAGTTCATGATGCTGGGCGTGGCATGTTCACCACAGCGATGGACTCCGTGCCCATGGCCACACAACTGCATGGCTCTACTTCGTCGGCGCCACCACTGCCACCGCTGAAACGAAGTGCCAAACCGCCAAACGTACCGAGCCACGCCGTTGCAGCGACTGCAGGCTTTGACCTGGTTGCAGATGCATCAAATGGTACACTTGGGTTTGTGACGGGAGACAAATTGTGGGTCCATGACATCGAGGGTGACGATAACACCGACTGGTGCATGGGCTATTCTGCCGACGGTCAACGAAGTGGGCTGGTGCCCCGAAACTACCTTCAGTAAAAAGACATCAAAGGTGCCCTCTTGCTGGTCGTCGTCAAAGCATGATGGGTGAGGTATGAGTGGGGATACAAAATATTGCGTAATAAAATTGTAATTGTGTTACGAACAAACGCACACTCAAACTCAAATTGTTCAAAATGGTGCACCGTTTACTGTGCCATACGCAACAGCCGCTGCAACTGTTGCAACGACTCCTGGTCATTCCAGTCATTGGGTTTCCCCTTCTGGTATTTCTGGAACCATTTATTGGCACGCTTATTGAGATCCTGAGAAATGGAGTCCGCGTAACGTAGTTTGTCGTTCACCAAATCCAAGGCCTCGTCTTGTTCGATGGCATCGTCCATCGCCCACGCCAACACCTTTTCACGGATTTCCTCTTCGTGATCGGCATCAACGTACTTGCCGCGGGGTGGCATGTCCATGTTGTATGGCGAAGGCAACACGCCGTCGAAGTCAGCATTGTCCAACATTGACGAGTCTTCGTCGTCGATGGCCTCAATGATGTCGATGAACCTATTGTAGAATGCGTACGCGAGGCTGGTCCAACCCATCTTTTCACACTTTTCGCCAGCAATGCAGAACGCTTTATCAAACGCAATCGGCCCAGATTCCTTCAACAAGGCGATTGAGAGCAATGCCTCGACCTCCTTCAGGCCCTCTTGTGCAGCCCTCGCTTGCAATAACGACCAGTGCACCGCCTGGAACAGCCGTCGGAATTCTGCCGCTGCTGAACTGCGCTGCTGCGTCAACTCCGCCAAGACGGAGTACAAGAAATCGCGAGCCTCAGCCAATGGCTTGAGGCCCATGTCTGCGCTCTCCTGGCGAGTCAAACTGAGAGCATGGGACGCCAATTTGCGGTACAGATCGAAGTGCGACTTTTCGGGCTCGGTACCGTACATTTTGAGAACGTGGATTGCTTCGAAGATCTTCGGGTTCTCACGGTTGTCCTCGTGGTCAACAAAGTAGTGAGCATTCTTGAGGGAGTACGATGCCAAGATTGGCGGCTTGGGAACGATAACCTTCTTCGTGAGGTGCTCCTCAAGAAGAGTTTCAAACACCTTGTTCCACTGCCGGCGCTCGACGTACATGTCCACGCCGGCCTTCCAATTACCCGTGTTGACGAGCTCACCTCCGTCCTTCTTAACGTTGACAAGGTACTCATCGTACTTCTTGTCGACCATCGCTTGAAAGTCAGTAGCCTTTGTCCGTGACAGTTCACGTGCCTTGTCCCAGTCGTTCGCTTGGATGTAGGTATCAATGGCTTCGCGGTAGCGGTGGATGGTAGCGAGCAAATCACCGGAGACACTGAGCCGATTGCCTTGTTTCATGCGGTCAGCCACAGTTGCAAGCACGGACTGCATGCGATCTTTGACGTGTTCCTGTGCCAACTTGGCAGCTTTGAGCCAAATGTCCAGCAACTCATCCTCGTTGCCGCTGGGAACCTGCTCAATTTTGCAGTTGAGGTAAGCATCGATGGCGCGATTGTAGTCGCCCATGTCCTCCCACGATTGTGCGGCAGACAAGTACTCGCTGTCGTTGACAGCACCGGACGTAGCGGCGTCCCGCTGTCGCAGCATGTTGACATGGTGGAGCTTGTGCGGGAGGTGCGTCTTTGTGAAGCGGATGGCATCCTGCCACATCTTGGCGTCCGTGTACATCTTCATGGCTTTCTCCGGCTTCTTGGCGTTGACGTACAGCTTCTCGGCGGTCTTGAAGTCCTTCTTTTGAGCAGCCCAGTTACCTTGGGCAACGAACACGTCAGGAATGGAAGCGGGTTCGAATGTCTCGGCCACACGCATGGCCTCCATCCAGTCCTCCTGGTGCAGCCACATGTCAATTGCTTCTTTGGGCTTGCCAGCCTTGACAAACTCGTCTTCGGCTTCTTTGAAGCGCTCCTCGTCCTCCAAGTACAACGCTTTCTTGAGGTGGACTTCCGGAACTTTCTTCGTAAGGCATGTCCTCGCAAGATCGAACGCATGGTCGAAGTTGTGACGCTCGATGTTGAAGTCAATTGCTTGTTCAACGAGGCCGAGGCGTGCCAACAGTTTGGCACCGGCTTCTCCACCGATGGACATCGCCCAAGCGTATGCGACGCGATTGGATGCAGCCTTGCCACCGTTGAGGTGAGCAACACGAATAGCCTCGTCCCACTGGTCGTTGGCGCGGTACATGTTCACGGCGCTCATCCACTCCTCGGCTTGGGTGTAGTGGTGCTCGGCTTCTTTCATGCGAGCTTCCATCTCCAACTGCTGCGCAAGGTGTAGGTGGGTCTCCTTGAGCAGGTCCTTGCGGTATGTGCCGACAAGGCGAATCATCTGGTCGTATTTCTGTGCCTTCTTGTACATCTGGATGGCCAGATCGGGCTCCTTGACCTTGAGATACAGCTTCTCGGCCATCTTGAGTTGACCTGCCGCCTCCATGCGCTGGGCCTGCGTGATGTACAATAACCCCACATCGCTTTCGTTCATGTAAGCCATCGCCACCGAGTGGGCGTCGTCCCAGCGATTGACCGACGTGTACATCTCCACAGCGTTGCGGTGCAAGCCGGCCTTGATCCAGAACTTCTCTGCCTCCTCGTAGTTGTCGAGTTCCTGGAAGTGGCGGGCAAGGCGCTTGTAGTAAGGCTTGGCGGTTTCTGGGTCTGCCTGCAAGGAGTCTTGGATGAGAGTGACTGCCCGAGTCCACTGTTTGGCGTCGAGAGCTGCTTCGATCGCTTTGGTGACGACACCGGCTTCGATGTAATGACCAATGGCAGCATCCACTTGTTTCTGAGAGACCAAGAAGTCGGCCCATGTCTCCTCCAGCTGCATGACTTGCTCGGGGAAAGATTGCCTCGCGAGCGCAACAGCCTCTCGCCACGCGTTGCCAGCTTGGTAAGCTTCCAAGGCGCGCTGCGACTGGCCCATGCGTTCGTAGAAAGTGCCGGCCTGGGCTGACATTCCTGCGTTTGTGAGGGCAGTCGCCACTTGCTCCAACAGTTCATCCGAGTAGTCGATGTCTCCATGGTTGCGAATAACCCGAGCAGCTTTCGCAGGCAGCGAACCTTTGATGTAAAGGCTGATACCGCCCAGGATGTCACCGTCCTTGATCTTGATTTCGGCAGCTTTCTGCTCTTGGTGAGACTGCAACAAGTACTCTTCATACTTCTCTTTCATGGACGCGGCATCCTTGTGGCCGGCCTTCTCGGCCACTGCAATTGCTAGATCCCAGCGATGGAGCATTTGGTACATATCAATGGCTTCATCGGGATGGTTGCGGTCCACAAAAATTCGCTCCGCCTCCTTGTACTTCTTTTGTAACATCGCGAGTTTGGCGCGAACCGTGTAGTGCTCCAGGGCGCGGGCTCTGGATCCTTCCTTTGCGACGATCGCATTGACGGTCTTGTTGATGTCATTCAAGAAACGGGCTTGTGGCATGTCGCCGAGCGCTACGGCGCAGCGCTGTGCGATGTTGAGCCGTTCCTGTTTCAAACTGCGCTCCAAAAGCTTGCGCCACATCGCTTCCGTTTCCTTCGACAACGCCAATGGATCCAGGGTGTCCATGGCCTTGGTGAGGTCCACATTGATAGCATTGCCAAACATAATGAGGCCCTCCTTGAGCTCGTAGCGAGATTGCTGCATGCCCTCATCCACAATGACGGTCGTGTGGCCATTGAGGCGCTCGATTTCCTCGATGTCTCCGTTGATGCCAATCGTGGTCATTTTGTCTGCTGCACTTGGATTGTACCACACACACAGTGTTTTGCGGTTTTGCGCGACAATGACGTCAGCTTCAGGAACCCACTGCGCGTAATTGCAGAAAGGCAGCAGTGTGCTGCGCTTTTGCAGATCAATGTCGTAAATGTGGAGGCGGTGGCGCTTGTCACGGAACAAGATCAAGTTTGCGCCGGTGTTTAGCTCCAAGAAGTCAATCTTGGAATCGTGCGCAATCTGTGCAACTGAAGTTCCGTAAGCAAGATCCACAATACGGATGGTTTGAATATCGAGCAAGTACGCGACTTTTTTGTTGTCGGGTTCTTGACCACCGAAGGACGGCGTTGGTTCGCCATCATAATTGGAAGGACGGTACGGCTGCTCGTTGATCCGAACCGACAACAAGTGCGGGCTCATGTGCTCCGTGCGGCACGATCCAAGGATCTCATTACTGCCGTACTCGACAATCGTGAGCTCGCCCACGTTGTAAGCCATGCACACACTCTCGTTGTCGAAGAAGAACTTTTCGGAGCCGTTGCTCACCCAGGGAATTTCGCTAATGAGCGACTTGTCCAGATCGCCCATGAGCAATGTTTGGGAAGTGTTGGCAACCAAAAAACGGTTCTGGAAGATGTTGATTCGCGTGATTTCAACGCCATCGTAGTTCGACTTGACCACGACACGTTCATTGTTGCTCAAGCGCTTCACGATCACCTGGCTGGGCGAGATGTAAGTGAATTCGAACGCACCACGGTAGCGGTAGCGTCGCAAACAAGCATCGTAAATGTCCGCAACGCCGCACGTTGCACCGATTGCCAGCTTGGATCCGTCAGACTTCCACGAGAGAGCTGTGATGGAGTGCAGGTTGGGAATTTCCTTGCGGCTGATTTCGCGCCAAGACTCGGACTTGTTGTCGTAAGAGTAAATGAAGAAGCAATTCCAGTTGCCAACGACACAGGTCGTGCCACCAGGCGCAAACCGGGCAACGGTCATGTCCTGCACTTTGTCGTCTTCAGTGTAGTCGAAATCACAGATCTTCTCACACGTCTCCACGTTGTACAAGTGCACTTTTTGGTCGCCACCGCCAGCGAGAATGCAGCGCCCGAAGTCGAGCGCGTATGCTGGGCAGGTGTGCTGGGCAATTTTCTGCACAGCGGCTGTGCTCGTCCCACTTTCGAAGGACATGCGGAAGATGGTTCCGTCAAGGTGGGCAGACACCACGGTTTGACCGTCGGGACTGGAGCACACGGCAACACAGTAGTTCGGTTCGTTCGGCTGGAACAGCACCTGAGTTTTGTGCGTCTTAGTGTTGCCAATTTTGACAGCGCCGTCAGACGTGCAGAAGATAAGCTTTTGCGGGGTTTCCGTTGGCCAGCACATTGCAGTGACCTCCGCTTGCTGCGGAAACTTATTGCACACAGTCTTCTTGTGGCCCCAGTTGCGCCCCAGCTTGTAGATGATACAAATGTTGTCAGTTTGTCCGACGGCGAGCTTCGTGCAGTCGGGTGAGAAGGCGATGCAGCGCACCAAGAAATTCTTGTTGCCCTTGACCGCCGCCTTTGCGGCGAAGCGATCCTGTCGAACGCCCATTTCGTCGAAGAGCTGGACAACCTTGTCGACAGATACCACGGCGAGTCGAACGACGGCCGAGTTGTCGTTGCGGCGGTTCGGCGTCCACGCCATGGCTGTGATTTGCTTGACCCCATTAATGGGTGGCATAATGCTCTTCAGGTGACGCAGCTGCATGACTGCGTGCGCCTCCTAGGCAGTCAACGACCCACACCGGGAGACTATTCAGAACCAACAACGCACAAAACAATGAAACAAACAATGTCAATCAAACTCCGTCTGTTTGATTGCGCCACGCCCACAAAAGCGATTCGCGCAACAGCGGTGGTTGTTGTCGCGGTTTTCGAAAGAGAAAAAACGGGAACGGCTTAACACTGCGAAACAAACATACTTCCGCTCCCCAATAGTCTGCGACGACATCCCTGCGTCGACGGTAGAGCGCTTCACAGCGCCGTCCACCCATTGCAGTTCTCGTTCTCCTGCGGACTCCCACCTTCTCACAAGAACAGGGACCATTCACTACGAGACACTCTACAACTCTGCAGCTGCAGCTGCATCTACGACGTGGTCGCTGGGGCACGACCACGGAGATCACCGAGCAACACCGAACAAAGTCGATGACGTTTGGACGACAACTGTCTCTCACAACCGCCGAAACAAACAGCAGCAATGGCAAAGTCATCGCCACCGCCAATGTCAATTCTCAACGTCAACGTCACGACGAACACAACAACAACAATCATCATCAACAACAACAACAACAAACGACGAACGAAGACGACGACGACGATGACGACAACGACGACGACAACGACGACAGCAACGACGACAACGACTACAACGACGACAACCAAACGAACGAACAAACGACTGCGAACGAAGAACGAACGAACAAACGAACGAACAAACGAACAAACGAACGAACGAACGAACGAACGAACGAACGAACGATGGAAGGCTCTCAGTGAGAGTGAGCAGCGAGCAGTGAGCAGTGAGCAGCAGTGAGTAGTGAGAACTGAGGGCGAAGTGAGTGAGTGAGTGAGTGAGTGAGTGAGTGGGCAGCGTGGGCAGGGTGGGTGGGTGGGTGGGTGACTGACTGATTTGTGGGCGTGAGTGGGGACGACTGCGCGGAGACGGGAAACTGCCGTTTCCGAGGAGCTTTCTTTCCTTCCTTCCTTCCTTCCTTCGTTCCTTCCTTCGTTCGTTCATTCGAATCTCACTCACTCACTCGCAGTCACTCACTCACAGTCAC
>ENA-OWNT01004299-OWNT01004299.1-seawater-metagenome-genome-assembly--contig:-NODE-4299-length-12612-cov-4.014998_pt1 | contig 12612 bp, 17 predicted proteins | sample MGYA00238136_ERZ651165 | MGnify/ENA primary metagenome ERZ651165 (study PRJEB26861, sample SAMN08777766) | seawater metagenome | isolation source: coastal seawater | place: USA: Florida | collected... | reverse complement strand
AATCTAGTCCCATTCAACCAACCCGACAATTACAACTCGTCGGACTGGGAAATTGTCCGGCGCTACGTCAACGCTTGTGAAACCTTGGTTAACCAGACTGGCAAGTCTTGCCAAACTGGATTTCCTAGCTGCAGCCGAGTTAGTGTGCCGAACGGCAAGTTTGATATGAACAACTGCGGGGGTGTGTCCACCGACTACATCGGAGGGAGCCGGCAATACCCGAACGCGTCTTGGCCCCAACGGAAGCAAATCTGGCATGAACACCTGTAAGGACAACGTGTCTGTGCGAGTGTATGCTGTGGATTGTTTCGTGGTTGACTCTGTGCAATTCGTGTCCTGACACTGGTGATGTGCTGTTTGAAGGGCCTACACGCAAGGACTGCTGTGGACACTCGGCCACGATGAAGCGATCCCGATTGATGTGCGAAACATTATGTCGGGATGGGGCCTGTGCGCGGACGAATTCCGTAACAACAGCATTGCTCCAAATTGGCCACCTGGATTGTATGTTCGGGAGGCCCGCCGCATGTACCACAGCGACGTCTTCACACAGAACACACCAGCACAATTTGCTGGCCAAAACCGCGATGACGCCATTGGGTTGGCGGGATACCAATTTGATAGGTAAGCGTGAACGAAAGCACGCTCGTGTGTGCTGTTTCAACGCAGTCGCGTGCCGGTGTCCGTACTGATATTGTGCTCTCCAACAATGGCCTGCAGCCACAACGTGCGCAGGTTCTGGTGTGCGAACGCGAGTACGTTCCCCTGTGATGGACACGGCCCAATGGACTCACCGGTACGCGTGCTTCGCTGACTATTATTTCGGGACCGTTGCTGAGGAGCGGTTGCTGGTTCACAGGCATCGGTCGCGGCCGACACCCCCTTTGTGTTTGTGGAGGGGGATGTGCAGGTTTGTACTGGTTTTCCCGGTCACAGACAGCGTCCCACAACTTCCAATGACGACATACAACCCTGCAGGTGAATCCCGGAGTGTATCAAATTCCTTTGAGCGTAATCGTTCCGGATGCGGCGGAGGCGACCAACCTCTTGGTGGTCAGTGCCATGGCTGCGAGCCACATTGGGTTGTCTTCTCTCAGAATGGAACCGCAATTTATGATCGTTGGACAAGCTGCAGGTGCGGACCGTGACCTTGGTGTCGCTTTCTAGGCATCCGTTCTAATTGCTTGACGGTGTTGTGGTAGGCACTGCCGCAGCGATTGCTGTCGCCAACTCCAGCACGGTCCAAGATCTCGACCCGCTGAAGCTGAAACAAACTCTTGCTCGCGACGGTGCTCGTGTTGACTTGGCGACAACTCCAGGTGCCAAGGAATACAATGTCTCTGGCGCAGGTGATGGACCTGCGAATGGAATTTACACGGTGCGTTGTGATGGTCGGAGTTCGAGATTCCGGTGCCACGTTGGATCACGATTGTCCTCTGGTCGCGATGCCTTTCCAGAAAGATCCGTTGCAGAGCCGCGACCCGGGCGTGGCGTTCTACGTTCACGATTCGGAGCATGAAATGTATCGGTGGAACGGCGAGTGGCGCATCGCGGACGCCGCAGAGTCGAAGCTGATGTACGTTCACAGACAACGACTTGCCAAAAGTGTTTTGTCGTCTGCCGTTATGTGCAATGTGCATTGGCATTATTGACACTCCTGCTACGTCGTGCTGCTTTGCGTTGCCTTCTGTTGCGTCTTTTTTTTTGCTTCCTTGCGTGCGCTCATCCTTGCGTGCGTGCGTGAACGATTCCAGCTACCTCGGCGCCGCTTCGACGAACGGGAGCAGCACTCCGCCGACCGCCGCCGGCAGTTGGGTCGTCGTTGCCAACCGAACGACCGGCGCAGAACCCCCGCCAAACGTTGCGCCGGTCGCCGCCGTCGCTGCCGCCGCCTTCAAGGCAAGGAGAAGCCTGTGAACGCCCAGAAAGCACGTTCAACTTAGTTAAGGATACGTTTTGTAGCGCTTGGTCACTATCAATTAGTATCTATGATTAGGAATGCATTGAAAAGGTTCACTGTGGCTCACCGAACGAACGATCAACGGAAACGGCGACGTTTCGTCGTTCGTTTGTCGTTCGTCGTTCGTTTGTCGTTCGTTCGTCGTTCGTTTGTCATTCGTTCGTTTGTCGTTCGTTTTGTTCGCCGTTGCGTCGTTCCGTCGTTCGTTGTCCGTACTCCTCCTCGGAGTTGTTGGCCTTGTTGAGGATGTTGCTGCCCTCGTTGCTGTTGGGAATGTCGTTGTGGTGATGTCGTTCGTTGTGGTGATGTCGTTCGTTGTGGTGATGTCGCTCGTTGTGGTGATGTCGCCGATTCAACGTTTCGGTACATGCATCTCGGAAGCCGTGCGTCGGTTCGCGTGAGAAGGTTGCTTTGCGTTGTCCTCCCACTTTTATTTTGTTGTAGAAAAGTCGCACAATTCGGAAAACGACGGCGAAACAATCCCGGGTGTGCGCGTAGCAGTCGGCAACGCGGGTGTCGACCACGGCCCATACAGGGCCTTGTCCGTGCTAGGTGTACGGATCCCTTAACCATGTAAACTTTGCTTTTTCAAGAGAAGATGTCGACGGAGCAACGGCAAGCTTCGCCTTTGTAGAGTCAAAGCCGTAGTGGTGCAGACCACGTCAACATGGAGAGCCTGGACGAGATTCTGCGATTGCAAGGATCCCTTGCAGCGCTGGAGAATGGGGTGCGTTTTTGTGCCTGGAACATTGTGCCAATGCCTCTGCGACCTTGTCACTTTCCTTCGGCAGCCTCACTTTGTTTGTTTTTGTGCCCTACATACGCGTTCTGTACTTTTTCCAGTTCATTCATATGAACGTTCGTCCACCAGCGTCGCCATCAACCTTATCCGAGGATCCGGATGACACGCACTTCACATCACTGTACCAGGAGCTGCACGCTTCGTCGCCACCACGGCGGCGACAGCAATCGAATGCAACTTCACAGCGACGGTCCGGCAATACAGTGAATCGTGGGCCGTCGAAAAGCCCGAAACTACCCAGCATCCACCGAAAGTCCCAAACCAGAAGCCCGCACGCTGGCTTGTCGCACTGGGGCCCCGGAAGCCACAAGTCAACAACGAAGCAGGCTCGCCAGTTCCACTCCACGTCAGTGTTCCGCGCCACAGATCCTAGCGGGAGACCTAACACGGTTCCCAAGGCGAAGCAGACGTCCAGCGGAGGACCGGCCGCTCGGAAGCTGTCCAAATCGTCGTCGAAGAAATCGAATCCGTATGCGCGACGTGGCACCAGACGTAGCCCAGCAAAGAAACGAGGCGCCCCGGGCCACTCCGAGAAGCCAGGCCACGGAGTGCCCCCCTGGGACCACTCGCGGTTGGAGCATGGGGCACAGCTGGAAGAGAGCTGGCGGCGATCGATGGCGTCGACCAAAGTGCCAACACTTCCGCGTGCGGCGGCGTTGTCCGACTCGTCTGCGGCCAGGGCAAGTGCAGCAGTATTGCTGAGTCAAACACAGGAAGACGTGCAGTGCCTGCAGAAGTCATTCAACACACACGCCCGCAAACGCGATCGCCTGGCGAAAGGCGTGGCCAGTGCTCTCGAAGAAGCGGAGCGCATCGTCCCACTTCACTTCCTCAAACAGTACGCTTCCATCGGAGAGCAGAAACAGAAAGTAATCCAGTTAGTGCAGGACGCAGTGCATACCTACACGATCGGGAACATGACGGAGGCGTTTCGTCGATGGGTGGTCTTTTTAAAAGCTGACAGGCGCCGCGAAAAAGATGCCGCAGCGACGATGGTATGTGTGATTGAAATTTGTTTTGATCGTTGCAGCCTTGACAGACAGGGGCTCTGCTGTGTCGCTGCCCAGATTGAAAAGATTTACGTTGGACACCTCGCCCGCAAAAAGTTCGCCGACATATGGAAGAAACGGCAGCAGTTTTTGAAGGAAGAAGCTGCCCGCCAGCTGAAACTTGCGGAGAAGCGGAAGAAGCGTCAAGACAAGGCAGCAGCTCAAATCCAACGCATAGCGAGAGGGGTTTTAGCGAGAAAGCGAGTCGCCCACCTCAATTACCTGCGCAATGCAGCACGCGTATGTTGTGGATTCGTTGAGTGGCTTGGTCTGCTGGTGTTTTGTCTCGCGGTGCTCAACGGCGAATTTGTAATGCCCAGACCATTCAGCGCTTTTGGACGACGCACACTGTGTGGATACTAGCAGTGAAGAAGTTGAGAATCCTGGCTCGAGAACGAGACGCAGCGACGAAGATTCAAAGCCTTACGAGAATGCGCCTTGGCAAAAAACGGGCCGCCAGGCTACGGTAAGACAAACGAACCGCCTCGCGACACACGCGTTCTGCATCGCTGATGTACTGTGCCGCTGATTCTGAAACTCTGCTTTTAACCCCCCTGTTGTGCCAGGAACTTTCATAACCGGATGCGAGAGAACCGCCTCCTGTTGAACCGCGAGTTCGTCGTCGAGACGTATTTCCAACAACAAGGAGCGGCGATCACAATCCAGCAGTGGTTGAAAGAGAGGATGCACTTCCGACGCCAATTCAAGTTCCTGGGGCACCAGTGTGCCATCACAATTCAGAAACTGTGTCGAGGTCACCTTGCACGGAAACAACACGGCGTCGCCGTTCGCGATGCCATTGCGCTTTGTCGCCTGAACCGCCACCTGGTGAGTTGTCGTGATGTTGTCAACGTTGTCAACCACAATCGATGTAAAATACGTACTCTACACCATTGTCAATGCAGGTGCAATGCAATCCAAGTCTAAAAAAGTGGTCCGCTATAAAGATACAGTGCTTCATGCGCGGCCTGTGGGCCCGCTGGCGCGTCGCGGCCATTCGCGCTGCGCGACGAGAAGCGGAAGCTCAGCGTTCTGCAAAGAAGGCAGAGCACCTGAGCCGCTACAACGCTGACTTGGACAAAATTGGACAAGCTTTTCGAGTGGTACGCCCCATCAGTGAACGCGTGTTGTGTGCCATGATGCGTCAGTCACCCAATTTTATGTTGTCTGGCGACGCTCCAAAGGCCGGCCGCAAAATGTTTGGCGGCATCATGGTGCCAGAAAAGTTGGCCGCGACCAAGTTGCAAGCTGCTTGGAGATCGGTCACATCGCGGCGAAAAACGCATGCTTATCGACACGTGCTGCAGAAGCTAAACGCGGTTTGTTGTCGGCCCTGTCACCAAGCAGATTATCTCGCTGAATGTTAACGGTGCGATGCTATTACGACATCTGTAGTTCTCGCGGCGTCGCGCAGTGCACTTCCTGCAAACAAAGTTCGTCCGCCCAATGCTGAACAGAATGCGAACCCGCAAAGCGGAACAACGTGCGGCAATTGTCACGATGCAGCGATTCGTCCGGCGCAAACTTGGCTTCGGCGACAGTACGTTTTCAGCTTCGTTTTCCTTCCTGTGTCACTTGCCTTGTCCATGCACCTCTATTGTTCTGACTGCCTCTGTCTGCATGTGTGTGTTGATCGGCGTTTTGTGGTCGTTCAGAAGTGTTTCGGGACATGGCGGCGGAAAAAATCGCGCTGTGGTTGCAAGGGCAGCGTAAGATTGCAAAGGCCAAGCAGCGCGCGGCTAAGCGGCGCGATATTCTGAACTCTGATCGATTGAAGTTGGCCAAGTGCCAAAGCGTGGTCAGGATGTTCTTGGGCGTCCTCGCGATGAGAAGACGCCGAGAGCGCTTCCGGTTCCAGAACGATGAACTGAAATGCGTGGGTCGCGATCGCGTGTTGTTCACCCATCAACGACTGATCGACAAAGACATCTTGGACTCGTGCGCATTTGCTCTGGAACTGGCACGGGAGCGGGATGAAGCCGCGGCAGCAAAGCTAGCGGAGCAACAGAAAGGGAAGCTGCGGCCTGGCAGTCCACCGCTTTCTCCACGCTCTCCGAGGTCTCCTCGTGTTGGTACGCCCCAGGGTTCCAGGAAACGTGGACGTAAGGCAGGCGACGATGCTCCTGAGCGGCTAGCCAGGTACGAGCGTATTGCATGTAGGCCGTTGATCCATATCACTTCGGTTGGTCTGATCGAATTGACTCTTTTTGAAATCGAAGTTGGGCCCAAGCCCGTGCACCGCTGCCCGATTTGCCCCCTGGTCGCAAGTCCCGCAGCAAGAAGTTTTATGCGGACGGAGCGATACAATCGTTCTATCGCGCTTTGATAGAGTCGGCTGCCGCCCGGAAACCAAAGGGAGCACATGCGGACGGACGTCAGCGGAAAACTAGCGGTGGATTGAATGCAGCGTTGACCAAGGAAGATGAGTTCCAGCTCAACGGTCCGGCATGGGTGAAGTTCCTCAAAGGCATCCCCGGGTACGTGTTGTTCGTTGAGGCGTTCCGTGCACAAAGAAGGTGTTGTGGCTGATTTCTCCCGCCTCTCTCATAGTTTCGTCGCGAAAGTGAAGAAGGGGAACGCAAGCAAAGGCAAAGAGAAGCCTGGAACTCCGAATAAGACATCCGCCGGCAGCAACACAGAAGTGTCAACAAGCAAGACGGCGGTTTCTGCCGAGGCACCTGCTGAGACCAAGTCGGCACAACAAGCGACTCCCGCCGCTGCAGGCGCGGATGCAGCCAGCCCGCCGCACAATCAAGATTCGGCAGGCAACGAAGGCTCACAACTTGCTAACACTGCAGACGACGCTGCTGTCGACCCACAGCCTCCAGCACCAATCGACTACCTTGCTCCGACAAAAGTTCCCATGCCAAAGTCCAAGGTGACAGCAACAAAGGCTGACATATTGTTCAGCAAAGTGAAGCGGCGGGATCAGCGAGGCTTGGACGTGGCGGGCTTTGTGCTCGCGTTGCAGCTCGTGGCCAACCTGCGATATCCGGGTGCGTATGAACATCGAATGCCAATTTGCGCCCGCAATCCGACTACACGAGGATGCTGTAGTTACATTCGACATGCATCGTGTATCCTTGTCTTCGTAGGAGACTGCTTGCCCTCGTTCCGGGGTGTCAAAGGAGACCCTGGTCGACTGCTAAAAGTTTTGGACGAAGCTCTGCAGGTACGGCCGTGGTCTCAACAATAACTTGGGCCCTTGATCCGCATTGGTTCAAAGTAATAATGCGCGCTGTGCCTTTGCTTGCTGTCCTTCAGAGCTATGACTTTGCATACACAACGGTCCTGCAACCACTTGAGAACAAGGCCACACAGCAACTGCACCGCGCATCCCTGGTCATTCAGCGCGTGTTCCGCAATCAGTACACATTCAACATGATACAAAGAGTGCTCAAGCTCACGCTGGTGTTCCGACAACAAAAGCTGGAGGCAGACGCTGCGACAAAGCTGCAGTACGTGCAGACCGCGTGCTGTGCCATGGTCAACGTTCGCGGACGGCTTGAAACAACTCATTTCAATGTTGTAATTGTTCTGCTCGGCGATACAGGTACTTCTGGCGCTGTGTACACTCCCGCGTGGTGGTCGCCCGCGACCTTGCGAAGTCGGTGTACGAGAAGTACATTGACGCGAAGACCCAGGTCCCGTATTGGCACAACCCTCGAAGTGGAGCTACTGTGTGGGTGAAACCTTCGGCACTTGGTCCCGAGGACGTTCAAACTAAGGCAGTTGCTGTGGATCCCAAGCAAGAGTACGTGGTGGCACCTCGACGTGCAGCTGCTTTCCACGATGCGTTCGTGAGTCAACCATGTGGTGCTGGTTGGTGTCCGCAGATACATGCTACTCTGCTGCACCTGTGATAAGAACGTCGCGGTGGTGCAGTGCTACGAATGCCAGACCTGCTTCTGTGCAAATTGCTACAAAGCTCGCCACGTCTCTGCGGCCAAATCCAAGCACCGCGCATTGGAGTTGAATGTCTGTCCAGAATGCGAATTGCAACAAGCTACGCACCGATGTCTTGGAAGGTTGGTTATCTGTGCCCACTTGTCATGTTGGCAGTTCGAGTAGCCTGAACTCACTTTTGTTGATGCATGTTTCAGCTGCAAGGACGACTTCTGTGAATGTTGTTTTGTCAACCTGCATCGTGCTGGGGCCCTGCTTAAACACTCCTCAACGTAAGTCTATATGTTGCTGGCATTGCATTGCTGGCATTGCGTTACTGCTGGATGCGAGTTCGCTTGGTCTAAACAATGGCGAATGTGATGATCTGTGTGCAGGATTTTGATTGAAAGCTGTGATCGCTGCAAGCTCCGCATTGCCAGGGTGTCCTGCGATTACGATCAACGCTTCTTCTGCCATGAATGTGTCGATGCCGAGTTTGCTGCCGGGATGGACCTCGGACAGACGTACGAACTCCCGGTGGTACCAGTGCTGAAGCATGGGGTTTCGAAAGTCTTGAAACGGCGGATAGCGCGGCGGCAGGCCCTCAATGGACAGCCCGGGGGAAGCTTCGCCGAAGCAGTGCAAACGCCTCAGACCCACGTGCAGACGGCTGAAGATGGTGTCGTGGCTGCGCAGGCTGGCGATACAGAACAGACTGGCGCCAGTGGTTACGAGGCCTACGACACATCTGAAAACTACGCTGAGGGTACCGGAGCCGAACATTCGCAACAGGAGTACGCCGAACACGAAGGTGAGTACTACGCAGAGACGCATGGTGATACGTACGAACAAGATGCTGCTGCTTATCAAGCAGCGTTTGAGGAGGCACCAGCACAGAACGCGGAAGGCGCGTCGCCTGATTATGCCGAGCTCGAGGTGCACGATGGTGTCGTGCAAGAGTTTGCAGGATCCGGAGCGGATGAGGCCGGTTACGGGGCCACCTACGAAACCATGGAAGTGCAGGCTGACGCGGTGGCACCGGCGAGTGAAGCAGACGCGTGGGAGACTTTCTACACAGACGACGGGACACCGTACTACTTCAACCACACAACGGGTGTGACGCAGTGGGAAGCGCCAGTGTAACAACACAGAATCTTGTAACATTAATCATTATTTATTTGCCCACAACGTGTGTGCATTGTGCGCGCGGGGGTCTTCACGGCCTTCGCGGCGGGTTGGCTCGTGGCGCGATAACTTCTTCCACGGCCAGAAGTGACCGGTGATAAAACGTATTGCGGTCTGATTGCGACAAGAACGTGCGGACGAGCTCGTGGTTGAAGATTGCCGGATTGCTCACCAGCTTTTGAAAATACACTTCCAACGCATGACGTCGAGCTTCAAGAAACTCGTTGGAGCGAGCACTATACCACAAGACAGGGATTTGACTGTGACAATGGAGGTGGCTTGGCACACATGGGTAGACCGGCAACAATGCAACATGAAAAAGTGATGAACGAACCCGAATATTCTCTTCGGTGGGAACGTCGGCAACTTCACCCGGGAGCTGCCCACGAGATTTTGAAACGTATTGCGCAGACGTTTGTCGAAGGCTCGAATTGTTTTGTACCTCTTCAATACTGCGAATGTGCGCAATGAACTCGAAAGTTCGATGCGATATGCCACGAAAGAGGGCGTAATGACTACGTTGGGGATCTCAATGAAGATCATCGAATCCACTGAGTTGGAATGCAAATGTCACAGTGCAGAGAAAGTCATTGGGTACCGAACGCAATCAAAGCAAGCATGGTGACAAGGCACACCCACACAAACCATTCTTGGGTAACGCTTGACCCCGCTGCGGTGGATAACTTTGGCGACCAGCCCGTGGGTCAGCGGCGTTTGCACTGCCGCGTGCATCGTGGCCATATTGCTGCGGCGCGTTTCTGCTTTCCAGCGGGCCCTCAGGTGTACGTTGGTGCTGAACATTTTGCTGGCGCTGCGGAGGTCCTCGGCCGTGAGAATTGTCGTGCGATCGTTTTAGTGGAGATGGACTCGCTGGCGATGCAACGTCTATTTCGGAGGGACCATCAATGCCTTTCCGAGAACAAAATCAAAGCGCAATCCACATCGCGACATCAGGACAACGAGGACACCGGTCGCGCGAGGCACAGATATGCAATTGCAAGTTGCTTACTGGATATGTCGGGAAACGACCCGACGTCCCCGTCGTCATTGTGGCGTCTGCGCGGTGATGCCATGCTCATGTGACCCGAGGCATCGAATGAAGCATCCGAGACATGCGCCGAGGAGCTCCCTCGGCCCGTTCCTGGACGGCCATGGCGAGTGTTGTCCAACGGCGAGCTGTTCAAGGTTCTATTACTGGTTGAATGATGGCCTACATGTGACGATGGACGCGTATGAGCCAACCGACAGCGAGCAGCATGCACGGCACCGAAACTCTCTGACCACGTGCTGTGGACGATGCCACTGCGGACACGCCACCTCTGTCAAAGCTACTCGCAACTTCTGTGGATTCCAAAAAGTCGCTGGGGCCATGTGAACTGCGGTGCTCTCGCACACTCCTGGCGGCTCCGTCGACGTATGGGTTCGGGACAGATGTCGCCGAGTCGGTGAGGTCATCAATGGAGCCTCTCTGGAGAATTCTACGCCGGGATTCGTGCTGTGCACAGTATTTTGGTGTGCAAAACATGGTGAATCAAACGTGTCGACCAGATGCGTGTCGTGGCGACTTCTACATGTGACTGTAACTTACCGTTGGCGGAGAAGGCTCAATTACGGACTGGTTGGCAGATGAAGTTCGCCGAGACTGGCGGCAGCAGTTTACAAGTGGATCAGATCAGGGTCGCACGATCCACGTACGATTGCCCACACTTTTGAATTTCGTACCTGGTTTGCAGTGTACTGGTGCGAGTTCTCGCGCAGAGAAACAAAAGCATTTCCTGTTCCTGGCAGTGGGAAATTGCCGCGACGTGTTAGAATCTAAAATGATTCAAGATGATGAAACAGGTTGTCGTGTACCCACCGTCTTCGAACAGCTGCAGGATGGGATGTTCTGCTAGGAAATCACGGATTGAAAGATGCGTGCGATCCTTGTCCAGCGGAGCTGTCAACGCATAATATAATACCGTCAGCTCGCAAGGCAAATAGTCGAATGAACACCCGCAGTAGTGGGTGGTTGTGGCACACGTACCACTCAAATAACGGCGAGCCCTTCCGTAGCAGTGCCGCAGCAGGAAATTGATGGTATCTGGAGGTTGGTGAGTGCAGATTGCGTGTGAGATTGAAGACGGAGACGCGTCAGTACACATGTGTGCACCATTCGCAAACAACAAGAGACGTACTGAGTCGAGCTTGGCAATACACTCCGGCATCAAGTGAAGTGGTGGTCGGCGGGGATTGTGCGGCTGCGGTCGCCTCCTTCAACCACCAAATTCGGTAACATGTTAAAACAGACCCCGCTCGAGGTATACGCAATGACACGATGGAAGCTCAAACAAAAGGCACTGGCTGACCTCGCGCCACGTTGCGACCGTTGCGATTACGCAAGAGAGCGCGTTGCGTCCGGCTTGGTCCACAAAGTCGAGGTCAGCCTGTCGCAGTTACAGATGACGTCCAGCAAATATACACAGCTTGAGGAGTTCGCGCCGTCTCAACTTGTGGTCAAGTGCCACGTTTGCCACACGGACCCCAAACTCAACCAGCAGTCTCGTCATCTCGAGTTTTTCTGAGCTGTGAGAGCGGGACAAGCAGTCCAGTAAAATAGACCCGTGCCCCTCGTGCCACTTGACAGGTGCGCGATAGTTGACGTCGGCGCCCGCCTGCAGCAAAATGCGCACAGTTGATATAGAGCCCCCGAGCACGGCTCGGTTCAGAGGGGTCTCGTTGAATGACCCAATCGTGTCGACGAACTCGCCTTTAGACTGTAACAATAAGCACCATGAACGATCAATGCCGGGCGCACGTAGATGAATATAGCGCACTGCAACAACAATAGCCACATACCAGTGCGAACGACAGCAATTCGTCTCTGCCCTGCTGCGCAAGATCGGTCAAACGGTGCCCGAAACGCTTGCTCTGCATCTGAAGGTGCACGAGAACCTGCTGCTTCGTGGGTTGTGTGCTCCCGTACACCTCTTCGCACTTCTGAAGACGCGCTTGAGCGCGATCATTTCCGAGCGCGATAAGCTGGGACTCGAGCAGGGACAACGGACCGCCTGTCGGATCGGAAGCCATTGTTTGGCTCCTTGATCCGTTCTGATCGGAGGGCGGCTGCAGCGCTTTCGTTCAAACCGCCTCGGGCATTGACGCACAGCCAGCCTTTAGCCACGTAACGTGGCTGCAATCACTCAACGGCCGATACCAAACCACCAGTCCGTCCGAAGACAGCTGCCGTGGCACTTGGGACCGCTGGTTCCCCACTTTTCGTGTCCGGCCAGCGAGATTCAGTGCAGCAAAATTTCAGCGCAGTGATAATAGCATTTGCCCACCACACATACCACGCGACACAGAAAGCACCGCAAACAACACACAACACAGAGCAGTAGCCGTGGCGCGTGTTGTTAGTGGTTGTCTGGAAACGAAGATCCGCGAACGACGAGCATTGATCTTTCACATTATTGGTGGTTCGCGGTGGCGGTTGGACTCGGCGTAGGCAACGATTACGCAACGACGCCGATAGCGATGTCGACGAGCGACAACGAACGACAAACCCTTCTCATTGCGGTTGGTGGTTGGTCGTCAGCGGGATGCAAGGCAACGAACGAAAGAATGATGAGCGGCGATACGGCCGAACGACGGAACGGCCGAACGACGGAACGGCCGAACGACGGAACGACGGAACGACGGAACGACGGAACGACGGAACGACGAACGACGCTCTGGGCATAACGTTAAGC
>ENA-OWNT01004296-OWNT01004296.1-seawater-metagenome-genome-assembly--contig:-NODE-4296-length-12622-cov-3.985572_pt1 | contig 12622 bp, 9 predicted proteins | sample MGYA00238136_ERZ651165 | MGnify/ENA primary metagenome ERZ651165 (study PRJEB26861, sample SAMN08777766) | seawater metagenome | isolation source: coastal seawater | place: USA: Florida | collected... | reverse complement strand
ACCCATTAGTGGCTGCAAACGCGGCCGCCATTTTGCAAGTGTGCAGTGTTACTGAGCAAGGACGTGACATTGTGGTCGAAGCAGGCGCTGTCAAGGCAATGGTGGAGCTTTTGGTGAGCAATAGTGGGCCTGTCCGCAAAGCTGTGTCGGGAGCCTTGCTGAGTCTGACCATCAGCGAAGCTGGCAAAAAGCAGTTCCACCGCATGCAAGGATGCTACAATTTGATCGACCGCCTCAAGAAAGAGGCATCCCCGGACGTTTTGCAGAACACTATTAAGATCGTGTCGTCGATGTGCTGCTTCCCGGCCGCAAGAAATGAACTGAAGGACGACGGAGCGGCTGAAGTTTTAGAAACCGTTGCAGCGATGACGAACAGCTCCACAACAAAAAATCTCGCGCAATTGGCAATGCAGAACGTGCTGTGGGAACCATGAGCAGAGTTATTCACGCGAGCAATTTGCCGCATTCGACACTTGCATTGCAAAATAAAATTATAGTTTAGCGCAAGACACCGGGCCGAGACGAGTGCGAGTCGTGGTCGGTCATGGCGCACCTGTTTCCTGTTTTCTAATCCTAATAGTGAAACAGGGGAGCTGCCGAACATATTTCTGCTTTGCGATGACGAACGGAATGGATACGAAGACGAAGATAGAGTCAAGCGTGTGTTGCATCCGTTAAAATTCAGATACAAGTAAGCCGACAGTGAAGGACCAACACAGCGAAGTTGCGACGTAAGTTTTAAGGGGACAGATCGCCATTGCGGGCCATCATGTGACGGGAGATAATCATCCTCTGGATTTGGCTTGTACCCTCGTAGATCTAAATGCAGTTGCGAGTGGCGAAGTCAGAAGAAGGTTCTGCTCAGTGACACGACAAACCCGTTGGGCCATACCTGGTAAATTTTGGCATCGCGGAACAACTTCTCGACTGGGTACTCAGTGTTGAAACCGGCCCCGCCGAAAACTTGAACAGCGTCTGTGACCACCTTGTTGCAATGATCAGCTGCGAATGCCTGCGTAGACATAACAGTGCATTCTGATGAACACAGTCTCCACTCAACAATTGGCTCGAACGCATCAGAGTGCAAACCTTAGCCATGCTCGCGAACATGGTGTTGTTGCGGCCGGCATCAATTTCAGTTGCCGCTTTGTATGTCAACATACGCCCGGCTTCGATGCCGATGGCCATATCGGCCAGCATGAATGCGACAGCCTATGTGGGGTAAAAAGGTGACAATCATCAGAATGGGACAAGGCCACAATCGTCACGAAGGCGCATTGTACCTGGTGGTTGATAATTTCGGTACCCATGGTCTTGCGTTCTGAAGCATACTTGAAAGCCTCATCCATGGCTCGGCGCGCCAACCCAACGGCCCCCATAGCGACGGTGGGTCGCGTGTAGTCGAAAGCATTCATGGCCAGCTTGAAGCCGAGTCCTTCACTCCCAATCACGTTCGCAGCCGGCACGACCACGTCCTCAAAGGAAATGCCTCGGGTGTCAGAGCAGCGTTGCCCCATGTTGATCTCCTTCTTCCCAACGTTGATTCCGGGAGTGTCAGCTTCGACAATGAACCCAGTGAAAGCCTTTCCGGCAGACGCTTCAGAATCCGTTTTCGCGAGAACGAAGTACCAGTTTGCAACACCGCCGTTCGTGATCCACATTTTGCTTCCGTTGATGACGTACTCGTCACCCACTTTCTTCGCCGTGGTTTTTGCACCAGCTGTGGGCACGCAAACAGTGTGATACTGCGTGAGCCCGCGTGACGTTGGGTGCGTCAATAGGTTTCGTGCGCATACAATTCACTGCAGCGATGACTTGATCAACAACGTACCAACGTCGCTGCCGGCACCAGGTTCCGTAACGCAGTACGCGGCTTTCAGTGGCTCCGCAGCAAGGCGACCAAGGTATTCTTTCTTTTGCTCTTCAGAAGCACCAACGTAAAGGGGGGCGCTGGCAAGGTTGTTCGCTTCCATCGCAGTCATAATCCCAGTGCATCCATATGCCATTTCTTCCACAATAACCTTGACAGAGCGAGCGCATGCGCAAGTTTAGTGACGAAACTATTTTCCACCCGCGACAAGTGAACAAGAGATGAAAACGAACCGCGCCTTCCAACGTGCTCAAACCAAGCCCGCCGCAAGATTCCGGGATGTGGGGGTTGCACAGTCCCAGCTCCCATGCCTTCGCAAAAATGTCGTGGGGGTACTCCATGGTGCGGTCATACTCATCGGCAACAGGGATGATCTCTTCAAGAGCAAACTTTCGCGCGAGTTCTTGGTACGCCTTTTGATCCTCCGTTAGCTCGAAACTGAGACCTGCACTTTCGGATCCGAAACTACGGGTCGCAATACGTCCGGCAGAAGCTCGAACCACGCGGGCAACGCCACGCGAGCGAATGGAGTTGAGGGCACTGAGGGCCATTGTTCTTGAAAGTACGAGTGGAGCGGACAGCGACTCGGAAGACAAAGAAAATCTGCGAAGTGGTGATTTCAAATATTGCAATGAGAAGTGATGTCGTGCGCCCACGCCGTGTCGAGAGCGTGTCCCGCGACAGTGCAGAACCTCAAAGTGGTTGCGAGCCCGTAGGTCGACTTGGAGTGGATGAACCAGAAGACCCCGCACGTGCGAGCAAGATCCTGCTGACGGGAGAAGGCGAGTGTGAGTCGCGGCCATTGCCATTGATTTTGAGCTCTGTCTTGGCCATCCGCGCATACCATACTTCTGGACCTCTCACAAGCTCACACACCTTGCAAGAATTCAACAATGCCAGATGCCCAACTACCTTTCCTCGCTTTTGTCTGCTTACTGCTGGCACTGTCGCCGTCGTCGTCACGTCACGTCACTGCCATCGTCGTCGTTTTTGTCGTCGTTGTCATCGTCGTCGTCGTCGTCGTCGTTGTCATCGTCGTTGTCGTCGTCGTCGTCGTTGTTGTGTTGTCGCTTTGGATCGCTGTCAGTGTGTGTCGTGACTGCGTAACAGTGACCGACAGTGACTACCTGATTCAGTGGGTGGGTGAGTGAATGAGTGGACTGGGTGACTATGAGTGGCCCGGCCCAGCCCCACCCACCGACTGTCACGCACTGTCACACACTCACTGCAACGCTGACTGAGATCGCTCACTCACTCAACTCCGTCACGCTGGCGTGGCGTTGTTGCGTTGTCGCGTTGTCGCCATCGAACTTCGTTGTGTTCGTTGTCGTTGTCGTTCTTCGTCGCTGACTGACTGACTGACTGAGCATCGGATATTCAAGTTTCATTCAGACTCGAGTGCACGGGGAGGCGTCGTTCCGGTGGTTTGTTTGAAGATTGTTCGTTGGAAGTTGTTGTCGTGCAATGGGTTGTGGTGAGATCGAACTTGATTCCTGGTCCAGTTCGCAGGCAAACAAAGCGACCTGGCAGCGAGCGCGACTACTTTGTGGGAGTCGTCAGATCCACCGTCGCAATTGTGCTCGATTTCACAACGCACCCTTGTCGTCGGAAAAAATTCAACGGCATTTAGGACTCGTGTGTGATTCGGAGTGTTCGTGTTCCAGTTGAAAGTCCCCGGCGATCCACGATGAAAGCTGTGAAGGCTGCGAGCGCGAAAGAGAAATTGGCTGCAGCGCAGAAGGCACTTGCGCGGAAATCTTTCTTTCGGCCTGCTCCCGACTATGATGTTGCAGAGCGCCAGTTTAAGGGAGCAGGAATGGATTTCAAGCTGTGTGGAGATATTGACGCAGCCATCAACGCGTATGAGCAAGCCGCCGACTGTGCACTGAAAACGAAGAACAAGTTTTCGGCCGCGGGATACTTTGAAACTGCCGGCAAAATGGCGCAAGATAAAAAGACGTCAGCCGATCTTGAGAACGCGCTTCGATTGTACGATCGTGCATGCACCTTGTTTCAGGAGTCTGACAATGTTACAGGTGCTGTTGAAATCAAATTTCGCATTGGACGATCATTGTTTCGCACTGATGCCGAGAAATCGGCCAAATTTTTGGTGGAAGCCTCAAACATTATTGACATTAGCAAAAATGATGCAGTCACCATTGATGTCTTTTCGCTCACCCTCAACGTGCTCGTCAAGACTCGCAAACTCGCAGAAGCACTGAAGCACGTGCGCCGGTATTCCAAGTACTGCAAAGCTATTGGCAGACGTGATCAGCTTTTCAAAAATAACTTGACGGAGACCATTTTGCTTTGCGCGATCGGGGATGTGGCCGCTGCAGACCAGGCTCTCATGGATCACTTCCAAAACTCAGATTATTTGCAGCAGGCAGAAGCAGCTACGGCTGAGGATCTCATCGAGGCCTACCGAAAGTTGGATGGGATGAAACTAGAAGCTCTTCAAAAGGGCCGTGGCTTTCGTTTCTTGGAAAATGAAGTTGCGAAACTGTTCCTAACTTTGCGCGTGACGAAGAGTGAGGCGTCCTCCGCACCGGCATCATCAAACACCAAGTCTGCAACCGAGCATGGAGACTTGGCTTCTTTTTCCAAAGAGTCTGGCGATGCTCCCGCCCTGCCCAAAGCGGCTGAACACAGTCAACAAAAGCCACAACACAGCACGTCCTCCACGCCCGCTAGTGCGGAATCGTCGGAAACGTCAAATGCTCAACAGTCGCAGCCCGCTGAATCACAACACGCTGCTTCGGAGCCCGTGCCAGCTCCCGAGCCGGAACCAGATAGTGACGATAGCAGCGATGGTGGTGACTTGTTCGCGTAGGCAGCGACTTCACTAGCGTGACGGACTAATTGTTACTATTTATGTGTGTATGCTTGATTGTTTTTTCATTCGTCGGGATATCCTCGTGAGACATCCCTACTCCCACGTCGATGTCAAAAAGTTCTTTTGAAATTGGAGTTTCGCACCCAGCAATACGTGGTCAGAGCGAAGCTACCACACACAGAAGACAATATGCTTCAGATGAACCACGGACCATCATCAGAATAACAGATCACCGTACCTTTGCCGTTGGAAGTCGATTGTGGAATGAATTAGGATTTCGGATTAATGGCGCCTCCCATATGCCTTGAAAGTTGGGGTTGAGTACTTCCTCCGCAACGCCGGTCTTATGATTCCGTATCGTGATGAACTCGTTTTCATCTTGATACAAGAAACCGATCAAGGCACATATGTTGTGCATGTGAACATGACCAAGCCGAGCGATATTGAAACTCAAGTCAACCGACATCAATCCAACGTACCCCAATCTGCCGGCCGGCGTTTCGACGGATCTGGGATGCGAGAGGGCAGACGCGGGTCGGGGCTACGCACATTTCGCCTACAACCCAATCGCAGCAGCAGGTCATTGAGCCAACTCAACGACGGACAAAAGTGTCAACAAAAACTAACATGTCTGGAAGTTGCAGGATTTCCACGAGTGAAAATTTGCGAGCAGAAAATAGGACTGCAATAGAATGGCACTGTTAGGACGAGAAACACCATCAGCAGACCCAGACACATATCAAAGATATTACCATAATCAACACGCTTCGTCGCATCTCGGCCGCGAAGTGTGAACCTTTCAAAGTTGATGCGTAACCATTGAAGAATTCATTAATACCAGCGGTAGAGCAAATGACAGACGTACAGTTCAGAATTCCCGTTCCGCACTTCGTCGGGAGCAGACTCATAGCATGAGTTGAGGTTGAGGCTATGCACCGAATTTTCGAAGCGCTCTCCCAACGGAAGGTTTCCATACCTGAATATTAGGGCGGCAGGATTTAAGTCAGTCACGGAAACGGATAGTAGAAAAACTGCAGTGCACCCGTACGGAAGGTTTCTCCCTTCTTTCGCGTCTAGCGTTCGTGCCTTTTCATCACCAAAGATGTGCTCTGGTTGTGGGCCGGCTTCTGCGGTGGATAATTTTCCCGATTCATCCATAATCATTACTTCGTCGTCGGTGGCCTCATGCCCACTTGAATTCCCCAATTGATCAGGGCTGCCACTTTCGACCGTGCCATGCCTGTGATCGAATGTGAGGGCAGTGTCGTTAATTACTCGATCGTCATCGTATCGCGGAGTCAATCCTGTTGAAGGTGTGTGGGCGCTCTCGTTGGCATTCGCAGAATTCAAAGGTGGCAACCGTTCTAATGGAACAATATTTTGCTTTTCCGTTTGTGACTTAGATGAAGCGTGCGATTTCGCCGCCTCCACCCGCCTCTTCAAATTTTTGAACATCGGCGGGTTCTTGCGGTTGAACAGTGTAGTCAATGGCGCTGAGATGTCACTGACAGGACTTGAGCCTTGCGCTGTAACTGCTGCCACCCTGAATTCATATACTGTTCCTGAACTCAACCCTGTAACGACGACCTAATGTGCGGAATTGCAACAAAACCAAGCACGTTATCGACGCTCTACAAAGGAAACAAAATGATGAGGTTTTCTGCGAAACAAACTTTGAATGTTTTCTCATCGACGGCAATCTCCCGCCCGAATCTCATTTTTGTTGCTCCACCAGCCCGACGCAACAATCTATATCCTATTATAGGATAGTCGCCGGCGTTGACTGGAGGCTTCCACCGAACGACCATAGAGGAGCAACTTGGTGTGGCGGCCACAGGTGCTGCCGGGGCGTCCGGAAGCTGTTTCGTGTACCGGATTCGCCCTGTTGTCAGAATGTGATGTGTTGCGTCACCTGTGCAATGTAGACAACGGGAAACAAAAGTTGTCAGAAGCTGGAACACATGAACTTTTGAGTGCTGCGTCATTGTACCTGGAACGCAATTGAAAGTCCCGCAAACAATAAGTGGCAAGTGAAGCTCGGCGTTGAATGATTCGACCTCCCGACAAAAGTGGACACATTGGTTGTTGCGTTTAAGGACACCAGGGCCACCGGAAGAATCGTTGAGCTCAAGATTGGCGACGAGAATTGCAGACGGGTGCTTGGACTTCTCCCATGGTTGCAGGCCAACAATAACACCCACGTTGTTTGGGATTGAAGTGGCCTTCTTCTTGCGACGGGTCTTTTCAGCCGCCGAGAGCAACGCTTCGTCTGCTTCGTTGAAGTCAATAAATTTGGACTTGAACAACTGAAATAATTCCCGTTTGAAAAAAATTGCGACTCCCTCACCAGCAATTCCCCCACTTCGGGCAGAAAACACTCCATCGTATCCCAACAAACCAAGCTGTGGCTGCCACCAATCGTCGAAATGATCGATTGATTGCAAGCAGCAAATATCGCTGTCCATTGCTTTGAGTTCCGACAATATCGATTGTTTCCTCAATGCAAAATTGAGGACATGGGGTACGCAGTGAGAGTATTCAGCCCGCCTCAGTTGAACTTTTTTCGCTGACAAAATGTTGTAGGAAGACACAGATACATTTACGGACTCCCTGTCACTGTATGTCGTGGTGTGACTCACGGGCACCATGCGGCGCCCTTGCAGTGCCTCCTCCATTCTGCCAACAAAGAAATTTACATGCCAGCACAAATCACGTGCCTATACTTAGAATGCTGTTTTCTTCCCACCAATAAAGAGTGGGTTGTGTTTATTTATGTTTTTCATCGGGAAGGACCAATTATTTTTGGCTGTTCGATTGCGTTGTCTGTTCAGCGAAGCATGCACGCCGTTACAACTGACGCGCCGAGACACAGTGGCACAAATGTTGTGAAGAGAGTTAAACATCACAACACTCGACACGAGAACAGACAAGACGATGTGCAAATCGATGCAGTGAGCGTACATCAAACCAGACATGACCTGCTGCGTAACACACGATGAGTCGTCAAATAAAGACGAACAGTGCTTCGAGGAGTCACGAGCGACGGAACGAGAGCCGCCGACCTTTGACGAAAGACGAAACAAGAGTTCGAGGACACAGGACGAAACGTCGAAACGTCGAAACGGCAGACACGCCGCCGCACCAATCGGCAACAATCAGCTCTGACGTCACGTCTGCACTACAAGTGTACTACCAATGTACTACGCTCACAACGTCAGCTCATATTCATAGCACTGGAACACTATAGTACATCTTAGTACAGCGCGTACTTGGCGGGAAGACAGCCGGGAAGTTGTGCGCCATGGCTGGTCGAGGAAGGTCCACGAGTCCATGAGCATAGGCAAAAGAGTGACCCTAGATACAACAGTGCGGTTATGACATACACGCATTGCACGAAAACAAGGCAAGCACGCCAAGCAAGGATGGTGCAGATAAATAATACGTAAATCACTTATAAAATGAACACGTCACACAAGTGCTATTTTGTTTGGAATACCATGTACTCGAGCATGGTATGTGGCCATTCTGCGGCTCCGCCTTCACGGCTCCGTTCGTGAACCGCCACCGACGGAATTTGCCAAATCCCGTATCATTCGAGCAAGGCGCTCAATGCCGCTCCGAACAATACTGTCGGTTCCTGAGATAAATTGCGGCGTTGAACTGCCTAACTGCACCAACACTTGGTCAAAACTTGGGGTGAGGCCTTTCAACACGTCCAGTTGTGGGTTCAACACGATGTCGCAATCGTCAAACAAGTACTCTTTTTTCCGTCTTCGTGTATCCTGTCTGTCACGCCCAACCCGACTGGAGTGAGTAAAATCACTGGTAGATCCATGCGGTGAGCGGAGATCTTTGGTGAGATTGGAAAATATTTTCTTCAACTTTTCATACAGTCGAATGTCAGTTGAGAGTTTTATGTGGCTTTCCCATTGAGTAATGTACTCCACCAACTGCACCACGCTTGCTCGAATAGGCTCACGTGTTAACATGCGTAACTTACTGTTTGGGAGTGTTAACACGTCACGAAGAGTACTGCTGGCTCCTTGACCCACGCGAAAACGGAGCGCTGCAGTCAAGAGCATAATTTCAAGTTTGCGGACTTCTGCCACACTCGCCGCAGCATCATGCACCTGTCCTGGCTCCGCGCCTGTCGACACGTGCAGTCTAGTTGCCAAATTTCCCAAGCTAAAGATGATCCCATGATTCGCGTCGCGATCCACAAACTCACACTGAGAGCGAACAACGAGCAAGCGTACTTCTCCCACGAAAGCAGACTTTTTGTCTCCACTACCTCTACTATCTCCATCACCTTCATGCACTTCGTCGGAGGAGGAAGTGGATACCCGTTTATGTGCTCTCAGGACATGTCGGATTCGAGTCATGAAAGACGCCGGCGACTGACGTTGAAAACTTTCGCCATGACTGAGCATCATGCGACTCAATATCGATCGGAAACCGGAAAAATTCTGGGCAACGCCGGAGCACAGGATACTGTCGCAATGCAGCACCATTTCAACTCCCCAATTCCGAGACGCAAGCTGTGAGCTTGAACCCTGGGGATGGCTGGCTTGAAAACTCTCGGATCCTGACGAAAGCTCACTGATATTCAGAGAAGAATTACTGGAGAACGACAGCTTTTGAACTGCCCGAACGAAAGATTTGAAACTTCTATCTTTCTTTGACAGCAGTCGCAGCGGCGCATCACGCCACTTGACAAACATGCAACCTGTTTCAGCTTGAAACATTGGTAACGTTTCGTCCACAGATGAGAAGTTACGACGGCTCCCACGACCAAAGTTGCTGGAATGGTGTACACCTTTTGAAGCACCTTTGGTCTCGTGCATGCTGTCATGCAGTGGCCGAAGGCAGTGATTAAGATCAATGTTTGCGGGAGTAACAGCGAGGAAGAAATAAGTAACAGGGACTTCCTCTAGAAGCTCGTCAGCTCGATTGCCACTGCTTGCTCCATCAAAGCACAACATGTTCTGTACTCGAACCATACCGAATCCATCGTCCAACACAACATGACCTTGGAGTCGCCCCTCCACTGTCACGTCTAAACCACCACATTGCACTCCAACCGAAGTTCGATTGTGGTTAGACACGCGCGCGGCGTCCTTGCGGTGTGAGGGTCCAGAAGTCTTTTTGAACAATTCCAGTGACTGCAGCTGAATCATGGCACGCGTGTCGACCCATTGCGTTAGGTCTACCTCAAGTATTACATCCGGCACCACCACCCTGACGACAGAACCCTGGGCACGATTTGAAAGCCTTGAGGCTTTCGTCGACTTTGAACCACTTCGTAACTTTGCTCCCGTTGCATTACTTTGCCCGTCAGTACTCGACATATCCACTGGAAGTACGTATTTCCGAATTTCACCCAGTGCAATGTTGACGGCGTCACTCCATTGGTCAACAAACTGAACAGCATCATCATAATGATGCATGTTCACGAAAGTATGAAAGGAGTCAGCCGTAATTTGCACGGCATTAGTAAAGTAGTGACGTTCCGCGTTTTCTACTGAATTTGGATTCTGCAATGCTGCCACATACTGGGATATTTGTATTCCAGAAAGCGACAGTTCGAATAAAGCATTGCCAGTAGGACTTGCAGGATTGGATGTTGACAATGACGGCCGGTAGCGTCCAAGAGGGCCGATTCGGAGAGCCCGATGGTGGGCGTACAATGTCACGGAAGACGTTGAAAGGAGGACGGAACAATACTGGTATACACCGCCATTCGACATTTTGCTGAACCGCTTCGCTTTGTCGCGGTCAAACGAAATAGCAGATTGGATTGGCTTTGAAAAACGCAAACTTAGCCAAGTGCAACCAGATCGCGAGAAAGAACCCACAGCAGCGCGTTTCGCTTCACGTGACGGAATAACCGCAGCACTCAAAGGTGCGAATGACAACACAAATGGCCGCACTTGTAAACTAATTGTAGTGTGGGATAACAAAAACGGTGGTTGTAATCTGGGTGAATTGCTATTGCTTTGGAGTGAGCCCGCCAGACTGCGACTCCTTTGTTGTGCAGTTGCCCAATTCTGGCTTAGAGCACGCATGAATAAGCGAGCGACGATGAAGTCATGCGGTAGATACTCGAACACTGGAAGCTCGCTGGAATCAGGCAATGTAGTACTCGATACTGGCAGCACATCGAGAACGACTACCGTTCGGAACACGGGTTTGTCATCCAAATGTGCACCACCAGACACGCGTTTACAAATGACGCGGCTAGACACATTCGGCACAGAAACTAAAATGTGGCTGCCGCCGAACGCAGGTACAGCATTCCGCGTCGCACTTTTGGATTGTTCAAGTGTCTGAATGATACTCTGCCGACGAAGTGGATTCTCTGGTGAAATCCCAGGCCTCATTGACAGCCGTTGGGGCGAAATAGACGTGTCACTGCCCCCGTGTACCACAGCGGTTAACAAATTCGGCTTCACAGATAAGACGGCGCTTCCGCCTTTGAAGTCCGACGTCACTGCCCAGTCAAAACTCCCGCTACCACTTACGGCGTTCGAAACCCCGTCAGCGGTGGCACGTTCACGCGACACTGTCCGGTGCAGTTGCTTACTTCCGCTGATCCGCAATGTCTGCATCATCGTGGTCGTATTCACGCAGGCAGAAACATGCTGTGCCATACTTGGCGACGCAACAACTGCAAGGCCGTTGGAGATGACATTAGCAACCATTTTGGGTCTTTCATTGAGCTTCAGATACTCTTTTTCCCTCTCTGAGCTCCCTGGCTTGCCGTGACGGGGCGCGCCAATCTTAGACAGGTTCTGCGGCGCATACATCCGGACCGAAGCACGAACAGAATCAATCTTCAACACACCACAACATTGGAGCCACGAAGCAGCTTTGCTTGTCGCTGTTTGGGTCGCTGTTTGGGTTTCTGAATTGACAGAATCTGCGCTGTATTGTCGAGAAAATCGAACACCAGGCCCCGAAGAATTTTGCCGAAGAAACTTCTGTTTGGCATCAAACTGCTCAAGTGGCAGCAATACACACCGAGAACATGACGACTCCACTTCGGCCAGCAAAGCGATGGCACTGACTTCAGACAACGACCGCATTGAAAACAACGATGACGTTGTTGTCTGGATTTGCAGTCGCTCCACTCCAAATTTGGCGTCAGTCACGAACGTCTTAACATCACCAAGAGTGTCGGCAGTTGGAGATACCTTGGTATGTTGTGGGTCACCCACAAGTGTCTTGCGAATGTGAATAGCGAACGTAAGAGACCTCGACGTAAGAAGGAGCAACTCAATTGGGGTTGACAAGAGTGCGTTCACATTTTTCAAATCGTTTTCGTCATCAGCACCAAATGAACGCGATGTACCTTCTTCAGCGCCGTTTGTGTTCACATCACTCACTTGCGGCGGGCTGGCACTCTCGCATGTATGCCAAGCAACAGCAACTTTGACCTGTGCAACTTGCACACTGAGAGAAGATGCTTGATTGCGTTGGCGGAAGAACTTCCTTAGACCGCTCAACTGAGCGTCGGTCTTCTTTTTCAATGTCTCCCACATTTTATGAATTCCACGACTGACCTCATTGACAGGTGAGGCAAACATCTTCTTGAGAAGTGTTTGGTATTTTCGCTTCTGATATTGGATGCTGTCAATCAACTGTGTGAGCACAGGAGCACAGAGCGGGTGCACAAAAGTAGTCAGTCCATCCACAGAAACCGTCACCTCACGGCGCCGGCTTAGCGCAGCACGACCACTTGAAAGTCGACACACAAATATATGTTGCGCGTCATTGTAAAAGAAAGACTGGGTTTGAGTATTGTTGGCTTGCTGCGAAGGTGCAGCGGCGCCGTCAGCGCGTGCTTGCATCGCAAGTTTAGGAAGCACAAACCGGATTGCAGCAGTTCCGATATTGACAGATCCTACAAAATCCAC
>ENA-OWNT01004295-OWNT01004295.1-seawater-metagenome-genome-assembly--contig:-NODE-4295-length-12622-cov-4.113432_pt1 | contig 12622 bp, 10 predicted proteins | sample MGYA00238136_ERZ651165 | MGnify/ENA primary metagenome ERZ651165 (study PRJEB26861, sample SAMN08777766) | seawater metagenome | isolation source: coastal seawater | place: USA: Florida | collected... | reverse complement strand
CGACGAACGACGAACGACGAACGACGAACGACGCACGACGAACGACGAACGACGAACGACGCACGACGAACGACGAACGACGAACGACGAACGACGAAAGACGAACGGTCTTTGCGAACACCTTCGAAGCAGCTGTTTCGTATGCTGTCACAGTATGTAGTTAGTCGTGGTGTGAATGGCGTGAGTGTACGGCAAGAAGTGCGGAAGGTATCTATTATTCAGCAACGGCCGTGCTATCGTTGCGTGTGGCGTCGCCTCGCCCTTGGTTTTGATTAGTCGTGATCTGCAAGGTTAATTAAAAGTGTGCTGGGATGTCGCAGCTTTGCAGTTGGAACGACGGGCGAAAGTGGCCAAAGAGCGAGACCCCTTGGTGGTGAGGGGCCCACGAAGCATGTGCTTGAACCTGGAAACCGCTGTGCGCGTCTTGCAACGACGGTTTGACGGGATCAAACAGGACAGGACATTGGCAAGTATCCAGTTTTTGCAGCAGACGCAAATTGTGTAGTTTTGCTGAGCGGATGTGCTGCAGCAATCGCCGAGGTGGCTTCGGTTGGCGGGGGTCGTGAGCCCCGAGCACGACGGGAACGAGTCCCAACAACATGCCCGCACTGGGACAAAGAAGCCACAAATCGCCCTGAGCAGTAGCAACCATTGAGATGTAGCGCTCGGCACCGCACTTTCGCTCGATAGATTTCTTTGCATCCATCTCGAAAGATGGATTCCACCGCCATCATCTTCTATGTGTGCCTTGCACTCATTGCCGCCATATTGATATATTGCCTTTCTGGGCTAATATGGAAGGCCATGAAATGGACGTGGAAGCACTGCTTGCGCTTTGTCTGCTGCGGTCTATGCATTTGGTGTTGTGTCCCGACCTGTAAATGTTGTCGCGGCTGCTGTCAGGCGTGCACGGATTGTTGCGACAGGTCGGTTTACCGCAGTGTTGCGAATGAATAATGCATGCAATACTTTTTGTATTAGTGTTACTGAAAGGCATTGTCAGGGTGACGTCTAACGTCGCCCGGCGAATCCGAACACTTTGTTTCAGCGGCGTGACGTGCCACGTGACTGTGATTGATTTTGTTTGTTTTTGACACCGTGTGTGTGCAGGTGCAATCAGAGTTGCGATGAGCACTACCATCCATGGAAAAAGATGGAGATTCACGACTCAGTTGTGTAGTGTGCTTTGCGTTCACCGCTTGTTCTCAGACCCAACGCCAGCCTTCTTCTTGGTGGCACCGAGACGCCGGCGTGTGCGCTTCCATGCCGCGGGGGGTGCGTTCTCCTCCTACAGTTCACAGAGCAAATTGCGGGAGTCAGCAACGAACTATTTCATTGTTTGTGATAACGGATGAACAAAGTCGTACCTTTTTCTTCAACTTCAACTGCTCCGTCCGTGTCTGGCGGCGCTGCTTCTCGTCTTCCTCGTGAGCCTTCTGCTCCATGCGCATGGTCTCCAAAAACGGGGACTCGTCGATCATGAGAGTCGTCTCATTCTCCTTCTCCCATTTGGCAACGGCGGTGGCGAGGATCGACTCCAGCTTCGGGAGCTTCTTCTCGACGCGGATGCGCATTTCGTTCTCCTTCAGCTGAGTCAGACCGCTGCTGCGAGACTTGAGGCGGTTGGGGTCGGAGATGAGCGCTTGGTACTCCTCACGCTCAGCCACGAGCTCCCGGCGGCGCTCGATGCGAGACAGAATCGGCTGAAGGCCTTCGAAGCGAGCCTCAAGCTTGGCCGTGTAGCCCTTGAGTGTCTCGAGGTAGCTTTCGTCTTCGACTTCGGGGCGCTCAGCAAACGCCGGGAACAGCTTCTTTTGATTGACTTCGTCGCAGGAGGTACTTTCAAACAAGCCAGAAATGAGCGCGCGCTCGTGACCAATGATGCGGGGCAGCATCTTTTCCTTCAGGATAAGGAGACGCTGGCGCTCATCGCGGCACGCCTCAACGGAGCTGAGGCCAATGCCGTCATGCTTCTCACTGAAGTGGGCCTGGAAAGCCTCGTCGACCTGCAACAAGTCCCACAGGTGCTGGATCTCGCGCCCGAGCTCGGCAGTCTCAGCCTCGCGGCTGCGGAACTCGATGTGGAGGTCGTTCTCCATCTGGCGCAGGGCCTCGATGACCTCGATGTGGACACCGAGATCGCACGAGGAGTCCACAATGCTCTTTTCGAGGTGACTGGTCGGAGTGCTCTCCAGCACGCTCCAGTAGTGCTTGATGCTGTTGACCTTGTCAGAAATGACCTGGCGGCGCTCGTCCTGCGTCTCCTTCAGGAAGCCAATGTATTGGTCAAAGTCGGACACGCGACCAGGAGTGAGGGGGCCAATCTCGTGAAGCTTGGCGTCGTAGTCGAGTCCCAGCTGCTCGCACATCTCTTGAGCCTGGTCTCGCTTGGCGGAGAGGGTGTCGACCCACTTCTGGCGTTCTTCAAGAAGCTGCACCTCGACTGCCTCGATGGTGTTGATCTGGTCAATGAGTGTGGCCTCATCACCGGGAATCTTGACAGCTTCAGTGTCCATGGCACCGACGAGCTCAGCCTTGAGGTTGTCGATGTTCTCACGCTTGCGAGAGATGCGGCTGGTGATGTCCTCCTTGCGCTGGTCAGCGGCCTGCACGGCGTCATCGAGGAGAGCACGGATGCTACTCACGAGTTCAGACACGTACTTTTGCTGAGTGGCCTCGGACTCGCCGATGTTGGTCCAGGAATCGATCAGCGTAGAAGCATAAGTCTCGATGCCGAGTTCCTGCAACGCCGTGGTGGCGAATTCGGACGCGGAGACTTCGACGGTTGGGCTGGGAATTTGTGCCATCTTTTCTCTCGGTACTTTCTCTCGGTAAGAATAAGTTCAGATTCAGAAAACAGTTGTGGTCAATGTTGCAGTTGTTGTCGTTGTTGTTGCCGAGTTGGTTGTCGTAATTTTGTCGGTTGTTGGTTGGGAAAAAATATGCAGCGGCGTTTTCGACACTGGCGCGGGATGCCTCGCTGCGCGAACACCAGCAAGCAACGAGCAATCAGGCAGTGGAGACGCGAATGAGATTGGGGTTGCTGAGGGGAGGGGGGAGCAGTCTTCGCGTTGTTGCGGACGTAGAGTGGCGCATCTCTCGTGAGGCGGATCGGCGCCTGCTACCAACACCATGCCAGGAAATTCGTGATGACGGGTACGCCGAAAGTCGGCACGAACACAATGCCATCCGTTCAAGTCCCACACCAGACGCGCCGCCACACGTCACGGTCGACAGGACTTTCCTCACCTCACAAACTCTAGCTGGTATCCTCCACCCAAGCGGCCGGTCGCAGTATCACATCGCGCGTTTCGTTCGTCAACTCACAAACGACCACCTTCACTGCACATCTCCAATCACCGCACCCCTCTCGCATGCACTTTCCTCGTATGCGCTGATGCGTCCGAGGGAGGGAGGGAGGGGAGACAACGAACAGCAACAGAAAACACCAGTGACAGTGCACGCATTCTTACGTCGGTTGGTCAGCATCGTCGTCGTCAACGGACGTACACCACCTACAAGCAAGCAAGCAAGCAAGCAGGCAGGCAAGCAGGCAGTCGAGTCGAGTCGAGTCGAGTCGAGTCGAGTGGATGGATAGATAGAAAACGAACGACTGACTGGTGCAACAACAAACAACGAACTAACTAACTAACTAACTAACGAACGAACGAACGAACACCACAACCACGACCACCACGAGCACAACCACGACCACGACCACCACCAACGACCACCAACGAACAACGAACGGCGTCCAACTGTGACACTATGTAGTCTATGTGTGCCACTGTGCCACTGTGCCACTGTGCAACTGTGCCACTGCGACTACATTCATTCCTTCATTCTTTGCGCGGGCTTTTCTTTCTCAACTGTCAGTCCGTCGTCGTTCGTCCGTCCGTCGGTCATCAATTCCATTCATTCCACCAAAAACAACGTATTCCCGAAACAAGATATGTGCCTTCCCAATAGATAACCATACAAAGTTAACCATAACTAATACTCCACGAAACCGTCCATTCTCCGTTCCGCGCCGACTTTCTTCGTTCGTTCGTTCGTTCGTTCGTTCGTGCATTCCAACTGTCACTCACTCACTCACTCACTCACTCACAGTCACAGTCGCTCACAGTCACTCACAGTCACTCACTCACTCACTCAGTCACTCACCGCCCACAGTCAGCTGATGGCAGGAAATTCCGCGATGGTCGTGTACGGTGTGTACACTTTCTGTACACCCAACCACACAGACTGATATTCACCTTATTACCAACATGACTGGGGTATGTACGTGTGTATGTACACTGAATGTACACGTACATGGATGTTTGACATGATGTGTTTTAATCCAGGAATGGAGAGTACTGATAGTGAGCAGAGTACTGTGGAGTATAGTGGGCTTGAAACGGAAGTTGTACTGAAAGTACGGAGAGAGGGAGCGTCGACGGGGCAGAGCGAGCGAGCGAGCGAACGAACGACCGCAACACTGCGATATTTCGACATTCCCATATATAGATATATAAGATCGCACTGAAATCCATTCACAAAATATTATCTGCAATCAGGAATAATCGACACTGCGTATGAAATCATTTATTCCCATATACGGATACTATGTTGTCATTACGTTAGTGTGATGGGGAATATATCTACAAATAGGAATGTTTCGTGGCTCGGAGGGCAAATTCAAACACGCTGCGAGAGTCGGCGGTGCGTCAGTCAGACGCTCCGGCGGCCACGCCATACATTGAGGAGCTCAGTCGCAGGGGTGAACGCCGATTTGAGGAGGCGTCAGTCGGAGGGTCCGGCGGTCAGAGAGGGTGAGCGAACGTCACGTGGGGGGTGACTGCGTCAGTCAGAGAGCTCGGCGGTCACACCCAGTGGAGTGGAGTCAGATGGAGGGTGCAGAAGGACGGACGTGGAGGGAGTGTTAACAGTCAGTTTGACGACGACGACAACAACGCGACGACGACGACGACGACGACGACGACGACGACAACGACGGCGGACGACGGACGGCGGTGACGATGACGACGACAATGGTGATGACGATGACGACGACGACGATAGGATGATTTTGGTTGTGGGTTGCTGGTTTTGCTTTGCGTCTGTCTTGCGTTTGCATTGCGTTTGCGCTTGCCTTTTTCTTACCTTTGGTGAGGCTTTGTCGTGATCTTCACCATTGATGATGACGTTTTGCCGTGACCTACACCTTTGGTGACGTTTCGTCGTGACGTCTTGGTATGTTGGCGGTGGCAGTCGTCGTCGGATAGAAGGATGAGTAGACTGTGATGCGTACGTAGGTGGGTTGCTTGTTTGTTCGAATGCGGGTGGGTGGGTGGGTGGGTGCGTGGATGGATGGATGGATGTGTGGCAACAAAAGTGTGGTGACTTGAAGGTGATGGCGTGCGCGACGACGGGGATGAACAAGTCGCGCGGAGGACTGTCGTGTGCCAGCGTGTTGGGTGCCTGGACCGTTTGTGCGCCAGGGAGACAGCAACGAAAGGGACCACAGAACGTCGAAATGGAAGATAGACAGGCCAGCGTGGCAACCACGCAGCGAAACAGCGCGACCCGCACGGTGCACACACTGGGGTGTGGACTTGCACCGCGCCGTGGGACGGAGGAAGAGAAGCCGCGCTTTGTACGGTTTTTCTTTGCCGGCGTTTTCTCGTTGCGTTTTTTGTGGTTGTGGTTGTGTTGTTCGCTCGTCTTTCGGTTTGCTGGGTGTCTTTTCTGGCCCCGCTGCTTCCTGTTGCCGCTGCTGTGAACGCATTGCGATCGCACAGTTGCGGCCCTGTTGTCAAAGTCAGAGCTTGGTGAGTTGCGCTGAGAGGACGAGCCCTTGGGGCGGAAGGTTGGCGTTGATTTCAAGCACACACTTCAGCAGTTCGGCTGAAGAACCACCACGATGGCTGAAGCCGCGAACCAGTTTTTCAGCTTCGACCCCAAGATCCTGCTCGTCGATGTTCGTATAGCCGTGGTCGATTACATCGCCGACGCTTGCGATGCTATCGAAAAAGATCTGTTGGATATTTTTGGGAAAGATTACGCCCAAGACGTTTCCTCTGGTACTGATGAGCTCAACAACACATTGAAAGAAAAGTTCGGCGAGAAGTTCAGTCTTCTCGAGGAGTACTCGGAGCGCAATATTTTCAAAGTTGACGACGACTTGGCGGCTGCTGCTGCTACCGCCTCCAACGACGAGGGCACCAGTGCTGAAGACGAAGCCGCTGTTGACGCGCAGCTCAAAGAGCTCAGAGAAAAACTCACAAAAGCAAAAAAGGAAGAAGCAAGCCTCCGAGTGCGCGACGACCAAATAGCCAAACTAGAGAAGTTGTTCGACCGCCATCGCGAGGAGATTGACAAAATCAAGGTAGGCTTGGGAACAACCGCTGCCATGTTCGCTGCCTTTCAAAACCCCAACCACAGCATCATTCCTTTTTGTTGACTCGTGTACTTTTGTGTCGCAGGGAATGTTCGGACGAAATGGAAAATCAAAGGCACAATTCAAAGAGTTGGCGCGTGCCGCTTCGACATTGAAGAAGATCCAAGGGCAGGCAGGAAAGGTGCAGGCCGAGTTAAATAAGAAGAGGGCGAGAGTGGTGCGTATTTGATCGCTTCGTCTCATCGGTCGTTTTGTTTGTTGTGGACGTTCCATCGAAAACATGACGCCTCTTTGTCTTCTTTTGTGTTGTAGCGATAAAACGAACCACGGAGTGGGTTGGCACATGAACGCGTGAAGTGAAACAACAGAATTGCAACGCAACACCGTGGCTTGTCTAGGGTGGTTACGTTAGGCCTGGGGAGCAGACATGGATTGTCTCCTGTCTCGAGCGTCACATCTCCCGCGCAATTGTTGGGCGTCGAACGGCTGCATGCTTTCGCAAGTTTGCCGTGCCCTTGTATCTATTTGACACGCTAATAAAAACAACCAATACACACCAATAGTGATATTCTGAAGTGTTTTGCGGCCGAGGATGGTGAGCTGAGCGTTGCTTCGTCACCACACAGGTTGCATTTTATCCAGTTCCGTGAGGTGTTCAGCCTTCGCAAAGCGCGCACAGAGTACACACACACAGACACACAGACACAGGGAAGGTGATGTCCCAGGACGACGGCAATGTGAACATTACGAGTGTGGCAGTTGTCGAACGACATGCTATGTTATTTGAGAGGAACTCACTTGCACCAGGATGGATTCGAGCTGTGTTTCGCCATATCTTAGGTGGAAGTCAATTTTGTCTGCATCCGTCTCGTCTGCAGCCAGATCAAATTCGCGCCGAGCGCGAGCGCGGATGAAGTCTCGACGATTCAGAGTTGGCATGTTTCGACTGGCTCGCAGAATTTTACGGAACCTGGGCCAGCGATATAAACGGTGTGGACAAAGTGAACACGGGGGCACTCAATTTCTGCAACAGTGACGAATAACTCAGTGATCACGTACAGACTTCTCGCCTCCACTGCAGTTGGACTGTTGTTAATTTTGTATCCAGGCCGCAGCGCGCGACGAACCGTGTTACCAGTGTTGCTACCCTTGAAAGCTGTTGTACCAGCTTTCTTGGACTTAGCAGCACGTAGTTTTGGCATGCTTTGTGACCGTAGCTTTTCGCGCAGCGCTGCAAGTCTCGGCCTGTGTGCCAGGTTGTCAGTGCTTGGTGGTCGGGTGGGACCTCGGCTTTGCTCACCGTCCGTTTCCAAATCTCCGGTGAAGAAGGTTACACCTTCTGACTCAGACGAGGGGGGAATTGTTGACAGGTTTTCAGAGAAAACACACGAAATACGCGAGCGGGATCGTGCTGCGCGCACGGCGGCGCGGGTGAACGTTCGACGCAGCGACATGGAAAGCGCGGTGCCGGAAATCGGGTTCGGCAACAGTCACAACATTTCAAAACTGCAATGCGATTTTTGATTTTCGAAAATGTACCGCGTTTTCGGCGAACAACTTTAACTGAGAACTGTGTTTCTTGACAATTCGGCCCCAATGTTGTCCGTCGTGGTTTCATTTCACCTGCGTGGCTGCGGGGTGCAGTGGCTGTTTCCTCGGACATCGTCGTATATGTTGTGGCCGCACACTAATTAATTTCTTGACGGCGATGACCACCAATGCTTGAACTCCCCACATTGCCATTACCATCCGTCCCTGCCTCCACCATCACACACGCACTCTCACCTTTTCTTACGCACCCGGCCATTCCACCACCGCATTTGCACCGCACCGCGACCGTGCCGACGTCCCACAACGCTACAATTGTCGGGCCGCCCGCACGAAGACGTCTTCGAGCAGCAAGCAAGACGTCGTCGTCGTCGTCGCGTCGTCGTCGGCACAATGCGCTGCGCCGCCGAATAGTTACTCATTGTTATGAAAACGCTGTTCGGCATTACATTACAAATATAGAGCTCATGCAATACCACATATTGTCATAGCAAGTGAGTGAGGGAATTGTGAGTCATTGTTATAAAACCGCATGTTGGCAGAACCCTAACGTACTAATGTTTACGCCATAACGTCATTTCTATGGATGACCATTTAAGTCAATACTATAACAGTGCGTTAAAGGCGGAAATGTATCACTTACCAGGCAGAAGCTGCAGAGTACCTCAATAAACACATACACGGCAATACTGTGAAACCGCGACTTCATGCCTTGCTGGCTGTGGCCACCCGACGACAACGTTGGCAAAGCGTCGCCAACATTGCCACGTGGCGACGGGACGCTTCGCGTTGACGTCGTGTTGGGAGTCGCGCGTCGTCGTTGTCATGTTGTGTTTGGTGACTGGTTGGGAGTTAGTTTGGAACAGCACGACGACGAAGGGTGGGTGACGCATGTGCGGTACCGTGGAGAATCAAATGCAGGAAAATCGTGGATTGATGGAAGTGGACGACTGATTAATGCAAATGCAGATGCATGTGTGCGGTGGCTGTTTCATGCCCCTGCACAACATCCGTTGTTAGTCGCTGTGGCTGTGGCATCGCTGAAGGTGGCTAACGTGGCGAATATTCGAGCGTGACGCCCGGAAGACACCGATGTCGTAAATCAAATCCGGGATCTGGGAATACAAAGTTTTCCCCGAATTTTCACCCGGGACGTCCAGGAGGCTTTGGACACAGCACCATGTTGGCCCGTCTTTCCGCTTCGCGATTGTTGGCGGGCAACTTCCGCAAGTGCGGTCGGGCGGCGCGGTGCTCTCTGCAGCGTCGCACGTTTGCGACTGCCGACGACGCAATTGTCGACCACCCTGACAACAATGTATCTCCGTCCATTGCTGAAAGGATCGGTAAGAACCTGCACTTGCAAGAAGACCACCCATTGAACAACATCAAGCACGTTATTGAGTCGCACTTCAACGAGCTGTCAGAAACTACAGGACAGCGCCCTTTCCAGGTGTTCGACAACTTGTCTCCAATTGTGACGAAATCCCAAAACTTCGATGAGCTTCTAATTCCCGCTGATCACGTGAGCCGTAGCCCGTCTGACACTTTCTACGTTGATGACGAACGGCTGCTTCGTTGCCACACGTCCGCTCACCAAAACGAGCTGCTCCGTGCTGGAAACGAGTCTTTCTTGTGCACCGGCGACGTGTACCGACGCGACACAGTGGACGCATCTCACTACCCAGTGTTTCACCAAATGGAGGGGGTAAAACTTTTCAATTCGTCGGATTTGCCCGACAACCGCGAGGACGCCGTCAAGATTGTCGAAGAGGACCTGAAGTCGTCCTTGGAGGGCATGGCTCGCGCCCTCTTTGGTGACGTCGACATGAGATGGGTGGACGCCTACTTCCCTTTCACGGATCCATCTATGGAACTTGAGATATACTTTAAAGACGAGTGGCTCGAAGTTCTCGGAAGCGGTGTCATTCAGCAACAGATATTGGACCAGACTGGTCACGATGACAAGGTGCGTTCGTGCGCCACTGTGAATTGAAAGCAGCTGTTGCTGACAAAACAATGTGACGAATTTTTGCTGCACAGATCGGATGGGCTTTCGGCTTGGGACTCGAGCGCCTCGCGATGGTTCTGTACAATATTCCCGACATTCGGCTGTTCTGGAGCACGGATTCTCGTTTCCTGAAACAGTTCAAGAGAGGACAAGAAACTGAGTTCAAGCCGTTCAGCAATTACCCGCCATGTTTGAAGGACGTCGCCTTTTGGCTCCCGGAGGGCTTCCATGAGAACGACTTCCATGATGCCGTGCGCACCACATGCGAGGTTTGTTGCGTGCTCAAGTGTTACGATGGATATGGGCTCACGTCTTCGCGCATATTTTAACGAATGCTGAAACACATTGGTTTTCCGCGTCGTGGTTAGGACTTGGTCGAGGATGTCCAGCTTGTGGACGAGTACGAAGACAAGAAGAACAGTCGGACGAGTCATTGCTACCGCCTGATGTTTAGGAGCATGGAAAGGAATCTCGTGAACGAAGAGATCGATAAGCTGCAGTTTGCGCTCCGCGACGAGTTGGCCTCCCGCGGATACAACCTTCGATAGACATGGCACGCACACAAGAACACGATGTTTGCAACCCAACTGTCGCACATACGGCAGCGCCGTGTTTTGTGCGCGCGACAACTTCAGTCAGTGGCCGGCATCTGCGTTGACGTTGTTAATACTTAGTGAGCTGAGTTGTAGTGCTCAGGGTATTTGGCTATGTGCTCCTGTAGCTCGCTCCACTGACGTTCCAAATTGGGCGTTGGCGTATCGTATACATCTTGGAACAAGTCATCGACGGACGGCTTCTCCTTCTGCTCTGCTGTAGTGAGCGCTGTCAACACGTCGGCACGCTCCTTTGCCTGAATGGCTTCCTCTTGTGCCTCGTCCCACCAGCCCTTACGCTCCAGGTAGTGGCGGAATCGAGTTACCGGGTTGCGGTTCTTGGACCAGTCCTGGATCTCATCTGTGCCACGGTAGCGGGTGGAGTCGTCCGACGTCGAATGGTGGCCCACTCGGTAAGTCATGGCCTCGATCAAAACGGGGGTCTGCTCTTCCAACGCCATGCGACGCGCCTCCGTCGTGGCCTCGTGGACCGCGAGCAAGTCGTTGCCGTCGATACGGATGGAGGGCATGCCGTAGGCGACACCGCGCGGAAGAATTCCGTCTCCAGCGTACTGGTCAGTCACCGGGGTACTGATGGCATACCCGTTGTTGCGGCAGAAGAAGAGGCACGGTGCCTTCAGGGTGGCGGCGAAGTTCATGCCAGCATGGAAATCTCCCTCACTGGCGGCGCCGTCTCCGAAATACACACAGACGATGCGATCTTCCTCAGCCAACTTGTAGGCGTACGCAGCTCCGGCAGCCTGGGGAACCTGGGTCGTGAGAGGGCTCGAGATGGTCTGCAACGATGGTGCACAGGCAGAAAATAAACAGAGTCAAGACGGCGGTCGACCATGCGCGCGTCTTGCACGAGGCGGTCAGTATCGAGGGTGGGCGTACCTGGAAGTTCAACTCAGCACTGCCGTAGTGAACTGGCATCTGGCGTCCGCGAGCTGGGTCTCCATTGTTGCTGAAGCATTGATCGGCGAATTGCTGCAAGCTGAAGCCGCGGTACATCAGAGCACCGGCCTCACGGTACTGCCCATAAATCATGTCCTGCGGCTGCAGGGCGGCGGCGCTGCCAATGGTGCAGGCCTCCTCGCCGTGGTTTTGCATGTAGAAGGAGATGCGGCCGTGGCGTTGCGCCTCGTAGAACACGGTGTCCATGTGGAAGAGCCGGATCATGGTTTCGTAGATTTTCAGGCACTCTTCCTTGCCGATCTCGGGATCCTTGGCGCCGTCGACAATGTTGCCGAAGTCGTCCATAATGCGGTACGCGGGGTACGTCGGCAATGTGTTGGGCTGCACGAACTCCATGTCAGACACGAATGGCACCTTTTTGTTGCCGGTGTAGACTCCGAAGTCGTTGCCTGTTGCGAAGGAGCGTCGAGCCTGAGCCAGCGCCCGGTTCGTGTGGCGCATGGCACCACGAAGCATGGTTAGCGAGAGTGCCATTGCACCCGGAAACGGAGCCTTGCTGTCCTTGAGGCACTGTGATCGTAACGTGAGCTGAGCGACTTAGGGAGCGCAGAACGCCAAACGAAAAACAAACGAGCAAAAAAAGACACCAGAGGCCTCTGTCCTAGGCGTGGAAGTTGCCCGTTCGGCCGTCCACACCTCTTCGTATCGTTCACGAGTCTGCCGAGTCTACAAGTCCATGCATGGCATGACGTGACGGAGCGAGCCAAACCGTGAACAAAGTCAGCCCGTCGTCTTGGCAACACCATCGAAGCTGCAACACAGCAAAAGCGACAGCACATCCACGTCGAAGTCATCGTCTCAGTCTTCGTCGAAGATATCAATGGCGCCGTTGCCGTCAGGGCAGTAGTCGTCTGCGAGAGAAGTCGTCTCAACACTTTGTTGTCGTCACAATAGTCAGTCGATGCCACGCACCGTCGACATCTTCGTCAAAGTCGTCGGGTGCCTTCGTCGGAAGTCGGAATTCATCAAAAAGTCAAACTGTTCAACGTCAGCCATCGAAGCCATCGAAGTCATCGAAGTTCATCGAAGTCATCGAAGTTCATCGAAGCCAACGAACGAACGAACGAACGAACGAACGAACGAACGAACGAACGAACGAACGAACGAACGAAC
>ENA-OWNT01004294-OWNT01004294.1-seawater-metagenome-genome-assembly--contig:-NODE-4294-length-12623-cov-14.881556_pt1 | contig 12623 bp, 18 predicted proteins | sample MGYA00238136_ERZ651165 | MGnify/ENA primary metagenome ERZ651165 (study PRJEB26861, sample SAMN08777766) | seawater metagenome | isolation source: coastal seawater | place: USA: Florida | collected... | reverse complement strand
ACGACTACGACTACGACTACGACTACGACTACGACTACGACTACGACTACGACTACGACTACGACTACGACGACGACTACGACTACGACTACGACTACGACTACGACTACGACTACAACTACGACTATGACTACCACTACCACTACCACTACCACTACCACTACCACGACCCCTACGACTACCACAACCACCACGACTACGACTACGGCTACCACAACCACCACGACAACGACAACGACGACGACGACGACTACGACTACGACTACGACAACGACTACGACTACGACTACGACAACGTCGACGACAACGACAACAACGACAACAACGTCGACAACGATGACAACAACGACAACAGCAACAACAACTACTACTACTACAACAACAACAACTACTACTACCACCACCACTACTACTACGCCTACTACTACACCTACTACTACTACTACTACTACTACTACTACTACTACTACTACTACCACTACGACGACTACTACTACAACAACAACAACAACAACAACAACAACAACTACTACTACTACTACGCTCACCACCACCACCACTACTACTGCTGCGTCGACCACTATTGTTACAACAACTACTACAACTTGGACGACGACGACGAAGACGACGACAACGGCAACAACGGCGACAACGGCGGCGACGGTGACGGCGGCAACAGTGATAACGGGAATGCCAACGGCAACAACACGAACGCAAACGGCGACAGCGACAGCGACAGCGATAGCAACCACAACAACCGCCAGAACCAGCCTCGACATGTCATCTGTTGTTGCTTCTACTGCAACCACTCCCACGACGACGACGACGACGACGACTACGGCGGCGGCTGTCAATACCACGATGTCTGCGTCAACGTCAAGGATAGCTTTAGCCACGGCGACAACGTCATCACCGGCAACCGCGAACACCATTGCCGAAACAACAGCAATTACCGACCACAACGCCACTCTAAGGAAGAGAACTACTCAAGTTTCGACGACGTCCTTTGTTTCAACAGCGACAGTGGTCGTTGCTAGCACTGGTGTTCGCACGTCCACGACAGAGTCCTTTCATTCTAGTTCTTTTGCACACGATATCACCACGAGAGCAAGCAACCGGGCGACCACAAGTGAGCAGAGCCAGGGCAACACCGCCAGCAGTGCGATCGATCCCATCACTGGAATTACGTCGTCGTGGGTGACCAATAGTGACGCTATACTCTCAACAGGACACACCTCACTTGATAGTGCTGGAACAACCAGCTCAGCCCATTCGACACCTCCCAGCACTGTCGCCAGAACCATTGATGCCACGGCGACCGCCACCGTGTTTCCAGCATCAACAATCACGACAAACATGACCAGTTCACAAATCCTCACACACTTGACGGGGCTCTCTAGCAGTACGAGTACGAGTACGCTGATTCAGACCTCAAGTGCGCCAGTACCAGTGATACCTTCAGGTTCGACGTCAGAGACTTTGTTATCGAGTGTGGCATCAGATCCGACAATTGAGGCGTCCACGAACCACGCGCACACCACGAGCACATTTTCTGGGATTGACTCCTCAGTTGCCGTGTCATCAGTGCCTGCACGCACCGAGTCGTCACTTAGCACGACGAGTCGTATCGATTCGAGCAGATCCACAACGGCAGCAACCACATTCACTGACATCAATCAATCGACTTTCGAGAGCGCGACTGCCGCAGACGGTTCTGCAACACCAACTGAGACAACACGTCTGTACACCACAACAGGGATGAGTTCGAACAGCACGGGTGGCACTGGTAGCACAACTATGGATGTCACTGTGAGTACGCCTTCTTCACAAACAGATACTTTGTCAACCGCACAACTTGCAACATTGGAACCAACTGCAACATCAACATCGAAGTGGTCCAGCACCCAGTCCAGCCAGGCAGTTGAGCCGACTGCTACGGCAATTGTTGGACTAACAAGCTCCGGGGTGGCGGTCGGAACCGATTCTCCGGGGCCACAGTCAACTCAAGCCGGATCGACGCAGCAATCCATGGGTAATGCCTCAACATCTACTACACAATCACTGCAGACATTAGACGATAGCACTACTGCGATACAACAATCACCATCGGCAGCGCCAGAAGCGGTAACGTCTACACAAGTCACGACCACAGAAACCCCTAGCCAGTCCATTATCGAGCAGTCCACGACGGATTATGCGACGGTGGAGCTATCTACGACCACTAGTGTGTTAGAGATTTCAACGTCTGCCGCGTCCACCACTACCAGTGGGGCAAGCAATGCTCCCACAGTGTCTCCAGTCACGCAGGAGTTGGTTACAGAGACACCGCTGTTGTCAACACTGACATCGTCAGATGCGACTACTGCGGATGCCACCACGACTTCTTCTCCTCCCGCCAGCATTGACGGAGTCGTGATGGAGGAATCCACGCGGAATTTGGTCATCGGGCTTGTTGTTGGCATTGTCGTGATCATCGTTGTAATCATCGTCGTGATCGTGGTATGTCAGAGGCAACGTCAACAACAACGTACCAAGATTGACATTGGATACCCGCTGTCAGCTGCCACAAAGTCGCCACACACTGGAGGTGGGTTCCATCCCACAGCCGGTATTGAGATGCAAGATCTCACGCCGAACACAACACAACGGACTGTGGAGGCACCAGATTCGAAGAGCCCTGCTCTTCCTGTTGCGAATGGAGATGCGATCGACGTTGAATCTTCCCCAACAGATACGGCATCTGCAGCAGTGCAGGCAGGAGTACCGCCATTGCCTGAAACTTCAATTTCAGAAGTCGCGACCCAGTCGCCGCATGTGTCTCGTCTAGCTGTGAAAACAGCCATGCGGGCTTCAATGAGCGGATCTCCGACATCGTCGTGGCGAACCGACCGAGTGCGTGCGATGGCCTCACGCCGAAAGGCAATTGAAGCACGGTCTCCGTACGTGTTGAGGTCGAGAGTGAGGACTCCTGTCGGACCCAACGAAGCTGGCACGTTGTCTCCAACGCCTAACAGCAACCACAAGGCAGCGCGGCGATCCCGAGCTGCATCGTCTCTGTCACCGCGGTACGTTGACGACTTTTTGCACTTGATCAAGTTTTGTTTGCCTGTGCTTGTCATTGAGATGCCGCTAGCTCACTTCATTTTGTAAATTGATCATAGGGCTTCTCCGATGCAGGGGTCTGACATGTCCCGGAGTACTAGCAAACCTCGGCGGAGTCACAGAGATAGTCGCAAATCGGAGCGTCGGCGCACTCGCCGCCAAAAAAAGCTGGCTGCTCGTGCCGAGGCTAATACAACAGCAGTGGCAGCTGCTGTTGCGGCCGCCGCAGCTGCAGGTCTGTCCCCGAGAGCGAGTCATGCTCGCCCAGCACGTGGCAATCAGAGTGTGCACAGAAGGTCCATTGATGTCAATTTGGATGCACAACTCGCGGCCACAGATTCTCAGGCTAACTCCGGGCATAGCCCCTCAGTTCGAACGGCTGGGCACACTCCATTACGCAGACAAAAAGTAGCGACGTCACCGAGCGTTTTCGTGTGACACAGTCTGAATGCCAGGATCGTACATCCACGATCGTACTGTCCAAGTTAACGAAAACGTCATTCACATCTTAGCTTAGATGCTAGACAAGAGTTCTTTTTATATTTTATTTTATTTTTCATTCCCAAATAAGCTTTGGCAGCCGTTTTCCGTTAAATGACGGCGGCCGTCCACTCCCAGTAGTAGACAGCGGCCGTCCACTGTCCCAGCAGTCATGTTATACAGACTTGCCCCAGTAGAACTTTCCATTGTGAGCAGATCCACCTTCAATACCTGTTGGCATACTGCAACAACGAGAAGATAAATACAGTGTGTTAAGGCGAAATGTGGGGTCGCAACAATGGCACTGGCAATGATGTGATTTACCCGCTTCGGGAAATCTCTTTGAGGTCGGACACGGATTGCCATGAACATTGGCATGCATACGCTGAAGCAGAAGGGTCTTTGTTCTGTTGCACATTCATGCAACGGAGTGACGAAACCGCGTCTTGTGCGGGCCCGATCGATCAGCCCGCAAACACAAACCTGCACTGGAGGAAGTCGGTCAGGGTGGAATATGTTGTTGCGGAAAAACACGTAGTTGACAGCGTCGTCGTCCCATCGGCACCCTTGGAAGCAAAGCACCTACGCGCAATAACGAATTGGCAGTGAACTTTATTTCGTTCCATACCATTGATGCGTCCTGAAGCGCACTGTACCGGCAGGTCGCACTTGATACAATTCAGGTTGTCTCTGATGGCGTTTCGCTGCAGTGGACCACCGATATACTGAGCTCCCAATCGAATCCCACTGCTGCGGCGTCCAATGCCCGTACTTTTCTTGCGCCTGCGTTCAAGCGTTGAGCATTAATTCATGGCCACACGAGCGAATGAACGACCAGTTCCGTACCTCACGCTCAAGCGCTGTGATGCCTCTGCTTGCTCTTCCGCGAGAGCTTCCTTAAAAGACCTTGCCTTGCGAGTCTTGGGGTTTCTGGATTTAACAGACTGGCGCGAGCGGCCTCGAATGTTACCGTCGGAGTCACTGTCGGAGTCTGCAGCAAGGTTAGCGCCCTTCCTGGACTTCGATTGGGTGTTGCGAGAGCGGTGTCGATCTCCGCGGCTGCCCGCAGAACGCTTACTCTCGGCATTTTTTGCTCGATGCCGAGGCTTTCGAGTTGGCAGGCTTTCTTCGTCGTCATTGGAATCATCCCAATCATTGTCTGCCCCGTTTCGCGGCACTTCCTTGGCTTGGCCGCGTTTCGAGTGCTCCGTTTTGCCTGCAACTTGTCGATTGCGGCTGCGCCCGCGACGGCGGATGCTGAGCTCCTCGTCAGCCTCGTCGGTTGCACTGCTATCAGAGTCGTCATCTTGCGACAAAGCACGAGCTCGTGCCTGGCGGCGTGAAGATGACAACACTACATCGGTGCGGCGTATCATTCGCGACGTGCCGTTATTTCGCTTTCCGGTCCCGCCACGATGCTTGGCCGGCGGACGTGCCGATCGTGCCTGTGAGGTTTCATCACTACCGTCACTGCGGGAGTCGAAATCGCTGTCACTGCCGTCTTCAGCACGGCTGTTGCGATCACCTAAGTGAGAAGATTTTGCCGAGGGAGCATTGGAACGGGTGCCGCTCGACTCTGTCAGCATGATGTCCTCAAAGTCATCCTCAGGACCGGCAAGGTCGCTAAAAATGTCTCGCGCCGCAGAGTCCATCCAGTCTTTCCAGTCCGCGGTCCGATAAAAGCGTGCAGCTCGCGGACCCAGCGTCTCCATTACTGACTTCTGCAACGAGAGCTTGCGAGCTGCGCCTCTCTGTTTGAGTTTGATATAATCAGTAATTGCTCTCCGAACATTTCGGATCTCTTGCATGGAAGCATCCCGCGGCCTTTTCGAAAACTTTACCGACTTTGCGCTAGCCCTTGTGCTGGAATGCCGTCCACTACCGTCCGATTTCGCTCTCCGCACGCCCCCGAGCACATCGAGTGATGTTGACACTTTCATTTCACCAAAGCTGGACGTGGAGGAAGCTGAAGAATTTGATAGATTCCTCACGTGTCCCCGGGAACGTTGACTCTGGATTGACGCTGACTTATTGCCATCATCAAGAATGCTATCCAGTTCGGACGCGAGGCGGTGCGCCATCCTTCCGCTGAAGAGTTCGTCGGCAGCACGGGTTCTTGCTTAAGACTACGATCCGTAACAAGGTGAGTGCATCGAACGCTACTAATATGCCACACAGACTGCCCCGCGCACCCTCCGCGCAACGCCGCCGAAATCGGCGAGAGAAATTCAAGCAGACAAACTTTGTGTTGACCACCGTTTGAGAGCTGTGTCCCGCAACCTCAGAACGAAGAACAGGGCACCAACCATGTCCAGTGGACCCCGCGGCCAAGCACACGAAAACATCATTGAAAGTGATCAAAGTTCAAAGAGCAAAGCGAACGCACAGGGACGCCGATCAGCACAGAAAACGACAGCGCACACAAGGGCGCCAAACAGCACGTAGAACAACGAATCAATCAATCGCGGAGCAGGCAGTGGAACAGCAGAACAGTGGAACGAACACTTTGATGTCAACGTCGATTGACGTCACGAACGACAATGGCAGCGACGACGAAGAACGAAGAACGACGAAGAACGACGAAGAACAAAGAACGACGAAGAACGACGAAGAACGACGAAGAACGACGAAGAACGACGACGACGACGACAAAGAACGACGACGACGACGACGAAGAACGACGAAGAACGACGACGACGAAGCAACGACGAAGCAACGACGACGGCGACGACGGCGACGACGACGCAACATTGCAACATTGCTTTTCATTTGAAATTCGAAATTCGTTTGAAGTTCGTTTGACTTTTGACTGTGCAATTCATTCAATTTCGTTCGAAGATTGGGAAATTGGATGGATCCATTGAAACGTTTATTTTGTACTGTCATGTCATTGCAGCTTTGATCAAACGGGAAACGGAATGCGCTTCAGTTAGTGGACAGTGGAGTGAATGAAAGAAAAGTTGCCGTCGGGCATCACTGAATCACTGCATCGGAAATCGCAACGTAGCAAACACGATCAAACGCGCAGAACGAACACAAGCGACACCGCAGCAGATCAACGACTGTCAAAGGACCGACCGACCGGCGGCGGCCGGCGGATGGAGGCAGGCAAACTGCTGGACTGCAGGTTGGTTGCATCTCGAAGGTATCACCGTCGTTGCACATACATGTTGACTATTGAATGCCATGTTGCATGGTGTTTTGTACATGTGTGCCTGATGTTGCAACGACAGTCATGTAATCAAGATGCAACCGCTGCAGTCCTGCAGTCTGCCATGTTGTTGAATCAATTTTGTGTTCTGTACCATGTTGTTAAATGCATTGCGGCGGGGACTTATCTTGTAGGGCCCTATCCATGTCATTTCGTCACATCACTAGGCATTTGTGGGTGTGCAAATCGGTGAACATCGAAGAAGTGATCACAGGAGAAACTTCAACGGTTCAGTGTGTGTCGTAGGATAAGAACAACGTCATCGCTGGGAAACGACATGGTGGTATGTTGAAGGTCTACGTATGGTTACTAATTGGAGCACACTGCGTGTTCTGCACCATAAAACGAAGAACCTTTCTCTTCTTGCTGTTGCGCATGATACTGTCGGATGTAAGGCACGGGCTTGGCTTGGCGTGCTGAGTGCAATGACGATTTATTTAGATTTACAACACTGAGACAAGATGGGTTATGCGCTCAGTTCTGACCCCAAGCATTGGGTAAAGGTTCGGAATTTACATCTTTGGGATATTCTTTTGTCGGGTAGCGCTTTAGTGGGCCATGACGACTCTGTGATGAGCTTGGCTCCGGGTACTCTTTTGTTGGGTAACGCTTTAGCGGTCGATGCCGGCTCTCCGTCGCCGGAGGATACTCCTTTGTCGCGTACCTCTTCAAGCGGCGCTCGCGAAGGTGCTGTTCAAGAAAAAACGGGGAGAACATACTTGAGCACAAAACTGCACTGAGTGCAATGCATTGTTGGAGCCACTTACCTCACGATCTCTGGGAGATCGCTCCGATGCACCACCACCTCCGAGGCGATGTCCACCACCGCTTCCTCGGGCGTGTGATGGCTTCCAGTAGAATTGATACACCAAGACTAAAGCGGACGGATCGGGTTAAGTCGATACTAGCTGACGACAATTTACAGGGATCGAAAGTAACGCAACAACAGGTACGTACATGCAACGACAACTACAGCGAAGACTACGCCGGGTAAGCTGACACCTCCATCAGAAAAGCCTGAACCGATGTTCCCATCCGGATCGTAGCCGCTGCGTTGCAGTTGACCACACATGATGCCGATCTTTCGCTTGTCGGATTCTGATACAACGCCACGAACACGAGAGTAAACCAACGCCACCAATGCGAAGTGACTCGTACGACAATTCTCACCTGTGATACTTGGAGGTAATTTCTGAATTTGGCAGAGCGTATGAAGCTGCACAGAAAGCAGAATGCCGAATTGTGAACAGAACATTTCATCCGAGGATTGGCAACAACACTGTAAAATACATTGTGCACGTTTGACTTGCCTTGTCAAGAAATTTCTTGGACATAGGTAGTGGGCCGTGCGGATCACTGGGCAACCATGTCAAATCCAGTGCCGTTGCCATGTGCAACGCAACAGCTGCCACGAGCACTCGAGCGGGCATCATCATCGTGTGGGTGGCGGCGTCAGGTAGGTGCTGCTTCCCAATTTATTGACTTCTCCGCCCAAATTTTATGTGATGAAAATTCCGGAAGTTATCACCACAGTCACGTGCTTGAACAGAAATTTTGTGATTGGTACCGCAAAAACCTGTTACAAGCTTGCTGCAACTGAACCTGCAATCTCAAACCCCGCGCCGTGCACTGTGCCTCTCGCCACACTGTCCAAACTTAACTCCAACGGAGCAAGCTGAGTGGAGAGTCCCCGCCCGCCACCATTGATCTTTTCCCTCCGTTGTTGATGTTGCTTTTGTGTTCGTCAGTATGGTATGCATCTACTGATGGGACCGAACCAGCTAGCACCAGCTAGTACCAATCCTTGCTGCGTCGGCGACCCGGACCCGGACCCGCCCGCAACAACGACGCGATGACGAACGCCGACGTGAATGAAACTTGTTTGCTGCAACAACAACCAACACCGAGCAACGAACGACGAACGAACCACGACAGCGCACAACGAACGACGAACGACGAACGACGAACGACGAACGACGAACGACGAACGACGAACGACGAACGACGAACGACGAACGACGAACAACGGCAACGTTCATTTATTGCACTTTCAATAGTACTATTTGATTCCAAGTACAGTTGTAAGTGGAATAAAATCACTACAGATCACAGTGAAATAGTGCGGATAATCTATACCGACTACAACAGTACTGCATATAGAAAGTTCAACGAAATACTGGGATTGATTGATACAGCTGGCACGATTTGCGATTTGCTACACAGCTTTGCAACTTTTGCTGACTGTTGTCGTCGATCGACTTTCGCCTTTGGCCGCAACGCCGCAACAACGCAACGACCCACCAACACCGACGTCACGCCGTCGTCGTTGTCGCCGTCGACCGTCGGTCGTCGAGACAGAACGCCCGCCCAATATTGATGGCCATTCTTTTGCTGCTCGCCTGCGAGTTTTGGTGCTGTGGGCGATGTGTTGCTGGTTGGTGTGATTGAAGTATTATTGTGCCGGTGTTGTCCTTGATGGTGGACTGCCTGCCCACGTCATCGTCACAACAAGTGGCGGCAAGAAGGTCACAATTCACAGGGGACGGACAAACGCCCGCTTGCGCGTGGTATGGCCGTACTGATACGAATGTTGTTTCGATAACGTTCACCTCGCTCAGAGAAGCTGGTCCACACCAGTGGAGAGCTTGTTTTTGTTTCATGCGGTGGACTTGCTGCACTCGCGCACTCGTAGTGCGGAAGGGTGGAGGGGGCGGGACGCCGACGCGCTGTGGCAGGTCGGGGCGACGAAACACTCGTTGATGCCGAGCACTCGGCAATTGGGAGGTCATGTGTTGGGTACCTGGGACAATGCATGGGAGGGAACCAAGATCCAACTGCTTCCTAACCTAAAGAGCAGTCCAAATCAGAAGGGGCAGTTCATTGCACCCGCCGTGCGACATAACATCACCAGCACCACGTCATCAGAGTGTACTTCTTAAAAGCTGTGCGCGTTCGGAGCCTAACAGAGACGAACACAAAAAGCAGATTTTGAGAATCATTTTCCGGAGCACTTTTCTTCCCGAAAATTATGGAAACACAACCACCAGCCAAGAAAAACCGCCCATCCGTCATGCAACTGTCCAAGCCGGCACCACCACAGCCACTTGCGAAGGGGATCGACCCGGCAACTGAGCAATGGAAGAAGCTGAATGCATCGGTGGCAACACTGCGTGGCCGCCACAATGCACGCTCAAAGCGTGTGGAGCAGCTTGAAGCCAATACAGCTGAACTGTCTTCTCTCACGCAATCCATCACGATCTCCCTGCGGCTCGGGCGGCCACTTGAAGGCACACTCTCTGACATTCAGGCTGCACAGGAGCTGCTGAAATCCAAGTCACAGTTCGTTTCTGTGGATTGCGCCGATGACGCGTCTCTGCGTCACGCTGGTTTCAGGAGCAACATTTTTTCCCACGCTGTGTCACACTGCCTAATGGGACACTTCCTGCAGCACGGGTCGCTGCTTCCGTTTCGTGGCACTGAGACTTCCACGGACTGCTTCTCGCACTTGCTACCTTCCGAGTACCTCATCGGCGTCATGTATTTTACCAAGCTTGTCGAGCATTACGCCATTGGTCGTGCTATTGCAGGAGACCAGAGTTCAATCGACATTTGCCGCCGCCTCATCGACGCCATCTTGCATGAACTGCTGCAGTTTGACTTCCGCAACGGGCCTCTGCGCCGCAACTATGACGGTGTGAAGTATGTCAACAAGCGCCTTCAAGAAATATCGTATGACCTTTCATTGGTTTGCGAGAAAGTTGACGAGGAAGCATCCAAGGAGGGCGTGGAGCTCGAGGGTTCCCAGCTCGAAGAGGCAACAATTGTGCGTGCCGATGACTTCGCCGCAATCAAGGCGCAGATTGCCGCCGCAGATTTGGCTCGGGACAACGTGATCAAGCAGTGCCGCGACACGCAAAAAGCTGCCAAAAACGCCATATTTGCTCTTCACCGCGGAGAAGATTCTTATGAAAAGGCAGATAAGATGATCGCGGATTCGGCATGCAATGGTATTCGCATCTACTCCGAGGTCATGGGGACTTACAAAGAGAACAGGTACCGTGGAAGTTTTCCGAGTGCCATGGAGGAATGGGCGGAAGCGGCTCTCTTTTCGCATTGGTTGAAAACAAAGACGGTCTTGTCTTTCGACGAATTGGAGAATCTGTTCAACAAGTCGCTCATCGACACTGGCGTACCGAAGTCTGACCCTCGTTGGGTGGAGGGGACTATCGCCGAGTACGTTGGGGGGCTCGTCGATCTCACGGGTGAAATCGGAAGATGGGCCATCGCGCAAGCAACGAAGCGGGACATTGCTGCTGTCACAAAGGTAAACGACGTTCTGCATCGCTCCTTACCATTTCGCGTTCCGTTGTGGCTCACCGTGTTTCGATGACTGCAGGCATTGGAGGCCGACTTAATGGTTCAATCTGTTGTCCTCGAGCTCACTGATGGCGAAGATGGTGTCAGCGGTCTTGGCAAGAAGAAGTCTGAACTCGACCGCAACATCAGCAAGGTATGGTGCCCGACACCCACAGTCATTGATTCTGCGTGTGCTTGACAGTCCTCTTGTTGTCGTGTGGGTGCAGGTCCAGCAAATTATCTACGATCTCGCCTTGGCTCAGCGACGCCGCCGTGGAACCCGAGAAGCAGCACTGTAACTGGCAGCGGTATTTGAACTGACTGACTGATAGATATTAGCGGCGCGTTGCAGCATGAACAGTATGGGCACACATGAAATGTCACTTGCAATCAAGAGAGGGAGTTTGTGTGAGTGGGTAGTAACTTTATTTACAAGTTTTTAGTTAGAGTGTGTTGTAGTATAATCGCTAAAATAGGTGTTTGACCGTTCATGGGGCCTTTGCGCCCGCTTCGCCCACGTCGTCCGATTCCGGTGTCCCGTCAGATGGCGCTTCCAAGGTGCTTGCGGCGGACGCGTTTTGTGTCTCACTCTCCTCTGCAGTTTGTGAGTCTGGCCTCGAAGAATCCCCACTTGGAATGGATTTCCCTGATGCGTCCTTCTGCTCATACCACTTTCCGGCGGCGGCAGCCTCCTCTGCGTTTGCCGGGGGCGTGTGCCTGCTGTGAGTCTCCGAGTCAACCGGCGGCATTGGCGGGAGCGCGTCGGCTTCCACATGAGTGATATTCTGAGTTGCCATCACGTGTGTTTGCTTGAACAAGAACTTCCCAACGAATGGCTTGCCGCCCAACATGGATGGGAACCACAGGGGATCGTCTTGCCACATCTTGTCGAAGGGTATCTTGTCGACATCGAACCACTGCGGCACCATCTCACTGGTCTCTGCTGGTTTGCCGTCAAATTGAGTGGCCACGAATACATGGACTTGCATCGGGACGAGCGGAGGGTCTTCAAAGTCAAAGAGGATGACGCCAGCGGGGGTGAGGTCTTTGACGGTAAGAGTAGTCTCCTCCTTCAACTCGCGCAGCGCACCTTGCACCACGGTCTCCCCAACTTCAACCTTGCCGCCAAATCCATTGTAGTAGCCCTTACCGAATCCTGTCTTTTTACGACCCAGCAAAATACGGTTGGGTTTTGATTGACGGTCCACAACGAAAGCCAGAGTGAGCAACTTGCGCTTGGCTGCCTGCATTTTGGACGATATACTTGGGAGAAAAGGTGAAGAAGGAGTTGCACAGAGTTTGCGTTGATGAGTACACCGGGAAAGAATACGGGTTGTAGTTTTTTGATAGTAAATTGTTGGCGCCTTTTCTGGAGAGTGTTTCATTTTGCCGATATGTACGACCTCATGGGTGCGCACGTGGTGGCTGCTTGATGATGATGATGATGCTGACAACGACAAGGACGGCGACTGGA
>ENA-OWNT01004291-OWNT01004291.1-seawater-metagenome-genome-assembly--contig:-NODE-4291-length-12636-cov-8.755156_pt1 | contig 12636 bp, 8 predicted proteins | sample MGYA00238136_ERZ651165 | MGnify/ENA primary metagenome ERZ651165 (study PRJEB26861, sample SAMN08777766) | seawater metagenome | isolation source: coastal seawater | place: USA: Florida | collected... | reverse complement strand
CAAGAGTGAGTTCTTAAAAAGGTCATGGTTTGGTTAAAAAACTGTCACTTTTTTCGCAAATAATGAAGTCACTTAACGATCACTCAAGTGAATTTCACTGGTGTTTGTTGCCTAAAGCAAACATGACAAATGCAGTTAAATTGTCATAAAAGATGTAGGGAAATCATCATGGATATACAAAAAACTGCCATTGTAACTGGCGCCTTTGGTGGCATTGGTACAGCCATCGTTCAATCTCTTGTAGAAAACCAATTCTTCGTTATCGCCGTTGCGAGCCAACGTCGAACCCAAGCTGACTTTGACCAATGGCTTAATGAAGCAAACATCAACCCAAAACAAGTTCAAGCAGCGTTTTTAGATGTGACAGATACGCAAGCTTGTAAACTTGCCCTTGACGACCTTATCGAAGAGCATCAACACATTGATGTGTTAGTCAACAATGCGGGTATCACGCGTGATACCACATTTAAAAAGATGTCGATTGAGCAATGGCGCGAAGTGATCGATACCAACTTAAACTCGCTTTTCAATATGACCCAACCTTTGTTTGCGCATATGTGTGCACAAAAACAAGGTCGAATCATCAACATCTCCAGCGTAAACGGTCAAAAAGGCCAATTTGGACAAGCAAACTATGCCGCAGCAAAAGCGGGCATGATCGGTTTTTCTAAATCTCTTGCTTATGAAGGTGCGCGTGCGGGTGTCACTGTGAATGTGGTTGCTCCTGGTTATACAGAAACTCCGATGGTTGCAGCAATGAAACCTGAGGTACTAGATAACATTCGCGGACAAGTACCTATGCAGCGTTTAGCGACACCAGAAGAAGTCGCCAAAGCTGTTCGCTTTTTAGCTTCTGACGATGCAGCTTATATCACAGGTGAAACGCTCGCCCTAAACGGCGGTTTATATATGAATTAAGTTAGTTGAGTAAGCAGTTAACGCTCAACCCAATTTTTTTGAACAATTTCAACGACTCAAAAGGAAAACGTTATGTACACTGATTTACTAAACACGCTAACTGAACAAAACCAAAAGTTTTTCGGCCCAGCAATCAAGTTCAACCAACTTGTTGCAAAGAACATTGAACAGCTAGCGAGCATTCAAATTGATGCAGTACAAAACATTTCAAATGCTTCTGTATCGCAATTAAAAGCAGCGACTGAAGTACAAGATGTTAAATCTGCAATCGATTTTAACTTAAGCCAGGTTTCAGCAATGACTCAGCTAAGCCAGCAAATGATCGAAGACGGTCAAAAGCTAACTAAACTAGGTCAAGAGTTCAAAGACAACCTTGAAGCTTTAACTAAAGAGCAAATGCAAACAGCTCAAGCTTAAGACTTATTTAGGTAGCGGTATTTCTGCCGCTACCTGCTCTTCTTGCCTTCATGCTGCGACACCCAAGCAGCGTCTAGTTGTGTCATTAGGACAATCATGATGAAGATGGATAACGACGCCTTAAATGCTACGATGCAATCTTGGTGGCAACAAAACCAAGAAATTTTTAACTCCTTTACCCAAAGCCTGAGCCAACAAAGCCCTGTTCAACAGGCTTTAAACGAGCAAAACAGCAAAGACTTTACCACTTGGTTGCAAGCCCTAAGCCAGCAGCCTGAGACATTAATAAAGAATCAAACGAACTGGTGGCAGCAGCAATTGCAGATAATGCAAAACGCGATGCAAGCCGGTGACGAAAATATTGCGCCTGTCATTAGTGAAGAGCGTGGCGACCGCCGCTTTAAAGACGAGCAATGGCAGCAAAACCCATGGTTTAACTACATCAAACAAAGTTACTTATTATTTGGTGAGTCACTGCTACAAAACATTCGTGATACTCAAGGACTAGACGAAAAACAAAAAGAACGCCTTGAGTTTTTTGCCAGACAAACCATTAACTCGCTTGCGCCCAGTAACTTTATCAGCACTAACCCTGAGTTACTTAAACTCACCCTAGAGTCAAAAGGTGAAAACCTAGTAAAAGGCTTTGAACTGCTTAAAAAAGACTTAGACAAAAGCCAAGACATGCTGCGTATTAGCATGACTGATGAGCAAGCTTATAAACTCGGTGAAGACTTAGCGACGACACCGGGTCGTGTAGTGTATCAAAACCATTTATTTGAATTAATCCAATACAGTGCAACCACAGAGCAAGTACTCGAGACACCGCTATTAATCATTCCACCTTATGTGAACAAGTACTATATCTTAGATTTGCAACAACAAAACTCAATGGTGAAATGGGCTGTCGATCAAGGCCATACCGTATTTATGATGTCGTGGAAAAACCCTGATCCGAGTATGGCACACATCAGCTTTGAAGATTATGTAGTCGATGGCGTGATAGCTGCCCTTGATGCCATCGAAAAGCATATAGGCACAAGCTATGTCAATGCTATGGGCTATTGTATTGGCGGTACTTTGCTGACAACAACATTGGCTTATTTCACAGCGAAGCGAATGAAACAGCGCATCAAAAGTGCGACCTTATTAACCACATTACTCGACTTTGCTCAACCTGGAGAAATTGGTGTCTTTATCAATGAGCCAACAATTGCTGCACTTGAGGCGTATAATACTGAAAATGGTATCATGCATGGTCACTCACTAGGCACCGCATTCAGTATGCTCAGAGAAAACAGCCTGTACTGGAATTATTATGTGAATAATTACCTCAAAGGCAAAGCGCCTATGAATATGGACCTGCTCTATTGGAATGGTGACAGTACCAACCTGACTGCAGCATGTCATAATTTTATGCTACGTAATCTCTATCTAGAAAACAAGCTAGTAGAGCCAAAAGCAATCAGTATTCGTGGCACTAAAATTGATTTGAGCAAGGTAAAAACACCGATTTATATGCTCTCTACGCGTGATGATCATATTGCGCTATGGCAAGCCACATTTAAAGGTGTGCAAAATACCGCAAGCCCAGTGACTTTTGTGCTGGGTGAGAGTGGCCACATTGCCGGTGTAATTAATGCGCCTGAGGCAAATAAATATGGTTATTTCTATGGCCCAGAAGCCAAAGGCGAAGCGCAAGATTGGTTTGATAAAGCTAAGCATCAAACAGGTTCTTGGTGGCCTCACTGGCACCAGTGGCTGAATAACCTCAATGACACTAAAGTAGAGGCCAGAGCAACGCATACTGACGAAAAGCCAGGGATTTATGATGCACCAGGAGAATATGTAAAAGTTACTCTGTAGTAACTCGGCCCTTTAGTTTCAAATAAACTTGAAGGGCCACCTCTTGTAACACTCTACTATTTATAATCTTTTACATTCTTAGTTATTAATTTGTTTCAATTTTAACAACGATTCCATATAATCCCGCGCTCGAAAATCGAAATGGAATTAACGAATATGAAATACACTCTTAGCGCATTAAGCCTAGCGGCTCTTTTCAGCTTTAACGCAACTGCAGAACAATCTGAACAAGTAACTGAGTCTCCTTTTAAGTTTTCTGTATTTGCAGGTATCACTGACGGTGGCGATAAGTTGGCATCAATCAGTTATGAAGATGACAAAGGTAAAGACGCCGGTAGCGAAAACATTAAAGCGGGTGACTTTTTAAATATTGGTGCGGGTGTTGAATACACTTTTAATAAAGCATGGTCTGTGCAATCAAATGTTGGCTACTTTTTCGATACTGACTCAGCAGATAATGCCGATATTGAAATCACACGTTATGTGCTTGAAGCTGTGCCTTACTACCATATTAATGAGAAGTTCAAATTCGGTATCGGTCTGACATTACACCTAAACCCTGAGTTTGAATTTGACTACACAAATATTGTAACAAGCAAAACTGAGTATGATAACGCTGCTGCTGCAGTCTTTTCTCTTGGCTACAAAGTTGAGCATATGAATAGCTGGTTCGAACTGCGTTATGTACCAATGGACTACACAATTAAGTCACAGAAAGTAACTCAACTATTAGGTCAGCGTATGAGCCTACCAGCAGAAGTCCTAGATAAAGATGTAGATGCATCACACATCGGTATCTCTTGGCACTACCAGTTTTAATGCTCATTAGTACCAAACCTCAATAATATTCAATCATTTTGAGGGACTAAAAACAAAAAAACCCGCCAAAGCGGGTTTTTTTAAAGCTTTAAATCAAAGAATTACTTCTTCTTTTTAACTGCTTTTTTGTTTGGTAGGTCAGTGATTGAACCTTCAAAGATTTCAGCTGCTAGACCGATTGACTCGTTCAGAGTTGGGTGAGCGTGGATAGTAAGCGCTAGGTCTTCACCGTCTGCACCCATTTCTACCGCTAGGCCGATCTCACCAAGCATTTCACCTGCGTTGATACCAACCATAGCACCACCGATAACGCGACCTGAGTCTTTATCGAAGATAAGCTTAGTTGAACCTTCAGTACGTGCTGAAGCGATTGCACGGCCAGATGCTGCCCACGGGAATACCGCAGTTTCAATGTTAAGGCCTTGCTCTTTTGCTTCTTTCTCAGTTACACCAACCCAAGCGATTTCTGGATCTGTGTATGCAATTGAAGGAATACACTTAGGATCGAAGTAATGCTTCTGACCAGAGATAACTTCTGCAGCAACGTGTGCTTCGTGAACTGCTTTGTGCGCAAGCATTGGTTGACCAACGATGTCACCAATTGCGAAGATGTGGTTTACGTTTGTCTTCATTTGCTTGTCAGTGTTGATGAAGCCACGCTCGTCAACAGCTACGCCCGCTTTTTCAGCGTCAAGTAGTTTACCGTTAGGTGTACGACCTACAGCTACTAGTACTTTGTCGTAACGAACTGGCTCAGCTGGAGCGTTCTTGCCTTCGAATGATACGTATAGACCATCTTCTTTCGCTTCAACAGCCACTACTTTTGTAGAAAGCATTACGTTGAACTTGTTCTTAACGTACTTTTGGTAAATCTTGATGATGTCTTTATCCGCTGCTGGTACTAGTTGATCAGCAAATTCAACAACGTCGATTTGTGAACCTAGCGCACGGTAAACAGTACCCATCTCAAGACCGATGATACCACCACCTAATACAAGTAGCTTCTCAGGTACGTCTTTAAGCTCAAGGGCACCAGTTGAATCGATTACACGCTCATCTTCTGGGATGAAAGGTAGGTTTACAGGCTGAGAACCCGCAGCAATGATTGCATTGTCGAAAGTAACAGTTGTAGTACCGTTTTCACCTTCAACAGCGATAGTGTTAGCACCTGTGAATTTGCCGTAACCGTTAACAACGTTAACTTTACGCATCTTCGCCATACCGTCTAAGCCACCAGTTAATTGACCGATTACAGACTCTTTCCAAGAACGGATTTTGTCTAGGTCGATTTGTGGAGCACCGAAAGTAACACCGTGAGATGCCATTTCGCTCGCGTCGTCGATTACTTTAGCAACGTGAAGTAATGCTTTTGAAGGGATACAACCTACGTTCAAGCAAACACCACCTAGAGTGTTACGTGATTCGATAAGTGTAACGTCTAAACCTAAATCAGCAGCACGGAAAGCTGCAGAGTAACCACCAGGACCACCGCCTAGTACAACAACTTGAGTTTTGATCTCGTTGCTCATGTTTTAACCTTAATATTTTGCGAACGGGTTATGCCAAATTGGCGTTGCCCTACTCGTTATACTCACTGCCATGTCATCCATTTGTCAGGAGGAACAAGGGGCAGACTAAAAAAGTGTGCGTCGATTGTATCAGAGGATACAAACAAAATCCCACTGAAAATCAGTGGGATTTTTGAGTTTTACATTACCAGCTGACGAATGTCGCTTAGGTAAGCTGCAAGTGTTGCAGTAAAGCGTGCTGCTAACGCACCGTCAATTACACGGTGGTCGTATGAACAGCTTAGCGGCACCATTAGGCGCGGCTCAAACTCTTTACCATTCCACTTAGGCTTCATGTCAGACTTAGACACACCTAAGATAGCAACTTCTGGTGCATTTACGATTGGTGTAAACGCAGTACCACCGATGCCACCTAGGCTAGAAATCGTGAAACAACCGCCCTGCATATCAGATGCAGTTAGTTTACCTTCACGTGCTTTCTTAGAAATTTCCATCAACTCGCGAGATAACTCAATGATGCCTTTTTTGTTCACGTCACGAACAACAGGAACAACTAGACCATTTGGTGTATCTACTGCGATACCAATGTTTACATACTTCTTAAGAATTAAGCTTTCGCCATCTTCAGACAGTGATGAGTTAAACGTTGGGAATTCTTCTAGTGCTTTAGCCGCTGCTTTCATTACGAATACTAGTGGAGTGATCTTCACGCCCATTTTCTTCTTCTCAGCCAGTACATTCTGCTCTTTGCGGAATGCTTCTAGCGTGGTGATGTCTGCTTCGTCAAATTGCGTAACATGTGGGATCTGTACCCAGTTACGATGAAGGTTTGCACCAGAAAGCTTTTGAATACGAGAAAGTTTCTTCTCTTCAACTTCACCAAACTTGCTAAAGTCTACTTTTGGCCAAGGAATTAGGTTTAGCTCGCCACCGCCAGTGTTGCCACCTTTAGATAGCTGACCTGATTCAACTTGCTTCACTAACTCTTTCACATAGTTTTGTACGTCTTCTTTAAGTACACGGTTCTTGCGACCCGTGCCTTTAACGCGTGCTAGGTTTACACCAAACTCACGCGCTAGGCGACGAACGACAGGTGATGCATGTGCGTATTGGTCGTTCGCTACAAATTCATCTTTTTGTGCTGAAGCTGCAGGTGCCGCTGCTGGCGCTGGCGCTGGTTTTGCCGCTGGTGCTGCCGGAGCCGCTTGAGCTGGTGCAGCTGCTGGCGCCGCTACAGGAGCAGGTGCAGAGCCTTGCGTTTCAAATACAAATACCAATGAACCAGTAGACACTTTACCGCCAACTTCAACCTTCACTTCTTTAACAGTACCAGCAAACGGTGCTGGTACTTCCATAGAAGCCTTATCACCTTCTACGTTTAAGATTGATTGGTCAGCTTCAACTACATCGCCTACCGCAACCATGACTTCAGTTACTTCAACTTCGTCACCGCCGATGTCTGGTACGTGAACTTCTTTAAGTTCTGCCGCCGCTGCTGGAGCAGGCGCTACCGCAGGTGCCGCTTCAACAGCTGCCGGCGCAGATGCACCAGTTTCAAATACGAATACTAGCGAGCCCGTTGATACTTTGCCGCCAACTTCAACTTTGATTTCTTTAACTGTACCGCCAAATGGTGCAGGTACTTCCATAGAAGCCTTGTCGCCTTCTACGTTTAAGATTGATTGGTCAGCTTCAACCACGTCGCCTACAGCAACCATGATCTCAGTTACTTCAACCTCGTCACCACCGATGTCTGGTACGTGAACTTCTTTTAATTCAGATGCCGCTGCTGGAGCAGGTGCAGCCGCTGGGGCTGCTGGTGCTTCAGGCTCGGCTGCTGCAGGTGCATCACCCGCAGCATCAAAAATCATAATTAAAGAGCCAGTTGCAACAGTGTCGCCTTCAGCTACTTTAATTTCTTTCACTGTACCCGCTTGCGCAGCTGGCACTTCCATTGAAGCTTTATCACCTTCAACAGTGATAAGAGATTGATCAACTTCAACTGTGTCACCTACGTTAACTAGGATCTCAGTTACTTCAACCTCATCTGCGCCAATGTCTGGAACATGAATTTCGATTGCCATTCTATCTGCCTCTTATGCGTATAGTGGGTTAGTTTTCGTTGTGTCGATATCAAATTTCTTGATAGCGTCAGCAACAACTGATGCGTCAACTTTACCTTGCTTAACAAGCTCTGTAAGTGCAGCGACTACTACGTAACCTGCATTTACTTCGAAGTGACGACGTAAGTTTTCACGGCTGTCTGAACGACCGTAACCATCAGTACCAAGTACTTTATAAGATGCGCTTGGCATGTAAGCACGTACTTGCTCTGCATAGTTTTTCATGTAGTCAGTTGCAGCAATTGCCGGAGACTCACCTAATACAGATGTGATGTAAGCTACTTTTGCATCGCTTGTTGGGTTAAGCATGTTGAAACGCTCAACGTCTTGACCGTCACGCGCAAGCTCATTGAATGACGTTACAGAGAATACATCTGAACCAATGCCGTACTCTTCGCTTAGGATCTGACCTGCTTTTCGTACTTCGTTTAAGATAGTACCTGAACCCATTAGCTGAACGTGTGCTTTGTCACCAGCGTTTTCTTCAAGCTTGTAGATACCCTTACGAATACCTTCTTCCGCACCTTCTGGCATAGCTGGTTGTGCGTAGTTCTCGTTCATTAGCGTTAGGTAGTAGAACACATTCTCTTGCTCTGGACCGTACATACGACGGATACCGTCTTGTAGGATTACCGCTACTTCAAATACGAACGTTGGGTCATAAGAAATACAGTTAGGAATAGTACCCGCTTGAATGTGCGAGTGACCATCTTCGTGCTGTAGACCTTCACCGTTAAGGGTTGTACGACCAGCCGTTGCACCTAGTAAGAAACCACGCGCTTGTTGGTCACCCGCCATCCACGCCATGTCACCAACACGTTGGAAACCGAACATAGAGTAGTAGATGTAGAATGGGATCATCGGTAGGTCATTTGTCGAGTATGATGTTGCTGCAGCAACCCATGAAGACATTGCACCTAGCTCGTTGATACCTTCTTGAAGTACCTGACCTGATGTTGCTTCTTTGTAGTAAGAAACGATGTCACGGTCTTGAGGTGTGTAATTCTGGCCATGCGGGTTGTAAATACCGATTTGACGGAATAAACCTTCCATACCAAAGGTACGTGCTTCATCCGCAATGATAGGTACGATGTTTTTACCTACGCCTTTATCTTTTAATAAGATATTTAGCGCACGTACATAACCCATAGTCGTAGAGATATCACGCTTTTGCTCTTCTAGAAGTGGCTTAAATTGCTCTAGCGTTGGAATTTCTAGTGCTTGCGTGAAGTTAGGTAAACGCTGCGGCGTGTAACCGTGAAGTGCTTTACGACGCGCATGTAAGTATTCGTACTCTGCAGAGCCTTCTTCAAGCTTCAAGTATGGTAAATCTTTGATTTGCTCGTCAGATACCAAGTCTTCAAGACCAAGACGTGAACGAAGGTGTTCAACGTGCGTCATGTCCATTTTCTTAACTTGGTGTGCAATGTTTTTACCTTCAGCTGCTTCACCCATGCCGTAACCTTTAACAGTTTTAGCTAGGATCACAGTTGGACGGCCTTTTGTCTCTTGCGCTGCTTTGTAAGCTGCAAAAAGCTTAGATGTATCGTGACCACCACGCTTAAGCGCGAAGATCTCGTCATCAGTCATATCTGCAACAAGTGCCGCAGTTTCTGGGTAACGACCAAAGAAGTGTTCACGCACGTAAGCACCATCTTTTGACTTATAAGTCTGGTAATCACCGTCGATTGTTTCGTTCATAAGCTGTAAAAGCTTACCTGTGGTGTCTTTCGCAAGAAGTAGATCCCAACCTGAACCCCAAACTACTTTAATGACGTTCCAGCCAGCACCTTTAAATAGACCTTCAAGCTCTTGAATGATCTTACCGTTACCCATTACTGGGCCGTCTAGACGCTGTAAGTTACAGTTAATTAGGTAACATAGGTTATCTAGCTTCTCACGCGCAGCGAAAGAAATTGCACCACGTGATTCTGGTTCATCCATCTCACCGTCACCTAAGAACGCATAAACGCGCTGCTCGTTCGTCTCTTTCAGACCACGACCTTCTAGGTATTTAAGGAAACGAGCTTGGTAGATTGATGCAATTGGACCTAGACCCATAGATACAGTTGGGAACTGCCAGAACTCAGGCATCAACTTCGGGTGTGGGTATGAAGAGATACCTTTACCGTCTACTTCTTGGCGGAAGTTATCTAGTTGCTCTTCAGTTAAACGACCTTCTAGGAAAGCACGTGCGTAGATACCTGGTGAAATGTGACCTTGGTAATAAACTAAATCACCACCGTCTTTTTCGTTTGGTGCACGGAAGAAGTGGTTGAAACACATCTCATAGAATGCAGCCGAAGACTGGTAAGACGCCATGTGGCCGCCTAGCTCTAAGTCTTTCTTAGACGCACGTAAAACGATCATGATCGCATTCCAACGAACGATTGAACGAATACGGCGTTCAATTGTTGTGTCACCTGGGTATGCAGGCTCTTGATCTGCTGGAATAGTATTTACATAGTTTGTAGTAATACCTGTTGGCATATCAACGCCATCAAGACGAGCTTGTTCTAATACTTGCTCTAATAAGTATTGAGCGCGTTCAACGCCCTCTTCTTTTACTACAGACTCAAGCGCTTGTAACCACTCTTGGGTTTCTAACGCGTCTACGTCAATTTTATTGACTTCAGACATATGGAGTGTTCCTTATGTTTAAAATACGAATTTAATTACTTCTGGTTAATTTTAACGAACTCGATTGTTACTGGTACGTCTTAAACTACGTGCGATCCGCGAACGTTCTTTGTCCGCTTCAAGTAATGCTTCTTCAATAAACGCTAAGTGCGCGTTACTGGCTAATCGTGCTTGTTCTGGATTACCTTCTATAACAGCATCCATCAACAATTTACGGTGCTCAGCAAGCTGTTCACTGACGTCGTTCTTTTGCACCAAAACTTGTAAGTTTTGTAATACATTTTGCTCCAGCAAAGACTGCATACCCTTAACTAAGTGTAATAACACCACGTTATGAGACGCTTCAGCCACCGCAAAATGAAATGCATTAATTGCTTGTGCTTTTTGCTCTAGGTCCCCGTGCACATCGGCGATATTGTCAAAACTTTGCTGAACTTTCTCAAAGTCAGTATCTGTACCGCGAAGCGCTGCATAATATGCCGCGATCCCTTCTAGTGCGTGACGAAACTCCAGTAAATCGAATTGCGATTCTGGATGCTTACTGATCAAGTCAAACAGCGGATCAGTGAGCCCCTGTTCTAATTGATTCTTTACATACGTTCCGCCGCCTTGACGACGTGTCACGAGTCCTTTTGCCTCAAGCTTCTGAATTGCTTCTCGAAGAGAAGGTCGTGAAACCTCAAACTGCTTCGCAAGCTCCCTTTCTGGAGGCAACTTTTCACCTGGCATTAAAGAGCCCTCGAGGATCATATTCTCAAGTTGCTCTAAAATAACATCGGATAATTTTGCTGCTTTTATCTTTAAAGACATTGATCAAACGCCGAATTTAAGCATGTTGAAAAGACCATCTAACATCATATTGTTAGGTAACCTTAACCAAAAGGTAAATTGGTAATACCAAATTTGCGCATTACACTATCAAAATCCCGTGATACTGTCAAAATTCTGCACGGTTTAACCACAGCTTTTCTACAACCAAAGTCTAAACTTTATACAAGTTTAGGAAAAACCACAGTACAAATTAAAGTGGTCTGACCATTGGTGTATTTTTTATTATGCCACCAGCTTGGTGCTCCAAAATTTAAAGCGATCATTTTTACTTAACTGACGTATTGTGGTTTAGTTAAAAAGGAATCGAGTATTTAGAAGTGTCGACAAGGAAATTGAGGAATATAAATGAAAAACTATAAAGACAACCTCTTTAAGCTACTCAGTAATGAAGAAGATGCCAGGGCCTGTAAGCCACTTGATGATTCTGCCTGTAAAGTCGTCCCTCATAACTTCATATTGACGCTATTCAGCCAGCTGTTTAGCCAATTTGCTGATGCATTGCTCAATCCAAAAGTGACTTTGCCTTGGCTACTACAAAGCTTGCAAGTGCCCGCCGTTTTTATTTCATGGCTAGTGCCGATAAGAGAATCGGGTTCACTGTTACCTCAGCTTGCTATTGCAAGCTTCATCAGAAAACTACCGCTACGAAAGTGGGTATGGGTATTTGGCTCCCTGACTCAAGCCTTGTGCATGCTGGCGTTGATTGCGATAAGCTTTACTTTAAGCGGTTATGAAGCGGGTATTGCTATTATTGGCACGCTCATTATCTTCTCTTTGGCCAGAGGTTTTAACTCAATTGCCGCCAAAGACGTACAGGGCAAAACCATTCCTAAAACACAAAGAGGTAATTTAAGTGGCCTAACCGCTAGTTTATCTGGCTTAGCAACGGTGTTGTTTGGGCTGTTTTTCATATTTTCAGACAGTCGACAAGATCAAACTATCTTATGGGCATTAGGTTTAGCTGCTGTTATGTGGTTATTAGCAGCCTTGAGTTATGGGCAAATAAACGAATATAAAGGCGCGACTGATGGCGGAAAAAACGGCTTAAAAGCAGCGTTAAGCAAGTTTCGGATGATTTATGAAGATAGCAACTTTGCGCTATTTTTACTGACGCGTACATTGTTACTTTGCTCAGCTTTGAGCGCCCCGTTTTACATAGTACTTGCCTCAGAGCAAGCATTCGATTTTGCTGTTCTGGCGATATTTATGCTGGTATCTGGTGCTGCTAGCTTAGTCTCAGCACCAATCTGGGGGCGCTTAAGTGATTTATCGAGTAAACGTGTTATGGCATTAAGTTCGGCTCTGGTGGCAATAAATGCCATTGCCCTTTATGTTGCGCATATATTTTTACCTCAGATTTTTAGCTCTATTTGGTTTTTACCGCTGCTGTATTTTATCTTGAGTGTGGCACATCAGGGTGTGCGTTTAGGCCGTAAAACTTATCTAGTGAATTTAGCCGAAGGCAATAAAAGAACCGACTATGTTGCAGTGGG
>ENA-OWNT01004290-OWNT01004290.1-seawater-metagenome-genome-assembly--contig:-NODE-4290-length-12636-cov-11.847122_pt1 | contig 12636 bp, 19 predicted proteins | sample MGYA00238136_ERZ651165 | MGnify/ENA primary metagenome ERZ651165 (study PRJEB26861, sample SAMN08777766) | seawater metagenome | isolation source: coastal seawater | place: USA: Florida | collected... | reverse complement strand
TGGAGAGCAACCTGTTCGAGTGCTTCCAGTACGTGTCGTAGTTCTTGTGGTCCGCCGACGCGATGAGGAACGTCAAGCCCTCGGCCGCCAGAAAGGATCCATGTTGCCGCTCATCCATGATCCACACCGTGTCGGCTCGGCGTGCCAAACGGGAAACTTCCGGTGTCAAATATTCCCACACTTCAACAGTGCCGTCTCGGTGGTACGCCGCGCACAGATTCTCCGGCGACGTCAACACCACCTGCTGGACAGGGCACTGCTCGCCGTCCTCGTTCATTCGCTGACCCATGGCGTGAAGGAGGTACGCACCCAGCGCCCCGCTCTTGCCAATTCCGGGGGGACCGCGAAGCAGCACGCGGTACGGGCTGCCGGCGTGCTCATTGGCAAATTTTTTGATGAACGGGTAGAAGTCACGCTCAACCACTGTGGACGTTGTCGTGCGTACAGCCGCGAACGGAAGAGCACCCTGGACCTCCAGCACGTTGAAGTTAAAAGGCTCGCCGTCCTCGTTCAGCACCTCGACGTGAGGAAAGACATCCTTGTGGGGCTTGATGTCCGTCTTGCATAGACTTTGCCACATAGTGGTCAGCTCCACCACCGTCGCGTCGTCCGCGGGCAGCTTGTTGGACGACTGGCCGCCGTTGCCACTGAGAATGCTGGTGACAGCAGCTTGTGCGTCTTTGACGGCTTGTTGGGCGTCGTCAAGCTGTCTGCGGAAAAAGACCTTGGCTTCGGGATCTTTTTCGTTCAACCACTCGACTTTCGCAGCGTCGCGCTTTTGCTCCAGCTGGGCCACGTTTTCCTTCGCTTCTTGAAGATTCGCGTTGGTGTCCACAACTGGTTTCTCAGGAACAGTCCTTGAAGGTAAGGGTCTCGGTGAAGGAAGCCCAGAAACACGAGCCTGATGAACAAACGAACCACAATAATATTTGAGATCAGGACATGCAGACACTTCGTACACAACGCAGTAATGTTGATGGAAAGGGACAGTACTGACGCCAAAGAATGAAACACAAAAACTCAAACATCTCCACCATCATCACAATCAATAACGGAACGAAGAAACAACTTGGTGTACGGACGATGTTGCTTTTGTTCCTCGGCTTCTTGTTCTTGTTCGCGGTATGTTCTCGCTTGCGTTTCTGCCTGTCAGTCCGGTTGCTGCGCCCATCAACCTGCTCCTTCTTCTTCTTCTTCTTCTTCTTCTTCTTCTTCTTGTGCACCTCCGTCTTCGTCTTCGTCGTCTTCGTCGTCTTCTTCTTCTTCTTCGCCGTATGTTCTCGCTTGCGTTTCTGCCTGTCAGCCCGGTTGCTGCACTCGTTACCATTTCCCTTCCTCTTTTTGTGCTCCTTCGTCTTCTTATTCTTCTTACTTTTCCGATTCTTCTTTGTTGTCGTCTTCGGTTTTTGGGCGGAGCCAGTCTCGGCCGACGCAAGTGTGATTGTTTGGTCCATTGTTCTGCCGCAGAGAACACAAAAATACTTGTTCTGGTGGTCCGGCCACGAACCGTGACAATGCTCGCAGCTGCTGGACACAAGTCCGTATCTGAATGTCAATGTTCACGACAGAAAAACGAACATCTTTTTATTCCGGGCAACAATAACAACAAAACTCAACCACGATGACGTCCGCCTGCTCACCCCGCGCGCCAGTTGCGGAGTGCGTGAGGAATCACAACGAATCCCCCAACTCAGCTCACATCATCCGCCACGAACCAAACAATGCAAGCCAGAATTTACTCACTGAGACAACACGCTTCAGCAAACCACAAACATCAGCAAACCACGCAAACGCAAACGCACATTGGATAACATGCTGCTGTTGACTCACGATGATCACAATCACAACCAAACAACAACACCTTCGAACAACAACAACAACACCTTCGAACAACAACAACAACAACAACAACAACGACAACCACACAAAACAACAGCAGAAACGGAAAAACGAGGAGCGCAAGCCAATTAGCCTGTACATTAACATGTGCAATTTGTGAATTCACAATTCACGCGATCGTTTTCGTGCAACCTTGGGGAAATTGAGCAGAGGCACACGTTTTCACTCTACAGTTCGGCCAAGTCCAGTTCCCCGTCGGACAAACGATATTCCTCGACAAGATACAGTGGTTGGCCACTTGACAAGGAATCTGGTCAATCAAACTGGACTGCTCTATTTTTGTCAAGGTCTGCTGCATAGTTGGCGATTGTTGTATCTTGCGAAGGAAGACCCGCAAATGATCGCCGGTTATTATAGCTTTCGTGTAGGCTTCCGGCAAAATGCTGCCACGGAATACCTCTGCCTTGTCGCAGGTTTGCACTGGGGACAGCAAGGTTTAGTTCACTTGCCAAGGTATTGTCACAGCGGCCAAGGTATCTCCAATGATATCCTTTGCCGGTTGCAACCTGTCAAGGAAAGTCCTCGTTGCGGTAAGTTGCAATCGGAAGTATCGCCGTGCTTCATGATCGAGGAACAGGTGTGATGGATGGGTGGTGATATTGTTGTGGAATACGGTCACCGTAGTAGACTGACTTTTATAAGTGATTTGTCTTTCTTCGTGGTAGTGACATATGATTTCGCCGATTGTGGGTTGGGTCCGCAAGTTGTTGACCTTGGCCAACAGCAAGGCTCGTTCGCCGGTCGTTGCAAGAGAACTGTGCCCGCTTGCTAGCTATGTAGTCAGTAGAGAAAATGTGAGTGAAACGAAAAGCACAGAACGAAAAAGACTTGGAAGTCGCGGTTGTGTGGCAAGATGCCGTGTGCAAAGAAGAGGGGTGCACGTACTCCACGTCGTGGCGAGTGTTTAGCAATTGTTGCAGTGACTGGGATGAAGTGTTGTCGTCAAACGAAACCCATGACTCTGTTCTGCGGTCTTTACCAGAAATATGAACCAAAACAGTTGCCGCCGCTAGAAGAGGGCATGTGCAGGCAGCTCGCAAGCCACAAAGCAAGGTGCAAGTTCAGAACGCGACCGAACGGCTTCTGTGGTTTCCACCACCCATATCGCAAAGCCAACGAGAAAAGAAGCAAGAGAAGAAAGAGAAGGACTCTGCGTCGAAAACCACAGCCAAGAGTAGCACAGCTTCGGAGACTGGTGCTACGAGTAAGAGAGTCCGATTGAACAATAGTGCACGTATCTGCAATGGTGTTGATCCAGAAGAACGTGAGATCGTTGCTAGAACCATGAAATGGCCCAGTATTCGTGGTACCTCCCAGCATAACTTGTCCAAGGAGAAGGCCAAACCTGTGCTCGATAAAATGGTGGTGCTCTGTGGGCTTATCAACTCGAAGATTGTGTCAAACGGAAAATTTGAGTGGAAAGCACAAACGGACTCTCAACGTGCACCGAGTAAGCCCGGTACAACGAGCAACACGTGAGGCAGACGATTTTAAAGTACGGATGAAATAGTACTGGGTGCGACTTGGACAACTATTTCACCGAATAGTGGAGCTATCCTCCAACAGCATGCTTACGTTGAGCGTTGACAATACCATAATGTTGGTTTTGTCATCGAAGCTTGAGTTTTGAGCTTGAAAGTAAGTAAAAATGTGCAACTGGTCTGATCATCGTGGATTGACGCGTTTGATGTGATATTGAGATCATTCATGACAGGCTCTGTGAGTGGCGGTGACGATTTTCCCACATATACCTGGTCGTTTTGAGCCACATGAGTTTGTTCTTCTTGTAATAGTCCCTCATGTAAGCGGAGTTCTTCTCTTGCTTTGTTTTTTCTTCAATTGATCTGTTCATACAATAGAGTTCTGTGTTGACGTTAAGTCTTGAAAGTGGTTCTAACAACACGGTTGAAAATTTCGCAAATATATCAGAGTACAAATGGTAAAACTCACAAAGCCAACAGTGTACAAAACCCAAGTTAGGACCGTTCATGGAACAGCGAGTATCGTCGAATACCGATACAACCTCACTGACAAGAAGGTATTCAAGGCGGACTTCGACCAGGCAGTCTTGAAAAGTTGAAGCAGAAACTGAAAGAAGATGGACCATTCTATGCATCCATCAGCTACTGGACGGATCAAATTTATAGTGCACCGTGCGTTCTCATTGAAGCCGAGGATGATCTGAATCTCGACATGTTCGACAACGACATGTTTGTTGATTACAATGCATCCGATATTATGGATCCTGAGACACGGGTGAGGATGTTATCCATATTTACTGCACCAGCGGATGGTCAGTCCAGCGCTGGCAAAGATAGTGACCACAATGACTGTCAGTGGATGTGTTTGATTCAGGCTTTCAATGCATTACCTCCAGTGCTCCGTAAGCCTGGTAAACTCAAGAAGTTTCTGGGATGGAAACGAGACGATTGTATTGATATCAAGTTCATTCCAAAGCTTGAGACAAAGTTGAAAATGAACATCATTGTGTGTGGCCGTCATCAGTACGAAGGAGCCGGAAAGTATCCTCGGACGTTGAAGATCAGAATATGGAAAGGCCATTATGAGCCAAAAGATGTTCGTGGACTTAGCAATGAGAAACTACAATGAAATTCGAAGTGGATATGATGTGATGAAGAAAGACCGACCGTACCCTTGTTTCTACAAGATTGATGTAGAGACCAATACTGCCAAGATGTGCTATTTGGAGAACTACAGAGACGGTTTTAAAAGAGATCATTATGGAGAAACTGATGAAGTACCTGAATGAATTCTACACCAAAGACAATCCAGGTCGGCGGTTGTTTCTGCGGCAGGTCCCGAGGAAGAAGACCAAGCAGATGGTTGATGGAGTGGAAAATACTGTGTAAGTTCCACGTGAACCAGATGATGTTCTTGACGAGATGATTAACGAGTACACTCTGTTTCAACGAAATGCATACCAACTGCTTGGACCTACTGCCAGAGGATCGTTGAACCCATTCAGATGAAATGGAAACTATTGATCTCTCGCCACACAGTTCTTCTCCAAGGTCGCTCCCAAGTCTATCTGTTTCTGCGAAGACTACATGCTGAGTGAGGAGGATCTATGGAGTGAAGAGTATGGGTTGAAGTGTGCTATGACCGGTGGATTGATGTTCTCGAAGCGAGGGAGAGTGGAGAAGGCTTACGATGCTGATATTAACTCAGTATCCGTGGCCTATGAAGAAGATTGACTTTATCACTCGTAACGGAAAGTTTAAAGTGATTGATGAAGTGCCTGCGTATCAGAAGAAACAGCAGATGCAGTATTAGTGGATATGACAACCGATTGTTCCAAAAGAATAAGCATGGATTCTACACTGGACTAGATATCAAGATCGCTCAGGATGAAGGCTGGGACATTGTGAATTAGCTCAGGATGGTGAGCCAAGTATGTTGTGGTACACAAAAATTCTGGTGAAGAAGTGTTTGGTGTCTTTGTTGATAGTATATTCAAGATGAAATGCAATGGTGTTGTGGGCGCGAAGCAAGTTATCAATGTGTTGTGGGGATATCTATGCTCCAGATCAGTCAAAGAGATCCAGACGTGGAAAACTGATACACCTGTCGTTGAAGATATGGGTCTTATGCACAAAATGGAACCTCGATTTAAAGATAACGGAAAGCAAGGAGTATTCCATGAAGAAGTACAATATACATGGCATGAAGAATGATGAAAGGGTACTACAGAGGATTTTCCGATTCAAGTATACTCGGTTTGCGTGCTTCATGACGGCTTTGGGTAGGCATGAGATGTACATGGTACTGAAACCGTTCAAGAAGTATGTGAAGAGGATTCACACGAATGGATTCATTACGTCAAAGGACGTGGTTGATGTGACTGTTGGAGATTGTCTTGGTGAGTGGAAGACCAAAAAAGGATCTTGTGAAGTCGTCAATGCTAATGTTGTCCACTGGGACTAATTTTTTGTTATACTGGTGTGAGTCGAACCTTCTTGGACTGGAGAGGAGAAGTAGATGCGATGAATGCTTATTTGGTGGATATTGTACATTTTCGTGCTGACAGAGGGAGGATGGTTCTGAGTCAGATGGGTGGCATCTGATACTGTGCGAAATAGTGCCTCGTGTCGATACCTTGCAGAAGATCGTGGTGTTTGGTTGGATCGCGGTATGTTTTTTGCGGGGACTGACTGTCAACTATGAAGCATTGACATCATCCGCGATGTGTACCTCAACCCATTTGACGACGATGGGAATGGTTGGCAACTCACAGTTTTCACAAACTGTCCAAGAACCTAACTGGTTTGTGATCGGAATCTGTGCTGGGGTTGCCGGGGGTTTTGTGCTCATCATTCAACAAGGTGCTCTGTCACGACCATTTGTGGTGGGAGCTGGTGGGTCTGAAGCGATCTTGAGGGGCTGGTTGTCCGCGAAAGCCGCGAAAGAAGTTGTGCTTATGGGACTTTTGCATATCGTGTCGGGAAATCCATTCAACGATCTGTTTTTCCATCGTCATGCGGATATTGTGTATTCTCGTGCACACAAGGCGACAAGGTTATTTGCTGGATTATTTATTAACGTTCATATCGACCGCACTCTTGGTTGATCTGGGAGGTGGAGGGACAGACACTTCTTTTGAAACTGTATTCTTGGACGTATTTGTGTCTGCTTGCACGTATTGCCGTTCATGATCGCGAATGTGAACACTGTGACGACAAACACCCATATCGGAGAAGGAGCAGATGAACAAGATCCAAAAGGTCTTTTGCTGTGGTGGAGAACAGAAGAAGTTGCGTCATAAGAAGGATGTCCAGGTTACTGCCCTGCATCAGTGGCTGGATCTGTTGGCCGAAAGTCGTGTGGATCATGAAAACTTGGAAAGAAATACTGATCAAGATGTTGAACAAAACACAGGTACCAATACATTTGATGTATCGAGAACTAAGACACGCACGAGCTTCTCGGCCTTTCAGACGAGGAGGCAGCATTTGCATCGACAGATGACGCAACGATTGAGGAAGAGATATTTAAAGTCGCACCTCTTTTTGTTCAGGTGGCGCATCAAGTTGCCTGATACGAGTGGGAAGCATCGAGAACAGATGCGCTTGACGGACTCACAGTTGGCAAATAAGCGATTGGGCAAGGTCAAGGAAGATGTTGTGGGCCAGATTTCACGGTTTCAGAAAGGAGTCCGCAAGTGGCTTAAGGAGCGAAAGTTGATTCGACAGGAAGAGTTCTCTGCGTGGTACTCTGGTATGAAGAGGGCTCGACATGCATTAGCTGGTTTAGCTGCCATCCAGCTGCTGTACATACAGGTGGTGGGACTGGCTGTGAGTCTGGCATTCTCGTATGCGTTCAGTGTGGAAGAGTGCTGGGCCTGGTTATCGGCTGCAGGGAAGTCCGTATTGATGCAGCTGTTTGTAACGGATCCGGTTTTGGGGGTGGTTATGCCGGTGTCGAAGTTGTTGATGGGGTGGCTGCTGCTGCGATGCGAGATTCGAGCTGAATGGAAGCGACGAGTACAAATGTTGGATGAACGTGAGAAAGAGTTGGAGTTGAGCGAAGTAAAGTCGGTCAACAACACGAAAGTGGTGAATGCGAAGTTGGAGGCATTGAAGGTAGTGACACGCGGAGACGAACAGATAGTACGAAACTACGGAAGAAGCAAGGGGAGAAGGTCCGTGTGACAGAGAAGCTTCATAAAGTTGTCGAGTCCATTGAGGATGCCCGGATGGATGGACTGAAAGGCTTTGTGAAGGAGCTGAAGAAGGAGGAACGGGATATCAAGACTAGCTTGCGAGCTGTTGAAGATGCTCTGGATGCATTGAAGGAATTTGGAGCAGAGGTGGACGCAAAAGACCTGCTGGCGTTGGCAAAGCAGGGACGAGCTGAGCTTAAAGCAGAATTGAAGTGGATTCGACAGAATAAAGGACGAGTAGATGTGCAGCGGTCCCAGTTGGTTGAAGCGGAAACGAGGGGAACAAGTGGAGTATCCAAGGACATGCGAAAGATTGTGCCTGTTGTGCAAAGGCAGTCGGAAGTGGCTTGAGGTGGAAGACAGTTCTGATGAGGAACCATCCGGGACGGTGAGTGTCACAAGTGACACGGATAGTGTTGTCGAAAATATTGTAGCAGCACCTGTCGTTGTACGGAAACGCAGCCAAACCCGTCGTCGAAAAATTCGAGTGATCCGTCGATTCAAGAGAGGCAAGGTAACAAGAAAACTGTCGGAGCGGTTCCTGAAGAAGGGAATGGGATACCGAGCGCCGAGGCAACGGCAGGCAGAAATTGCAGATATGTAGCAAGCACAAATGTTATTTGAGCAAAGTTACACTTATGGATGGGCTGGAAGAGAAGGGAGGTCATTGGAAGTGACTGAGCTGAAGTCTGTGGCGGAGATGAAAGTGGTGGATTATGCAAAGTTTGAAGACTTGCAGTTGGTTACGGACGGTGACGGAGAACTGGTGGAGGTGGAGTGACAGAAGAGAAGAGCTGAGAAACTGTGAGTTAAAGGGAAGCTTGTGGAGTCGATCCAGGCTTGTGCCAAGATTAACCTTCCTATCTTGGGTCGGACTTATTTGACATGCAACTTGGGCTTGTAGGACGTTGATTGCGCTTTCAACTGCCACGACCATTGCAGTCTCAGATCTGTCACGTTTGATGCTCATTTTATGAAATAGTAATACTTGTGATAATACTTTTCTGTAAGCATGGTTTCTGGAGTCAGCTTTCTCATTGAGATTTTTTACTGATGAGAGTTTTCTATTTTTATGAATATTACAAAAAACAACTAACCAAAAGTATAACGAAAAGAAAAAAGGGCTTAAACAGAAACATTTGAATCAATTTGTATACAGAGATGAAGTTTGAGTTCAATTGTAATCCTTGTCATTTCCACACCAACAACAAGTATGCCTACGTGGCGCACATCAAAACGAAGAAGCACTTGACCGGTAATACTAAGGGAAAGAATAAACTGTATGAGTGTCGTTCTTGTGGATACTCTACATATGTCAAGTGCAATTTTGGAAAACATTTGCATTCTAAGAAGCACCTCAATCGCCGGGCAAAGAAGAAACCAAAAGAGTTTGGGTGCAAGCCGTGCAATTACAAGACGTTTATCAAAGGCAACTACAACAAGCACCTGCTGAGTGCACTGCACAGAAACGGAGGAGTGAAGAAGAACACATGTGTGCACTGTGACATATGCCAACAGACTTTCAAAACAGCGGACACCTGCCGTGTGCATAAATACAGGCATCAAGACTGCGACTTACTATATGCAGATGCCCTAAGGGCCAAAGCTAAGGCATACTTCAGCAACAAAGAAGTAGAGGACATTGAACGGTTCTGTGCTGAACACAATATAGCTACCGCTTCAGCCACTGTCCGCAAACGAATTAAACAGAAACAGAAGGAGCTTGTTGAGCAACGAAAGATTCACAACAAGCATCAAAAGATCTACGACAGAATGAAAGACTTACATTCCACTTTGAAAGCAGGTAAAAAACCAAAGAAGCCACATGTCAACGGTAAATTGGACAAGAAGCAACTGGATGCCCTGGTAAAAGAGCTTGACGAGGTTCAGTTGCAACTGGAGGCAATGTATGACGCTTACGACGACAAAGAATTGGAACAGAATACAGAGTTCCTTCGCTTAACCAAATTAGAGGATGAACTGGATCGTCGATACACCACCCACAAGAACCTATCCACACAATAATGCTTATTTTCAATCTTGATATTGACAATAATCTAGACTTTATTTTCTGTAGCTTTGTAGACGTACTTTCTGTAGCTCTGTAGATCCGTCATGTCTGAACCCAGTGGAGATGGTGTTGTTCTGTAGGTCTACAACACTTTTGTAGGGAATGGGCGCGTTAGACAGCAACTAACAGCTGCAAAAGTGCAGGGCGTATTCAGGCAAAATAGTAGGCTAACTGGTGGTGAGAGCAAGGACCTAAGGAGTCATTCGTGGCCATGAGATACTTACGCGCCATACGAACAACAGGGTACAAAAAAAAAGCTTTTTCACGCTTCACGCCAAAAAAAACTGGGCCAAAAATAGGAAAAACATCAGGAAACCACTTAACAGTGTAAAAAACATATGAGCATCATGCATGGTCAGCGAACGGCCAAATATCAGGAGATGGACCATGTGCAGTGGAGCTGCGAAAGTACGACAGGGTACAGGGGCTCATATTTGGAGCGTTCGGGGAAGTGTCTGACGATGTCAAGAAGCTCACGGACAAGATGGCGGAACATATGGGCCAGCGTTGGAGGACACTTGGGGCAAGCAACTTTGCCGAAGGAATCGCCGTGTCAAAAAGGCTAATCGAGAAAACCATCGGCATAGCTAGTGTTCGTGCGTACGCGTATGTATCAGAAGAGGCAATGCGCTTAAGTAGAACATGGGGTATTCATGACGACGATGGGAGGGCAGCAGATACTCGAGAACGGGCATCGTATGATGCATGGCTCTTATCTTATTTCGAAAGCACCGTTGGTTTGGGCTCGAATATCGGGCTCTAATTTGGCGGTTTTTTTTTGTTTCTTCAGATCAAGTCAAAACGTGGTAAATTGTTTACTGTCCAATAATATAAAATGTATGCATGTCAAAAAACATTACAGCTGAACAACCCAAGCAAAAAAGGCGAAAACAGTCAAAGCCAAACCTCTCCAAGTGGTTGAAGATGACATCGATCTTGAGCATACAGATGACGAACCAGACGGGGTAGATGACGACATGTCACCAACATCCGAATGAAGTTTCGTTGAGTCTTTTGTTGTGTAACTTTACTGAGTCTTCGTTGAGTCTTTTGATTGGGTTGAAATCTTCCAAAACTTCAAACGTTTCTACATCGCGATTTATGAAGACTCAGCAAAACTTCACAAAATTTCCCAGTTAATAGCTCATGTCTCATCAAAAAAAGACTCAAAAAAGCTTCAAAAAGGCTTCAAAACTTCACTTTTGCTTCACCCAAACTTCAGCAAAGCTTCAGCAAAGCTTCAGCAAAGACTCAAAAAAGACTCAGCAAAGACTCAAAAAAGACTCAGCAAAGACTCAACAAAGACTCACAAAAGACTCAGCAAAGACTCAGCAAAGACTCAGCAAAGACTCACTTTCGACCAGTTATTCGCCCTCTCCGATGGGAGTGAAGTTTTGTTTGATTGACTGAAGTTTCGCTTGAAAGATCATTGTTTGTCGCCTAAACGAAACTTCACCATAGCTTCACCAAAGCTTCACCAAAGCTTCAACGGAACTTCACCCACCAATGACAACATTTTGCCTGGCTTCCCAAACTCACGAACAACTGTGTTTTTGGCTGTGCCACCATGGATGGTTTAAAAGTCTTACATTATGCAAACGCTATGAAAAGCTATCGCAAATCATACCGAACCATTTGTAAGATTCGAAACTCTGCGTCATGTTGATCAGTATGCAACTACAGTTTAGAATACTAACATCGCTACTGTGAAGATCAAAAGTAAAAACAGAAGAAGGATAAGCAGAACGAAAGTACAAGAAGGATAAGCAGAATGAAAGTACAAGTAAACCCTGAGTGGGGTAGAGGATAGGAGAAACCCAAAAGGGAAAGCACCTAAACAGTTAAAGAGGAGCAAGTGAGATACAATTCCCTGGCTAGTCATGTCAAGGTCAAAATGTCATGACCGTGAGAGGGACCGAAATTGTGTGACAAGGGTGCATAGTCACATAAGTTTCAAGTTAAGGTCCATGTTGTTGGGTGGGGGAGCAGTTCGTTGTCTGTCGTATTGTTGGACAACTTAGCGCGTGTTCGAAAACACTCCGCCGACTCGAATACTTTGCTGCACTCGTGCTCCTGCAATGCCGTGCTCACCAACTCCCACTCACTGTGGCCAAATGATGAATATCTAGTCACTAAGCAACTGTCACTCGTATCATTTGAGCACGGCTACAACACGTATACGTAGAACCACAAATAGATTCGGCTGGGACACTTGCTTGAGTTTTCAAATTGAAGGATCACAGTGCGTGAGAGGTGAGTGCGGCGAAGTTGAAGTCAAATCGGAGACAAACTGATAGCCAAGAATAAAGAGTAGCAGTTGGTATGACATTAAAAGGTGAAAGCTTGTTGAAGTGCTGTTGAGCTGTTGCAACATTACTCCTAGGTTTGGTTCCAGTAGAGTTGGAAGATGCTTTGACATAGCCCAAGAGGCAGAAATTTCGTCAAAGAAAATACGCCATAATGTGGAGACTTATAAGAGGGGAATATGAATAGCCAGGTGTCAATCAATGCTGAAAGCATTGCTTGAAACATGTGTGCCTCACGGCACTTTAGTAGGCCTGCTTGTGGCGGTATTTGTAGACCTATCAACGGACCTATGAAAGGGCCTAAATGGACCTATGAATGGGCCTATAAATGGACCTATGAATGGGCCTATAAATGGACCTATATATGGGCCTATGAATGGGCCTTTGATTAGACCACTTAACAACCTTTATATGGGCCACTATTAGTATTAGGCGGACACGCCTAATTGCGCTTCGCGCTTACTCCCTATAGTCGTAAGTATAATTTTTTTTCTTAAGTGGTTTTCTGTTTTTGGTAAAAAAAATCTTTTATTTTTTTTCTCCTATTTATGGCCCATTTTGTTGAACGCGAAGCGTGAAAAGTTTTTTTTTGTACCCTGTTGTACAGAAGATGGAGTACTCTTGACTGAACAAATTCAACAATTGATCATGTCGATTGATTTGGATCCATGGTGTCCTAC